>ORJL010707971.1_pt1 | contig 67529 bp, 75 predicted proteins | sample 1779941 | NCBI WGS metagenome assembly ORJL01 (sample SAMEA104232317, study PRJEB22302) | groundwater metagenome | biome: forest; feature: aquifer; material: groundwater | place: USA | collected 2011-08-07 | depth 5.8 m | reverse complement strand
TCCGACAAGTGTACATCCTGTTGCTCCACTAACTGACCAGCTTACCGTTGTTCTTGTGTTGGCAAATATTGGGTTTGGTGAAGCTGTTAGTGTCCATTCTGTAGCCGGTGTCCAGATTGCTCCTTCTCCTGCAGGTGCTGTTGGTGTTGCTGGAGCAACATATGGACAGTCGGCTGGGCAGTTTGAGTTATTTTCCGCTGTGTTACAAACTCCGTTACCATTTGGTAGTGGACATGTGGTGCAGTTTGAATCAGACGGGGTAACTGCTGTACATGATCCACCACAACCGATTATTCCTGTAGCTTTTTGACCACAGCTATTAGTTCCCGATTGACATGGTGTTCCGTATCCTGATGGAAGCGCTGGTGCTTCTTTGACAGTACATGTGCCATCACAACCTATTGTTCCTTGGTTTGATTGACCACAGACGTTTGAGACGAGACAGACTCTGCCGTAATTGCTGGGGACGGCTGGGGCTATGGCACTGCAGGACCCATCACAACCTATTGTTCCTTGGTTTGAACCGCAGATATTTGATGAGGAACAGGATTGGCCATAATTAATTGGCACTGACGGAGCAGCCACACTACAAACACCACCACACCCAATTGTGCCGTAAGCCTGCCCGCAAACACTTGATGCGGTACATGCTGTTCCAAAATCCGGTGCATCATGATAATTTCCAGACTCACATGATGCGGGAATAATTTCTCCACCCAAAAGACCGTTCGGTGAAAGTGAAGTAAACCCAATCTCTGGAGATTCATTAAGTGCAATATTTTTTATAGATACCTCTCCGCTACTAAAACCGACAATAAAAAAAACAGTGGAAAGCGTCAGTAATGAAAGTAAACTTCTTTTCCCTTTAGGCGAAATAATTCGATTTAACATAATTGTATTTCTTATATAGTACCACGATGAAATGTGTTAAGTAACAACACACTTATCCACTCTTTATGTATTTCAGTTCCCCGCGAGAGCGAGATTTCTTTTTATTGATATTTTCATTGCCTCTAAGCCGTCGATGTAAACATCCGGATTATTTCCTGGATATGACTTACCCCAATCTTCTGCGCTCATCCCTTCTGCAATCAATAAAGCCTGAGATAAAACAATTTTCGCTTCCTCTTTTCGCCCAAGATTAATTAGTGCCACCCCTTTTGAGTTTAGAAGCCAGACACTACCCGCATAATACTTCAAACCTTCTTCGCTGGTCGCAAGAGATTTTTCATAATTCCCTTTTTTAAAATAAATCCAAGCCAAATCATTGTGACCAGCCCAACTCTCTGGACTCCATTTAAGAAATTCTGTAAAATCTTCTATCGCCCCATCTAAATTATTGTCATAACCATTAATAAGCCCTCTAACATAGTAGGAACGCTTAAGATCTGGGTGTAATTCTAGCTCTTTATTGATTTCATATCTCGCTAAAGAGAGCTCATTTTTTATAAAATAAACTCGCGCCAACTGGTAATGTAGCCCCTCCAAAGAAGGCTCTAAAAATAACGCCTTCTTGTAGTAACTTTCAGCTCTTTTTAAATCATAGTCACCATTTCCAAAATAATAATTACCGATATCAAAAAATAGCTTGGGGTCATTTTGCTCCAGTGCACTTGCAATGCGTTCACAATGAAAATTGTTCCATACCAACCACGCAGACTTATTATTAAAAATAGAGACAAACAAAATAAAAGCACTTATTGCCAGAATAGTCGCTGAAATATAAAAAATATTTTTATTCACTTTGATAAATAATACCACGAAGTTACTTTTATTTTTTAGGCAAAATGAAAACAAATTTAATAACTATGGGAACGGATGTGGATATGGATTTAATTTAAAATTATCAACGCCTTTATATTTAGCGAATTGTTTCAGCCTATCGCTATCGAAGGTTCCATATTTTTCCACCAAAAACAGAGGGAAACAAAAAGGGATAAACGCTTGGGCCACCTGAAAACCAAGCTTCTCCATTGCTTTATTTTTAGGGAAATATATAAACGGAGTATATTCACTTCCCAACTTAGAGAAAACATTTTCGAGAAAAGTTATTTCATCTTTAGTTTCTAATACAAGTTCATTGTCATTTTTATACTCAATAACATCACCAGAAATAAACCAGCTGAAGAGTTTAACCCACTCATCTCCTTGCCACATCCTTATCCTCTCTTCTCTGTCTATTTCGCTTATAAAAGGCTTAACATCACCAATCTTAGTGCCACTTTCATCTTTATCAAGATTAAACACACACTGCTGAGCCTCTTCTAGTGCTCTCTTGATTGCAGTATGTAAATCAATACCAGCGCCACCAGAGACAGCAACCGACTTTTTATTCAAATTATTTTTTCTCACAACCACACAAGCCGAGGGTATTCCAACGTTGGTTGTTGTGTCTAAAACATAAGCACTAATACCAATACTGTTAAAACCTTTAATATATAAAAATAAATCTTCTGGTAATGATTCATTTGATATAACTTTTGGGGCTATTTGCGTTAACCAATGTATTAAAAATGAATCTCTTTCTATATATTCTAATATCGAATTCTTAATAACATCTTCTTTTGAAAACCCGCCCGCAGAACCGCTTGTAGTCGGGTTCATGGTTATTATGTTTCTTTTGCGTCTCCATGAGGTAATGTTTTTTGGGATCAAAGCAACTTCACTGGTTAAAAAATTAAAGCCCTTAACCCACTCCATTTCTTGGTCATCATCTACTCTCAAATCTTTAAATAAATCCTTTTGTTGTGGTAAAAACCTATGGTATACAGGCGGGTAAAAAATATTTTTATATTTTGTTTTTAACTCATTAAACGAACCAAAAATAAAATTATTATTTTCATCGCGAACACCAGAAACAGCCCTTTCTATTAATTCTCCTATGGTTTTAGAAAGTGCTATATCGCTTTCTTTATGATGTCCTGTACTTTTTACCAAAAGTACCTCTCCGTTAAAAAGGTGCGAAACGTATATATTAATACCCCAGTAAGAAGCAGAGCTTAACTTAATAACCCCCGACAATATTTTATTTCTTTTCAAGAAATTAATAATTATGTCATATGCGGGACTATGGTCATGCGGATATTTAATATAAATATCCTTAAACCAAGAAAATTTTAAAAACAATGATAGTAAAAAAATATGAAATCTGTCACCAACACCAAGTGGTAACTTCCATGGTCCGTTCTTTTGCATTTGGCGAATATCATTAACGTAATCTTTTGCCAAAATATACCCAGGTGAATTAAATAAATTATTTTCCATAAAATTAAAAAGACATCGCGTAGACCAGGCTCTCGCTATTGCCGTCTATTTTAAGTAGTGATTCTACTCTTACATCATTAGACGACCCAATTGGTACAAAAACCAAATCATTTTCTACACCAGAGAGCAATATATTCTGACCAATGTGCCCGGCTTCTAATAACATATAACGATACCCCCGACTGCCATATTTGCGCGCAAAACGATCAAAAACACTGGTCATGCACATCATACCACTACCAACAGTCGCCCATTTGTCGCTTTGGTAAGAAAGTATGTCTTCTTCTGAAAAATTTTTTTGTTCAATCAATTCAAGCTGATGATTCTCTACACCATAATGATACACACCGGTCTTTAACCCTTCAGCCTCTTTAAATAGCAAAAAATACAATTCAATTGAATACCTGCCACCACCAGACGGGGCCGTTCTGTGCGTGGATCCATCTTTCCTTTTTATTTCTCCACAAGCACACTTTAATATTTTTGATATTTTTTCTAACGTAACAACATTACTAGATAGTGACTTACGGTCAGATGTTCTTTTTTGCAGAATTTCAAAAAGTTTTGTGTCTACGTTATCCGCAAGTTTTATTGGATCAAAAAAAGAAATTTTTTTGTACTCCACAATTTTCCAACTTTCTGGCCACATTGCCATATCAGCAGGAATTTTTATTAAACCACCCTCTGTTTTATCTTTAGTTAACCTGTGAAAAAATTTATATAAAAATGGTCTCATTTCGTGCTTATAGTACTATAGAATTATACAGCCACACAATTTGGTTTTTGTGACCACAAAAATTGTGATTATCTACAATAAAAAAAAAGGGGGGGGCGTTAACGCCCCCCCTCTCTCGTCTCTCCTAAAAAACATAGACCCTCGTCTGTTACTGGGCAACTTTCTTGAAAACGCCGTTGTTCTTGCCACCGGAAGGATCGTGGTAGTTTGCCCAAAGCGTATCGCCGTGATTTTCGAAGACACATGTCCCCGTCCTGGCTTTGCTACAAAGCCAGGACATCTTGTCGGCCTTGATTTCTGCACCTTCGTATGGCCATGCTTTCCCCGTATTTCCTCCGTAGGCACCCTTGGCGACACAATTTGTATCAACTTCAAGAACCTGCAGGCGCATTTCGCCGTAATTGCCATATTCCCAGCGACCTACCCAAGCCCCAAGAAAGGCGGCGCAGTTGGCCGGAATATTTGCCGCTACATCCGACTTACCTGCGTCACTCGCGTCTGCCGCCAGCTTCGTTTGTGCAAACGAAGCGCCGACGAAAACGAAGAGCAAGGCGATCAGAGTAAAAACAGTTTTTTTGAAGATCTTCATGGCACCCTCCTGTAAGTTTGAGATTAATCCTGGTGCGCGATGTTCTGCTACCTCTTTTAATTACACCATATTAGTAAAAATAATGCAAACCAACTAATATCACTATTAGCTTCGTGTTCTATATTAGTCTGTATTTACTTAAAATCAGCTTCTACCCACCCGTTATACATCAACCAAGCCTTAAAATCTGGAACCTTACTTGCAAGTAATAAGGCATTTCTTTTACTATAAAGATCCAACCTTGTGTAACTAATTTCTTTTGGTTTTTGTTCAAATCTTGATTGTATAATTTTTCTAATAACACTCCCCTTGTAAGAATTGGGTTTTTTTGTATCGAAATTAAGAATTGGAAGCAGTGCTATTTTTATTTCCTCAGAAGTACTTGAATCGAGTATTGCTAGTGTTGAGGCATTAACAAGAGAAGTAAAAATATTTAATTCCAACACAAAACGAGCAGAGTAATCCATAGCAAAATCAAAAACTTCTCGTGAGGTTTTTGTTGAGGTTGCTTTAACTCCAAGTGCTTCAAGGTATCTTAAGGCTGAAGCATACTGATTTAGACCAACCAAAATATCCCTGGACGGCATATCGTCTGAGGTTAATTTACCATCAAGTATTTTTTCCACATCACCACCAGACATGTTTAGAAAATCTAATGATTTTTTTAAATCACGGGACACATCTTTGAGGCGACTAGCCTCGCCATTTTCCTCCATTTCTTTTGTTAGTACTGTTTTAAAGTATAGATTTCCAGCATACTGATTAGCCGCCGTTGCTAAAGTAGCAACATCTGCATAACCGTATTTATTTAGTACTTCAACGTATGCAAGGTACGCATAAAAAGCGGAATAAGTATATATTGATGGCAACTTCTTTTCTTTTATCTGTTCAAATACATCTGGATAAATACCTTCGGCCTCTTTAAGAAAAGATAGTTCCGGGTGACTTTCTATGTAATCATAAATTTCATAGATATTCCCACCATTATCAAAAAAACGATGCGTTATAAAATATATGGCAGATTTTGTCTCCCCACTATTAACGCCACTCTTAATATCTTCTACGAATGAGTTCTGAAGCCCTGAAGGGTTATTTTTAAGCAAACTCTCATAATAATCCTTATCTTTTTGGAGCAAGCTATCATAGTAAGCTTTATCCCTTTCCAAAATCTTACCTGCTTCTCTTTTTTCAGATATCATCTTAACGCGATAAAAACCTTCATAAGAAGCCATAAAAAATACAATGAAAGTAAGTACGTAAATTGATACTTTTCTATAAGAAACCTTATTAGGTAAATTATCTTCTTCGGTAATTATAATTTCTTCTTTTTCGTCCATAATTTAAAGAATAAAAACTGCAAATCTAAATATTAATCACCGCACCAGCCTGCGTCATTATTTACTAGAATCCACTACCACCGTCACCACCGCTACTACTACAATCACCACCACTGCCGCCACCATCACCACCACTGCCGCCACCGTCACCGCTACCAGCGTCCCCCGCGCTACTGCCGCCAAAAATATCCGCGCTTGTCGCAGGTATATCAGCCTTAGCGATCGGAGCAAGCAAGGAACTGTTTTTTGAGTAATTTGAGTTTACATAACCACCAATAGTCCCGAGTATTCCAGTAATAAGAATACTTAATAAAAATGATGTTTTCTTTTTTGCTTTCTGAATCATGCTACAGACAATGATATCACTAAAATACACCTATCGTGTGGATAACTATGTCTTCCTGTTGGTTTCCCTAATCCTCGTATATAAATGTTACCTGTTTATTTATTTTTGTGACTCTCGCCCATTAATTTTCCTCTCTAATTTTAATTCCTAATAATTTAACTAATAACATGAATATTATAAAGCGGTATTGACTTTTAATGTCGGTTGTTGTACCATGAAAGAAGCTTCGATCTATTGTAAATCTAGTATTTCAACACAACACAAGGAGGTTCGTCATGAATATCATCAAGCTCGTGTGTGCCTTCGGCGCTTTTATTTTTCCGCTTTTTGTGTCTGCGGAGGAAGTGCCGGCCACTTTAAACCCGGAACCGACCAAGGGGCTCGTGGTAAAAACGTGCAAAACCGGCTACTACGTGCGCGAAAAGCCGGAATGTCTTACAACGGAGTTTCTTGAACGCCGAGGCGAGGACTTTGTTTTTTTGGTCCAAGAAGAAGGTGGCAAAGAAAAGAAGGAAACCATCTTCAACAAGGACCTCGGCACGAAGGTTCGCCCGTTCCCGTACGCAACCTACAAACCGCACTCCTACTTCTTGCAGTTTCCTATGAAAAACGGAAATAGCTGGAAGGGATCGTTTGAGCAAGAAAGCTCAAACGGGCGGGTTCAGAAACGCACGCGAAGTGCAGAGGTTGTAGGATACGGCGACATCAAGCTGCCTGGCGGGGTATTCAAGGCCTACGAAATTCGTGCCACAAACCAACTAGCTGAAGCGTTCCGTCCGGCGATGGAGAAATACTTCTACTGTCCGGAGCTGGCGATGATTTGTTCGTACGAATCGCCGGAATTTGACCTCTACCAGGTCGTGGTTGAAGTACGCAAGACGAACTGACCACCACCGTCAGCAAGAAACAAATTGCCCAAGGCTAATAACCCTGGGCAATTCTTTTTATTACCGATAGTCTTTTACCATCAAAAGCTCCACCCTAGCTCGGATAGTAGCTTCTTAAATTTTGGATCAAAAGACGCTAAAAGCAAGATGTCATCTTTGACTGTTCCTTCGATATTTTTCTGGTTTTTCAAAAAAACAAACACATCGGTATTTTTATACTTATCGGTATTATAAAGGTTTCCCAACAAGGTACCTATCTCACTAGTCTTTCCTTTGCCGTAAACCCTCGCCAAAAAAACTGCGTAATTATAATAAGTAAAACCTTCAGTTGAAGTTAAGTTATATAGCTTCGAATATACTAATGATCTTTCAAACAAATCTGCCGGGTTTCCAAAAGACTCATCTCCAAACAAATACATTTTCATGGAAATAATACCTAGCCTATTTAAAACAACTGGAATTCTTGGAGCATTCGTAGTATTTTCTATGTCCTTTATGCCTTTATTGGCAAGATTTAATTTTTCTCTAATAACCACTTTCATAGAATCTATTTTTGCTTTTGTTTCTTGGTCCTCCAACCCACTATCTTTTATTCTTACCAATTCACTAGCGTACCACTGAGCAATTCTGGCCTCTGATAGTGGTAATGGGTAAAAAGTGGTGCCATACTCAAACAACTTCCTCATAGAAAGTTCTTTATCTTTCGCCACCAGAAAGCTTTGGTATGGTTCCTCGTTAAAAATAGAACTAAATAATTCCTGATCATATTTTGAATAATATTCATTACCCATAGCCTCAACAGCGTAGGCTCTAGTTATATTCGAATAATCAGGATTCCCTACTACCTCTTTAAATATTTTTGACCCTAAATCAAATTTCCCCAATCTATAATACAAACGCCCGAGACTAATTTTTATTATTCCTTGTTCTTCTGCTGTACCAGCAACTCCTATAGCTTTCTCGTACTCCAAGATGGCAAGCTCATTGTTTCCTTCATTTCTAAGCTTGTCAGCGTTAGCCCAAAATTCATTTTCTTTTACCAGAACATCTCTCTTTAAAGAAATGTTTTTATTCTTATTTAATTCCTCGGTTAGAAATTCATTAGAAAACTTTGACTCTTTCCCAATATCTTTATAAAAAAAATAGTAAAAAAGATAACCAGAAAGAACAACAAGTGCACCAAGAAGGAAGTAAATCAAAAAAGCTAACTTTTTATTTATCATTATAAATTAAATATATTATCTACTTCTATACTTGCTTAGAGATTAACCGCAATCACCTCCGCTACCACCACCGTCACCACTACCACCGCTACCACCATCGCAACCACTACCGCCACCACTACCAGCATCTGCGTAAAGAGCGCTACCTTCAAAACCGGTACCACTAAGCGGGTTAGGGACATCCGCTTTAGCAACAGGCACAAGGAAGGAACCGTCTTTTGAGTAATTAGAATTTACATACCCACCAATAGTTCCCAAAATGCTTGTAACCAAGATGCCTAAAAAAAATGATGTTCTTTTTTTTGCTTTCTGAATCATGTTGTTATGTAGTATTAAATTTACGAAACCTCACATGGGATAACTACCGACGAAACCTTCTCTTTATCAAGAATATCTTTAATTTCGTCTAATGCACGACTAGAAACAATAGGTAAGCCATCCGCCAACCATTTTTCTATTCCCCCATCAATTCTTTGAAGGTTAAGGAATCCATGATGTTCCAAATATCCATAAGCTACACCAGAGGCTCGACCACCACTACAAATAAGAACTATTTGCTTACCTTTCTTTGGAAGATTGTGTCTTTCGTCATAAAGAGTGTGTAGTGGGATATTTATAGAACCCTCAGCATGAACGGCGTTGTACGCCTCTCTCGGCCTTACATCAACAAAAACGAAACCGTCCTTATTCTTAAGAAACTCTGTATAAAAAGCTTTTGGATCAACGTCTTTTATCGTTGGCTCAACAATATTTAGATTTTTTAATGGTGTTAAGTAAACAACCAATATAGTTGCCACCACGGACAAAAGTGCAATTGCTATTTCTTTTATTGAGATATTCATAATTTTCTAATTGTACCACTAAAAATCACTTGCTGTGTGGATAACTACAAGAGATTACGTGACTTTTTAAGTCTTGTTGCTCCAATTAACACATGAGCTGTGGCGTCAATCCAAACAGCTTGATTTAAGTAATCATGGCGAAATCCTCCTAGAATTTGTTCCTTTATGTCATTTTTCACAAAAAAAGTGTTATCTTCTGTGTATTGCATATCAATAATCCACGTTATAACTTTTTCAATTACACCTATATTTTTCTTTTGATTCAAGCATAACACTTCAAATATTTTCCCTGTACCCCTTACATACGAAAATGTTGTATTAATTTTGCTTGGGAAACTCCCGTCACTAAACTGCTTCGAAATAAACCAACTTTCAATTTCTTCCGATTTTTTTATAAGTTCAGTGTTTCCTGCCCTCTCCCCAATTTCGCGAAGCAAGTATATTAGTTCGGGGTATCTCGCCAATTCTAAGCTCGAGTTATTTTCTTTAATGTTTTTTTGATAATCAGCTAAAACAATTTCTGTAAACTCTTTTGCTTTCATTAATGAAACGTCATTCCCTTTTGAAGTATCAATTAAATGATGGGCGATTTGCGAATATAAAATTGGCTCGTATTCCAAATTTAAAATAATACTAGCGATAACTTTATCGCTCTTTTGGACTTCTTCTATTTCCCCTAAAGAGAGCGCCAACCTTCTATAGTATATAAACGAAAGACAACGAGAATATGCAGGTAGACAAGAGTGGCTGTATAAATTGTCCCTAAGGTACAAAAAACTTTTCTTTGCTGATTCCTCGTAGGCACTATTTCCTTGTTTCCTCCCCCATTCAAAAAGAGCCCAAGACGACAAGGCGAGGCGAACCCAATCTACCTGAGTTGCCTTTCCTGTAAGTGGGTTTATAACCGGGGGGATATTGCCATCTTTTTCTTGTATTCTACAAAGAAAATCTGCACTCTTGTCTGCACCTTCATAAAAATAGTCTAGAAGCTTTTTGTCTCCCACCTCAGTCAAACTACTTCTTAAAACAACTGGCCCCTTAAGTGCTAGCGGGGTCTTTTCTACTGACTCAACAAAATTATCAACCTCAAATATTTCGACTGAAGCTTCTGGTAAGTAAACTTTTGGAAATCCAATCTTTTTTTCAATAAGGTTTATTAAAAAATCATCCAGCCCATTAAATGTCAGGCAGTTAAAAACAGCTGGCAAAAACCAACCAGTTTTTCCTTTCACAGACATCACATACCCTTTTTCCGTGTAGATATCATTATCCCTTTTCTCTTTTTCCATAAGCGGTAAGCGCAAACTAGAAAGTATCGCAACTTCAATCGTTGTATTATCTAATTCTTCCAAAGAAAGAGGCTTGAATCTCTCGTCGCGACAAGCACGAATCGAAGCTTCCTCAATCGCCTCACTAAGTGGCAAGTTTTCAACAATGCGTGACCCACGCAATTCCCCATTAACCCATAGCGCAACATCAACACTCGCATTATCCAAAAATCTTTCTGATAAATTTTTAGATAAAACTTTTTCTCGATTCCCTGTTTTTAAAAAAACTTCAAGGGTTTTTCTTGCATACCCAAGTGCTTCTTTTTTCTCGTCTTCATTTAAACCAAACCTGATTGGAAAACTACTACCATGGTACATTTCTTTATTTTCCCAAACCTCAAACTCGTTCGACAAAAAAATATCCTTCCATGAATCTGTGTTACTTAAATTATTTTTTTCAAGTGCTCCTTGAAGTCCATTTGGTTTACAAAAAATAAAGAAGATCTTTTTTTCTTTATTTTTAGAAAAATTGTCTTTCAAAAATCTTTCCTGAAACGGAAGATCAATAAAAACAACTTCATCTTCAAGTTGATTCTTAAGAAGCCATGAAGAAAAAGCGTTTATTTGTCTTAAATAATAGATATCGTTAAGTTTTTCAAAAAGGTTCAGAAAAAACATAAATATTGTCGTAATTAGACGTAATTGTATATATCAACACATTCGTTGTAAAATTCACCAAATGACAGACGAACTCAAGGCTAAAAAATTAAACTTAAAAGAGGTTATAGAAAAAGAGGTTTTTATAACAAAAAACAAAGAAAAAATCGTTGATCAAAACGGCAATGAAAACAGCTGGCTTTTTGATTTTAGGCGGGTATTTTTAAAACCAGATATCCTTGATGACACAAGTGAGCTATTTTGGGGAGAAATGGAAAATGAATACCCTTTCCAGATTGGGGGAATTGAAGTCGCTTCTATTCCCCTTATTACATCTTTTGTTTTAAAAACAAAAGAGAAAGGCAAAATAGCAAATGGTTTTTTTATACGTAAATCACGCAAAAAAAGTGGTTTGTTAAAAATGATTGAGGGAGAAATAACTGATGAAAAAATTATATTAGTCGATGACATTCTAAACACTGGTAAAAGTTTTATTAGACAAGTTGAAGTTATTGAGGCACTTGGGAAAAAAGTTAGCGCCGTATTTGTGGTCTTAAGATTTAGAGATTTATCCTATTATGAATATTTTAACGCACGGGGAATAAAAATAATTACTCTTTTTGAAATTAAAGATTTTAAAGAAACCCTTGGCTTAAATAATCTCGTAGATTTAAAACAAACACCAGTACCAATGCCATTTAAAACAAAGTGGTATTTTAAAAGTGAAAACCCGGACTATTTTAAAGTTATTCCAAAATCTCTACCAGTAACAGACGCTGAGAAAATTTATTTCGGTGGAGATAATGGAGTTTTTTGGGCATTAGATAAATCAAACGGAAATATCGTGTGGCAATACAAAATCCTATTTAGAGATAAAACAAAAAAAGTCTTTTCTTCACCTGCTATTTACAATAAGACGGTTTACTTTGGTGCGAGCGATGGCAACTTTTACGCGCTAGATACAGAAAACGGAAAACGTAAGTGGGTATTCATGGAAGCAGATTGGATACACTCATCTCCTTGTATTGCAGAAAACCTAAACAGTATTTTTGTTGGACTAGAATTCGGATTATGGGGAAAAAGAGGATGTCTTACTGCTTTGGATTTAAATGCTGGTAAAAAGAAGTGGGAGTTTGAAATGCCTGGGATATCTTACTCATCACCCGCCTACTCTTTAAAAACAAATATCGTTCTTTGTGGATATAGTAATTCTGTTTGCGGGTTAAACGCAAAGACGGGAGAATTAATCTGGGAATTTAAAACTGACGGAGAAGTAAGGGAATCATTTACGTTTGATGAAAACAAAGGGCTTGTTGTCTTTGGCTCGTTTGACTCAAATTTATATGTTTTAGAAACAAAAACGGGGAAACTTATACGTAAAATAAAAACCAACGAGGCAATATTTTCCACACCAGTCATACACGAAAATTTTGTATACGTTGCTTCACTTGATAAAAATATCTATTGTATCGATTTAAACAACGGAACAATCGTATGGAGTTTTACAACAAACGGCAGGATATTTTCTTCTCCAGAAATAATAGATAATAAAATTTACATCGGCTCAAACGACGGAAGGCTCTACGAACTTGATCTAAAAACAGGAGAGAGTACTGCTTTTTTCCAAGCAACCGAACGAATAACAAACAAGGTTGTTTATAATAAAAAAACTAATGAAATTTTTCTAACAACTTTTGCTAATGAGATTTATTGTTTAAAGAAAGAATAACAAAAACTAGTTATTCAACGTGTTCGCGATTTTATCTCCCAAATCTTTAATCAAGACACGTTCCTGTTCCCCGCTATCGCGATTTCGAATTGTTACAGTATCGTCTTCTAATGTATCGAAATCAATAGTCACACAAAACGGTGTGCCGATTTCATCTTGTCTGCGATAGCGTTTGCCAATATTACCGTTGTCGTCAAAAGAAACACGAGAAAAATCTTTTTTAAGCATCATGTAAACCTCCTCCGCTTTTTTAACAAGCTCTGGTTTGTTTTTCAAGAGTGGAAATACTGCAACTAAGGTCGGGGAGATATTTGGAGGCAACTTTAAATAAGCGCGTGTCTCACCGCCAAGCTCATCTTCTGTATAAGCACTTGAAAGAACCGCAAGTACCGTACGCTCGACACCAAACGAAGGCTCAATAACGTGTGGGGTAAATCTTTCTTTTGTTTCTTCATCATAATATGACAAATCAGTACCACTACCCTTTGTATGTGCACTCAAATCAAAGTCAGTGCGATAGGCTAAACCATAAAGCTCTTTTCTACCAAAAGGAAAATCAAATTCAAAATCAATTGTTCTTTTTGAGTAATGTGCACGGTCACCATCGCCCACCTCAAGCTCGTGGACACTATCTTCTTTTATACCAACTTCCCTAATCCAATCTTTCATCTCTAGACGAAACTTTTCAAACGAATCTTTCCATTCGTCTGGCTTAACAAAATATTCAATCTCCATTTGCTCCAACTCCCTCACACGAAAAATAAAATCTCTAGGAGCAATCTCATTTCGAAAGGCCTTCCCTATTTGCGCTGTTCCAAAAGGAAGTCTTGGGTGAAAACTATCAACAACATTCTTAAAATTAACAAACATTCCGCCAGCAGTTTCTGGGCGAAGATAAACAGCGGATGATTCGTCCTCTGTTGCCCCGATGTTTGTTTTAAACATCATATTAAATTGCCTTTCTCCACCGAGCTTTCCATTGCATTCCGGACACTTCTCTCTGTCCTCCAAAGTATCCGCTCGAAATCTTTTTTTACATTTCTCACACTCAACAAGTGGGTCAGAAAAACCAGATAAATGTCCGGAGGATTCCCATGCTTTGGGGTTCATCAAAATGGCTGCATCAATACCGTACATATTTTCCTTTTCCTCAACAAACCTCTTCCACCACAAATTCGTAATATTTCGTTTTAGAGCGACACCAAGTGGGCCGTAATCCCAAGTCCCCGCAAGGCCTCCGTATATTTCTGAGCCTTGATATATAAAACCGCGTCGCTTACAAAGCGACACAATTTTTTCCATGAGACCATCTTCTTTCTTGTTGTCTGCCATATTATTTAACGATTATATCATCTCCCCGCTTAAATGCTTGGTCGCTATTTAGGGTAGTAGTTAGGGCTGGAATCGCACCAGACACATCATTCCCAGTAAACTCATCGCTACCGCTATATGTTACAACCCCAGTCAAAGGAGCATTTCTTCCAACTTGCCCAAGCGATGGTCGGAATCCAATCTTAAAGGAGACCTCCTTCACCGGTTTCGTAAAACCAACACCTGATTCTATTGAACCAATATTCCAAACAACCTCTCCAGTTTTGTCGTTAAACGTCACTTGTTCGCTCTCTGGATACACCACGCCAACAAAACGAATATATGAGGGTAATGTTGTCTTAACAACCGCACGAGAAATTCTGTTGGTTGAATTAACCGCAGTCAGAACAATAGCGTAGGTTGTTTCTTCTCCAACCTGTGGAGGTAGTTTCCCTTCGTTACTAAATGGAGCTCCGTAATACAAAGCCCTTGGCGTAACTTGAAAATCAGAACTAATCTTAATTATAGTTTTTGCTTGAGATGAAACAGTTTGTCCACCACCCATAGAGGTATCGAAAAACTCCCCGTAAACATTTACCGAAACAGTGATTTCTTTATTTGGAGAATAATCACCAGAAGATATTGATTTTGGAGAAAAGGAGAAGCTCATACGACCACCATCACCAGGCTGTATTTCTCTAAGTTCATTTAAGCTATTTCTATCCCAACTAATAGTATTATTTCCTGAATTATAAAATCCACGGTCAGCAATAATTGTCGATGAATCTACTGAATCACCAGTAAACACGACTTCAACGCGAGCATTCATAATTTTAGTTGGAAGATTGTTTTTCCAAATAATCTCGCTCTGCACCACATTGCGCGGTGACACAGAGATAGTGCTTCCCTCTTTACCATTCACCAAAAGCTGTGCGCTTAAAAACGGGCGCTTAATTAGAACTGATTGAAATGCGGAATTATAAACTACTCCTATTTTTTGTTCATCTCTAGTGTCTTGCTCTCCAGTATAAATACGAAATGTTCTTTCTTCCCCGTCCTGTCCACGAATAACGCCAAGTACTGATATTTCTTTGGAGCCCCCTTTATTGAGATCTCCGATACGCCAGACATTATTACCAAAAGTTGGTTTTGGTTCAGCGCTCTTATAATCAAACCCGGCTGGATATTCTATCCGCAAAAGAAGATTACTTACCCCCTCTTCTGAATTTGAAGATGCTTTTACGCTAAACTTAAAATCCTGATTATCGCTCCCTTCCTCTGGAGCATCAACCAAAAGACTAACGGGAGCCGTGCTTATGCGGACCTTGTAACTAGTTTCTTTTGTGAACACTGCGTTAGAACCAGCGATTCTGTATTCAAGAGTAAATTTTATTTCTTTATCTCCCCCTTCTTCTCCAAAAAGCTTAAATCGTTCTATTCTTTCGATTGATCCACCAGACCTTATTTCTCCGAGTGTATCTCTAAGGCGCTCAATGTCTTCTGTGTCTCCCGCCCCAGCACCTTTTGGGTACTCAATGAGCAAATCCGCAAGCTCAAGCGGAGTGGCATTTCCATTTCGAACAACGACCTGAAGTGCAAGCTCTTCTCCCCCAGCAACAAATGATGGTCCCGCGATTTCAATATCGATATTTTTTGAAGAAACAATATTTCCTCCAACAAAAAAAGTGTAACCGGCGTAAACAGCGGAAATTACAAAAAAAATTAATGACCCTAAAAATATTCTTTTGAACATAGATGGTGGTTTTTTATCTTCGGCCACGGCGGTCTCTTCTACTCCAACCTCTTTCTCTGCCCACTCATTATTTATTCCATAACTTTTCTCTTTGAGAACACCTGGGCGAATAAAACTTTTCCCTTGGGCCGAAGGGCTGTAAAGCTTCTTTGCGATACGATCAATAGTACTAAAATCCTTATTTTCTGACATCGGAATATTATATCACGCCCTACAAATGCGTCTCCTTAAGAGACTTATTGATTTCTTTGAACAGTTTATTTTTAACCAATGAAGCCGACTTAATCTTTTCTTCATCTATAGGCCCCTCAAATATTTCAACAGGAACACTTTCTTCTCCCCAGTAACCAAGATGTTTAAGAATACGCCCAGCCATAACTCCTTCAAGTAAAAGTAAGTCACTAAGATTAAAATTTTTTTCTTTTATCAAATCAACGAATCTATTAATTTCTTCAAACAACGGCAAGTTGCGTTCTTCCCCGTGCAAGAGCCTACGTGTAAGTGAAAAAATGCGAGCGAGAACTTTTGTTTTTAATGCTCCGTATTCAAGAACCGAAAATTTTTCTGAAACAGGGAGAGCATCTACCACTCGCCATGTATTCTTTCCAAAAACCAAATCAACGTTGCATCTAGAAAAATCCTGTAAACGATATCTTAGTTTTGATTTATCTAATCTAACTCCTTGGGCTGTCGCGAAAATCAATCCAAAATCTTTTGTTAAAAGATAAAACAACCTATTCGCTTCTCCCAAATTCATTCCCCCTAAAACAATGCTTTCCGTTGTATATCTGTGATAAGACATGTTATCTAACCAACCTTAAGACAAAAGACATCTCATCAAAAGAAACTTTTTCACCATCGACATCAGCCAAAAACTCAACTTCTTTTACTGTTGCTGTTTGCTTAATTTGGTTCAGCCATTTATTCACAAGATTTTTACCCATTTCCTCTGTCGCAATTTGCAAGATAACAATATCTTTGGGGTTTAATTTTTCCTTCTTCCTTAGCTCTTGTACCGCACGAATAAATTCACGCATCTGTCCTTCTTCTTTTAGTTCGGGGGTGATTTCGCTACTAAGCATCATAGAACTTTTTTCGTGTGATTCTTTAACAACAACCTCCTTAACGTTTACTTCATCTTTAATTAATTCCTTAAAAAATTCACCATCCTGAGCTGATACTTCAAGTAAAGATAGCGGTTGTCTAACTTTAACGCCATGCACAGCTCTCATCGCGAGAGCCAGTTCAACAATCTTTCTAGTAGTAAGCATTTTCTCAATCAGATTTTTATCAACAGACCCCCTTTCTGGCCATTTCTCAAGATGAACACTTTCTTTGTCTTTATCAGTTTTGATTTTCTGATATAAATCCTCCGCCACAAAAGGTGTAAATGGGGCAAGAACTTTAGACAATTCTTTCAACACAAACAGGGTTGTTTCTAAAGCAACCTTTTTATCATCAGGGTTTTCGTCGTTTTTGAAACGTTCACGTGATCGACGAATGTACCAAGTCGACAAATCCTCTATAAAATCATTAATTGGTCTTGTTGCTCTATCAATCTCATATTTATCCATCCCTATCGTCACTTCATTTTTGAGTTCGTTTAATCTCGTGATAATCCACAAATCCAAAACATTCTTACTTCTGTCATTTGCCTCAATAGTTTTATCTGCATATAACTCATAAAAAGAATAGACATTTTCAAGGCGAACAATAATCTTTCTATATATCTCAGAAATACCAGCTTCGGAAAGATTCAAATCCTCAGCGCGCATAATCGGAGAGGAAAGCAAATAATATCGAAGCGCGTCTGCTCCATATTTTTCTACAACAGCAATTGGGTCAGGATAATTTTTTAGACGCTTGGATATTTTCTTACCGTCTTCGGCCATAACCATTCCATTCACAATCACGTTCTTAAATGGTGCTTTCCCAAAAAGAGCTGTGCTTAAAACCAAGAGTGTATAAAACCACCCTCGTGTTTGATCCAAGCCTTCAGCGATAAAATCGGCAGGAAAATTATTCTTAAATTCGTCCTCACTTTCAAAAGGATAATGAAACTGAGCGTATGGCATTGAACCAGACTCAAACCAACAATCGAAAACTTCGAGTACTCGATTCATTTTTCCACCACATTCACAATTTAGTTTTACTTCATCAATATACGGTCGATGAAAATCAAGATCACCTTCTTTGTTTCGTGGGATAGATTCAAAAACCATTTCTTCTACTCCCGCATTTTTCAAGAAATCATCTCCTCTTTCTTGTTTCATTTTAACAGACTCCTTAATCGACAAACCTTTTGCCATTGTAAAAAGCATCCATGCTGTATATTCATGAGTAACAATCAAAATATTTTTTCCTTCGTATTTTTTTTCAGCTTCTGAAACAGCCTCAAAAACTCTTTTCTTTAAATCTTGCAAACTCTCACCTTCTGGTGCTTTTTTAATAAACTTCTCTTCCAAAGAAGAAAAATATCCATGATACTCTGCGGTGGTTTTTCCATTAAACGCGCCGACGTTAATTTCAGCCAACCGTGGATCAAAAACAACATCTTCGTTTTTCAAACCAAGCTCTTCTGCAAGAACTAGGGCTGTTTGGCGAGTGCGCATAAGCGGAGACGAGATAATCAAATCAATATTTTCTTTCTCTAAAGAATGCGCACTTTCTTTAACCTGACTTATTCCCTTTTCAGTTAAGTTATCAATATCACTTTCTTTGGTTTTTGGCGTTCCGCTAACATTACTCTCCGCTTGTCCATGTCGTATAACAAAATATTTATTTTGTGAGAGTGGGGACATTTTTTTAATATCCGAAAGAGAACCAACCACAACCGGTTTCTCACACTTCTCACACTTCCATACTGGAATTGGCGCCCCCCAAAAGCGAGCACGGGATACCGCCCAGTCTCGTGCTGATTCAAGCCACTTACCAAAACGATTTGCGCCGATTGCCTCAGGAACCCAATGAACTTTTTTATTTTCCAGAACGAGTTTATCTTTAAATTTAGTCACCTCAATAAACCACGAACTGGAAGCGTAGTTCAAAAGTGGAGTTTCACATCGCCAACAAAGTGGGTATGAGTGAACAATTTTTTCTTTCGAGAATAGTGTTCCTTTTTGAGCAAGATGTTTAATTATCTCTATATCAGCAGATTGAGTGTCACCTTTTTGTTTAACATAGATACCAGCAAAATCTTTCACCTCGGGCTTAAACTGTCCGTTCATTGAAATGTGCTGAACAAAAGGAAGCTTCTCTTTAATTCCAAGCTCCATATCTTCCGCGCCAAAAGCTGGGGCTTCGTGGGCAATACCAGTACCACTATCAGCTGTCACGAAATCAGCGTGGTAAACCTTCCAGCCGTTCTCGTGGTTTTTTATTGTCTTATCATTGTAATAATAATCAAAAACTGGAACGTATGACTTGCCAACTAGTTCAGACCCTTTGAATTCTTTTTCTACTTTATAAGGAGTTTTAAAAACAAAATCCAATCTGTCTTTTGCAACAATATAATTCACACCTTCGTTCTCAACCTTCACATAATCAATATCTTTATTCACGGCAATCGCGACGTTCCCTGGTAATGTCCATGGTGTCGTTGTCCACGCCAAAAGATAAGTCCCTGGCTCATCGACTAACTCAAACTTCGCAGTTACAGAAATATCTGTCACATCTGTATAGCCATCGGCTACCTCTGACTGAGCAAGCGGTGTTTCGCAACGTGGACAAACATACATAATTTTATGCCCCTCATAAACAAAACCTTTATCGTGAAGTGTCTTAAACGCCCACCAAATAGATTCTGTGTAGGTCGCATCCATTGTTTTATAAGCGTGCTCCATGTCCACAAAACGACCGAGCCTTGGAACAACTTCCTTCCAATTGGAGTCAAAACGAAGAACCGCATTCTGTGCCGCCCCATTAAACTTATCGATCCCGTATTCTTCTATATCTTTTTTATGCCCAAGATTTAATTCTTGTTCAATCAAGTTTTCTATTGGAAGACCGTGACAATCCCAACCCCACTGTCTACGTACATAATTACCACGCATTGTTTGGTAGCGCGGAATAGCGTCTTTTATTGTTCCAGCTAAAACATGTCCGTAGTGTGGCTCCCCTGTTGCAAAGGGTGGGCCATCGTAAAAAACAAACTTATCATTAGTTTTTTTCTCTAAAGTTTTCTCGAAAATTTGGTTGTCTTTCCAAAACTTAAGAATTCTTTTTTCGTTTAGGGAAACTTGTGTTTCTTTCTTTTCTTCTTCCATATCTTTCTTATATTAACATTACATCTTCTCGGGAGCAGAGATTCCCAAAAGCGATAATGTTTTTGCCAAAATTGTCTGTGTCGACCGCACGAGCTCTAATGCTCCTTTATTATATTTATCTTCCTCTATAACACGAACATCGCGATAAAACTGAGAAAATAAAGAGGCCAATTCATAAGCATAGGTCGTCAAATGGTTAACCTGACAATCTTCCGTGGTTGACTCAACCATCTCCGAAAACTGAATCAACTTCGTCGCAAGTTGTCGCGCTGATTTATTCTCTATTATACCGGCGAGTGATGTGTCGTTTTCAGTAAGCGCGGAACAATTTACAACAATAGAAGCCATTCTTGCGTGCGCATATTGCACATAGAATACAGGATTTTTTTCTGAGCGTTCTTTCGCTAGTGCGACATCAAACTCCATGTGGGTATTGAGCGCGCGCTCATTATAAAACCAACGCACAACATCCAAACCTATTTCACTCACCAAATCTTCGAGCAAAACAACATTGCCTGCACGTTTGGACATCTTTGCCACTTCCCCATTTTCTTTAAGCGAAACTAACTGGGTAATGAAAACCTTAAAATCACCCTCCCAACCGAGCATTTTTTTAATAGCCATCATTCGCTTCACATGACCGTGATGATCTGCCCCCCAAACATCAATTACTTCTTTACACTTTCGAGAAAACTTATCTGCGTGGTAAGAAATATCTGAAAGAAAATAAGAAAATGTCCCGTCACTTCGGAGCACTACTCTATCTTCATCGTCGCCATACTCAGTTGTTTTTGCCCACCAAGCTCCTTCTTTTTCATAAACAAAATTTTTCTCTTTTAGCTCATCGAACATCTTTTGATTTGAGCCACTAGCTCTTAGTTTCCCGTCTTCGGAATACCATTCATCAAAACGAACTCCAAGTTTTTCTTCAACAAAATCTCTGTTCTCTCTTTGTATTAATGTGGCTAATTTAAAACCAGCGTCCACTTCACTCATCTGCAAAAAATCATTTTGCTCAATAAGCGCAATTGTCTTTTCGGTTTTGTATTGTTCCCCTACTCCTAGAGCCAATTTGCCAAGCTCCTTGATTTGATTACTCTCACGAGAATCATTCACATAATATTCACGGACAACATCTCCTCCTGCGAGAGAGAAAATATTTGCCAAACTATCGCCATAGAAAGCCCCGCGCCCATGACCTAAATGCAAAGCACCCGTCGGGTTGGCGGAAATAAATTCAATATTTATTTTTTTATCTTTTATAAAATCAAAACCTTTTTCTGTCGCCTCTCTAGTTTTTGAGAGTTCTTTCAATATTGCCTCAGACGAAAGAGTGAAATTTATAAACCCAGGGCCGGCTATGTTTATTTCACTTACAACTTCCCCAAACTCTTTATTCTTTTTTAATTTTCCAATAAAAATCTCCGCCACTTCCTTAGGGGTTTTATTTTCAGCTTTTGCCACCATCGCAATATTGGTTGTGTAGTCACCATAGCGATTATCCGCTGAAATATTAAAAGAAATTTCTCCAATCTCTGGAAAAGTATCTTTGAGTACATAGTTTAATTTTTCTCTCAAAAAATGAATCACCATAAGGCGATTCTAGCATGATTGACCGTTTTTTGAGAATTAGTTATTTTCTACTTTTCGTTTTACTTTTGATTAAAAACCGCAAAGCAGAACAGTAAATGTGCTAATTGACAAGACCCGTAATTAAGAATAGTTTAAGTCCAGGTTCCTTCCCATAAACAAACGAATTAGGAGCAGAAATGAATCCAAACTATCTCCCGTACGAAGAGCGGAAGCCAGACCATCAGTATCAACAATTGATGAAACAGCTTCTGCTTTACGGAGTTTATTCTCCGACGCAACAAAGCATCAAAAGTGGCGACATGCGGAAAGGTACATATTCCTTGCCTTTTCCGGTTGTTCACACCTACCCCATCGAGAACGGCTTCCCGCTTGAAACGGCGCGGAGCTATCGCGGTGGATGTATGAAGGCGATTGAGGAAATCTTCGCCATCATCAACGGAGTACGCAACGTCTCGGGTTTCAAGGAAAGGGGTTGTGATTTTTGGGACTCCACGTTCGAAGATCCAAAAAAAGCTGCGAAGCGTGGTTTGGCGCCGGGCGATCTTGGCCTAGCAAGTTATGCAGTTTTGCATGATTTTCCAACACCGACCGGGACGTTCAACCAGATGCAAGCAGTTCTCGACCAAATCGCTGAACTTCCACACCTGAAGACGCACACCATGACAACTCTCTATCCTCCGGGAATCTACCGAGGGAAAGGGCGAACTCAACAGGTGGTGACAGTTCCATGTCACGGTTCAATAATCAACATTCTGATTCTTGCCGAGAAGCTGTATTTCGAAGTGGTTTTCCGTTCGAGCGATATGCCAATTGGCGAATTGCCCGACCGGGCCGAGTATGCGGCTCTATGGCTAGCGATTTGTCATGTCACGGGCTACCAACCTGGGGCTTTCAGTATCGTCTATCTCAATCCGCACTATTATGGAAACCAGCGAGAAGCCGTCGAGGAGCTTGCGTCTCGTAACCCGCGGCGCTTCCCAACGATGGTTCTCAGGAATCCCCCGAGCGATTTATTTTCATTTCGGGCGGCAAACTTTGAACTCAGCGACTACGACCCACATCCACCAATCTCGGGTATAGCTGTAAGCCCATAAAACAAGGAGGTCTAAGTGACTAGTCACGTCAATATGCGCCATTCCAGAACCAAAGAGCAATCAGAGGCGATGGAGCGCGCTAAGAAGGCTGGTGTTTGCCCTTTTTGCCATGATTTTTGTGGCGAAAGACTACTCGCCTTCCATACAAAGCCGATTCTCAAAAAAACGGTTTGGTGGGCGGTGACGGAAAACTTCGAGCCATACAGTGGTTCAAAAGTCCACATCCTGCTGGTCTATCGCGGTGGTCATGCCACAATGCCTTCCGAGATTTCAGCGGAAGGTTGGTCTGACTTGGGCCACGTCGTCGAGTGGGTGGTCAAGGAGTATCAGCTCCCTGCCGGCGGATTCTTTTTTCGTTTTGGTGACACCGACTACACCGGGGCAACAATCAGCCATTTCCACGCCCAAATCATTTTCGGCGGAGAAAAGGAAGGTGAAAGACTACGTGTAAAGCTCGGCTACACCGGAGCGCCAAAGTAATTCGTGTTTCAATCATCGACCCTGGGGTTCTATCCCCGGGGTCGTTTTTTTATATAAAAAAGAAGCGACCAATCAAGGTCGCTTCGGGTTTCGTCATTCAGAAACTTCGATGAGCTCAACTTTCTTGATACGGAGGTACTGGTCGGCATCCAGGAGTCCGTACGAAGGATTGCGGTAAAAGATCTTCTTAACTCCCGCCCGGACCGCCAGACGTGAACACGGCAGACAAGGAAAGTCCGTGATGTACAGACTGGAACCGTCGGTACTGATTCCAAGACGGGCCGCCTCCCCAATCAGGACGTGCTCGCAATGGTCGCCGAGCGAAAGATCCGTCCTTACTCCACTTTTGAAAATACTTCGCGGATCACCGAACGTGGACGCAACCTGCTCATGTGGTACGTGCTCGTTATAACCGACGATGAGTTTATTTTTTGTGGCAAGAGCACCGCCCACTTGACGATACCAATCCGGACTGCGAACCGCCACACCCTCGACGATTTCCATCATCTCACGGTCAAGGTCCGAAAGTTCAATCCTTCGACTCGGAACAAGAAGCTTCTTTTCTTCGACATTGTTGCGGTGATAACGAAGCTTTGTCGTGGGAACAAGTTTTACGTCCTCCCCACTAAAATACTTCTCCGAAAGAGCGCTACTGATGTCCTCGTCCGGCATCACGATTTGTTCACCGTGAAGCCGAAGAAGTGCACTTTCGTCCGCTAAAACAACCCCGATTCGGTCTTCGTGAAAAAGATTCGCGAGAATCGAAACCATCACCTCCGGAGGTATCGCCCTGATTGCGTCCTTCTTGTAAATGTACTCGAGCCCCTTTGGGAGAGACCTGAGAACATCGTCAGAGAGAACACAAATCGTCCCAGGGCAAACCTTCTTGAAGAACTCAAGGTATCCCCGATGAATTACGGGAACGTATGCAACCACAGTTTCGTTGTTCACGAACCCTCCTTTCCGCCAAACGGCCCGGTTACGCTTTCGACGATTCCAGGAACAGCCGCCAGTAACGACTCCTTGATACGGGAGCCGACTTCCAGCTGAAAATTCCTGATACGCGCACTTGTGGAAGTTTGGGCTTGGGGTGGCAAAACCACCACCTCACCACAAAACTCCATGAGTGCATTTTTTTCCTGATCATCGAACTTCTTTGTGCTTTCAGAAACGACAAGCACGTCAGGGCGAACGGTCTTGAGGAGCGCCCACTTCGGATCAGAAAGTTGCTTGACGACAAGAACGTCAACCCCGCGAAGTCCGGCCAAAATATCCAGCCTTTCGTCGAGTGGGACCATTGGGCGATTCTCGCCTTTCCTGCTCCGAATCTTCTCGTCGGAATCAACCCCGACAATGAGCAGGTCACCAAAAGACTTGGCTTTTGCGAGGTACGCCTTGTGTCCAACGTGGAACAAGTCGTAACTTCCTTGGGTCATGACAACCTTCAGTCCGAGCCCTTTTGCGTTTTGTGCAAAAAGAGCAATTTCTTCGATGGTCTTGAGTCGCTCAGATAAATCTGAGCTATTTCCAAACACGCCACAGTTAATCATTTTTACCTCCTATGAAAGATCGCTACCCCTATTACTAACTGAATTAATTAAAATTGTAAAGTAACTTAACTTTTGATTCGCTTTACTACGACAATCTGTTTTGTTAGGTTTTAAAAAGGATGTTCCATTAAACGAAAGGAGTTGAAGTGATAGATAAGACACCGCAAATTGCCATAGTAGCGGCAATCGAAGAAACGACCAGAGCCATGGGAAAGAACAACAAACTTCTCTGGCATCTGACTGGAGACTTGCCCCGGTTTAAGAAGCTGACTGAAGGACAAGTTGTCATCATGGGCAGAAAAACCTACGAATCGATTGGAAAACCTCTTCCTAATCGCCAAAACATCGTCGTGAGCAAAACAATCCGCTCAATCCCCGGCGTTGCTGTTGCCCACTCGTTTGAAAATGCCATCGCTTTCGCCAAAAAAGTCGACACGGAAAAGATTTTCTGTATCGGTGGAGAAGAAATTTTCCGAAGCGCTCTTTTGGTCGCCGACATTCTTCATCTCACGCTTGTTAGCGACAAGGAAGTGCAGGCCGATGTTTTCTTTCCACTATACACCGACAACTTCGTTGTTTCGGCGGAAGAGTCCCATCTTGATCACAGTCCGCCATTTCGTTATGTCGACTTCATCAAAAAAACCTAGCCACGGGAGTGGCTAGGTTTTTTCTTTTGATAAATTAAATTTTTACTTAACTTCGATTCCAGCAGATCGTGCTGAACCTTCGATTATCTTCATTGCTGCCTCGATATCGTTTGCAGTCAAATCTGACATCTTCTTCTCTGCGATTTCACGCAATTGCTGTTTTGTAATTTTTCCGGCTTTTGTTACTGCCTGCTTGCCGGAACCTTTTTCAACACCAGCTGCGCTTAAGATAAGTCCTGTTGCAGGAGGAGTCTTAACAACGAAATCGAATGTTCGGTCTTCGTAAACACGTACGACAACTGAAACTTTTTCTCCTACGTTTGCTTTGGTTGCGTCGTTAAATTTATTAACGAAATCTCCAATATTAACTCCAGCCTGTCCCAAGGCGGGTCCAAGTGGTGGCGCTGGGGTTGCTTTACCAGCTGCAATTTGTAACTTTATTTTTTTTGTTATTTTTTTTGCCATACAATTTTATTTATATTTTCTTTACCTGAAGGAAATCAAGTTCTACTGGGGTTTCGCGACCGAACATTGAAACAAGAACCTTGACCTTACCGCGCTCACCGTCAACCTCTGAAACACGCCCTTCGAGCTCTTTGAATGGCCCGTCGGTGATAATGACCATTTCCCCTTGGGTTAAGGTAATCGTGTGCTTCACCGTATCAGATTTCATGCGAGCAAACAACCCATCAACTTCTGCCTTATCAAGTGGTACTGGGGTTGTTCCCGCACCAACGAACCCTGTCACTCGCGGAGTGTTACGCACTACATACCAAGAATCGTCAGTTACAACCATGTCCACAAGCACATATCCAGGATAGATTTTTTCTTCTGTTTCAACTCGCTTCCCTCCTTTTATTTTTATTTTTTTCTCAATAGGAACGATGATATTAAAAATCTTGTCTTCCATTCCAAGCGATTCCACGCGTTGCTTTAAGTTACGCATTACTGCGTTTTCATATCCTGCGTACGTGTGTATTGCGTACCAACTTCTATCTAGATTTATTTCTTGCTTGGCCATGTTATTGGAGAATAAAAGTCTTTAACAAAAAAGTGAAACCAAAATCAAACGCTCCGAGACCATACCCGACAGCAACCGAGATTAGGATAACAACAATAGTAAAAGCAACAGTCTGAGACTTGGTTGGCCAATTAACATGCTTCATTTCACCTTGTGTTTCCTTTAAGTAATCAAATAATTTCATAGCTTTTAGTTAAAAACGCCCCCTCGGGCATTTGCACTACTCTACCGCTTATGGCCTAAAAGGTCAATGTCTCTTTTATTTTGCCCTTAAAAACGCGCATATCCGTCTGCTGAAAGAGTCGCGCGTTAATGGACGGGCGCGCGACATGATTTCGCCTAAATCATATGCTCGGCTCGCCAGCCTGCGCAATGTTTTTAAGAGCAAAATGTGGATATAGGAGCAAGAAAACAAAAAAACCAAGGAGTTTTCCTTGGTTTTTTATCGGCTTTTTTAATTTTTTACCTAATCTCGTATGAGATGTTTACGTCAACCGAAATCTTATTCTCACCTTTTTCTATCCTAGGAGCGACGGCGTCAGACTCTACTGCGCCACCCATACCCATCGTAGCCTTAGCGTAATAAATTGGGTACCCGCCATTATTTTCATTAAAGCTAACAACTCTTACCAATCTAACCCCGAGCTCTTTTGCTAAAATGTCCGCTTTTGTCTTCGCGTCATCGATGGCTTTCTTTCGAGCTTCTGCTTTTAGAGCGTCTTCGTCATCAATTGCAAAGTTTGGTCCAGAAATATCACTTACTGATAATTTACCCAAACCTTCAACAATCTTCCCTGTATCATCTGTGTTTCGTATTTTGACACTTATTGTTTCTGAAACTTCGTATCCAATAAGAACTTGTTTCCCTGGCTGACAGTTTCCAGCAGCACACATTTCTGCTGAAGGTCTCTGGTAATCGTATTTAGGATAGGCGTTATAGTTGGTTGTCTTTATATCCTTGTCTTGAACACCTGATTTTTTCAAGAAATCAACTGCTGCACTTATGCGAGTAGTGACGTCCTTTTGAGCAACATCCATTGTCTTTGCTTCCTTGGTTGCAGAAAAAGTAATAGTAGCAATATCTGGAACTGCAAAAACTTCTCCGTTTCCTGATACTGAAATTACGCTTCCTGGCTGAACTCCAGCACCAATGTATTTGTACTCCTTAAAAACCGACATTGTCTGACCCATTAAGTAAACAACAACTAAAACACCTGCTATTTGCCCTATTGAAAATAGACGTGTTTTTATTTTTTTCATCATCTCAACCTCATTTGTGTTATCCATAGTAATTTTTGTTAGATTATTAAGCTGTTTCTCCGCTACCCGAAAGATAACGTTTCCACATTATAACGCCAAAAGCAAAAAGTGTCGTTGATGTAATCGCCGAAAGGATGCAGTAGAAGCAAAAAGCGTTAATAACAAAGGCTTGAAGGTAAAGAAAATAAATAGAAGCAATAAACCCAACTACAGATAAAGCAGAAAATAATTTAATTAACTCTACTTTTTTAGTCTCAAAATAAAACAAAGCGATTAGAATAACGGTGAGGTAATAAAGTATCCCTATAACCGAAAGTGGAACACCCAAAATTACTGCGTACGGGCTTTGAGCAACAGTATCGCACCCAGTAAAAACAAAACATGGAATTGGTCCGCCAAGAAAACGCTTCGCCGTAAGGTATACCGAATCTAAAAAGCCGATAAAACCAACAAGACCAATACCTAAAAGAAAAATATTAGGAATTACTTGTTGTTGTAGCTGTGATTGTTTGGTTGAGAAGATCTCTAAAAGCTTCATAACTTTGTGGGTTTTGTATTTTTTTACCATTAATAAAAAATGTTGGAGTCGAATTCAATCCCATTCTAATAGAACTCTTGTAAGCATCGACTATCTTGTCCTTTAGTTCTTTTGAGTCTAGGTCAGCAGTAAACTTCGCAACATCTAAACCAAGCTCTTTTGCATAATCGATAAATATCTCACGTGCTTTTGGATTACTCCCCCAGGTTGTTTGGTTTTCAAAAAGCTTATCGTGCATCTGCCAAAATTTACCCTGCTTTCCTGCTGCTTCAGACGCAACAGCCGAAAGAACAGAGGTTGGATGAATTTCAATCAAAGGAAAATGGCGATAGGAGAACTTAACTTTCCCTTTAAAGTCTTCTTCAACTAGTTTTTTGACGATTGGATGATATAGCGCACATGCTGGACATTGGAAATCACTGTACTCAACTAGCTCTAATGTCGCTGTTTCGCTTCCCCTAACCCAATCATTAGCAGTAATTGCGCTTGTAGTTTCTGCCCCACCAGTTCCCGCTCCACCATTTTTTACAGACCAAACAATAAAGGCTGATGCTCCAATAATTACAAAAACAGTAATCCCCCAAAGAATAGCCTGTTTTATCATTCTTTTACGCGCCTTAATTTTATCGGCTTCTCGTTTTTCTTCTTTTTTCGTTTTTACTGAAACCTCGGCAATATTTTCTTCTGTCATATTGGACACATAATAACAAATAAAACACTTAAAACAAAAAACACCATTTTGTGGTGTTTTTTGTTTTAAATTTCCTTACTTTTAACTATTTATGTTCTTCGCACTTCCCTCCTACACAATTTCCACAATCAGAAGATTCGCACTTTGGACAACCGGCAATCAACAAAAGACCGCCAACTATCGCAAGGTTTTTTAAGACCGCAACCATTTGTGATGCGTCTCCAGCAAGCCATCCCTTGAAATGGAAAAAGTATGTTGCGACAACTGTAAACAAAACCAATGCCCATGCTGCGCAACGCTTACCCCAAGAACCAGCGACAATTAGAACACCAGCGATAATTTCAAGCAATCCAGCTCCCCATGCTAGAAATACAGGATATGGTAAACCAGCACTTGCGATATAACCCGCTGTTCCCTCAATACCTGTTAGCTTGCCGTAACCGGCATAGATAAACAATGCTGCAACAAGCACGCGAATCGCCACCTTACACCAACAATGACTTCTTCCACACACTCCTTCGCATTTTCCTCCCATCATATATTTATTTTTTATTAATAATTATTAATCTGTTTCAAGGGATATTATATCAAGTGAAAAAAGATAGCGCCATATGAGAAAAAGTTTTTTATTTACGAACAAACTCCGAAACCTCACCGAACAACTTTATTCCTGTATCTGAATAAAAAATACCGCTTCCATCTTTACATGTATATATTTTTACTTTTTTCCTTTTAATGTATTCAGACAAAAAAGAATAATATTCTTCACAAAAATGCGGGCAAAATTCAAAATCCACAAACCCAAATCCTGATGTATCTTTTAGATTTGGAATGTTTTTATCTCCAATAGATGCTAAATCAATAGATGGTGTCATCATTACAGAGCCAGCGCTTGCCCCAATAATTAATCCACCTTTTTTCATGTGTTTTTCTAGAATTAAGCATAAATTTCTTTTTTTTGCATAATTCATAAAAACATACGTGTTCCCTCCAGAAAGATAGATAACCCCATACTCTAGTAACCTTTCTAGTGCTTTATCGGAAAAACCATCAGATAGATCAAAATAATCAACCTGAATATCATTATTTATTTCTTTGTAATCTATAATTGTGGAAAGATAATATGGTTTATCTTTCTCCTGTGGTTCAGAAGAGATATAAGCAACACTATTACCACTTTTAGAAATCTCCTTTTTCAGGAAATTTTTTAAATCACTATTTAAATTATCCGTCCTGCTAATAAAAAATATACTCATAAATAAAACATATCAAATAAGCCCTACAAAAGCATTCTTACTAAACGTAGGTCTTCGAACGAGTACTTCCCTTCAAACTTTTCGAAGACTGGGGTTAGTTTCCAATCTTCACTTTTCTTAAACTCCTTCTTTATTTCAGACAAATCTTTATTTGCCTTACCTGAAATCAGTTTTTCAATGTCTTTGTTTAATATCTTTTTTTCTCCATACAATTTCTCAACATGAGAAACAATCGTTGATTCTGTAAGACCTCGTTTTTTGGCAACTTCTTTAATACTTTTCACTTCTTTAAGAATAGCGAGTGTTTCGTCGTGAGTTGGTGTTTTTGTTTTTTTTCGAAGCTTACTGTTACCAAATACCCCATCTTCTTTTTTTGTCACACCAACAAACTCACCGTCACAAGCCGTAATAAAATTACTGTGCATCTTTAAAATCTCCTCTTTTGAAATTTTTTCAAAACCATCCACGGCCTCATCTGACAAAAACCTAAACGACTCATCTTTATCTAAAATTTCAGGATGCACCTGAAAGGTGCGGGCATTCCAACCAATAAGGTGTAGCCCTGAAAGTCTTCTCACTCGAGAGAGAGCCACGTACCCCTGCCCAAACTCAAAAACGGAAGACAGGTCCATAACGGCCGCGTCTAAGCTCATTCCTTGGCTTTTGTGCACCGTAATCGCCCAAGCGAGCCTAAGGGGCACTTGTGTAATCCTTGCTCTTACAACCCCATTTTCTTCAACAGCCCATTCAAGCGGAGACGTTTCAATAGTCATCCCATTTATTGTCTTAACAAGAGGGTGTCCGCTTGTTCTCGAAAACCCAACAACCGTACCAAGTGTGCCATTAACGAATCCTTCTCTTGGGTTATTTTTTGTGAACATCACAGAAGCCCCAACTTTAAGAGTCAATTTTTCTGGAGATAAACATCCTTTTATAAGGGAAGCGACTAATGCCGGCGCTCCTTGCGAAGACATTTCAAACACTCGTATTTCACTTTCTATTTTTGAAAGAGTGTCATCATTCACACGATCAACGTCGGCATTATGCGAAAAAAGTTTTGGGATACCTGCTGGAGCAGAGCTATGTGCAATTTTTCTTTTTTTAATATGAACCATGTGGTCCTCATTAAAATCATTTGTTCGAATGGAAGATAAGATCGAAAGAAAAATTTTGTCGTCTTGTCTGTGTTGTTCTGTAAGATAGCAAACAATCGGCTTAGCTCGCTCCCACGCTGAAGAGTCACATGCAAAGCGTGCGACCGGGGACTCCATGAGTGTATCTTGATGGTTCTCTCCCCTCTCCGTTTTAACAATTGGTGGAAGCTGAAAAAAATCTCCAACAAAAACAACTTGTAAACCGCCAAACGGCTCTGCATTTTGTTTAACTTCACGACAAACAGCATCAACCATTGTTAAGGTCTCGGCCGAAAGCATAGAAACTTCGTCGATAATCAAAATCTTTGTTCGACGAAGACGCTTACTGACATATTCACTCCCTGCTATTTTGTCCAAATCGTACTTATCAAGTTTATTTTTTATTCCAATACCGCTCCATGAGTGGATAGTCATTCCTCCGATATGTGTGGCAGCGATTCCTGTTGAAGCAGTAATTGCCGGCTCAATATTATATGAGTGCAAATAGTTCACGTATTCATTCACAGTGTGAGTCTTACCGCTCCCAGGCTCACCAGTCAAGAAAACATTCGCTCCGGTCTTCAAAATATTAAGCGCCTCGTCTTGAGTCATAGAAACAGATTATAACAGAACGCTTTGTATTGCCTGATACAACTTTAGTTTCCCTTAAACTCCTCCCTAACCTCCATCCAAAGTTTACCAAGATGATTTTCTCCATCCTTATTTGGTCCCCAGCCCCAATATGCATCACGCCATGAATCCTCAACAAGCTCTTTGTCCCCTGATTCCAATAATTTCTTTTTCACGTACGGATGCTGTTCGACTTTTGCCTTTAAAATATCTTTCATAATTGAGAGTTTAATATTATCCCAATCTTTTATTTGTTTATCTTTATTCGCATTAGCAAATTTTTGCGAATCGTGAGCAGAACGTGTATTCCTCACCTGCTCTTTTAAACTATCGTCCTGAAATTTTTCTGAGTGATATGCATGCTCCGAAGTTGGATAAAGTTTCCCTTTCCACTCCAACATAAAAGAAGAGTAATTGGAAAACACGTAAAACTCGTGTTCGTAAAAAAATATTTGTTTTTCGTTGTCGTTCCCGTGCATATTAAAAATATGTAAATTATCTATTAATTTTTATTTTTCACACTCAAAACTAAATTTTGGAAAAGTGAAGCGACGGTCAAAGGCCCCACTCCCCCAGGCACTGGCGTTATCGCTTTAACTATATTTTTAACCGCCCCAAAATCTACATCCCCAACAAGTTTACCATTCACTTTGTTTATTCCCACATCAATAACTACCTGCCCAGATGAAACGTGTTTTTTGCCGATGAGTTTCGGCTTTCCTGTGGCAACAATTACTATTTCGGCTTTTTTTGTTTCGGTTGCCAAGTTTTTTGTCCCCGAATGACAAACTGTTACCGTTGCGCCATTGTTCATTAAAAGAAGCGCTAGCGGTTTCCCGAGACAAGGAGAACGTCCGACGACAACTATCTTTTTTCCACAAATAGAGACTTTGTAATATTCCAAAAGTGAAATAATCCCTTTGGGTGTTGCTGGAAGAAAACCGCTTTCATCATTTGTAATTAATTTTTTTAGATTTAGAGAAGTTAAGCCATCAACATCTTTTTTAGGAGAAATGGATTCAATAATATTAAACGAGTTTAATTGCTTCGGTAATGGTAGCTGAACAATAATTCCAGAAACTTTTTTATCGATATTACACTTAGATATTCTAGAAACGAGTTTCTTTTCTGTAATATTTTCTTTGAATTTCAGGTGTGTCACTTTTGCCCCTATTCGCTCTCCAAAAATCTTTTTTTGTTTTATATATGATTCAGAATCAGCGCGACTGCCAACTTGAATAATCACTAAGTGTGGTTTTGTTTTATGTCTTTTTACTTCGCGCGACAAAACATCCACTATTTCATCGCGCACAATTTTGCCGTCTAAGATTTTGGTCATTCAGTTAAGTTCGTTTTTATTAAACTAAAAAATCTTACGTCTTTAAACAAAATCCTACAATCTTGCTTATTCTCGTGTTCCAAGTATCCTTCATTATAAATAAATGCTTCTTAAATGAAAACTATTATACTTTCAGCGTTTAGAACATTTGGTGATTACACCGCAAATTCAACAGAGCTTGTGGCTAAATTATTAAACGAAACTTCTGTCGGAGAATTCACTCTTTACTCAATCCTATTTGACGCAAACATCCCGAAAGAAAACAGGGGGGTATTTCTTTTTTCAATAGCTCAAAAACTGAAAGCAAGTGGAATTATCTCCCTCGGCATGGCTTCTGAAAAAACAGGTTTGTGTATTGAGCAAATAGCCGTAAACAAAATCAGTAATCTAAAATACTGCCCACCCGACCTTAACGAGACAAAAGTCGACATAAACCGCCCGTACGAAGAACAAATCCATATGAACATTCAGCCGTGGAACACTGAGATATTTAAAAAAGTTTGTGCAGAAAAAAATATTCCTATTATGCAAAACTCTAACGATGCTGGTGGTTTTTGTTGCAACCATTTGGCTTACCAGGCAAGAATTGCTCAAAAAGAAAATGTCATTTGGAATAAAGTTCCGTTTATTTTTGTTCACACTCCATGCTCACCAGAAACTTTGACAGATATTCAAAAATTCTACTCTCGCGGAAAAACAACCATGTCTGTTGAAAAAATTGCAGAGGGAATTAAAACGCTAATTTTAACTGCAAATCTATAAAATCAGACGGTGGCAACCAACCAACCTAAAAAATACTATCGGGATTTGGGGTCAAGTTTCTAATCTCGCGGACTCGCTAAGAACTTTCTCCCCGGACTCGCCGACAAGCACTCGCTTCGCTCGTCTTGTATACCGGCTCCGTCTTTCAAATCCCGATAGGCACTCCCTAAATATAGTCACCGAACGCATACGCGTTCGTCTCGTTATTTTGGGGTGCCTATCGGGAAATTGGTCACAAATAAATTTATAAGAATAAATTTTTCGCGCCCCCGCCTCACTGTCGCAGGGCGACATGTTCCGGCTTTCAAATCCCGCTCGCACGCAAAGCAGTTTGCGTGCTTAGGCGCCCACACAAAAACCGCCAAGCGGCGGTTTTTGTTCTTGGGGTGCCTATCGGGATTTGAACCCGAACTGAGAGTTCCACAAACTCTAGTGCTAACCATTACACTATAGGCACCATATATCAGTCGCTTTATCTATATGTAGGCGACTGCTCAGTTATACCAAAATTTTTGTTCGAAAGTCTAGCGAGAGCGTAAAGAAGTGAGGATAACCGGTTTAGATAAGCGAGTGTTTGTTCTCCAACTTTTACCTCTCCCTCTTCAACAACCGCCACTACCCTCCTCTCAGCTCTTCGTGCTAGGGTGCGCGCAAAATCAAAACTAGAAGCGAGTTCTGTTCCCCCTGAAACAAAAAAAGTTTTTATTGGAGGTAGTTCTTTTTCAATCCCGTCAATAATCTCCTCAACTTCTTTTACTTTTTCTTCGTCAATTGTTTTGTCTGACCCAGCAAGTTCTGCCTGTACGATAAAAAGATTTTGTTGCACTTCGTTTATTATTTCCTCGGTTTTTAAATCCCTCGAAAGAACTTTGCAAACACCAAGAAAAGAATTGATTTCATCAAGCGTTCCGAGCGCTTCGGCAATAGTCGAGCTCTTAGACATTTTTTGGTCACAACCAAACGTTCCAGTCATCCCCTTGTCTCCTTTTCGCGTGTACAACATAAGACAATCGTATCATCTTAGAGATAGGTTGACGAAATAATAATTTAATTGTAGAGTTCGACTAGTTTAACTCTTTGAGAAAGGTAGGTGTCTCGTGCAAAACAACCATATTGCCGCTTGTCAGTTCCTTAAAACGGGACAGCAAAGCGACTGTCGTTGCGAAGAAGAGGTTCTGCACTACATGAGCCTCACAATGATTTCGTTTGGTCTTTTCTTTGTCGAACTCCTTGGTGGCATTTTCTTTGGAAGCTTGGCTCTCATTTCCGACTCGTTCCACGTGCTTGTGGATGGGTCCGAGAGCTTCGTTTCCATGATTGTGTCCAAGCGCGCCAGGACAAGTACGGACGAGAAAATGCTTCGCCGGCGTGGCGGGGACCTCAGTGCAATTCTGCTTATCGGCGTCGCTCTATGGATCATCGTCATCGAAGCTCCGGACCGAGTGGCAAACCCACACGAAATACAGGTGGAGTACATGATCATGCTTGGCTTTGTTGGTCTTATCGCGAATCTTTTTATGTACTTCATGCACATCAACGCGCACGAGGAACATAAAAACGAAACGCATTGGTGGCAAGAGCTCCATATCGTTGTCGACACCGGCGCAAGCGTGCTTGTCATCTTTGGCGGTATCGCTATCTGGATGACTGGGGTTGCCATCATCGATCCGATACTTTCGTTCTTTTTGGGTGGACTCATTCTCTTCATCGCCCTGCGCCGACTCCTGGTCAAACCAAGCACTGGTCATGACCATTGTGGGCACGACCACCATCACCACCACTAGCTAGGCCTCGTGGAAAAAACCCTGCGATAACATCAAAGGGTTTTTTAACTAAAAGCTATAAAATGGAAAAATATTAAACGTGGGTGTATACTTTTCGCCAGCTGAAAAAAGGTTCATTCGATAAGAAAAGGAGATGCATAATGATCAAAAGAACGAAACACGGGAGAGTCTCGAGGGGTAGTGAGCACGGAGAACTACCGTGCAAAGAATGCCTTGAATCAACCACTGGAAAGGAGGTAGTGCTAGTCTTCTACCCGAAAGACATTCACGCCGAACGGCATCACACAAAATGTTTTTTAGACGAAAATCCGCACCTCAAGGCTCGTTACGATATTGTTATGGCGACAATGGCGATAACCGGCGTATCCGAGCCATCATTCCAAAGGAGCTGTAATTTGTGCGGCTTCTCGACAAAAGGAGAAGATATCATCGTCTTCGCTACCTCAATTTCAGGAGAGGTATATAAACGAAAACTGTTCGCCCACCTCTCCTGCTTCATGGGAACAAATGTCGTACGACATGCGCCAGACGTCCGTATCGGCAGAGAGTAAGAAGTTCCTTTTGAGTAAGGACCCCGTAAGGGGTCCTTTGTTTTTTGTATAAAAAAAAGGGGGGGGCTCGACTAAGAACATTTTTACTCGTCGTCTCTCGTAAAAATTTCTTAGCCATGTCCATTATTGTGTTTTTGGGTCACAGATAATTTTCTGCTGAAAATTTTCGCGAAGTCCATCGGTGGTTGATGGACACCTGTGGACGGCCCGGCTCGGTCCGTCGACCTCCGCCTCACAAAGCTAAAAACATGCTATCCCTAGCATGTTTTCTTAACGCTTTGTGCCCAAGGGGGGGGACTCGGTCACGAGTTACTAATTCGCTTCGCTCATAAGTACTCTCGACCCCACCTCGTGATTTCAAAAAGTAAGGAGGAAAACTTTTTGAAATATCACTCCGGCTTTCGATTCCCCTAGACCAAAAATAAAAACCGGCACGAAGCCGGATTATATTTTTGGTGCCCAGGGGGGGACTCGAACCCCCATGCCTTGCGGCGCTACCACCTCAAGGTAGTAAGTCTACCAATTTCTCCACCTGGGCATATTTCCCCCATTAAAGAGAGGAGCTCACTTTCGTGAGCTCCTTCATCTTACTCTGACTTAGTTTCTGTTTCAACTACTTCTGCTTCTGTTTCTTTTCCAATTGGAATACCTTTATACAATTCGCTTCTCATTTTTCTCTTAATTTCTTTTGCTGCTTTTTCGCGAACATAATACAATTTTGCTCGTCTAACTTTTGCTCGACGAATGATTTCTACCTTATCGATAGACGGAGAATAAAGTGGAAAAATTTTCTCAACACCAACACCACTTGCAACGCGACGAACTGTAAACATAGAGCCTGACTCAAGTCCGTGTTTACGCGATAAAATTATACCCTCAAAACCTTGAAGGCGAGTCTTGCCATCTTTTTCTTTGATTTTAGTCCACACACGAACAGTGTCGCCCGCGCGGATATCTAGCTTCTTTCTTGCCTCCACATCTACTGGAGAAAGTTTTACATTCATAGTTGCCATAACGAAAGGTAATCTAACACACGAAATGATACTATGCAACAGATTTAATAGCCCCCTCGAAATCTGTCGGTACAGGAGCTTCTACTGTAATGTTTTTCCCGGATGGCAGTAAAAAGCTTATGTCCCGAGCATGTAGAGCTGGCCTGTCAAAAGAAAGCCCTCCCCCTAGCTTCCCTGCATATAAATTGTCACAAACAATTGGGTGTCCTATCGCTTTAAGGTGCACCCTAATTTGGTGAGTTCGTCCTGTTTTTGGAAATAATTCAAGTAGTGAATATTTTTTTATCTCTCCTCCAACTTTTTTCTCAATATGTCCGACGGTTTTGTATGTGGTCACAGCCTGACGCAAATCACCCTTAGCTCCACGCGAGGCAGACCTCTTTCTAAAATCAGCAGAGCTTCTTCCAATTGGTCTATCAATAACACCGCGTTCGTTTTTTACAGAACCATGAACTACAGCGATATATGTTTTCTTTATACTTCGCTCTCTAAACTGTTTTTTTAAAAATCTGTAAGCGTGGGTATTTTTAGCGATAATAAGCACACCGGTTGTGTCTTTATCTAAACGATGAACGATGCCTGGGCGATTTATTATTTTTATAGAACCATCTTTACTGTGAAATCGTGCTGGCTCACCAATCTCTTTCATTTCTGGGCGTGTTTTTAGAATCCAATCTGAGATGGTTTTATCTTTTGTTCGTCCATCTCCATGCACCATAATCCCCGCCGGCTTATTTATCACCAGAACATCCTCGTCTTCATATAAAATTTTAGGGGCAGCCATTTATTTTCCAAGTCTCCTTTCGCGGGAAACATATTCGGTTAGTATTTTATAAAATTCTTTTTTCGTTAAAGCAGGCCAATTTGTTTTAGTGAAAAAAAGTTCACTATAAACACCTTGCCAAGGCAAGAAACCAGAAAGCCTAACCTCACCACTTGTTCGAATGATTAGGTCTGGATCTGGAATATCTTTTGTAAAAAGAAAAGAAGAGAACATTTTCTCGTCCAATTTCTGTATCGCTGATACACCCTTCTCCTTAACAAGTTTTTTAATGGCAGAAATTATCTCGGATCTTCCACTGTACGAAACCGCAAGTCCTATTGTTTGGTTCTTTGCAAACTTTGCGGTTTCTTCTTCAAGTTTTCTTGCCGCCATAACAATATCCCTTGGAAATCTATCTAAGTCCCCTAAGAAAACAATACGTGCTTTTTCTTTTTTTAATTCTTCCGCCTCTTCTATAACCATTCTCCTAAAGAGCGCGAGGAGAAAATCAACTTCGTGCTTTTTTCTCTCCCAATTTTCTGTTGAAAAAGCAAAGGCGATTACATTTTTTACACCCGCTTCTCTTGCCCATTTAGCAAAATCCTTCAACTTCTCATAGCCAGCGTGGTGCCCTTCGTAAACAGCAAGATTCTTAGCCTTAGCCCATCTGCGATTGCCGTCCATAATAATACCAACGGTCTTGGGTGCTTTTGTTTTTGAAAAAATGTTATTCATTTCCGTAATACACTATCTTGAAATCAGAAAATTCACCAGTCGCATCTAACCACTTGGCTTCAACATTATCAACACGAGAAAGTATTGAGCCACTTCTTAATAATAGCAATAATTGCTCTAGCTTGCTGTGTTCCCCCTCAGCTACTACAACTACTGACCCATCTCTTTTGTTCTCTACAGTACCACCCAACCCTAAAGCAGATGCTTTCCTTTGCGTAAAATCACGAAACATTACGAGCTGGACCCGCCCGGTAATCCTGCATTCTAAGCGTTCTTTCATTTGTGAAATTATAGACGGGATTAAATACAGAGCAAGTTTTCTCTAAGCAAATTGATTTATCTTGCAAGATACGGTACCCTAAATTTGTTTAGGACGGTTAGCTCAGTTGGTGGAGGGAAAAGTTGCACTTTTCCCGTTTACAAAAAGTGTTTCGTTTATTGGTGGGCGGTTAGCTCAGTTGGTAGAGCAACTCGTTTACACCGAGAAGGTCACAGGTTCGAGTCCTGTACCGCCCACCAATAAACTAAGCCCTTCGAGAAGGTCACGGGTTAACGCGCCGTCGCGCTCCAGCTGGCACCAAATAAAAACACTCGCTTAAGCTCTTTGGTGGTCACGCATAATTTCTTGCTAGAAATTTGCTCGACCCCGCCTCGCGCCGTCGCGCTCCGGCTGGCACCAAATAAAAACACTCGCTTAAGCGAGTATTTTTATTTGGTGCCCCCGGGAGGAATCGAACCTCCATTAACGGCTTAGAAGTCCGCAGTTCTATCCATTGAACTACAGGGGCAAGCACTCAACGACTCTACCCTGTCTAAAGAGAAGGGTCAACAATTTTTGGTGGTGACTTTAAAAGATCCTGAAGTCCAGCCTCCCTTTTTTCAATAACACCCGCAGCCTTCTCAACCTTTCCTTTATCAAGTCGAGCAATTGAATCAGTCGACAATTCAGATACAGGGAGAAGCTCTCTTTTGTTTATAGAAAAAAAGAAAATGGTCGTCGTTATTAATATTAATATATTAATAAGAATAAAAAATATAAGCATTAGGTTCCAATCTCTGGTCGCCCGAAGCTCGATTCTTTCTGGGTCACGGTCAAACCAACGAAGAATTCTCTCTAGTCTGTTTTTGGTTTTTTGTTTGTAAATTGATAATTCCATAAATAAATTTTACTTATTAAGAAACCCTTTTAGAACTATAGAGAACTCAGCGTTCCATTTTGTCTCCTTTGGTGAAATATCTTTTACACTTTCTTTACTAATATTAAATCTATTAATAACAACCTCAAACGGTAAAGATTCAAGCAAGGAAGCTAAGTGAAAAAGCTGAGAAAAAGTTCCACTACTAGTGAAATCAACCTTTAAAGAGCTTACACTTTCAACTTCCACGGTCGAAATTTTTACGGGCGCGCTTGCTTCAACCCCAAGCGCTTCTATTTGCTCAATAAAACGAACGATGTCGCGGTTGGTAATAAAATACAAATCAAGCTTAGCTCTCTCTTTTGAAAGACTGTCGAGAGTTCTTTTTAGGTAAGAAGTTTCTTTTTGTCCTTCAGAATATTTAGCCAATTCGTTAACTGCTCTTTGTATATCTTTTTCTTTATTTTGCATCGTATAAACAACGGCCCCACATACTGAAAAAACCAAGATATTCAACCCAATCATCAATCCTAGTATTTGTTTGGTTTTTCTTCCTTTTATCATTTTATTTTAAGGTTGCAGAAATTATAAAATCTAAGTTTTTTTCTTTAACCAAACTTCCGACAGGTAAATCAATTTTAGAAAAAATTTGTGCACTCTCAAGGGCTTTAACAAAAGAAAGTGCTTTGTCTCTACTCAAGGCGACACCACTAATTGAAACGTTACCGCTATTTTGAGCTGCGTCGTAAGAAATTCTCTGTATGTACACGCCATCAACTTTTTTTGAAACAACAACTGAAACAATCTCCACAACACTACGTTTTTGAACCGGAGAAAGTATTACCGAAACACGGTCATTTAAATCTCGTACAGCAAGTTCTGTCTCAGCGTCGCGACGCTCAAGAGAAAGATGTTTCGCCACATCAAGACTATCTAATACTGTTTTATATTTACTCTCAAATAAAATATAAGTTGGCAAAGACAACAGAATGGCAATGGCTCCAGTACACAACAAGAGAAGGAAGAAAACGACCAAAAGCCTCCGTCGATATTCTTCGGTAATCTGTATTTTTTCTTCTTTTGGAATTAAGTTAATCATGTCCCCAAAAACCACCCAAGGCCAAGCCAACTGCGGTGGCATAACGAAGTGAGTCATTAAATTCTATCTCTGGAATAAAACCGTCTCTATAATCAACGTTAGTCCAAATATTAGCGCGCTCAACAGGGACCTTAAGACTTGCAGAAAGATAATCTGTTAACCCAAGTAAGTTAGCATCCCCTCCGCAAAGAATTATTTTTTCAATCTTCTCTTTGTCTTTTCCACCACCCTCTTTGTATGTATGCCAATAGACATAGTGTTTATTTATTTCATCGCGCAAAACAGAGATTGGTCCAATAAGAGCCTGAAAGAGGTCATTCTTGCCAGCACTTTTTCTAATCCCTTTCTCCCTCTTCATTAACTCTGCTTCTTCGGGAGATACCTTGAAGCTCTTTTCAATTGCTTCGTTAAGTGAGTGCCCCCCCACAACATCGAGTGTTGAAGTAAACATCAGCACACCTTCACTCACAACGGATATTCCAGTTCTGGTTTCGCCAAAATCAACCACCATGTAAGTTCTTTTGTCTTTTCTTTTTATAACTGCCCTCGCGATAGCTTGCGCTTCAATTTCAAAAACAAGGGGTGTTAAATTAGTTCCCTCAAACAAATCAAAGTAGTTTTGAGCCACTCCTTTTGGTAAAACAGAAACTTCAATATCATAACCACTTTCGTCCTCGCTGATTATTTCATAATCAAAAACAACTTCGCTCGCCTTGAGTGGAACATAGTTTTCAAGTTGAAGATCGATACTCCCTCTTAATTCTCTCAATCTAACTCGTGGTACTTTCATGCGGAATAAGTAAGCTTCTTCTTCAGAAAGTGAAACATTAGTAAAAGAAAATTTTTGTTCTGTCCCTATGACACGGAGCACTTCTTTCATTCCAGAAATATCTTTAAGCTTCCCTGCCTCCATTAATCCTTTGTGAACTTTCTTTTCGCCGTAGCGTCCAATAGAGAAATGACTACCTTTTCTTTCTAGTTCCAAAAAGCGAATTGATTGATCAGAAATATCAAGGCCGATAGCCGGCATAGCCATGTACTCTGGAACAGGAAAGAACTTTTCGAGTGCGTTCATTTGTTAATATTATACGGCACAAACTTCTTTTAGAAAACGTAGATAACAAGAACAACCAAAAGAATAGCAAAAATTATTGCCGCAATATTAAAATAGCGATAAACAAGACTTCCGATTTTTTCTCCAAATGTTTTGAATAGATATGCCACAACAAAAAATCTCATACCTCGACCAATGAACGAAGCAACAATAAACGTAAGTAAATTTATTTTAAAAAAACCAGCAGCTATTGTGAAAACCTTGTAAGGAATCGGTGTAAAAGCCGCGAGAAATATAGCCAAAAAAGCATTACCAGAAAAAAGCTGTTCAACTTGATGAAAGGCATCTTCGGCGTGATAAAAAGAAATTAGTGGGGCTCCGATTAAACTAAAGAAAGAATATCCTATCAAGTACCCAAATAACCCCCCGACCACACTTGCTCCAGTTGTGATAAGTGCGAGCCTAAACCAACTTGCGCCTTTTTTTGCAATCAATATCGCGGAAAGAAAAAGATCTGGTGGAATAGGGAAAAAAGATGATTCAGCAAAAGAAATACCGGCAAGCCACCACGGAGCGCTTTCTTTTGAGCTATGGTGCATGGTCCACCTGTGAAGCTTATCGCGAGTATTATCAAAAAAATCTCTCATGGTTTAGGCAACCTTTGTTCCTGGAGTAACCTTAACTCCTGGTTCTATAGTCGTAAGCATATCTTCACCAACAGCATATAAAATCATTCCTTGGCTCTCAATTCCCCGGATTGTACGTGTCTCTAAGTTGGAGAGTATTGGCACCTGCTTCCCCACCAAAACAGCTGGGTCAGAATAATGTGAAGCAATACCCGACAAAATAGTGCGCGGTGCTTCTTCCCCTAAATCAACGGAGAATTTTATTAGTTTATCCGCATCGGGAACTTTCTCAGCTGAAAGAATTGTGCCAATTTTTATTTCTAGTTTTTTGAAATCATCAATATTTATCATAATTTTTAATTCTAAGTTTTTAATTTTTAAACAATGTTTTAATGCAGTCTTTTTTGAATTAAGTCATTTGGATTATTTATTTTGAAATTTAAAATTTGGAATTACCTGCATTTCTCTTATCCAAATACCTTTGTAAAATTAATGTCGCCGCGGCAGCATCAATATCCTTACCCTTTTGTCTCCCTTGCTCAAAAAAAGAAATTCTGTGTGCTTCAACCGAAGTCAGATACTCTTGTTCAAAAAAAACCGGCAGTCCTGTTTCTTTTTGAATGACGCCAGCAAATTCACGCACGGCAACCATTATTTCATTTTCTTTTCCTTTGTCGTCGCGTGACTCACCAATGACAACCCCCGAGACACTATTTTCGTCACATATTTTTTTCAACTCCTCTATTATGGTTTTTCCATTAAGAACAACCTTAAAAGGAAAAGCTAAGCTGTGAGTTTCGTCGGAAAGAGCCAGACCAATCCGCTTCCCACCATAATCAATTCCTAAAAGTCGCATAAAGGTATCTTACTTCAAAAAACAAACTCTGCCGAGAGATAATTGCCAGCTTGAGCATTTTTGCTATGATAGGCCTACTTCGGTTTAATAACTGATTTTAACGGATGGGTGGCTGAGTGGTCTAAAGCACTAGTCTTGAAAACTAGCGTACCGCAAGGTACCGTGAGTTCGAATCTCACCCCATCCGCACTGGCTATTTTGACCATACCGAAAACATGGAGGTGTGGTTAAAATTGGCAGCTATTTGGTGGGGTGAGATTCGAAAGACGGAGACCGAGAAAAGTTTCAGAACTTTTCTTTTGGTCGAGTCGGGGTCGCGAGTACTTATGAGTGAAACGAATTAGTAACTCGTGACCGAATCTCGCCACATTCATAAAAGTAAATCTTAATTGTAGATTTTTTAGAAATTCTTATGTATCCTTAAAATTATGGATTACTTACTCCCTTCAGTATTAATGGTTTTTAGTTACATATTAGGTGTATATCTCGCCCACCAGGGCTTAAGAGAAAAAATAGACAGACCTCTTTTCTATACAAATGACAATGTAGTTTTTCTGTTAACCATATTATTTGGATGGCTCCCTGCTTTAGTTTCTTTATATTTAGCTTATGTAAATTTAGGGTGGATTTTTGCATCTACACTTTTCATAATCCGCTTTTTAGTAATGACCACTTTGTTTAACGATAAAATCTTTAACTTTATGAACCGTAAGGGAATCTAGCGGAATAAAGCTAAAAGCCTTAACTCCCACCCCCCTACGCACAAAAAAAGCCACCTTCGCGGTGGCTTTTTCTTTAACCTGGTGTGTTATGAAGTTTTTATGCATAGCGCCTATCGGCGCTTCCCCTTTACGTTGGAGTTCGTCTTTCTATAATTTTTTCAAAAAGTGCCTTCTTCATGCCTATTATAACTAGGCAATAAATTTATTTGTTACGAGATGCTTAAAGTTTGTTCGGAATGCTTAAACATCTGCAAAGATCCTAGAATATTACGTATCTCAACCACTAGAAGAAACAGTGCCACGAGCAATGTTGCTTTCACTGCAAGCTCTGTGTTTGAAACTGCAGAAAACCAAAACTGGTATTGCCTTACAAAATCAAAATTCTTTGGGGTATTCTCAATCACGTGCTGGATAGAAACCAAAACACTTAATGCTCCCGCTGAAACACCGAGAAAAACCAACGGGAAAAGTGGAGAATTTAAAATCTTTCTTGTTTTATAGATAAAGTGAACTCTCCACATTACCCTTTCTTTAATTTTATTTATTTGTTCCATATTTTTTAAACTACACATTAAATGATTCATTTATCTTCTTAAGTTCCTTTTTAGCTCGATGCATTCTTGCTCGCACAACGCCTTCTGTTATTCCTTCTCTCTCTGCAATCTCTTGATAAGAAAGATCGTCAATAGTATGCCATGTCACGGTGCGTCTTAACGTATCTGAAAGCCGAGAAACCAAAGACATTAGGTGGTCTGCGGAAAGCTTTTTATCAATATATGAAAGGTCCATCGGGTCGGCAATCACTTCAGCAAGTTCTGGGTCAAGCGCAACAAAAACTTCTTTTTCTCTTTTGTTCTTCTTTAAAAGAGTGAGGCAGGTGTTAATAAGAATTTTATACGCCCATGACTTAAAGGTTGCTCCCGGGACTTCTTTGAAACGCGATGCGTTTGCATATATTTTTACAAACGCTTCTTGTACAGCATCCTCCGCGTTCTCTTCGTTACGGAGCACCATATTTGCTTTTCGAAGTAGTGCCACCTGATACCTATCAACTATTTCTGCAAAATAGCTGGGGTTTTCAATAGACCGATACAGTATTTCCTCATCAGAAAGTACCTCTTTTGTTTCTTCTACTTCACTTAGTGCCATATCTGTATTATACAACACGGAAGAGCGCGACAGTCGAAGTCCGCCCCACCGCCATTTATTTCGTTTTCGACCTTTCATTTATTAAAACCTAAAAACTCCCGGAAAAGTTACATTGCAAATTCTAAATTCCTTGTCTTCTGTTATAATATTTAGATGATTGCTCCTCAAAAAATTTCTTGGATTGCAACAGAGTACGAACACAACCATAAAGATCCTGATTGGTTTTGGGCTCTTTGGATTGTAGCTGTTTCAGGAAGTATTGCCTCTTTCGTTTATGGAAACGTTTTATTTTCGTTTCTTATCCTTCTCTCCGCTTTTGCTATAGCAACACACGCAAACAAAAAACCTTCGCCGATTCTTTTTGAAATTAGCGAGAAAGGAGTACGTTCTGGTGGAGTTTTATATCCATACGAAAACCTTGAGGCTTTTTGTATTTCAGACGACTCAATCAACAAAAAATTACTACTTCAATCAACGCGCCTTCTTATGCCACTTCTTGTAATTCCACTTGGGGATACCAACCAAGAAAATGTAGTTAACTTACTAAAAGAGTTTCTGGAAGAAAAAACATTACACGAACCAATAGCTCAAAAAATTTTCGAGAATTTTGGTTTTTAGGTAAAAATTAGACAAGTAATGGCGATTTTGCCTGTTGTATGTTATATCTTATGTGTTAAATAGAGTTTGCCCTCGTCGTTCAATGGATAGGATTCAAGTTTGCGGTACTTGTGATGCAGGTTCGATTCCTGCCGAGGGCACAAGTGCAGACACCCGCCTTAAGCGGGTTTTCTGCTACTTGTTGCCCGAGAAGAAGCCAACTGCTTGGCTTCTGTGCAGGAATCGAAAGCCGCAGTCATGTTTATAAAAAGTTTTCTTTAGGACTTTTTATAAACAGACGAGGCGGGGTCGCAAGTACTTAGATTTTTATGAGCAAAGCGAAATAAAAATTTAGTAACTCGTGACCGAGACTGCCAGGTGCTTTTGAAGGGATTTTATCTGATACTGTATTCTGATTCTAAACAAACTTACACATAAAGAAGACAAAAACTGGCGGGTATCCCCCGATACCACTTTTTAATCACTCTTGAATTTATCAACAGTGTGGTATAGGATATGGTCTCTGTTATGGTTAAAATTATATAAATGCAAAACACCCTTTCGGGTGTAGTTGCACAGAAAACCGCTAAGAATTCTTGGAAACCGTTCTTGCTATGCAGGGGCGGTTTTCATTTTCCCTGTGATAAGACATTATTTGTCTTTATCGGCATCGCCATAGCCTGGAAGAGGAAGATGTTCTACTGTTGAACTTTTCTTCTCTTTAGCTTTATCGAGTTCCTCGAATCGACCGAGTTTATCCCGACCAGCGAGCCTTGACTGTCTTTCTGTCATACTGCTTTCGTTTTAATGTCCGACGACAGGGCTTTGGGTTCACCCATTAATTACTAAGTCACCCCAATCAATTCCAGATAGATTGGAACTGAAAGTGACTACTTAATAAAAAGAACCCGACGGACAAACTGACGATTTGCATCATCAGCTGTCCAACGGGTTCTTTTTAAAGAAATCTATTTTACGACTAATAATGAAAACTCAGTTTGTCCCTCTTAAAATATTTCCACTTTAAGATTTAATAATAATACACGAAAAATATTAAAAAGTCAAATTTATTTTCTCTAACCTGTTGTTAATATGTTAATTTTTCTATATTAGAGTGGGGGGATACACACCAAAAACCAGGTTCGCTTTATACTAATAACGCGGAGTAACACTAATGTCGAACGATTGTAATCATTATTTATAATCCTTAAAAAATCTCAAAAAGAGTGTTAGAATTTAGCTACGAAGATAAAGATTCCGCTTAGTAAAGTTTACGTAATTTTTCTAAAACATATAAAAGCGGGCAGGGTGTTTTGCGAAATAATTTTTTATGCACAAGCTAAAATCAAGAAGTCCAATCTACTTAGAACAAAATTTATGGTTATATTGGGCACGAATTGATATTTGGTCAGATAACGAAACGAGAGAAACCTCTATTTTCGCTGGAATATCTGCGGAAAAATTAAATGGGGATTGTGATCTTCAAAATGGCCAGGAGTTAACAAGTGAACAAAAAAATAATTGGGTTGAGTCTGTAATCAAAAAATGGCTTATTTCTGATATGGAAATATTTGAAACTAAAATTCATTATGATACAAATGGCGACAAGGAAATACGCAAGTTCTTGGACTTTTTCTTATCAAAATAATTTTAAAATTTATGATATTTACATTTTTAGTCGAAATTATCCTGGTGTTCACTTTGTGGATCATTTTAAAAAAATTATTAAAAAAGCTTAATCCTTACGCACTTTTGACTATATGTCTTAGCATCGCACTAATTACAGGCTATTTTGTTGCATACAGAGGGGTGGAATTTCAGGTTACTCAAGACTATCTAGAAAAAATCAATAATCAAAAAATAGAATTAATAGGCCAAAGTATTACTCCTGAAGAAGAAAATGCCTATAAAGAAAGATTATTTCACACAGAAGAATTTAAAACAAACATTATTGTTTCCGCTCTTAAAATATCTCTGTTACCGTTTCTACCAATTGCCCTTATTATGTTATTTTTTACTTTTAAAAAAGAACGTGGTGTGAAAAATTTTAAAAGTAATCCTATGTAAAATATGGTTTTTATAAAATTTATTAATTCTGCTTTTCGTAAGTAAACCGTGACCGATTCCGCCCCCTACCCCTGTGTCTTAACCCACTCCATATATCCACCCTCTAGGTTGTAGACGTCTCCAAAATCAAGTGCCTCTAACATTTGTGCCGCTCGAGAAGAGCGCCCGCCTGAACGACAATAAAGAACGTATGTTTTTTCTTTATCTAATTGTTCAATATCCTCATCAGACATTTCTCCTATCTCGACATTTATTGCTCCAGGAATATGTCCATCTAAAAACTCGTCTTCTGTTCGCACGTCGAGAAGTGTTGCTCCTTGAGCCAACACCTCAGCAACTTCTTGTGGTTTAATATTTTTCATAGTTTAAAAAACGGGGAGCCTGTCGGTAATGACAGGCACCTGTAGACGGCTCTTAGTCTCCGTTTTGTTACTTCTTCTGAATTGCGACTGTGAGTCGAGACTTTTTACGAGCAGCAGTGTTTTTCTTGATAACTCCACGCTTAGCTGCTTTGTCGATAGCTTTGTAAGCAGCTGATAGCTTGCTTAGGGCTTCTTCTTTTTTGCCGGCAACAACAAGCTTCTTCACGTCTTTGACGATATCTTTCATTGCTCTTTGGCGACGGTCATTAAATACCTTCTTTCGCTTAGAAACGCGAATCGCTTTTTTTGCTCCTTTGGTAATTGCCATAAATAATTTAGTTTTAGCCGTTAGTTTCCAGTCCGTACCAAAAACAAAGCTAGTTCCGAGATACTACCAAGTCTGTATAAAAAAGGCAAATTGGGCTATTATTCATTTAATATGATTTCTCAACTAGAAGGACGAGTGGTTTTTTCTGGAGATCGATATGTCGTTATCGATGTTTCTGGCGTTGGTTATAAAGTAAACGCCACAATGGAAACCCTAAGAAAAGTAGGCAAATCCAAAGACACAGTCCGCGTTTGGACATATCTTGCAGTACGAGAAAATGCCCTTGATTTATATGGTTTTGAAGAACAGGGCGAACTTGAGTTTTTTGAGCTTTTGTTAACAGTCTCTGGTATTGGACCAAAATCAGCTATCGCCATAATGAATGTCGCTCCTACAGAAAGTATCCGTAAAGCTATTTCAACTGGTGAGGCCTCATACCTAACAAAAATCTCAGGTATCGGCAGAAAAACTGCAGAAAAAATTGTCCTTGAACTTCGAGACAAATTAGGAGCTTGGACAGATGTTGGGTCACCAGAACTACAAGAGGAATCTGATGCCGTGGAAGCCCTTCAATCTCTTGGCTATTCACAACACGAAGCTAGAAGTGCTCTTAAAAAAGTTTCTCGCGAAGTTTCTGGCACTGGAAAACGTGTAAAGGAAGCCTTAAAAATTTTAGGAAATATAAAATAAAAATGCTTGATAAAATTCTTCGCACAATTGAAAAATTTATACCAAAAAAGATTTATAGATTTTTCCAGCCTGCATATCACTTCTCTCTTTCTCTTTTGGGTGCAATTATTTATCGATTTCCTGGGAAAAAACTTTATGTCTTAACCATAACTGGCACCAAAGGAAAGACGAGTACTGTAGAGATTGTAAACGCTATTTTGGAAGAAGCTGGTTATTCCACAGCAATAATCTCTACTCTTCGTTTTAAGGTTGGTAAAAAAGAAGAGCGAAATCTTTTTAAAATGACAATGCCGGGAAGATTTTTTGTCCAAAAAATGTTACGTCGAGCAGTAAAAGCAAAATGTGATTATGCTTTAGTTGAAACAACTTCTGAAGGAGCCCGCTTCTTTAGACATAAGTTTATTTACCCAGACGGATTAATTTTTACCAATCTCTCCCTTGAACACATTGAGTCTCATGGTTCTTTTGAAAACTACTTGAAAGCAAAACTTTCTATTGCAAAGGAGGTAGAGAAATCGCCAAAACAAAAAAAGGTTCTTATCGCAAATGGGGACGATAAATATGGTGATAATTTTTTAAACTTTAGAGTATCTAATAAATCTAAATTTTTCCTTGCCGATGCAGAACCATTCAAGCTCTATGAAAACGGTTTAGATTTTACATTAGGTGGAGAGGAGATACATTCTCACCTTTCTGGGGAATTTAATCTCTATAATATTTTAGCTGCGATTAGCTTCGTTAAATCACAAAACATAAGTGAGGAAATCATTAAACGAGCTTTGGAAAAATTTAGTGGTATTAGAGGGCGCTTGGAAAAAATTGAAACAGGGCAAGATTTTGTTGTTGTTGTTGATTATGCCCACACAGCAGATTCTATGGAAAAAGTTTACCAAGTATTTCAGAATCATAAAAAAATCTGTGTCTTCGGAGCAACGGGTGGAGGGAGAGACAAATGGAAGCGTCCAGAAATGGGACGAATCGCTGATACTTATTGTGATGAAATAATTTTAACCGATGATGATTCGTATGACGAAAAACCAAGAGAAATCGCGGAAGACATAGCGGTAGGTATAAGAAACAAAAGACCAATCATTTTGACAAACCGCCGTGAAGCGATACGAGAAGGTCTTAAACATGCGAAAACAGGAGACGCTGTTTTAATCACTGGAAAAGGGACTGATCCATATTTAATGGGCCCGAATGGAACAAAAACGGAGTGGGATGATGCTTCTGTGGTACGAGAAGAATTAGCTTCACTAAAGCGTTCATAAATAAAACATATGCCAGAGCTCCCCGAAGTACAAACCACCGTTTCTGGTCTTTCTCGTGTATTACCAAAACAAACTATAAAAGATATTTGGACCGACTGGCCGAAAATGTTCCACCAATCCGCGAGTCCCACTCTCTCAAGTGGTGCCACTTTTTTAAATTTTAAAAAAGCTCTCGTTGGGGCAAAAATTATTTCTGTTTCTAGGCGCGGTAAAAACATAATTTTTATTTTTTCAAACGGAAAAGCTTTTATTGTGCACATGAGAATGACTGGTCACCTTCTGTATGGAAAATGGCAGATAGAAAATGGTAAATGGAGACCTGTAGACAAAAAGAGTCCGCTTAATGATCCGTTCAATAGATTTGCTCATGTCGTTTTGTCTTTGTCTTCTGGAAATAAAATCGTTTTTTCTGATACGCGAAAATTTGGACGTTTTGATTTAGAAAATGCTAAAAATATAGAACACTCTCCACAACTTTCTCATCTAGGACCAGAGCCGTTGGAGAATAATTTCACTTTAAAAAAATTTATTGCGCGTCTCGCTACCCGTCCTCGCGGGAAAATTAAACCTGTGCTCCTCGACCAGCGAACCGTTGCTGGTATTGGCAATATTTACTCAGATGAAATGCTTTGGCGCGCGGGCATCCACCCAGAATCACAGGTTTCAAAAATTAGTGCACCGAAAATAAACACGCTATACCTAGAAATGAAGAGGGTTCTAAAAAGCGGTATTTCTTTTGGTGGAGACTCTATGTCTGATTATAGAAATATCTTTGGCGAAAAAGGAAAATTTCAAGAAAAGCATAATGCCTATCGTCGTACAGGGAAAATGTGCAGTAAAAAAGAGTGTAGTGGTATAATAAAAAGAAAGATGATTGGAGGAAGAAGTTCCCATTTTTGTCCTACTCATCAAAAACTTTTCAAATGAAACTAAGGAGTGATGCAATGATTATTGTTTTGATTATAGTGGCCTTATGGTTTATGTGGTTTTTTTCTGGTGGTCCTTCAAGAATGGAAGCTAGCAAAGGTCCTTTTCTGAGAGCCCCTTCCCCACTTGATACTGGCGAAATATACGGAACTCTTCCAGCATTAGATTTTAATTTCCGCTTAGGAACTAAAAATTTTGTTTCTTCAAACTATCGCACTTCAATCAAAACAAGTGGGTCATCACTTAAAGAATTTTCCCCATCAAAAGAATATTTGAATATTACAAACAAAAGCGATGTTATTCTAAACATTACAGGATGGCGCATAGTCACCGAAAATGGCACAGCAGCAACGATAGGTAGTGGTGTTAGCTTGTTTGTTTCTGGTGAAGTGCGCGAGCCATCAAACATAGTTCTAAGACCAGGAGAAACCGCACATATTATAAGTGGACAATCCCCAGTCGGAGTTTCCTTCCGTCAAAATATTTGCAGTGGCTATCTCTCACAATTTCAGAAATTTGTTCCTCCTCTCTCTAAAAACTGTCCGGGGATTATTACTGCCGAAAATTTATCTCGTTATGCCCCACACCCAGCCTGCATTTCTTTTGTAAGTAATTTGCCCGTTTGCACAACTGTGACCAACACCAACCAAATTCCAGGAGGAAGTGGTCCAAACTGCAACGCCTTCATTGAAGAACACGCTAGTTATAACGGTTGTGTATCCGACCATAATACAGATTCTAATTTCTACGAACCATCGTGGATGGTCTATCTTGGTAGCAATCAAGAACTTTGGAAGAGTGGTGACGTTGTTCGAATCTTAGACCGTGAAGGAAAAACTGTCACAACAATCAACTAAAAAGTAAAAAAGTTTTAGATATCTAAAATCCTAAAAAGAGCGATACCTAAAGCGACTGAAACATTAAGTGATTCTTTTCCTTTGTCATTTAATAAACGATTTCTGGCAAGTTTTCCCTGCATTGGAATTTCGGCGACAATATCTGCATTTTTGAGAATTTCTTCTGAAATTCCAAGCACTTCGTTCCCAACAATAAAAGCCGTGTCATTTTTTATTTTAACTTTTTTATAATCTACTGCTTTAGGTGATTGTTCTAGAGCAATAATTTCTACCTTTTCTTTTTTTAATTTTTGAATTACTTTTAGTACGTCTAATTCATACTCCCAAGGAATACTTTTTTCTGCACCAAGAGCTGTTTTTGCAATTTCTTTTACTGGTCTATTGAAGCGATCAACCGGTCGCGGTGTGTATCCGGTCAAAAAAATTCTTTTAACCCCAGCCGTATCAGCCGTCCTAAACATAGAGCCGACGTTATGAGCGCTTCGAATGTCATTTAATATTAAATATGTATTTCTTTTACTCATAGATTTTCACGTAAACTGTAGCCTCTGATATAATACCAGCATGATACAGATATTAAGCGTCTTTCCTTCTTTTTTAACATACGGGTTAATTGCCCCACTTATTCTTCGTTTAGTACTAGGTGGTATTTTCCTCTCTGCCGGTTATTTAAAAATCTTTAAAAACCGCGAATCAACAATCTCTATGTTTAAGTCCGCCAACTTTCCAAAACCACTCTTCTTTATGTGGCTGGTTGCATACACAGAACTTATTTGTGGATTCTTTCTTATCCTTGGGTTATGGACTCAGGTGTCCGCTCTCTTGATTGCAATTATTTCTCTTGGGGGACTAATTATTAAACTCCGAAAACCAAGCCTCCTACGCCAAACAACCGATTTTTACATTTTTGCGTTGGCAATTGCAATATCCCTTTTGTTCTCCGGCGCTGGTTTTTTCTCTATTGATTTACCTCTGTAAAACAGCCTATTTAGTTTAACCTTGTCCGCCCAGCAGGAGTCGAACCTGCGACCCTCTCCTTAAAAGGGAGCTGCTCTACCAACTGAGCTATGGGCGGATTAAAACAAAGAAACTATAGCATGTAACGGAAAAAAGTTAAGCTTTTGAACACTTACTGTCGATTTTCATTTCTTATCCCCATCTATCCTTGCCTACTTCTGTGGTGTTGCTACACTAAATACAGGGTTGGTCAAAAAATCATTTAAGAACCAGCCATTCGCTGTTGTAAATCAAAAGAAGGAAAGCGGCTCCGCTTATGGGCTACAAAAAATCCTTTCGAACGATTTACCACACACATGTTCTTTACACAATTTTTGCTCTCTTGAGTTCTCCTCTCAAGGAAGCACACCGTTCTTCGGCCTCGCTCACTAGCTTGAGGCCACACCCTACAAAAGCCATGTTCCGAGGACATGGCTTTTCTTTTTGCCAAAATTTAACATTTTTAAACCGCCTCAAGAATAAACTTCTCTAACCCAGAACCAAGCTCCACTATTCCGCGATGACTGTCGTGATAAAGAACGAGCAAGTCGGACATATCTTTTTTGAGTTCACTTTCAGTATAATTTTTTGAATATCTTACAGCTTTACCTGCAACAAAAGGAGAAACTCCAGCACTTTTTAATTTACCCCCATCCCCATGAGCTTTTTTTGCCAACGTAATATTTTTTAACTGCCATAAAATAACCCCGTGGATTTCCTCTGGTTCTGCTCCACTTTCAACTGCTTTTAAAAAATTAACCCAGGCCCCCATCCTGTCACGAGAACCAACCGCATCACCTAGTGAAAAAATATTAAACTCAGATTTTGTTCCTACGCGCAAAGAAAACTCTTGAACTTTCTGCGCATGTCCACTAATTTCAAGGAGTGCTTTTGGAGTAATACTTTCATCTGTTGTTATAAAAATATTGTCTGAAGTTGCGAGTTCTTTAGCTTTTTCTACAACCTCCTCTCGTGTTTCCTTGTTGTCTAAAAGCCCACTTAAAACAATAATCAATTTTTGCTCAAACAACCCTTGTCCTGAAATAAATTGGTCTAGTCCATTAAAACTAGTTTCACTTGCGTCAGTTTTAACAAGAAGAGTTCCTGGTTTTTTAGCAAGAAGTGTATCTACAAGTTCGTTAACTTTTTTATTTCGCTTACTAAAATCGGCTCCGTGTAAAATATATAACATGCAAGATTAGTTTTTAACCAATACCCTTAAAACAAAACGAAACTTTCCAGAGATTAAAACCAGCGACGTACTGTTCTTTTATAAGCGCGATATGCTTCCCCGTATTTCTTCTCTAGTAAATCTTCTTCGGTTGGGAGTATTACGTAGTTAACAAAAATAAAAGATAATATAAAAGCAATTAAAAGTGCGAGCGAGTTCATCACAAAAGAAAAACCAATACTTAAAAGAATAATCCCAAGATAAGTTGGATTTCTAGAAATACTATAAGGGCCGTAGGTAAAAACTTCTTTTTCTACAACACCTGCTTTTGCTTCGACAGCCTTTAGAAAACTCCTTCCACTTTCTCCTGCCCACAAAATAAGCGCCGAGGCGACAACCATTATGGCAAAACCAACCTTTCCACCATTTTCAAAAGCAACTATTTGTTGTGGCCACCAATAATCAACAAGAGCTCCCGCAATCAAAGCCATCAAAAACATCATCGGCGAATATACGATTAATTTGTTTATTTTGTGTTTTCCGTTGTTCATATATTTATTCTATCACAAGTGAACTTTCGTCAAATCCCTTCCATTTCTCCCCAATTTTTACCAACCGATACATTAACCAAAATAGGCACTTCGTGAGGATTCTTTGTTTTATCCTTCAATACCCCCTCCATCGCATCACTGATAATTTTTGAAGCTTCTTTTTCATCCCCTTCTTTAACTTCGTATATCAATTCATCGTGAACTTGAAGCAAAAGTGAAACTTTGTCGGAAAGTTTATTTATTTTTATTGCTTCGTCTGCTCGCTTGATGGCAATTTTAATTATATCTGCTGCTGTTCCTTGAATTGGCGCATTCACAGCCATTCTCTCGGCCGATGCTCTGATGTATTGAATCGGAGATTTTATCATCGGAAAATATCGACGTCTTCCGAAAAGCGTTGAAGTATATCCGAGTTTTGATACCTCAGTTTTTACCCCATCAAGATACTCCGCTACTCCTGGAAACTTTTTGAAATACTGATTATAAAATTCTTCTGCCTCAACTCTTGTTCCACCAAGATTTTCTTTTAATGCATTAATACCCATTCCATAAATAATTCCGAAATTAATGACCTTGGCCTGACGCCTCATTTCTTTTGTCACATCTTCCTCTTTAACTCCAAACACTCGCGAGGCAACTGCGGCGTGTACGTCGTCCCCATCTTTAAAAATTTTTATTAAATCTTTATCTTCTGAAAGAATTGCGGCAACTCGGAGTTCGACTTGAGAGTAATCAAGCGCTAACAAAACACATCCTTTACCTGCAACAAAAGCTCTTCTTATTTTTCGTCCCGCGTCGCTCTTAATTGGAATATTCTGTAAGTTTGGATTAATCGAAGAAAATCTTCCGGTAGTGGTGCCAGCCTGAAGGAAGTGTGTGTGTAACCTCCCGTCACTAGCCACGAGTGGCGGTATAGCATCAATATACGTCGACAAAAGCTTTTGCCACTCTCTATGAGCCATTATTTCCTCAACTATGGGGTGTTCTCCCCGAAGCTTCTCTAGTTCCGAAACCCTTGTAGAACGCGCTCCCCCTTCTGTTTTTTTAAGTCCTTTTACTGACAAATTAAGAGTATCAAACAAAATTTCTCCTAATTGTTTTGGGGAATTTATATTAAATTCTTTTCCCGCATGCTTCCATATTTTTTTCTCTAAAATTTCAAGCTCTTTGTGATATTCCTTCGAAAGAATTTTTAAATAATCTTTATCAATGACAACCCCTTTCTCTTCCGCCATTTTTATAATTGGAATAAGCGGTAACTCAATATCACGATAGATTTCCAAAAGACCATTCGCCTCAAGTCTTTCTAAGATTTTTTTCTTTGCTTCTGCCACTGTAGTAGCGCCAGTTGTTGAAAGAATGTCCTCTCTATCTGGGTTCGTATATTCAGAGTTATCAACCCACAAAGCGATTGCCGTTTCTTCAATATCTTCTTTTGGTTCGTTTAAGTCTTCGACAACTTCTTTTGTTTTATCTTGCCCCAGCAAAGTCTTAACCCTCTCGTTTAGGGTTCTAAAATCTAATTCAACAAACAATTTTTCAATTAATGCCTGGTCAACACTTTCTCTCCATACTTTTTCTGGTAAAGAAAATTCAAACGGGGCATCTCTCCTAATTTCCGCAAGTGTTTTTGAAAAATAGGCTTCTTCTTCATGTTGTTCCAAAAGCTTAACCATTCTCTCTTTAATTCCCGCTTTCTCAAATTCAGATTTGTTTTTTTTCAGAGCTTTGTAAATATTTTCAATAGTTCCAAAAGACTGAATTAACATCGTCGCCGTTTTTTCTCCGACACCCGGAATGCCGATTATATTGTCTGATGGGTCGCCACGCAGACCTTTATAATCTGGCATTAGTTTAGGAGCAAAACCAAAGCGAGCAATAACTGCATCCTCGTCATATAAAATTGTGTCGTTGATTCCCTTTTTTAAGGTAAACACTCTTACTTTTTTACCATCAACCAACTGCATCGTGTCCATATCTCCAGAAGCAATAATGATGTCAGTGTTTTTATCTTTTTTTAATTTTTCCACAATTGTCCCCAAAAGATCATCGGCCTCAAAACCAGCAAGCTCATAAGAAGGAATTCCGAACGCAGTAAAAATATCCCGCGCCCTAATTAGTTGTGCCACTAAATTGCTTTCCGTTTTTGGTCGTCCAGCCTTATACGCTTCGTAAGCCTCGTGTCGAAAAGTTGGGTCTGGTAAATCAAAACAAGCAGCAATATAGTCTGGCTTTAAATCCTTAATAATTTTAAGAAGCATCGCCACAAGTCCATAAAGGGCTCCTGTTGGTTCTCCTTTGGTTGATGAAAATTCTGGAAGTGCGTGATAAGCACGGTGAATAATCGCATGTGCATCAAGAAGAATTATTGTTTTTTTATTTTCATTTTTCACTTTAGTGTTTCAATTAAGCGCTCTGTCTCACCTTTGTGCGTAAACTTAACCCACAAAGCTTCTTTGGGGATTATTTTTTTAACATTCTCTGGCCACTCAATAATTATAAGATTATTTTTATTAGCAATATTTTCGCCCCAACCCAATCGCAAGAGTTCACTTTCTTTTGAAAGACGATACGCATCAATATGAATAAGCTTCTCCCATATGAGACCTTTTGGCAATTTATAACGCCTCTCGATAATAAATGTTGGAGATGGTATTCGCCCCTTTATCCCAATCTCCGCTCCTAAAATTTTTGTTATTGCTGTCTTACCACTACCCAAATCGCCTGAAAGTGCAATGATTGTTGCTTTATTATTTTTTGAATTTATCTTTGCTTTCTTCTCAGCCAAAGAAAGAAGTTTCCCTGCAAATTCTTTTGTATCACTAATGTTTTTGCACAGTTTTTTCATGTTAGTCGATTTTAACACACCACAAAAGAAACCACTCCCTTGTTTAGAGGGAGTGGTTTCTTTTGTGCATACCTACTAATCTTTATGATCTTGGAACGTTAGACGCTCTATATGTACCAACTACGTGCCTAGAAAGCACTCCCAGACAGAAGATAATCAAGATTAAGAGTAACCAACCGAGCAAAGTGTCTGGCAAGAAGCTTGACCCAAAGAGTGGGGCGAGAGCTCCTGAAGACTGGTTTGTGTCGCTACTTAACAAGACATAAGCAATAGCTTCTTCTTGTGTATTGTCTTCTCTTGTGTAAACCATACCTACACTAACAACGACAACTTTTCCGCTTTCAATAGAATTTTCAACTCTTGTTTCAACGGTAAACGAACCAGCCTCTCCTGCTTCTAGTGTTTTTAGATCAACGGTGAGTGTTCTGTCTTTTTCGTTGTAGTATCCACGTGACGCATCAACAAAGGAAAGTTCTCCTGGTAAGACGACACGGATAGCCACATCGTGCAAATCCTCGCTCGTTTTAGTGTTTCGATAATTAATCGTAAAGATTACTCTGTCTCCACGAGCGACATCTTCTCTGTTTGAAGAAATAGAAAGCGTGATTGCTGATGTCTTTGTGCTACCAGAAGCACCACTTACAACGTACGTTGTTTTAGAGGAAGTAACAGTTGGTGAAGTAACAACAACCGAAGTCGTGTTAGATGAGCCACCTGTAGTAAAGCTCATTATATCTCCCTTGTCTGTTCCGTATTGATTTTGAACTACTGCGCGGTAGTAATAAGTCCTTCCGTTAACAAGGCCAGTGAGATCTTCGGAAAAGGCCAGAGTCACGGCGCTTCCAATATTTTTACTTTGAGTTGTGTTTCCTAGAGAGCTTGTTGTTCCCCATTCAAACCAACCAGTTGTATTAACACCGCCGTTAATGAAGACAAGACCATTTACCCTTGCTGTTGTTTGCCCTATTGAAGTAGCGAGTGTTGTCACCGCAGTTGGCTGACTACCTCCCGCATAATTATATGTTGAGTTGTAAAGATTATTACTGTTTGTTGCAAAAGACATAACTGTTCCATAAACAGTGCCGTTTGAATTTTGTGCAACTGCTCTGTAGTAATAAGTTGTATTTGAACTTAATCCGTTTACTGTTTGAGTAAATGTACCAGAAGAAGTTTGGTTCAACTTAAGAGTAGTGTTGTTGAAATAACTAGAATTTGTTCCCCACTCAAACCAACGTGTTGTGTTTGTGTTTCCGTTTGGATCAACAAACCCCTGCAAAATAGCGAATGTATCACCAGTTTGCACTGTTGAATAAGTCATAACGAAAGGAGTCTGTCCATAATTGTAATTACAATTATAGTTACCGTATCCACAATTATTATTGTTGTAATTGCTACTTGTTGTAAACGATTGCATCGCACCATAAACAACTGCTGATCCAGAATTTTGCCCTACCGCTCGGTAGTAATATGTCGTATTTGGATTCAAAGAGTTGTTAACCGAATAGAAAGTTGTATTAACTGTTCCAACGTTAACCTGTGGAGTGGTGTTTCCAAACGAACTTGTCTGTCCCCACTCAAACCAAACGTTAGTAGAACTTCCGCCGTTTGAATTAACAGCACCTTGAAATGTTGCGGATGTCGCAGAAACACTTGTTGGAGAATTTGTTGTTATTGTTGGAGAAGATTGATTTTGGGTTGAACAAGAAGAGGTTGAAGAACTCTGAACATTTCCTTGGAAAACATTTTGTGGGTCTGCTGTATCCCAGAAAACTAACCTGTATTGAAATGTAGAGTTACATGGGATATCAACTGTCTCAGAAACATCTTGGGTTCCACTAACCACAACGCTTCTCGTTGGAGTTGATATTGATGCTCCGTTGTTAACCGTGTAAGAAAAATAATACCCTGCTGTCGCTGTCCCGCTTGAAGTTACGTAACCGCGTAAATTAACACTATCGGCTAGTACCGGGTTCGCAAAAACTCCCCAAATAAGGGCAATAACTCCTACAGAAAGCACTTTTAATAATTTCTTGTTCATGGTATTTATTCTTCTATTAATTTTAATTAATTTATAATCTATCACAAAAGACAGAAAAAGTCAATGGCATATAGACTAAACCTCCTAATTCCTTAATTCACTTCTTTTTTCTTCTTTTTGTCAAGGTTTTTCCCTTTAAGGTAGCACCGTAGCCCCGCAACTTATGGCGGGCACTAAACTCGAATATTTAAGAAAAATAAAAGAAGAGATAAATTCTGCCTACTTGATTATGCCGTACCAGACCGCAATTTATTTCACTTCCCCATGGAATATCCGTGTTTGCTAGTATTTTAAACCACCATTAAAAACATCTCGGATAATTTACATAAAAAAAAGAGGGAGCATCACTGCTCCCCCTTCACTCTTCCCTCCGAAGAGAGTTTACCGTGTTCCTCCGCCGGTGATTCTGCCGATACCAGCTCCCGGCGAAGATGTTCCTCCGCTGAAAGTTCCTGGTACAGACGTCCCTCCGCCAAAAGTTCCCGGTGCGTAAGTTCCACCACCGAAAGCCTGCCTTGGATACGTACCCCCACCGATAGTCCCCACGCGCGGTGCTTGTGGATATGTTCCACCACCAATACTTCCACCGACCGGCGCTTGAGGATAAGTTCCACCGCTGAGAATTCTTCCGGCTGGAGCAACAGGCGCTGCTTGGTTATAGTTAACCGTCTGGTTAATTTGCGCAGACTGTGAACCACTTCCACCAGCCACATACCCGCTGAATCCGACGGAGCCACATCCGTAGCAACCATCACTGACGACTACGATCGGCGTTTCGGTGACCACTTCCCGCATCACCACACGACTCTTGCGATACCAGCCCGTTTCTTCGGTCCTTGTGGTTTTTTCGGCGAAAATGCGGTATTCCTTTTCCACAACCCTTTCTTCCTTGGTTGGGGTAGAGAGATACACGATTTCCTTGACCGGGTTGCCACAGTCATCGCGCGCATAAATCTTCAGCGTCCCGTCCTTTGTTTCAAAGCGGAACTTGTCGCCGTCGCGTTGTGCAACCCATTGCCAACCATGAATCGTAAACATGTGGACGCAAGCGTCCTTCTCGATTGGCAAAACTTGACGCCCTTCCCCATCTGCGAGTGGCAATTTCTTCAAATACTTTGCCTTCGGCACATAGTACCGATACTCGCCGGTTGTGAGTGCCGACAAACACTGGGTTTTTTTATCGAAAGTGTCTGCGCCAACTCCTTTTGAGGGAACAGGTGAAACAACTTTCGAAACCAGCTTGTATTCCGTCGGCCGAGCTTGTTGTCCTTCGGCAACAGCGATGCAATCCCCGAGTTTATTCCCTTTCGAATCCACTCGGCAGTCCAAAAACGAGGACCTTGAAGATGTGACTGCTGTAACCTGCACAGCCTCGGTGCCAGAAGTAACTCTGGAGCTACTCGGCTGAGCCTTGCTTTCCATGCCGGCACAGCCGAGAAGGAAAGAGGTTGTCGTAGCCAACAATATGGCTATTAGCTTCGCTTTCATGGCAAACCTCCGTTTATCAAAATTGGCAAAATTGCCAAATACATTTCTGCTGATACCCTATCATATTTTTTATATTTTGTCAATAAGAAAACGGGGTCATCATGACCCCGTTTTAACCGCTAAAATTCAACGGATTGTGTTTCTTTGGTGGATTATGTATCCACTGTTTCCTGGAGTAATCGGCGTAAAGTTGTACGGACTGTAAGTTCCGCCCGGCCCAGGAGTAAAATACCCCGGCCCATACCCCATAATTGGGAAGGTACAGCATGGCACCCCTAAGGGATAATATATTCTGCCCCTTTGATACGTCTGCTGGTAAACAGGGTAGTTATACCCATAATAACCACCAACACTAACATATCCTGTCCCCCTCCAACCGGAGCACCCTCCAAGGAAAAGCGCTGTTATCGTAAGGAAAAACAACAGTTTTTTCATGATTCAACCCTCCTTTCGGTTGAAAATCAGGTTAAAAGAAAGTTCTTTTCTTAGCATGCGCTATCCCCATCTTTTCCACAAGGGCAAAAGAAAAGGGGCGCATAAAGCGCCCCCTGACGCCTGGCTTTTGTTTTAGCACAGACTGGGAAACATGGACCATGTGGACTGACAGCCGCGGGGCTGTTGACCACGCATTGGCTGAATTTGCCCGCGATACTGTTGCTGGGAGTATATCCCAGCGACTTCCGCAGGAGCGCCGGCATTTCCGGTATACGGCACCGCTGCCTGAGCGCAAACGTCGGGACGCCCGCCGTTGTCTAGACAAGCAGCGATGATTTCCGCTGCCGCCAAACGCCTTGCTGCATCGGCTTTGCCAACTGCGGCCCCGATTTCACTCGGAATCCGCGGATGGGTAGCCCTGGCAACCGAAGCAACGCGCCCAGAAGACGTAATCGTCTCGGCTGGACGGCACACCTCGACACCGTCGACAACACGGCATTCTTCTTCGAGAAGAACCGGTTCGTACGCCGTCGTGCGAGACATTGGTGGTCCTCCGCATCCTGCGAGGAGAACAACCGCCAACATTGCAAACCCTAGACTAACTGTTTTCATGATGTCCTCCGAGAAAACGTTGATTGAGAAAGAATTTAACCTACTGCTATTATTAGCATATATCCAGCAAAAAGTCAACCCCACACCAGAACAACACCCCTCTGGGAAGTTGACTTAATTTTTGCATCCAAACACCCAGAAATACCTTTTAAAAAATTAAATTAAAACGAAATGTAGTCTTTAGTTTAAAGTCAAAATGAAGTATCATTTCGTTAATGCAAGATTTCGACGACAAAAAACAAGATGATCGTTTACTTTTTTTAAGAAAAAGAGAAGAGGAAGATCTTATAAAAATACTTTCCAGTAAATACGGAATCCCGTACATAGACCTTTCTACTGTTTCTATTGAAGGAGATGCCCTCAAGGTTATTACGGAAGAAAAAGCTCGGGCCGCAGAAATCGCCACCTTTCAGTTATTGAATAAAAAAGTTTTTATCGCCGTTCGTTCCCCGGACAGAAGCGACACAAAAATAGCATTGGAGGGAATTGTTGAAAAAGGATACTCCCCTGTTTTGTTTCTTGCTTCAACGGCAAGTCTTGAGCGTGCTTGGGCTCGTTATAAGGAAGTGTCGTTTTCTTCTGAAACGAAATCTGGACTTCTTGATGTTTCTATTGATTTTTTGGCTGAGGCTTTTGAAAAAATAAAAACTATCCCTGATATAACAAACATGGTTAACGATGTTTTGAAAAAAACAGGCGGACATAAAATTTCTGTGATGTTGGAAATCCTTCTTGCTGGATCAGTTGCTGTTGGTGCTTCAGATATTCATATCGAACCAGAAGAGAGTGAAGTCCATATTAGAGCGCGCCTCGATGGAGTATTGGAAAATCTTCTAACTATAAATTTCGAAACTTACAAACTACTTTCTTCTCGAATAAAACTTCTTTCTGGTTTAAAGCTAAATGTTATTGCTTCTGCTCAAGATGGAAGATTTAGTATCAAATTACACGAGAAAGATATTGAAGTACGCTCCTCGGTTATTCCTGGTGCTTATGGAGAATCTTTTGTTATGCGTATTTTAAACCCTGAAAGTATTGCTGTTCCATTTGAAAATCTTGGTGTAAATACTCATCTTTTTGAAATTATTGAAAAAGAACTAAAGCGCCCAAACGGAATTATCTTAACAACCGGCCCAACTGGTTCCGGAAAAACAACAACACTCTACGCTTTTTTGAAAAAATTATATTCACCAGGGAGCAAAATGATTACCATTGAAGACCCTATTGAATATCATCTTGAAGGAATAACCCAAACTCAAACGAACGAAGAAAAAGGATACACGTTTTTGGAAGGCCTTCGTTCAGCATTAAGACAAGACCCAGATGTAATAATGGTTGGTGAAATTCGAGACACAGAAACGGCAAAAATTGCTATTAACTCCGCCCTAACTGGACACCTCGTCTTCTCAACTCTTCACACCAACACCGCTGCTGGTGCTATCCCCCGTTTAATAGACCTTGGTGTTGATGCAAAAATAATCAGTTCAGCTTTGAATGTTTCCATCGCTCAACGCTTGGCTCGTAAGCTTTGTGTTTTTTGTAAAAAAGAAGAACCAGCCACAGACGAGGAGAAAAGAATTTTATCTGCCGTTGTCGAAAGAATTAAAGAAGAAAAAAAAGATTATGCTTTAACTTCGATTGAATCTCTTCTTCCAGTTTCAAAACTTTTTCAGTCTGTTGGCTGTGAAAAATGTAACAACACTGGCTTCAAGGGGCGAGTTGGTATTTATGAAGCAATTTTAACCGATGAAAACATTGAGAAAGCTATTGGAGAGAACCCAACGGAAAGAGGAATTAAAAAAGCTGCCATAGCTCAAGGAATTCTTGATCTACAAGAAGACGCTACTATTAAAGTAATCCAGGGAGTAACCTCCTTAGATGAAATCAGCCGTGTCGTCGACCTAGAAGAGGTTTAGGATAACTATTTTTTAAATTGCACTTATCTGTTTTAATTTTTTGTATTTAAGTACAAAAAAATACTGTTAAAAAATATTGCGCAGGCTGACGAGCCGAGCATAGCAATCCGCCAGCAGGCGGATATGCGCGTTTTTTAACAGTATTTAAAAAAGAAAAACTTAAAAAACACCTCTCGGTGGTTCTTAGAAAAATAGACAAAAACAAGAATCTCTAAGTAATCCTTTCCGCAAAAGAGTGGAAAGGGAGAGAGTATCTGCAAGGATAGTCTCAGCAAACACGCAAGCGTGCAACCAAAAACGTCCTCCAAATCCCTCCGGCAAGACACTAGGTCTCATTACTTAGAGATTTCTGCCCTCGTCTAGAAAAGTGCTATAATTAGCTAACGTTCCATCAACCTATCATAGTTATTAAAATATGTCAAGAGGAATAAACCCCAACAATGAAACCTCCCCTGAACTTAAAGGGAGTACTGACGAAAACAAAAAAGATGATTCTTTTCTTGATCAAACCCTCAGACCATCTCATTGGGATGAATATATTGGGCAACAAAACATAAAAGAGAATCTGCGAATACTTCTTACCGCTGCAAAAGAGCGAAATCATCCACCAGAGCACCTTCTTTTTTATGGTCCTCCAGGCCTCGGAAAAACAACCTTAGCTTATTTGATAGCCAAAGAAACTGGCGCTCAAATTAAAGTTACCTCTGGTCCAGCAATTGAAAAAGTTGGGGACCTTGCTTCTATTCTTACAAACCTTCTTCCGGGCGATATTCTTTTTATTGATGAAATTCATCGACTAAACAAAACCATTGAGGAAGTTCTTTATCCTGCAATGGAATCCGGTTCTCTTGATATTATTATTGGCAAAGGGCCATCTGCGAGAACTATTCAACTCGAACTACCAGCTTTCACTTTAGTTGCGGCAACTACTCGTATCGCACTTCTCTCTGCACCACTACGCTCTCGTTTTTCTGGTGGAACATTCCGTCTCGAGTTTTACAGCGAAGACGAAATTAAAAAAATAATTGACCGGTCAGCAAAAATTTTGGGAACTAATCTCGTACAAGAAGCTTCTCAAGCAATCGCTAAAAGAAGCAGGTTCACACCACGCATGGCTAATTATCTTTTAAAGAGGTGTCGAGATTTCGCTCAAGTTCACAAAGAATCTTTATCTGGAGAGATAGTAGAACGAGCATTAGAACTTTTGGGAGTTGATGAACTTGGACTCTCCCCTTCAGACAGGAGAATCCTTTCTGTGATTATTGATAAATTCCGCGGTGGACCAGTTGGGCTCGGTACAATTGCCGCAGCAACAGGAGAGGAGGAGGCAACAATTGAAGAGGTTATCGAGCCATATTTGATTCAGCTTGGATTACTTGAACGCACTGCTCGTGGTCGCATCGCTACTCCTCGCGCATATCTACATTTAGATTTTGAGCTACCGGTTGATAGGCAAGAAAAACTTATTTAATCTAACAAAATACTAATTTTGTACTTTCTTCTTCTTGTTATAAGCTAAAAGCTATATAAACTAACACTTAATTAAAATGTCCGGTCATTCAAAGTGGTCCCAAATAAAAAGGCAGAAAGGAAGCGAAGATGCTAAGCGTAGTAAGGTTTTTGCAAAACTTGCTCGTGCTATCTCTCAGGAATCTAAGCGTGTTAAAGGTGACGCGAGCTCTCCTGGTCTTAGGGTGATGATTGAAAAAGCGAAAAAAGAAAACATGCCAAAGGACACCATCGAGCGTGCTGTTAAAAAAGGAACTAGTGCCGATATGGGTGAATTATTTGAGGTAATGTACGAAGCATATGGCCCTGGTGGTTCTGCAATTTTAATCGAAGGACTAACTGACAGTAAAAATAGAAGCGCTGCTGAAATTAAACACCTTCTTTCTTTGCATGGATCTGCCCTCGCTTCACAAGGAGCTGCTGCCTGGGCTTTTGCCAAAGAAAATGGCGAGTGGATTCCACAAGTAACTGTTCCCTTGTCTGATGAAGACGGCGAGAAACTTTCTTTACTAATCGAAGAACTGGAGGAGAGAGAAGACGTTCAAGATGTTTACACGAACGGAAACTAATAATTTTAAATTACAAATTTTTAATTTTTAAACATTAAATATTAAATATTATTTTGAAATCAGAAATTAAAAATTCAAAATTTCGTATTTTGGCGGTTGATCCTGGACTAGAAAGAGTTGGTATCGCTATTTTAGAAAAAGAGCGTGGAGGGAAAGAAGTACTTATTTTCTCGGAATGTTTTAAAACAAAATCTTCCTTATCTCTTCCTGAACGTCTCAATTTAATTGGTTCGCATATAAACAAAATCGTAACAGAATACGAACCAAGTGCACTTGCAATCGAGTCTTTATTTTTTGCAGCCAACCAAAAAACAGCGATGGTAGTTTCACAAGCTCGTGGCGTTATTGTCTACGAAGGAACACGCGGTGGTCTTCCAATCCACGAATATACCCCTCTTCAAATAAAAGTAGCGGTAACTGGTTACGGAAAAGCGACCAAATCACAGGTTGATTCTATGGTTCAAAAATTAATAAAAATACAAAAAAAGATAAAATCTGACGACGAAATGGATGCTGTAGCAATAGGATTAACCTGCTTTGCTTACCTTAGAAACTAGTCTTATCCACTAAAAAGTTTGCACTTTTTTTTGTTTTTGATACAACAGTGG
>ORJL010671495.1_pt1 | contig 67716 bp, 78 predicted proteins | sample 1779941 | NCBI WGS metagenome assembly ORJL01 (sample SAMEA104232317, study PRJEB22302) | groundwater metagenome | biome: forest; feature: aquifer; material: groundwater | place: USA | collected 2011-08-07 | depth 5.8 m | reverse complement strand
AGAGGGGGAGCGTGTGACAAAGGAAAGGAAAGCGATGGAGGCAGAAGTAAAACCAGAACAAGCCGAAGCTCAAGCCGAAGCCGCTGCCGAAGAAGGCGTAGAAGCACCTGCAGAGGGTGAAGAAAAAGCAGAAGGCGAAGCTGCAACCACAGAGAGCACTGGTGAAACTGCAGCTGAAAACACTGATAAAAAAACGGAGTGACGCCAAATCAAAAATACCTTTATAGCGACCTCACGGAAAAAATAATTAAAGCAGCGATAAAAGTACACAGCCAATTGGGGCCTGGGTTCGTTGAAAAAATATATCAACGAGCACTGGAAATAGAACTAAAAAACAATCAAATCGGGGTAGAAAGAGAAAAGATATTAAGGCTTAACTATAATGGTGTAAACATTGGCACGGATAAAGTGGATTTTGAAGTGGATAGAAAGGTATTAGTGGAGCTTAAAGCAGTCACGGAATTATCAGATATCCACAGAGCACAATTAATCTCCTATCTTAAAGCCTCTAAGCTTAGAATTGGACTTTTAATAAACTTTGCCCAACAAAAACTTCAAGTAAAAAGGGTAATAGTTTGAACAATCGGCGACTGGATCTCTCAGTGTAATCAGTACAGGTTATTTATTACTGTGGCTACAGTGGTTGCATGCGGTAATTATTGCGAGAATTTTGCGGTAATTACGTAAAATTCGAAGCCGCTCGAAGCTTTAGCAAAGTGCGGCGGTGATTATGCGTTAATTGGCATAATAGAAACCTTAAATAAGATCAAAGAGGGAAAATTCTGCGGGAAAAGTTGTTTAGGTGGTTACTGTTGCTTTCGTCTAAAAAAATCTTTTATGTCGAGGATTCTTTTTTCAGCAATTCGAGCAAATTCTCTGTACTGCTGGGATTCAATTTCACCTTCATCAGGCATACCTCCGAAACTGTCAAAATTCATTTCTTGATTAAAGCTTAAATAACCTCTCCTTACAACTATACCCTTTGGTTCCAAAATAGCAGCTTTGAAAGTAGCGAAAGAACCACTTGAAATTGTCAATATTATTCCTCTTTGCTGCCTTCCGCCAACTACAATTGTGGGGCACTCGTCACCCAAGATTTCCAGATTATCAATCAATTCTTGTTTTATTCTTACGCCCACTTCTTTTTGAACACCCTCAAGAATAGTAAGCTGTTGTTCAACTGACATAGCGTTTATATACACCCAACCCAATATTTAGTCGACCTAAGGCCAGTCCTCTATCATTATCGAATCTCGCTTTACCTCAAACTTCTGGTACAACTCTTCTGTCAAAAACGGCATAAAAGGGTGAAGTAAAATTAAGACTTGTTTTAAAACATGCTCAAGAGTTGGTTGCGAGTCATCTCTCCTATCCTTAGTTGATTCAATATATTTATCAGCAAACTCATGCCAAACAAACTCATAAAGTTCATCGACCGCTAAATGCAATTCGAGACTTTCTAGATGTTTCGTAACCTTCTCTGTAGTTTCCCCAAGTTTTTCCATAATCCATTCTTCATTATTGTTAGACGTTTTACGTTTTACGTTTGACGTTTCACTTTTTAGCTCCAGCACAAATCTCGCAATGTTTCTCAGCTTCGTCCCAAAATTTCTAAAATTCTTGCCTCTTTCGTCAAGTGAGGCCTTTGAAACCCTGCCGTCTCGCCCCGGGATGGAATACGTGTACAACGCCATCCTTGTAGCATCGACTCCCCAGTTATCAACCAAATATTTGGGTTCTATTCCATTTCCTAAGGATTTGGAAAACTTTCTACCCTGAAGGTCCCTGAGCATTCCATGGAAAAACATGGTTTTGAATGGTACTTTTCCTGTGAAATAGACCGAAAGCATTATCATTCTGGCTATCCACATGTATTTAATCTCCGGCGCTGTTATCTCAAAATCCCAAGGAAAAACCGATTCAAACAAACGTTTGTGATCTTGGGGTTTACCGTCCGAAGCTTTAGCGAAGGACGGCCAGCCTAAGGTCGAAAGCGGCCAAAGCCCAGAAGAAAACCATGTATCTAATACCTGCTCATCCTGCACCCAGCCTGGTCCAGGTGATTCCAATGATATCTTGATTTCTGTTTTTTCTAACTTATCACTTTTCACTTTTTGCTTATTCGCAGAAAAGCTCTGCTTATCACTTTCTCGATACCAAACCGGTATTCTATGCCCCCACCAAAGTGATCTCGAAATACACCAGTCGTGAATATTTTTTAACCACTCCACTAATATTTTTTTGTAATTTTTCGGCAAAAAGTTTATCTCATCACGATTGATCGCCTTTATTGCCTCTTTGGCAATTTCGTCCATCTTAACGAACCACTCCTCACTAATTAGCGGCTCAACTACGCTTTTGCATCTTTCGCAAACCGCAACATTGTGGACATAGTCTTCTTCCTTCTCTATAGCCCCCAAGGCCCTCAATTTTTCTGCAACTCTTTCCCGAGCCTCTTGGACTTTTAATCCTGAAAATTGGCCGCAAATTTCTGTGAGTTTTCCCTCTTTACTGATAGCCGATATAATCTCCAAATGATTGTCTCGGCCGATTTCATAATCAAGAAGGTCGTGTGCCGGTGTAATTTTTAAAGCGCCGGTTCCGAAGCCTTTTTCTACCCGTTTGTCCGTAAGGACTAACATCACCCGTCCTGTTAACGGATTCTCTACTTTGCTGCCGACGAATTTACTATACTTCGGGTGATTTGGATAAACTGCGATTGCCACATCCGCAAATATTGTTTCCGGTCTGGTAGTTGCAATAACGATATACTTCAATTGTTTTTGCTTATTTGATATTTGAGATTTGATATTTGAGATTTGATATTTAACAAAGAAAAGTTTTTCTTTTCTCTCCTCATATTCCATTTCCACATCCTCAATCGCTGTATTGCACTTCGGACACCACTGGACAATGTAGGGGCCCTTATAGATTAAGCCATTGTCCCAAAATGTCTTGAACTCCTCATAAACCGCTCGTCTTGGTCCTTCATCTAATGTAAAGATCTCTCTCGACCAGTCCGCCGAAATTCCAAATATTGTCCAAGCATCATGAAAGGATTTATAAATTTCATCCTTAAATTTCCACGCTTCCTCAAGCCACTTTTCGCGGCCTAAAGACTTTTTTGTTTTACCATCCTTAGAAAGTTTCTTATCCAACGTTCCCTCGAACTGTATCCCCGCATGATCCACTCCGGGTAAAAGCAAGACTTCATATCCGCGCAGTCGCCTGTATCTTGCAACCGCATCCATAATCGAATGCTGTAGGGCGTGGCCAAGGTGCAGATCCCCTGTGAGGTTTGGCGGCGGCATCAAAAGAGAATAGATTTTTTTAGAAGTTGCTATGTCAAAGGAAAAAAGGTTTTTCCTTTTCCAAAATTCATAAATATCAGTTTCTTTTTTCGGGTCCATAGTATGCAAAATATTTTGGATTTATTTTTCTTTCAACAAGTAATTATATATTAACCCATCGCCGATATTTTTCGCGTGGTATTTTAAATTCTTTCACGTGACGGAAAATTATAATGCCGTTAAAAAAATTTAATTACTCCCACGTGCAAAATCTGAGTCCTGTGGAAAACTTATTTGATGCCGGTTGACTTTTAAAAGTGTAAGCCGGAGTCGGCAGATAGACTTAAGGGGTCAACGATATTCCTATTATAAAAAGCGGCCGCAGCTATCATTGCTCCGTTGTCTACACTAAAATTTTTCTTCGGAAACATCACAGACAATCCGTGAGCCCTCTCGTCGAACGCCTGTCTCAAGCGGCTGTTAGCAGAGACTCCCCCTCCAACGACAATTGTACTTGCACCGTACTCGCCTGCGGCTTTTAGCGTTTTACTAACCAGTACATCTGCTACCGCCTCCTGAAAGAAATAACAAACATGATCCTTAGAAAAAATTTCATTTTTCGCTATATAATTGACAACAGAGGTTTTAAGTCCCGAAAACGAAAAATTGTAATCGCCGGATTTTAACAGCGGCTTAGGAAACGGGTTGAGCTCACCCTTTCTAGTAAACTTTTCGGCACATGATTCAACAGCAGGCCCGCCGGGGTATCCCAGCCCCAGCACTTTTGCAACCTTATCAAACGCCTCACCGGCGGCATCATCCATAGTACTGCCAAGTAACTTGTGTGAATTTTTGTTTTTAAAAAAAAGTAAATCCGTGTGACCGCCGGAAACGACAAGTGCAACAGCAGGAAATAAAATATCACGGCGACCGTCCAACCAATTCGAGTAAAAATGTCCGACTAAATGGTTAACTGCAATAAGCGGCTTATTCCATGCATATGCCAACGACTTTGCACTTTCAACGCCAACCAAAAGAGGGCCGATAAGTCCAGGCCCGTAACTCACGGCAACAGCATCAATGTTCTCGACACCAACTTTTTTTATTGCCTGTGAAATTAGTGGAATAATTACTTTAACTTGCTCTCTGGCCGCTACTTCTGGCACTACACCTGAATATTTTTTTTGCATTTCAATGGAAGATGAGAGCAAATTAATAAGCACCTCGCGGCCGTCACGAACCACGGCAACACCGGTCTCGTCACACGTAGACTCAATTCCCAATATGTTCATGGGTTAAAATTCTACAACATCTCCGGTTTGGATATTGTTCAGCGATACTAATCCAGCGTTAATTTCCAGAACGTATTTGGCCTCACTGCTTGGTGTATATATCGCCAAATCGCTGTCCTTTTTCTTAGGCTCAGGCGAAACATTTTGCGCAATGTCTACGATTTTTTTATTTTTGTCTATCCATATAATGTCAATTGCAAACTCCATATTCTTCATCCAGATAGAATATTTACCGCTTTTTTCAAATACAAAAAGCATTCCGTTTTCCAGGGGCAAGCTTTCACGGTTAGACAAACCCTTCCTGCGCTCGTCCTGCGTATCGGCGATTTCAACATTAAATGCAACGGATCCGATTTTTACTGTTTTGGCCGAAATAGATGAGCTTAGGGTTTCTGTGCCAGGTTTTGTTTTAAGGAAACCGACCGAAGTAAATCCTTGCCCAAATACGAGCAGGACAACTATTACCAGAAATAATCCTCCGATGAGTGCAAAGTCCTTCTTCACGTATTTAGTTTATCATGAAAAACCTATCCTGCCGTACCGACGAGATATACCGCTTGCCATGGGCGAAAGACGGATTTAAAGGTATCATCAATAATTAGCACTTCACCCTTATATACCTTTCTGTTAAATACAGACGTAGCTCCAGATGCGGCAAAATCTACTTGCTTCACAGTTCCCTTGGGTAAAGTAGGGTCATCGATATATTGCGGTTCGGGGGCAGGGATAACATTCGTCACAACAGGTTCCGACAATTTAGTTATTCGTCCGTCCCGCGTGCCATAAATATCTACCTGTAGCCGCGAATTTGCTTTATCCACAGTAGCTTGGACGAGCAGGTGGGCACCGGTATCGTTTTTAAACTGAAGGTCGACTGTGGGCGAAAAAATTGTCGCGTCTAGCCCGGCCTTAAACCCTTTTTGCTCGTAATATGAAACACGATATGCGTGTGCCGTCCGCTTTACTATAGGAAGTCCGGAATTTAATGCCGCTCTAAAAACAGTGGTTGAAACCTGACAGATTCCCCCGCCATCGTCCAAAACGGTCCTACCGGATTTAATTACGTACGCTTGTCGAAAACCCTGTTGGGCAGAAACAGGACCAACAAGTTCGTTAAACGAAAATGTATCACCGGGTTTGACCAGAATACCGTTTATAAAACTGGCGCCAAGCCCAATATTATGCACCCTGTTGGGAATAGATCCTGCAAAATAGGAAACCCCACTGCCGACAAGTTCACGAATGCCTAAATCATTAATTTGACGGTTTGCAATCTTAGCCTTGGTGATGCTAACTGGCAATTCAACAGAAACGGTTTTACTATCACCCTCGAGGGACTCATTAAGGCTTCGGACAATCAGCTTTTTAGCGTCTGCCTTTCTTAGCTGCTGGCCGTCTTGCGCGCTTGCAAACTCAACGACCTTTCCACCTTCAAAGCGTAGTGTGGCATCTCTAGCACTCTTATCAATAACGCCTGCCATCGAGTTCAATAAGTCGTCAATCCTCTCCTCGTTTAATGATAGTGACAGGCCACGTCCTCCATAGTCTCCTATCTGCGCAATCTTAACAACTAAAGGTTGACCCATATCAAAAGATGCAAAATCAACAGATGTCTGCCCACTCGGGTAATATTCCAAGAGGTCATAAAAACTCTTACCGCTAACCGTCCACTTGTCGTAGCCGAAAACAAAATTGATCTGCTTACCGATCAAATTTTTAGATTTCTCGTATACCTCATCCAACGCATCGGTAGACACTACTGCAGAGGAGTCAACCTTATGTAGAACTATCTCGCCGATTGTAAAATTGTCCAGGTTTTGTCTCAAGTCGAAAATTAATTTGCTTCTGTCAATCAAGCTTCCAGGCTGGGATTCGACTTTACTGACACCCCCGGTAGTAAAAATTAGCCGAGCATCAACCGGCGCAACTTCAATGTCGCCGTAAGCTTCATCAATAGCGGCAGTGAACTTTTCAGCGTCAATAAAATATTGGGCACTCACACGTTTGTCCTCGTATAAATTGGACAAAAAGTACCCAAACGACAAACCGCTATTGTGCAGAAATATGTCATCGACAATAGCCCGTTTGTCGAAGGAAACTCCAAGTTCATCCAGTCCGAATTCTTTCTTTTGTCCTTCATAAGTGATGATAACTTTCTCGCGGCTATATACATCAATCGCTCCGTCGATAAGTGCGCTAACCTCATCCCTGTTTTTCCCACCCAAACTATAATGCGATATATGTGTATTGGGCATGATCTTGTCCTTGTGGTAAATGAATAAAAACCCCATTAAAAATCCGGCAAAAATAAAATTTGCCATAACTACATATAGAATCAGCATTCTGCGGCCAATCTTTTTAATTGCATTGCGAATCTGGCTTTTCGGGTGCCCGGTTTTAGTCATTTGTCTTATGTTATTATAAGAGTGACAGCACTATTTTCCTATGACCATAAAAAAATACTTACCGCTTAAGCTACTTTTCGTCGTACTCGCCACGGTATTATTATCAGCCTGTAAATCACTGCCGATCGGGAACAATAATAAAGAAGTGTCCCTGACCTTTTGGGGACTATGGGAATCGGCAAATATCAATAACCAGATAATAAATGAATACCAAAAGGAGCATCCTAATGTAAAAATTGCCTACAATATGAAAAATCCCCAGAAGTATCGGGAATCACTACAGACGCAAATCGCAGCCGGGAAAGGACCCGATATATTCGTTTTCCACAATACATGGCCCGACATGATTTCGGCAGAGCTGTCCGAATTACCGACGAGCATTGTTTCGCAAAAAGAGATTAAAGAGAACTATTTCCCTGTTATTTTTGAAGACCTAAGGAATGCAAACAAAAAATTCATAGGTCTGCCGACAGGAATAGATGGTTTAGGCTTATACTGGAATGAGGATATTTTTAAAGCGGCCGGTATCGCATCGCCTCCTACCACCTGGCAAGAACTAGCCCAAACTGCCGCAAGACTGACAGTAAAAGGACCCGATGGCACTATAAAAACAGCAGGAATAGCACTCGGAACCGCCTCAAATGTCGACCACTATTCCGATATTCTTGGGATGATGCTTCTGCAAAACAATGCAGACGTCAGAAATCCTACGGATCAAAGGTCGGCGGATACCCTGGAATACTATACAAAATTTGCAAAAGGGCCAAATCGGGTTTGGGATGAGACACAGCCGGCGTCCACGATAGCGTTCGTTGGCGGCAATCTCGCAATGTATTTGGCTCCGAGTTGGAGAGCCGCAGAAATCAAATCCGAAAATCCAACGCTCAATTTTAAAATAGCACCTCTGCCGCAGCTTGGAGAAAATAAAGTTACCTGGGCAAGTTATTGGGCACTCGGAGTATCATCAAAATCCGCAAACCAAGAAGAAGCATGGAAGTTTGTTAAATACCTGCAGGAAGACAAATCACTCATAAAGCTATACGACGAAGCCAGAAAATCACCGGGAAGGATTTTCGGCGAAATTTATCCCAAACTGTCATTGGCCAAGACACTTTCATCCGACCAGTACACCGGTGCATACGTAGCCGATGCTCCGTATATGAAGTCGTTTCCTATGGCATCGAGAACTTTCGATGAGGGAATAAATGATCAAATTATAAAAGCCTACGAAGACGCAATCAATAAAAACTTAGCCGGTGCTCCTGCGCAGGATTCACTCAAAGCCACAGCAACAAACGTAGCGGCAACGCTCAAAAAATTCAACGCTCAATAATTTTCTTCGGCATTTACTCTTAAGCTGTGCTGTTATATATTTCCAATGTGAATATCAGGGATTCAATCTTAGCCGTACTTGCTTATCACGACATTTTTAAATACCCGCTTACCAAAGAGGAAATTAAAAAATATATTCAAGTAAAAATAGACAGAGAAAGTGCCTTAGAAAGAGAATTATCAACACTCAAAAAAAATAATCTGATTGAAAATACAAATGGATTATACTTCCTCGCAGGCAGGCAAAATTATCCCAAGTTGCTGCGTGAACGTAATAAGTATTCTAAGGAAAAATATGCAAAGGCCCGGACATATTTGGCAATAATCAGGCATGTGCCAAGCGTCAGGCTGGTTGCAATAACGGGAGCGCTGGCCATGAATAACAGCACAAGGCATGACGATATTGACTTTTTTGTTATCACCGCCCCCGGTATGCTCTGGACCACCAGGTTTTTCGTGAACCTGGTACTTTATCCGTTTAAAAGATCCCCGAAGTCAAAACACCAGAATAACAAAGCCTGCCTTAACATTTTTATCGACGAGACCGATTTACAAATCAAAGAGCAAAATATTTACACGGCGCACGAAATCGCCCAGATGGGGCCCATGTTCGAAAAAGGCAACACATACCAAAAATTTATCAAATCCAACAAGTGGATTTTCGACTATCTGCCAAATTTCAAAGCCGAAAGAGCCTCAAAAATAAATCATTCCACCACGAATTTCCCTAATAAGACTTCGGCTGGTGCCGCTCGGAACCTGCTTGAGTTTTTTTTAAAAAATGTTCAGTACCGTTATATGAAATCAAAAATCACTACGGAAAAACTGTCAGACACCCAACTCTTCTTCCATGCCGGCAGTACTCAAAAAAATATTCTTGCAAAATACGACAGCTTGACAAAAACTCTGCACTAAACTAGAATCCTCCACTATGGGTCGAGAAAGACTAAGAGACGCACTATCAACTGGTAAAGAAATAGTAAGACGACTTGCCGTGGAAGAGAGTGGGATGCTGATTCTAACCAGAAAAGTAGACCAAGGAATTGTCATTGCTGGAAATATAATAGTGCGTGTGCTTGGTGTCGAGCGCGATCGTGTTAAAATCGGCATAAGTGCGCCCGGCGAAGTTACAGTTCTAAGGCAAGAGCTTTGGGTTGACAGACAAGACGGTCAATCACAAGGTAAGTCACAGAAGAGCGATCAGCCGGCTACCAAACACATTGAACCCAATAACCCGTCTGCCGGTATCTGACCTCAAACATTATTGACAAATATCGTATTTTTTTGAGATAATTCTAGCGGGCTGAAAGTCCAGATAGTAGTAAAAGGACACCCAAGCCATGGCTCCCCGTTGAGGGAGCTTTTTTTGTGAATAATAAATTATATTTAGTTTCGAAGAAAGGAAGCACACTTTGAATACAAAAGTAATCTTTGTCTCCGGAGGAGTCATATCTGGAATAGGTAAGGGTGTAGCAACATCTTCTATTGCCCTCCTTCTAAAATCCCGCGGCTTCAAAGTAACGGCCATAAAGGCAGACCCATATCTAAACATCGACGCAGGGACGCTCAACCCCATAGAGCATGGCGAAGTATTCGTCCTGGACGACGGGATGGAGTGTGACCAGGATCTTGGAAACTACGAAAGGTTCCTAAATCAAAGCCTCAATGCGTCAAATTACATGACCACAGGGCAAATTTTTAAAACAATTATCGAAAAAGAACGCGCGCTTGGTTACGAAGGCAAGACTGTTGAATTCTTTCAGGATCCTCCACGGGAAATTATAACAAGAATAGAAAATTGTGCCAAAGTTAATAACGCGGAAATTGTTTTATTTGAAATAGGCGGCACAGTAGGGGAGTACCAAAATCTTCTGTTTCTTGAAGCCAACAGACTAATGAAACTTCAAAACCCAAACGATATTTTGCACATTCACCTAACATATCTGCCGATACCTTCATCGATAGGGGAGATGAAAAGCAAACCTGCCCAAATGTCCATTCAGCAACTTGCCCAAGCAGGGATTCATGCAGACTTCGTGCTGGCCAGGTCCCAAACAGCGGTTGACGAAAAAAGGAAAGGCAAAATAGCCATTGCCTGCGGAATTGATCCCCAGTCAATTATCTCCGCACCAGATGTTGAAAGTATTTATCAGGTTCCATTAAATTTTGAAAATCAAAAACTTTCCGACAAAATTCTCACCAAACTTACGATTAAACCAAGGACAAGTGATCTTGCCGATTGGAAAGTCATGGTAAACAGTACCCTGACCGCCAAAAAAACCGTAAGAATTGCCATGGTGGGCAAGTATTTCGCAACCGGAGATTTCACACTCTCCGACGCCTATCTTTCCGTAATTGAATCCATAAGACACGCCGTTTCCAGGTTCGATATCAAGCCCAAATTGTCTTGGATAGATTCTGCTCAAATCGAAAAGGAAGGAGTTAAACTTCTGGCGGGCTATGACGGAATAATAGTGCCAGGCGGTTATGGCTCAAGGGCCGTCGAAGGCATCATTACAGCCATAAAATTTGCCCGTGAAGCAAAAATTCCCTATTTTGGGCTCTGCTATGGTATGCAGCAGGCGGCGATTGAATTTGCCAGGAATGTCTGTGGCCTGGAAAATGCCAATACAACGGAGATAGATCCGAATACAAAACATCCCATTATCCACGTCATGGAAACCCAAAAGGACCACGTAAAATATCACAAACTGGGGGGTACGCAGAGGTTGGGGTCGTGGGAATGGAAGGCTAAAAAAGGGACCAAATTCGAAAAATCATACAAATCCATAACAGGCTCAGACAGGCACAGGCACCGCTACGAATTTAACAATGAATATCGGCCAATCCTGGAAAAAAAGGGCATGGTTTTTTCGGCAACTACCAAAGACGACCGGCTCGTCGAGGCAATCGAACTGAAGGACCACCCGTTTTTCGTTGGAGTCCAGTTTCATCCGGAGTTAAAATCACGCCCACTCGCACCTCATCCGCTCTACATGTCCTTCATAGAAGCAGTCAGTAAGCAAAAATAACACCCCCTGGACCCTTCGATTTCACTCAAGGTCTGCGCCCCACTGAAGTGCGGGGGCTTGACAAACAAAAATTCCTTGATAAAATATTAGCAGTCGCAAGGGCTAGCTGCTTAGATCAACACAAGTGTTTATACTGATCGAAGCGAAGTACTTGCGTTTTTTATCCAGAACTGTCCCAATTAACTAACAACGATAAGCGATGATCAAACCATTAACCGGATACGTACTAATAGAACCTGCTCCGAAAGAAACTAAGACCGCCTCAGGTATTGTCCTGCCGGACAGTGCGGAAGAAAAACCTCAGGAAGGCAAAGTTTTAGCAGTTGGAAGCGACATTATAGAAGAAGGAAAAACAATTAAATGTCCCGTAAAAGTAGGGGACAGCGTGGTCTACAAAAAATGGGGAGGCAATGAGATAAAAGAAGCAGGAAAAGAACTTCTGCTGATTAAATTCGAAGATTTAATGGCAATAATTAGCAAATGAGCTATAGACAATTAACGATTAACTAAATTTATGGCAAAACAACTTTTATACGCAGAAGAAGCACGAACAAAATTGAGATCAGGCGTCGATAAGCTCGCCGCAGCGGTCGCAACGACGCTTGGGCCTAAAGGCAGAAATGTCGCCCTGGACAAAAAATGGGGAGCCCCAAACGTCATACACGACGGCGTTACGGTAGCCAAGGAAGTCGAGCTGGAAGACCCGTTTGAAAATATGGGTGCATCCCTGGTGCGCGAAGCGGCCAGCAAAACCAATGATGTTGCGGGGGATGGAACGACAACCGCAACAGTTCTTGCGCAAGCAATTGTTGACCAGGGCCTAAAAAATGTCACGGCCGGGTCAAATCCAATGGTTCTCAAAAAAGGTGTGGAAAAGGCAACGGAAGCAGTCGTACTGGAACTCAAGCGTATGGCCAAAAAGGTTGCAGCTCCGGAGGAAATCCAAAAAATCGCCACAATTTCAGCCAGTGATGAAACAATCGGCAAAATGATCGCCCAGGCTCTTGAAAAAGTCGGTCCGGACGGAGTTGTTACGGTTGAGGAATCAAAAGGCATGGAAACATCAGTCGACACAAAAGAGGGTATGGAATTCGACCGTGGGTTCATTTCTCCGTATTTTGTTACAGACGCAGACAAAATGAAGGCAATCATCGATGACGCACACATACTTATTACGGACCAAAAAATTGCATCCCTGAACGATTTACTCCAATTCCTGGAAAATTTCGTTAAAGTATCCAAAAATCTGGTCATAATTGCAGACGAGGTCGAAGGTGAGGCCCTGGCAACACTAGTCGTAAACAAACTGCGCGGCACATTCAACGTATTGGCAATTAAGGCACCTGGCTTCGGAGACCGCAGAAAAGAAATGCTGGAGGATATCGCAATTCTGACCGGCGGAAATGTAATATCCGAAGATATGGGCAGAAAGCTTGAATCCGTGACCATAGAAGACCTTGGCCGCGCTGATCAGGTCATATCCGACAAAGAAAACAGCATCATAGTCGGCGGGAAAGGTACAAAAAATGCAATCGACGGCAGAATAAAACAAATTAAAACAGAGCTTGATGCAACCGACAGTGATTTTGACAAAGAAAAACTCCAGGAAAGACTCGCAAAACTTTCGGGCGGGGTAGCGGTCATCAACGTCGGAGCCGCAACAGAACTGGAGCTCAAAGAAAAGAAAGAGCGGGTAGATGATGCCGTACACGCAACTAAGGCGGCTGTAGAAGAAGGATATGTAGTCGGGGGCGGAGTAGCCCTGGTTAGGGCAGGGAAGGTACTGGACAAAATGATAACCGCATCGGCAGATGTGGACGAACGAATCGGGATCGAAATTGTCAAAAGTGCCCTGACAAAACCGCTTGCAAAATTGGCAGAAAACTCCGGGATGGATGCAGGTTGGGTTGTACGTGAGGTAGAAAAGGCAACAGGCAACACAGGCTTAAATTCTCTGACAGGCAAATTTGAAGATCTGACCGTAGCAGGTGTAATAGACCCGGTTAAGGTTACCAGGTCTGCACTTCAAAACGCGTCATCCGTTGCTATGATGATCCTAACCACGGAAGCCCTGATCACAGACCTTCCGGAAAAAGAAAAACCAATGCCGCCAATGCCAGGCGGTGGAATGGGCGATTACTAAACCCCGCGACTAATCTTTCTGCTGAATTAGCCTTGTAAGCTGATACGTAACCAACACCGCAACGATAGTTATTATCCCAGCATAAATAAATTTGGAAATGATTCCAGACCCGACAGAGAGGTATCGGTTAATATACTCGTCCACAAAAGCCTGTATCGCTTCATTCCAGGCCAATGCGGCAACCACTCCAAAACCGGCAGACGACAAGGTTATCATCTGCTTCAAAAGTTCCTGCCTAAATTCTCTTCCAATCACGATATCATTTTAACACTATTTTCAATCGCGCATTTTCAATATGCGACGGATACTGTTCAAGTTCCGTTTTAGCCTGCACGCGATAAGTTTTTGAGCCAGTTGGAAGAGGGATTTTGCCCGAAACCTTAAGCGTCGGTGTCGAAGTAGGATTTGAAATTTGTGATTCGATAAAAGGGTTATTGTCCGAAACGTTTTTAATTTGTGCCCATGCTCTACCGTTTCCCCCCTCAACCCAAATTGATGCCTCAAAAGTCACGCTTTCGATAGCACCATATTTATCGGTATCAATGCTAACTTCAAGCCCTGCTAAATCAGAAAAGCTCGTGCTGGTAGTCTGTCCGCTCCCAAGCGGAATAAATATTTCCTTATTTTGTGTCTGGACCACCACCGTCTCGCTGGTAGTCTTGACTGCTGCAGGAGTAGGGGATGGTTCAATTTTAACTTCGTCGGGCAATTTACTATTTACGCTTTCCCGGACGGGTTCGGTCTGCGCAACAGGAGAATTGCCCGCCGTATCACTGGCCGCGGCTTGCTCCTGAACCTGCACCACTGCAGGGCTTTGCTTATTCAATAGCCACCAATTTACAAAAATCAAATCGGCAAGGGCAAGAATAAATATCGCAACAACAATTTTTGAAAATATCCCGCCGCCGGTTGGTTCATCCATGGTTTAAACATCTACCCCGGACCGGATTAATTTAAAAAAATCCACGGGCAGTAAAACAATTCTAATCCTTAGTGGGCATTTTGTCGAAAACGGAAAAACTTGTCCCAACTGCCACGAACGGCTAAACTTAAAGTTGAAGTGACAATAAAACGTCCCACCAAAAGCCAGAAAAAAAGACTGTCAAAGCTTCTATCGGCAGGCGAAGAAGTAGTTTATGTCACAACTGTAGGAACCAGATATTTTTATATCAGCCTGTTTTTCCTTCTCCTTCTGCCGCTCATTCTTACCTATGCCGCTATTTTCATGTTTTTCGGCATTATAAATATTCAAGAGTATTCGTGGTTAAAATACCTGGGTGTGTTTCCTGTCATCGCCTTAATCTATAACACGCCAAAATACACCCACATTATTCGCATGCGTCAATCATTTACCTACGCGCTAACAAACCGCAGGTTTTTAATTGTCAGGGGTATATTTTCAAGAAAAATTGTGACTGCACCACTAACCGCCATAACGCACGTAACCGTGGAGCAGTCGTTTTTCCAGAGATTTATTTTTAACACAGGGCATCTGGTAATAATTACGGCCGGGTTCGACCAGCGGGAAATTGTAATCGAAAACATCGGCAATCCTTTGGAATTCAAAATACTAATAGAAGAACTAACGGAAAGGATTGATGGAAGCCGTGCCACCCTAGACGAAAACACCAGAGAAAAGGAGTTTAAACTAAGGTCGCTTGCCTCCTAACTAAGGAAGAACACTAACCGGGTTCATAGCCACTCCGCCGTCATACACTTCAAGATGCAAATGGGCTCCCGTAGTCCTGCCGGTTAACCCAACAGTACCAAGTACCGTTTCAGGATCAACATTATTTCCCACACCAACGCTAATTTTCCCCATGTGTGCGTAAAGTGTCTTCAGTCCGTCACCGTGGTTTACGATTACAATATTTCCTTTTCCATCTGCACTAAACCCGGCGAACTCGACAGTACCGCTACCGATAGGTTTGATAGACGAACCAAAACCAGTTGCAATATCCATCGCCCGATGGTAGGAATGGAATCCCTGTGAAACCAATCCGTCTTCAACGGGGTTTACGTACGCAAAAGGAGACAATTTCGAATCGACCACGGACCTTATTTCCGCAACTTCGTCGGTTGGCCTGCCGGCCTCCGCAACTAACACGGCTTGTCCCCGTACTTTAATATCACCTTTTCTATCAGCCAATATTTGAGACGCTTGAGTAGAGGCCGCCAATAAAATTGCCAATACCAACACGACCTTAGCGGCCAGTATTAGCCTTGGGCGTACAGCGATTTGCTTCCGCACATATCGCAGTGCAGTCAAGATCACTTCACCAGCTTCCATTTTGAGGTACTTGCGCACAACTTTTGAAGCCCGGCTTCTTACCAGGATAGCCCGAGTCCGACTCACGGCCTTACGCCTTAGCCCTAAAGCCTTGCGCCTGCAAACCCTTATGTATTTATATATCTTCATTTAAAATCCTTGTCTATGGACTAAAAGGTCACAATAACCCCTATGGAAAATTCAACAGGGGATTATGGACACTTTAAGCCCATAGTGGGGATTTTCAAAAGCGTATTCTACCATATAAACACGTAGAAATCAAATCACAGGATGCTAAACAAGAAACCCATAGTATATATATTAAGTTTTGACTCTTTTGCCTTAATTTGTTACTTTTAATTCAATGCCTAGAATCCCGCGCATCATAATCCGCCCAACAAGAACGATTAATGGTCTTAAAAAAACGTCACCGGTGTTTTTATGCCTAATATTGGCTATTGCGCTCTCAGGCTGTTCGGTAATCGGCCAAACCAACCGCGCCGCACTCCAGGTCACTACAAATCCGCAGGCGTCTGTCTTTCTAGACAACAAGCACATAGGCAAGACTCCTTTTTTCTCCGACCAGCTTCAGGAAGGCATATATACCATCAAGGTTTCAGCCTCGGATGCCACCTATATTGACAAAATCGAACTCAAAAACGGGGCGCTTACCGTTGTAAATAGGGATCTCAATAACAATTTTCTCGCCCAAAGCGGGGAAATTTTATGGCTAACAGATGGTGCAAAAAACGTCGCAATCACCACCAATCCACCCGACTCAAACGTCGAAATAGACGGCCAATACAGGGGCAAATCGCCGATTTTAGTCGATGATTTGGAAATTGGGGACCACAAAGTCTCAGTCACCAAGAGCGGTTATTTAACCCGTGAATACACGATAAAAAACTCGAATAATTATACGCTCGTATCAAGCGTGACTTTAGCCTCTCAGGCGGCAAAAAATCCGACTAGCCAGACAGAAACAACACAAGTCGAAAAAGTAGAAATTTTAAACACTCCTCAAGGGTTTTTAAGAGTACGTAAGGATCCCGAGTTAACTTCACAGGAAATAGGGCAGGTAGAATCCGGCTCAACCTATGAAGTTGTACAGGAGACGGATAATTGGATAAAAATCAGCTTCGACGGAAAACTCGGTTGGGTTTCTGCCCAATTTACCAAAAAAATCTAGCCAAAGCCATCAAAATACTTGATACTAGGCTCCTGATACTTGATACTAGATACTAGATACCGATTCTATGGTTGCAAAATCTACTGTCAAGTTAATCGACGAAGCAATAATTCCGGCATTACTGCTTATTTCCGCCAAACTCATCGGAATATTCCTCACAAACTACTTTTTCAAAATCAATTTTGCCATACATCAACAGGGTTTCCTGAACCTATTACCAAGCCTTACCTATTCATCAGTAAGTGATTATATTAAGGTTGAAAATTACTCAAACCTATTAATGTTTACGGTATCCGCCGCGGGTACATTAATGGTACTGGTAAAGGCGCACTTACTGCACGAAAGCCATATTAGCCCCAAGTTACACCAGAAACTGGCCAAGTTTAATCTGGAAAAACTTGTCTCATCCAGCTTTCATCTGTACCACCAGGCACTGATTTGGATGGTCTTTTTGTGGCTAGTCACTATTTTCCTGTTCCTCTCATCAATTTCAAAAATAACCTACCCGCAGATTACGGCCTTCGCAGCCATAATTGCCATTAACTTTACATGGATACTGGCCGTAGATATCAACAAAGAAATAGAAATTGCAAAGGAACAGAAGGTATGAAGCGCATCCTGTTGACAACAAGCCTCAACTTCCTGGCCATCTTACTGCTTATTACACTCATCGCAGCCCCTATATACTTTGCCCAAAATATCAATAAAATTGCCGGAGTCAAAACCGAATCAAGTTATTTGCTGATTTCTCAAACCGAAAAATTTCCAGGGATGACTTTCTCCCAATCAGACAACGCATACACCGTAGGCTTTACCAAACAGGCACAAAAACAAGCCTACTTGTCAGTTCTTATCATCAACAACCCAACAGCGCAAACAAAAAGCTATATTATCCAAAACCGGTCAACCACCAGCGAGGCATTTTTTGGTGAGAACATAAACGACCCTCAACGCTCAGTCACGCTTCCTGCACAATCATCACTGCCAATCAGTATCATTGCGCGAAACGCACTGCAACAAGAAGAAATCAGTTTCAAAATACAAACAGAATAAGGCTATTGCAAAAGCCTGACGAGTTGCGAAGGCAGAATATCCGTCCCGTAAATCACGACAAAGACAATCATGCCCCACACTAAAACGGCGGACAAAAGCGGTATATCGGAAAGCAGTACCCGCTCAGGGGATTCGCCTTCCTTTTTTTCGTAAATGACGTACAGATACCGCATCACCCCATATATTACAAATGGTACGGAGGCCATTAGCCATTTGGAGGCTAAAAAGGTTCTAGGCAACAGATCCCCAAACAAAACCAAAACCTGGGGTCCTGCCTCCGGCGGAGGTTGCAAAAAAGTGAACATCGTATAAGAAAACCAGCAGGCGGTCGCAAACATAATGGTTAGTGCATCAAGCAAGTTTTCCGGGTACTTCGACAAAATGGCACGGGTGTTCATACCCTTTACATCGGAACCCAAAAGCAAAGTTCGCTCACTCCTGCGCTTTCCAATTGCCAAAAACAAAGCAAGCGATGCGACAGTGAGCATAAACCAGACAGTAACATGGGCATCAATTAAAACCGCACCGGCGTAAACCCGCAGCAGGAAACCGGACGCAATTGCCATGACGTCCAAAAGCATATACGACCTCAAAAAAAGCGAATAGGTAATCTGCAGCAGTATATACGCACTCACGGCAAACATAAAAAATCCGGACAAACTGCTTGCAAGGTATAGCCCAAAAGCCAAAACGACCAGCGCCCAAACCAGCGCAACCGGCGGGCTAATTCTGCCGGCGGCAATAGGCCTCTTGCTTTTAAACGGATGGGCAAGGTCTTTTTCCCGGTCGATAACGTCATTTATTATATAAATCCCGGAAGTAACAAGACAAAAGATGAAAAAGCCCAGTACCGTAATCAAAAAGGCATTGGTATGGAAAAAGGAACCCTCAAAGACCAGCGCGGCAAAAATCGCCAGATTTTTTAACCATTGCCTTGGCCTGGAAGAAACAAAAAGCCAAAACGGAAGCCAAATTATTTTTGGTCCCTTGTCGGTAAACTCAAATTTAGCCATAGGATGCCGCCAAGTATTATTATACCTGCAAAAACTCCCGCAAACATTTTTTCGTCCGTTGGCAGGAGTATTGCAATCGCGCCTAAAATAGCACACAGGAGCCAATAAAACAAGGAAACGGATCTTTGCGAAAAACCGATCTCAAGAAGCCTGTGGTGGAGGTGCTTCCTGTCACCCATAAATGGTGATTTTCCCTCCGCCATTCTTCTTAGGACAGTAAACACGCCGTCTATCAGGGGTATAGCCATAACAAGTATTGCAGTTCCAACTTTAGCACCGGATAAAATAGAAACAACAGCAATCAAAAATCCCAGAAAATAAGAACCGCTGTCACCGGGGAAAATCTTCGCAGGATAAAAGTTAAATACCAAGAACCCCAGCGTTGCCCCGGCGCCAACCAGCGCAATTCTGGCGACAATTATTTGATTTGGGTCTGTCCCATAAAACCTCAGCGACGCGGCAAATATGACTAAAAGCACAATAAAAGCTATACCCCCGAGTTGGCCGTCAACACCAGCGGAAAAGTTCACCATGTTAATTACCCAAATAATCCAGAAAATGGCGAATAAATCGGCCAAAATAACAATCGAATGTACTCCGAAAAAATCAAAAAATATTCGCCACGTATCCAGTCTTATAACAGCCGGAAAATCGCCGAAGACGCTAAGCGGGTTCGTAATGAAACTTATTCCTATTCCAAACCCAACAACCACTAGGGCGGCCAAAAATTGACCTAAAAATTTATATAAATTTTTGATGTCATACCTGTCATCCAAAATACCGACTAAAACAAGGATGCCGCCACCCAAAAAAACACCCACGAGCGCCTTCGAAACTGGTATCACAATAAGCGAAGCAAGGCAAAAAGATAAAAATATTGGGAGACCTCCGGCCCTTGGTATAGATATTCTATGCAAGCTTGCGGGGTGCCTTCTTTTTTTGGGGTCATCAACTAAACCGAAGCGGGGAGCCAGTTTAATCGTCAATCTCACAAGCACCAGGCTGAGTATAAGGGCAACAAAAAATGCGAATAAGCTGCTCATGTCAACAAGGTGACTATTTTCATTGCGCCCCAAAAAGTCATAAAACTCACAACCACATTCGAGGAGAATAGAACCCTAGCTAAAAATCTATCGTTTCTGAAAAATACAAAGTACACCAAAAAATTAAGCATAGCAAATAAAATCGCCAGGATTGGCAATATCCAGATAAAAATATTCTGGCCCAGCATGCCTTCTCCCCATGTTTTCGAATAGAAAATCGGAATCTGTGGAGGTAAATTACCAAATCGCGACCCAATGAGCGTAATTTGGGCCAAAATAAAAAAAAGGCTAGCCAAAAACGCCCAGAAATTACCCCGGTCAGACACCAGGCTGGTCCCCATCTCACGGGTAATTTCAAATTTGGCGGCTTGGCTCGGGGGTCGTGGCTCCCCCAAAGTAGCACTGGCGGCTTTTCCAATTTTCATACTGAGCTTTTGTCACTACCTTAAAACGAATAAGTCGGCTTCGTTAATTTTTGCGATATGAGTATACTTTCTTACTATTAAGTTCTCAAGTTCCGCAAAATAACCTATGGAACTGCGGGGCTTTACAATGTATTTTGGCAGCTTGGTATTTAAATCTTTCGCAACCTCCAGTCGGCCAATTTCTGGCGGGACGCCAAACACATGAAACGAGGTGACGTATCGTGAAGGGTTTTTCCCGTCAACAATGGCGTAGAGCCAGGGCAGGTCGCCCCAAATATATATAGATTCCCCATAAGCACCGTTAAATTTTAGAGCGTCAGAAAGAGCCATGATCGTATTAACATTGCCGTCGAAATAGTCATTATATTCAGTCTCACTCTTGCCTCCGGTTGCAAAAGCAACAAAATTGCCCCACCATTTTATCTGGTTAACCGGACCGCCGCTTATAAAATCCCTAAAAATCAGGCTCGTTAAAAACAAAATTGGAACCAGAAAAAGGCATGTAAACACGGCTCTCACGATGTTCACTCTTAGGTTAGAAAACGCAATACTTGCCAACAGTAGGGAAACAGCAGGAGTGGCCTGGACAAGGTAATGGCCATACGTTCTGCCGGAAAAATAGGCGCCCATAAACGAGAACGCGGTCCAAAGCAGGAACAGGTGAATGTGATTAACTTTAACTGCTTTGAATTTTTTATATAAACCGTACAGGATGGCAACCACAGCCGGCAAAAACTTTGAGATATTAATCAACTTTGCGTATTTTGGGCTCTCACCCAGATATATGGAATAGTAAGTATATGCACCAAATATAAACTCATCTACGATTCCATGTCGGGCAAAATATAAAATACAAATTAAAAATGGAACAATAAATCCGGCCGAAAGTGCAACACCCTTTTTTAGAAATTCAACAAATTTTCCGGTTATTAAAAATACATAAATTCCAAGTGCCCCGGCCTCGAATGCACCAACCTGCTTATAAAGGGATGCCACCGCAAAAAGCGCCCCGGCCAAGCCAAGAGACGTATAATCGAATTTGCGCCGGATTGCCAGGTACATTGCGGCCGATATCGGCAGGATCATAAACACCTCAGTCAGCGCCAAATTGCCCTCAATAATTCTCAGAGAAGTTAAAAACCCAAAAATTAGGCTGGCGAACAGCGCACGTTGTCTCCCAAGAGTTTCCCTGCCAATTTCGTAAATAATTGCGGCGGTTGACATAACGACTATTGCCGTAACTAGCCTCAACCAGAACATAGAGACACCAAAAAGGGAGAAAATTCCGGCATATGTCAGATATATCATCGGCGGCTTATTATCCCAAGCAGTCTGGTACAAGACACCACCCTGCGTAAGGTTTTTGGCGACAGCCGCAAAAATGCCCTCATCTCCATACCAGAATGGCTCGAAAAGTGAGGGGAACCGGAACAAAAACGTTGCAAAAAGAACAATAAACACCAGAATATGATGCCTATTTAGTTCGGCAATTATCTTTTTCATTTATGCACAGTCGTCATAATTCGTCCGTCTTCCCGCCTAAGCTCATAATTACTCTTGCCGCTACTTCCAATTTTAACCGTACCGTTCTTGGCATAGGCATCGAGCAAACTCTTTCCGGAAAACTGGACTAGCCCTTCATCAAGAACGACCAAATTATTACCCAAGTTATTCCGATTTTTATAATATAGCACTTCTGCAAAAGAAGGCAGAATGGTCACAATATCATCATCATTATCAATGCTTCCCAGCACCTTACTTTGGTACTCCTCTCTGAATGAGTAAGGTGACATGGAGAAGTTAATAACGTCTATCCAGGCAGATAAGACCAAAACACCGCCTACAACGGCAACCGCTACCTGCCTCGGGAATTTTTGTGCGGCGTGGACTATAACCATCGAAAGAGGGATGGAGGACCCGATCAAATATCGCCAGAAGAAAATAGACCTAAAAGGGAATTTAAAACCACCAATCTGTAAGCCTGGAAGGGTGGCCAAAATAAACGGTATAATTGCCCACAACCAGATTAAAAGATACGGTTTTTCAAACCTAGGCCCTGAGTTAGTCGAAGGGTTAATACGCAGGGCATGTTGAATTATTCCTACCGTCAGCATTACTACAGACAAAGCAAAAAGCACATTCCTCAAGGAAATCTGGCCTAAAATTTTATTTTCCTGTTCTCCCCCCAAAATCCTTAAAAACGCCTCATAATGTGTCCTTCTCCAATCAACCTGTCCAATCCAATAACTTTCATTTACAGACGAAAGCTGATTGATAAGTGTCGAGAGCCAAGGCACATACAAAATACCCACGACAGCATAAAGTCCCATCATCTTTAAAAAGATTTTCCTGTCAAACAGGATCAGGTACAATCCCTGCGCGCCGAGGATAAAAAACATGTAATAGTGCGTATAGATTCCAAGCGTCGTAAACAGTACAAATGCAACAGCCCTTACAACATTAAATTTTTTCGAAAGCTCTATCAAAAAAAATACCGATCCCGTCGCCGCAAAGGCAAACATGGTATAGTTTCTTGCCTCAAAAGCATAAGCGAAGAAAGTAGGGTTTAACGCCACGACAAGCGCGCTAAGGACGCCAAACACGTGTCCGCGCACATACGTCGCCAGCTTGTAGACCATAAATAGCGTCAAAAGATAAAACACTATGGAAATCAACCGTGTGTTGACCTCCGTTGGCGGTAAAAATTTATAAACAAGCTCGACTATTGTGTAATATCCCGGCGGATGAAAATCTGCCGCAGTAGTCTTGAGCATCTGCGAATAGGGAAGTTGCGAAATTAAAGAAGTCCACGCCTCATCGCCCCAAAACCCCCGAGTTAAATAATTCTGGGCGAGCGAAAACATAACAAAATAAGTATAGCTTCAAAGAATCCAAATATACAATTACGAGATAGAGGACACCTATACCTTTTCCGTAACCCGTATTTGCTTGCGTAGCGAGATTTTTTCATCGAGCGAAGCAAGGAACAGGGTGATTTCCATAAACATTTTATACTTTTTCTGTCACCCTATTCGAAGAAAAGCTATGCTTATTCGAAGAAAGAGTGACTTCCAAAGAATGCTTATACTTTTTCTGTCACCCTATACTCCAAATATTTTCCAAGCATTAGTCTCGTATGGGCATCAATTCCCGGCAAGGTCGTAAAAAGCAAAGTCACCACCGGCATCATCACAAATTCAAGCGGAGTCACCAGTTTTTTGATCAGTCCTATTTTCCCCTCACGCTTTGGCCTTTGCCTAAAATCAATAATCAGAATAATTGCCATAAAAACCCAACAGCTGGTCAAAATCCCAAAAGAAATTCGCGGCAAATTTTGCCCCATTACAGTTTGCGCAAATGCCGGGTTCAAAAGTACCGGAATTGTTGCCCCAAGCGTAATTGCAAACCAATGGACAGGCCAGAGGAAGTGGTCTTCAAGAACCTTAAAAACCCTCACTGTCCGTCTCCAAAATGGAATATGTGTGTACGTCAGCCATTTTTTGATAAAGTATGCGTCGTCGCTCACGCCCCAAGCCCAACGCTTCTCCTGCTCATACAAGTTAAAAAGGGATTTAATGTAGCTGGTAGATTCCGCAGCGTCAGCATAAGCCGGCAAAAATATTGGGTCAACATCCACGTGTCCGTCCTTGGCAAAAAAAGCCTTGAAGAAAATGCGGTAATCCTCAGGTATCACATCCACGTCCCAATACCCCACATCGTCCAACAGTTTCATGCTGGTTGAATAAATGGAATAATTCACCAGCCTGTCTGTCCTGGAATTTTGCGCTGTTTGATATACAGAGGAAAGCGATGATATGACACGAATCGGAGCCGGTACCCTCCAGATATTGGTATAAAACAAAACAATAGGCTGCCAGAACGTAAGATGCCTGTTTTCCATCGTCGAAAATTTATAAGTCAAACACGCAAGGTAATTTTCGGACAAGATGCCGTCCGCATCCTTAGATGTGACGGTAATATAGTTAATATTTCGCTTCTGTTTTCCGATTAATAACTTCTTTGCGGCGCGAATTGCATAAGCCTGGTTACTGGATTTACCCTTAACTTCCCGCGCAATGTCTGGGTGATAAGTAAAAAATAGATTTGCAAAAGTTTTGCCAAACTTTTTCTTCAATATCTCAGCTTTCTTTTTAGCATCCAAACCCTCCCTTGCCTCAAAAGCGACACAGACAGAAATTTGCTTCTTGTCAAAAGTCTGGTTTTTTATGGATTCAATTCCGCGCTCGATCGTCAAAATCGGCTCCATGTACGTTGGAATCAGTATCAGATGATGAATTTTTTTATGGTCGGCAAGCGCCATGACATCGGCAGTCCAATCGTATTTTTCACCCGCCCTCAGCTTTAAGTGCGAAACCACCGCAGTGAGTGCCAAAATAGCGCTTTTGTAAAACCAAAAAACTATAAAAATAATTATGAAATAGGCAACGTAGTGCGGAATAATAAATGATCCCCAAAACGGGAAAAGTATTAAGGTCCACGAAAAAGTTCCCGGCAAAATTTCCAGGAAGCGGTGTACCTGGCGATCATATTTTTCAACAAATCTTTTTATCATCTTGTTATCCTAATGTTAAAAAATGTACCAGAGGAGCACACTGAGCTTGTCGAGGTGCGGCCTGCTGACACAAAAAAACTGCCCGGGTGACCCAAAACAGCCTGTAGTAATATACTACGTGCGAATTGTATCATAAGTTAAAGGCTTTTTGCGCGTTTTTAGATGTTTGTGTGAAAAAATCATCATCACTTAACTTTCGAAGATTCGACAGGAAACTGGCTGTAATTTTAACATTAGCACTTTCGTTTTTCTGCCCCCTAAAAGGATCGGGAGTCAAAAAAGGCGAATCCGTTTCGACTAATATTTTGTCATCCGGCACAATTTTTGCAGCTTCCTGGACCTTTGCGGCATTTCTAAAAGTTACAATCCCGGAAAAAGAAACATAAAAACCAAGTTCGACCACCCTTTTAGCTTCACCCGCTCCACCGGTAAAGGAGTGAAAGACACCTCTCAATTTTGAACTTTGAATTTTGAATTTTGAAATTATTTCGAATATATCCTCCCATGCGTTTCTACAATGAATAACTGCCGGCAAATTCAAGGAATCTGCAATTTTTAGTTGCGAGCGCAACAGATTAAATTGAAATTCGCGCTCAACCTCAACCGTTTGCGCCCTCTTGCCCCCGGGTCCGTAAAAATCCAGCCCCGTCTCTCCAATCGCGACAATTTTTTTGGAGGTTGTCGCAAGCTCCGAAAGTTCCCCAACGCAAGCGGCCATGCCCTTTTCAGCTATTTCTGCCTTGCTATCAAAAGGGTGCAATCCGCAAGTCGCATAGATTTTTAAATCGTCACTGGAATATTTTTCCGCAATCTCAATGGCTTTTCTGCTTGTCTCAACCGATGTGCCGACAGAAACAATAGAAGTTACCCCGGCCGCGCGGGCATGATCCAAAACCTCCACTAAATTTTCAAGGATTTCAAGATGAGCGTGCGTGTCAATAAGAGTCATCAATGTAACAATTTAGAAATATAAGAGAGCCTGTTTCTCGCAAGCTTGAAATAGCAATGCAACAAGCTCATATCCTTGGGAAAAGCGGCTTTTCGCTTTTAATTTCATCCGAAAACTGTGTCATAATTTTCTCGGATGTCTCCGGCATAAATGGGCTCAGGTTAAACGCGATTTCCCGAATTTCCATAGCGACGGGAATTAGTATCTTTTTCAGGGCCAAACCCTCAAGCTCCCATGGTTTTGTTTCATTAATTTTTTTATCGAGTTTAGAAACTTCGTCCCAAATTGCCATAATTGCCAAATCAAACCGGTAATTCTTTATGTTTTCAGCGACTGTTATTTTAAATTTAAACTCTTTCTTCGCCGGCAATTTTAACTTAACATCACCGGCAAGCCTGGTAACCCTTGCAACCAAATTCCCGAGGCCGTTTGCCAGCTCACCATTAAAAAGTTCGCGGAATCTTGTCTCACCAAAATCGCCGTCTCCCCAAGCCGGAATTTCCCTAAGCAAATAAAAGCGGACCGGATCTATCCCGAATTTCCCAACCAGATCAAATGGGTCAATACTATTCCCCAAGGATTTGGAAATTTTCTGCCCGTTGACCGTAATATATCCATGAACAAAAACCTCACGCGGCAAGGGGATTCCGGCAGAAAGCAGCATTGCCGGCCAATAAATTGTATGAAACCTGTTAATTCCCTTACCGATTATATGTATACGGTTTGGATTATCAACCCAAAACTTTTTATATAACGTTTCATTTGATCCGAATCCAAGGGCCGTAATATATGTAACCAAAGCGTCGAACCACACATACATTACTTGTGTTTCATCTTCGGGAACAGGTACTCCCCAGCCTCGTGCACGCTCACGCGACCTGGAAATTGAAAAATCCTCCAAACCCCCTTCAATAAAACTCAGGATTTCGTTTCTGCGCGTTCCGGGAACGATTTTTAATTTATCTTTTTTGATCAAATCAGCCAATATTTTTTGATAAGCAGAAAGCCTAAAAAAATAATTTTCTTCGCTGACCATATCGGGTTTTGTTAAATGCTCGGGGCACAGTCCATCATCAAGTTCACTTTCAGTATAAAATTGTTCACAACCTACGCAGTAGAGTCCGGTGTAGGTTTTTTTATAAATGTCTTCTTTTTTACAACTCGACCATAAAGTTTGGGCACCGTGGAAATGTTCCCTGCCAGACGTCCTGTTAAAAACGTCAAATGTTAAATTTAACCTATCTTTTAGCTTAAAAAATTCATTGGCATACTTATCAACTAGTTTTTGCACAGGAACGCCCTCGCGCTCCGCGGCCTGCACATTTTTCAGTGAATTTTCATCTGCCCCGCTCGCAAAATAGACGTCGTATCCAATCATCCGGTAAAACCTGGCCAGGCAATCGGCCTGCACAAATTCAAGCGCGTGCCCAATATGCGGACTCGCGTTAACGTACGGGATAGCGGTAGTTAGGTAGACCTTTTTACTCATAGCCACAAATTGTACCTCAAGTTAATTGTAAACCAAAACAACATCAACAATTGACATATTAACTCAGTGATTTATTCGTAAGCTCATGTAACATTAATTGACACAGTTAAAATAATGTTATAACATTGTACTAACATGATACAAAAAGTAATCAAGGTAGGAAATTCTATGGCAGTTACAATTCCTCAAGCTTCTGTAAAAGAAAATAACCTAAAAGTAGGTGACTCTGTCAACTTTACAATCGAGCCTATTCTTGCGGTGGACAAGGATATTCACGAATTAACCCAAAAGTTAATTAAAGAGTACCGCCCTGCGCTTGAAGAGTTAGCTTCCAAGTGAAATATTTAACCTCTCAAAACGTTATCCAAATTCATTTTGAGATAGTTGCAGAAACAGGTGGCCTACAAGGCCTGCGTGATCTTGGCCTCTTAGAATCGGCAGTCGCAAGACCAATGCATACCTTTGGCGGCCAAGACTTATACCAAACTTTGGAGTTAAAAGCCGCAGCATTAGTTCACTCGCTGCTGTTAAATCATATGTTTGCAGATGGCAATAAAAGAACAGCAACTGTTTGTATGATCGAGTTTTTAATCCTAAACGGGAAAAAATATAAATCGACAAATAAAGAAATTGTGGATTTTGCGCTATGGGTAGAAAATAAAAAACCGACAATAGAACAAATTGCCACCTGGATAAAAAGTCACACAAAATGAAAATGTTTCGTTCGGCTCCTTTGTCACTTTGACTCTTTCAAGTGGAAGTGAAATGATTATTGTATGTACCTGCCCAAAAGAGGTTTTTATCATCCGGTCGCAGTATTAATCCTCGCCGCCATTACACTTTCAATCGCCATAATTTTCTACCTCAATTCCAGCGTCCTCTTCAAACCACCAAAAACGGCCGTATCGCCAGGCCCTTCGGCAAGTGCAATACCTAGGGACGAAACTGCAAATTGGAAAACATATCACTCAAAGAATTTCAATTTGGAAATAAAATATCCAGGGAATTGGCTCCTCGAAGACTACATCGCTCCTGGCGAGGTACTTCTATTAAAAATCCACAACCCTCCAGAAGAAAGAGTTTTAACAATCACACAAGACGCAGTAATTGGTGCACCGCCTAATGTTGTTGAGAAGACGAAAATTACTGTCTCCGGAAATGAATTTGAGAAAGATGTCTACAAAGGTTACATTTCAATAGATGACGGGAAAATAATTAGTGCAGATGTTAGTGGTTTTATCGTCACACATCAGGGTCCAAAGGAGACTGTTATTCGAGCGACTTGGAAAACAGAAGATAGTGAAGCTGAAGTTATTTTTGATCAAGTAGTACAAACATTACGATTCCTATGAAAAAAGCTTACCCTGTTCATTCTGAGAGTCTTCGAAGGAAACGAAATCGAAAGGGGTTTACGCTGAGAGTAGCGAAGGGTTTTTATCATCCGGTCGCGGTATTAATCCTCGCCGCCATTACACTTTCAATCGCCATCATTTTCTACCTAAACTCCAGCGTCCTCTTCAAACCACCAAAGAGTGATCAAGCATCAACACCAACGCCGAGTCTAGTACCGGCGGAAAAAGGTACCGCGGACCCCGATCCAATCGGGGCAAGCTGGAAGACATATACAAAAAACTTCTTCTCTATAAAATACCCACCTACATACAAACTATCAGAGTACTTGGCTGGAAGTACTCTTGATATTTCATTTTCATCTTCGGATGAGGCTATTAATAAAAATAATTTGTTAACTGAAGGGGGCAGGATTCGTATTCTAATAAAAGAAGCCGATCAAAATTCTTTAGATACTGCTTTTGATTACTTTTTACATGATGCTAGCATCCAATCAAAAGACGCAGTTACTCTGGCAGGTAAACCAGCCCTTTCAGGTTTTGCAGCCATCGGCGATGGAATTTCTGACAAATTTAAGTACCTAGTAGTAGTCAACGGTAACAAGCGTTATTTGATTCAAGCTTGGGTCACAGAAGACTCCAGAACGAACATATATCCTATCTTCGACCAAATCCTCTCCACGTTTAAATTTCTAGAATAATTAAGGCGTTGGGCTTGGGCTTGGCGATGGTTGGGCGTAAACTTCCGAACACGAAACGCAGTATTGTTTCTTGCTGTACTGGTCTTCCATAATCAACTCTTCGCGCTCAGCAGAATTTGGACTGTTAGGCTCCACCACCATCCCGGTTGTCACATCTATCCAAACCTTTGCCCGTACAAATGTTTCCTGCTTGGGTTCGGTCCCTGCAATAAAATATTCAACGTGGTTTTCGCACCCCTCTTTTTTTGGCCCACCCGTAGCATTGCATATCTCAACTCCGTTCACGCCGCTTGGAACCTTAAAACTTTCATTAACTTTATCTGCCAGCAATGTTGTCATAATCTTGTTCCAAATCGGTGTGGCACCGGTAACACCGCTTGTAATAGCCGGGTTCATTGGTTTGTTGTCGTTATTGCCAACCCATGTCGCGACCAAATAGCTTGGTGTATAGCCGATTGTCCAGTTGTCACGCTTGTCGTCCGTTGTCCCGGTTTTAACCGCTACGGTTTTCCCCTTCACCACCAACTGGCTTGCAGTCCCAAATGCACCGGAGCGGGCAGTGTTATCGGATAATATTGACGAAATTAAAAATGAAGTTTGCGGCGATAGGACTTTTTCTGCCTTTTCTTCTTTAAATTCTTCTATTATTTTTCCCTGTGAATCTTCAATTTTCAAAATTGGGTTTAAATTAACTCTCTCGCCGCCGTTGGCAAAAACGCCAAAGGCAACCGCCATATCAACCATTTTCACTTCACCGCCGCCCAAAGTTAAGGAAAGGCCGTAACGATCGGTCTCCGTAAAGGTTGTAATACCCATTTTTGCGGATTGCTCCAGCATCGCAGGCAGGCCGTTTAATGCCAGCACCTTAACGGCGGGTATATTAAAAGAACTCGCAAGCGCGTTTCGCACGGAAACCGGCCCATGGAAGCGCCCATCGTAGTTGACCGGTCTGTAAGGTTTTGGACCTCCCGAAAACTGTGTCGGAACATCCAGAATAATTGTGGCGGGCGTAATCAGCTTCTGCTCCAGTGCAGTGGCATAATTCACCGGCTTTATAGACGATCCGGGTTGCCTTAAGGCTGTCGTAACGTTCACGTTACCATCATGCTCGGCGTCGAAAAAATCCCGCGAACCGACCATTGCCAATATTTCGCCGGTCCTGGGTTTTGTAACAAGAGCGGCTCCGTTCCCCACGTTGTATCGCCCAAGCTCATTAATACTGTCGGTAACTATTTTCTGTGCCTTTTCCTGTAAATCCAAATCAATTGTGGTTGTAACCTTGAGCCCGCCTTGTGCGGCATATGCTTCCCCATATTTTTTTGCCAAATGCTCACGGACAAACACCACAAAATGGGGTCCCTTTATATCTATTGCGCTCGACTTAAATTCCAGCTTCTCACTAAGCGCGGCTTCTGCCTCCTCCTGTGTTATATAACCGTCCTCGACCATCCTGAAAAGCACGGATTTCTGCCTGTTTTTTGATCTTTGCACCTCTCCAAAAGGCGAAAAATAACTCGGTGCCTGAGGTAAACCCGCCAGAAGCGCACACTCTGCCAGGGTCAGGTCACGGACATCCTTCCCAAAGTACTGTTCCGCCGCCGCCGCAACCCCAAAAGCCGTGCCGCCGAATGGAACTTGGTTCAAATACATTTCTAAAATCCTGTCCTTTGGAAATGCCATTTCAACACGGAATGCCAGATACAGCTCTTTTACTTTTCTGTCTATTGTGCGCTCCGGTGACAAAAATACTCCTTTTACAAGCTGTTGGGTGATGGTTGATCCGCCCTGGACCTGTTGTTGAAAAACGGTTTTGCCCAATGCCCTCACAATCCCGTAGACATCGAAACCCTTATGTTTGTAAAAATCCTTATCTTCAATCGCAATAGTCGCCTTCTTTAAATAGTCGGGCATGTCGCCCAGTGGAATCACGGTTCTATTCTCATCCTCGTACACGTTATAAAGTAATTTGCCGTTCCTGTCGTAAATTTTCGTTGTTTGTGCCAAGGGCTGGCTTTCCAATTGCCTCGGTGAAGGCAAATCCTTTGTTGCAAACCAGACAACAAAAAGTCCCACAAATATTGTGACAAGTCCTACCTTAAAACTGCGTTCCTTATAAATTATGGGGTGCCTAAGAACCCGCCTCGCCGCCTTTATCGGACCGGTTTTAACTAAATCCAGGTGGGCCCTTTTGAAAGCGGAAAAAATAAACTGTAAAAAATACTTAACTACCCAAATCGTGACGTCGCCAATAAATGAAACCAGCCTGATAAACCAGGTCAAAATACCAATAAAAAAATCGAATATTTTGAGGGGCAAAATCAAGACCGGATTACGAGCCATAATGGAAGGTTTTGCCGTATTTTAGCCTAAAATTTATCTATTGGATAGTAGTTTATCTTGCACAGACATAGTCCATGGAACTAAATGAGATCAAATTTACCGGCTTGCTGTTTAATGATTGATGTATAATTTACTAAATCAGATGGCAGATTCACCGGAAAAGAAATCCGTAGGCGAAAAAAGAGGTCCCGTAGAGAAAACAGAAAAAGGATGGCCGATTAATCCGGTCGGAATAGTCGCACTTGCCCTTTTTGCACTTGTAATTATTTTTTTAATAATCCGCCCGCTTCTTTCAAACAAAACCCAGATAATCAATGTGACAGAACAGCAAGTGGCAAAAGGTGGGCAAATGACATCCCCCACAGCCGGTGAAATCGTAAAGTCTAAGACGCTCGAGATCAAGCTCTCCATAGACGAGCCGCAAAAGGTCCAAAAAGTCCAATTTTGGGCGAAAACTTATGCCAACGGCAAATGGCAAATGATAGGGGAGGTATCGTCGGCCCCCTTTAGCCTTAACTGGCGAATCCCTGCAGATTTTCAGAACAAGGCTATTGCAATAACGTCGCACATATACCAAAAGGATAGCCAGATTATCAAAGACCCCGGCGGCTGGCGCGAAGGGATAATCATTCTAAGTCAGTGAATGTAAATAAAGCCCTGATCGTAATCGACGTCCAAAAATACTTTTTAAACGAAAAGACGAAAATTGTTGCCAAAAAAATCCAGGAATATTTACGGGCCAATTCCGATAAATATCTCGCAATATACTTTACGATTTTTAAAAATAATCCGGAGGCACCGCTTTGGAAAATATCCCAGTGGCATGGTTGTGCAGGTCCGCCGGACACGGACGTTTGCGACGAAATAAAAGAATTTACGAGCGACAAAAACTTGTTTTATAAGAACATACTTTCCGCATTTAAAGTTCCGGGAATAAGAGATAGCCTGACAAGCAATAATATATCAACCGTTGATTTATGCGGTTTTGACACAGATTGCTGCGTACTGGCCACGGCCTATGATTTGTTTGATGCGGGCATAAAACCGGTTGTACTGGAAGACCTTACCTGGTCGACATCAGAGGAGAACCTACATAAACCCGCCCTTCAAATGGTAGAAAGAAACATCGGATTCATTGAAACTGCTGGCGCGAAGGCGTGATTATTCTCAGCGAGTAACAAAATCCAACCGGAAACCTTCAGCCATTAAATCACCTGAAAGACGAAGCGACATCTCGACAGGCATAGTTGGGTGTTTTAACCTGACCCTTTTGGCGCGTGCAGTTTCACGGAGCTTTGGCCTTTCTGTCCATAAATCCCCACTGTCTAGAAAACCTAATTCTTGGGCATACCTGAGAACAAAGTTATGCGCTTCGCCCAAACTTAAACCAGAAGCTTGTGGACACTGACGATACGCAATATAAAAATTACCCATAGAAATCCTTTTATTCTCTCTGAAGTATGTCGACGGAACGTGAACACCGATTTCGGCAATAGCCCGCACATTACGGGTAACGTCATTTTCGCAAGTCAAGAGATCGACTAACCCTCCGTCCTTTATTTCGCGCTCACTAACTATAGTCTTTCCAAGACGAATTATTCTCTTACAAAAATCGCGTGAGACACGCAACAGCTCCTGGTCACAATCAACTTCAGCGATCAAACGTTCGCCCATATTAAATGTGTGATTATAGCACCGTTATCTTCATGAAGCCATTACTCAGCCTTTTTCCCCGAATAAACCCAAAACAACAGTAATCCAATCATCAATGTAGCGATTATCGAATAGTCGGTCGGCGACCTGTATCCGAACGGCAAGTCCAGACTAAACAAAGATAAAACATAAGTATACTGGTCCAAGAATAATGCGAAGCCGAATCCCAAAAGCAAAAGGGACTGATTTATCCATTTGGGAATCAGTCGAATTGTCAATAATGCAACGGCTACAAGCAAAATCCCTAATTGATAATGGTGATAAATATTATTGTTATTGATCGAATTTATAATTTGGGAATTTTTTAGGATCGTAGTAGTTACAACTTCAATCCAAAACCTGATTAAAGCCAAAGAAATAACAAGAATGGGTATTATTCTTTTTAATGCATACTTCATAGCAATTTAACACCTAGCCTGCCGACAGGTAGGTTTAGCAATCAAGCAATGTAACAATATAACTATCCCACAATCTCATTTTTCCCCCTTTCCCAAATAACTCCAAATTGCAAATAAAATCACGGCAGAAATCAAAAGAAACAGGTTAAACCTGCTCATAAGCTGTAAAATTGCAAGCAGAGTCACAACAGCCGTAAATAAAGAAATAAAAAACGCCATTTTAAAAGAAGTCCTAAAGTACCAATTTGCGCTATATCGTCGGTAAAATCTGGTTCTTAAAAAATACATGACGGTTCCCAATAGTCCCCAGCACGCCGAAAAAATTAACACCACCAAAAGGGCAAAAATATACCAAGGTGCGCTGTCCGGGTCCACATACCAAGCAACCCAGGTGATTCCAAAGATTGAAAAAACGGAAATGAGAAAAATAAAAGGAAGGAGTGTTGACATAGTTACATTGCTAACTTGTTAGGTTGATAGATTGCTAATTCTAATTCAATGATAACAATATATCCATTTAACAATCTATCAATATTGGCATTTCTGTTAAAATGCCAACAATGGATTCCCAAACCATATTAATTCTGGTTGGTGCTTTTATTGTCGTCGCTTTTGCAGTTCTATACCTTCAAATAAAAAAGCTGGTTGATTCAAAATCCAAGGATGACACTACCAAACTTCTAACCCAACTTGTTTCCGACATGCGCGGATCAATGGATAAAACGACGGATTCCATGGTTAGGCAAACAACTGCCATCAACCAGCGGCTGGACAGGGCAGCCGAAGTGATTTCTACAGTCAGCAAGTCCGTTGGTGAAATGACCGAACTCGGCCGTTCTATGAAAGACTTGCAGGAATTTTTACGCTCACCCAAAATGCGCGGTCAAATAGGGGAGGCAGTCCTAAAAGATATTTTGGGTCAGGCTCTGCCAAAACAGCATTTTCACCTGCAGTATGCCTTCAAAGGCGGGGAAATTGTCGATGCGGCTCTTCAGCTGGAACAAGGGATAATCCCGATTGATGCCAAATTTCCAATGGAAAATTTTAGGAAAATGACAAAAGCCAAGGACGAAAAAGAAATAGACGCTTTTCGCAAGCTCTTTATTGCAGATGTTAAAAAGCACATCGACGCCATATCCACAAAATACATCCGCCCCCAGGAAGGAACGCTCGACTTTGCCCTGATGTATATTCCCAGTGAGCCTGTTTACTACGAAATGATTTCAAACGCCCCGGATCTTGACGATTACGCCTACCGAAAGCGTGTCCGCCCTGTTTCCCCAAGCACAATGTACGCATACCTTCGCGCAATAATTATGAGTCTCGAAGGGTCAAAGATAGAAGCCCAAGCAGGCCAGATTCTTGCAGCCCTTCGCGAAATTGGCGCCGAAACCGAAAAGTTCGGCTCATCCCTGTCGGTTCTCACCAAACACATCAAAAACGCCGCCGCCAGTAGTGACGACGTCAATACCCGCTTTACTCGACTATCGACGCGAATTACATCAGTACAAAGTATAGAAAACAAGGTTACAAAATCACTTAAAAACAAATAAAAACAAGACTCGTCCCCCGAAGTTCTGCTCTGCAGAACGAAGCGGGGTGCCAAACATCGAAGCCAAAACTACAAAATCAATAAAAGTAAAATGAATGAAGGAGTTGAAAATTTAAGACCAAAAATTCCCCTGGAAGTTCAAAGTGCCTTCGGGGATTTTATAAAACAGGATCGAAGAAAAGGCATAAAAATTGAAACTGACCCAGATAGGCTTATATCAGTAATAAAATATGACGGCGTCAAAAGGATGGATATAAGCACTTATGGATATCGATTAGACGATAATTCTCGGTACGTATTCGCACCAAATACATCTTCAATCTTTTTTTACGATGAGGGCCAAGGCTTGTTCAGACCAAGTGAGATACAAAAATATATTGAAAGTGACAGACCGCCCTTCGGCCAGTTGTCTTTTGTCATAAGATTCCAGAATGGTAAGTTAAATTGCATATGGATAAATGAGGAAAAAGATGTACTACACTTTAACTATGATGAGACTGGTAATTTGTATGAAGTTTACTTCCATCCGGCAGATTTACCCGATGAGCCCAACAATAATTTCTATTTAGGTGAAAGATTTCCAATAAATGGTAAGGAAAATTTAGAAGGCTTTCGAAGTTCTGGTGAATTAATTGTCAAACTAGGCTCAGGTGACGCAGAATTTAATTTTGAAAGAACCAAAGATGGTCGTACAGAGCTTGCCTACCTAAAAGGTGGTAAAAAACAATTAACAATTTCATTTAACGAAACTTTACAAGCTCAAGAAATAGAAGAAGAGCTATTTACCGATGCGTTTTTGAAAGATCCCGCAGGGGCTTTGAAGTTCGATTACTTAATGGATTGGATATTTAAAGACCTATCTCAAGTTGCGAGAGTGAAATGGGAAAAAGATAAATTGAGAAATCGAAGCCAAAGCTAGGAAGAAATTAAAAGAGAATTAATTACGGATATATTGCGGCAGCACCGGCAATGTCACCGGAAGTTAATGTGATCTTTTTAGTTTCCCCTTTAGATCCATATCCATACATTGTGTTATTTACAAAATCCGCGGTGTAAAAATCGTCAAGTCCCAACCAATGGCCTTGCTCATGAGTCAGTATATTTTGCGCATCATAGGTGTTTGGATCGCCGCAAGTTGATGCCAGTCCGCCATTCCAGCTCCACGCAAATTTTTTATTCATAATCGTATCAACATCAACTACCAGTCTTGTTGCTGTGTAATAGCGAACATATGTGACCCCGAGGGCAGACCCCGAAGTCCTACCCCAAGCAATAATATTTTGCCCGTCATAAGAGCTTCTCGTTTTTGTCGTTGCTGGTCCTGCGACAAAATTAACTTTGTTTTGTGCCGCCTCCCAAGCATTAAATCCACTATCTGCCATTATCGCCAAATTACTAGCTCCAACAGAAGATGGGACACTCGAAGGGTTCAACCGATAAGTCCAGTTTCCCGCAGGCAACTTCCAACCGGCCCAACCAACCGTGGTTGTCGAATCAGGATCATCACAAGCAGTCAATCCCAATGCGGTGTCAGTTTTTGCCTTATGTACAAAAACCCTTACCCTTACCCGCGCATCATGTGGATCACGATAATCTCCGTCAACCTCCGGAATTCCGGAATCATTGGAACCAACGTCCTCCCTGGCATAAACAGGAAAAGACAAAGCGCCAAGAAACAGGAGACAACTTAGAAAGAGTGAAATCAACCGCACAAAAGTCATTTTAACACATCTAATCACTGGTTGTTACGTGCTAAAATGGCCACGTGAATGACGTTCTCAGTGATCTAAATCCAAGACAGCGCGAAGCGGTAACCACAACCAACGGTCCGCTTCTGATAATAGCCGGGGCGGGAACCGGTAAAACTACGGTTATTGCCCGAAGAATCGCCTATATCATCGAAAAAAAACTGGCAAAACCTTCGGAAATTCTGGCACTAACCTTCACCGATAAAGCGGCAGGGGAAATGGAAGAGAGGGTAGACCAGCTTGTGCCATACGGTTTTATCGATACCTGGATTTCTACCTTTCACGCTTTCGGTGATCGGATTCTCAGGGACAACGCAATCGATATTGGCCTCGCACCGGACTTTAAAGTACTGTCTCGCCCTCAGCAAGTCCTGTTTTTCCAGCAAAATTTATTTCGCTTCAGCCTCAATTATTACCGTCCGCTTTCAAATCCCGCAAAATTTATATCTGCAATCCTGTCTTTTCTCTCGCGACTGAAGGACGAAAATATTAGCCCGTCGGATTTGGCGCAGTATGTACAGCGGCTAAAGACTAATGCCACGGACGAGGAAACAAAATCAGAGGCGGTAAGACTACAAGAGTTGGCCGGTACTTATGATGTTTATGAAAGAATTAAAGATCAGGCAGGTTTTCTGGATTTTGGCGACCAAGTTATCAAAACTATCGAACTCTTCAACAAACACCCAAACATCCTCAAAAAGTACCAAAATCAATTTAAGTATATTTTGGTAGACGAATACCAGGATACAAATTATGCCCAAAATGAACTTGTAAAAACTCTTGCAAGTTCCCACAAAAATATTTGCGTAGTCGGGGACGATGACCAGTCAATTTATAAGTTTAGGGGAGCCGCAATTTCAAACATTTTAGAATTTAAAAAGAATTTTCCAAAAACCAAACAGGTGGTACTCACCCAAAATTACCGCTCGACCCAGTCGATTTTGGACTGTGCCTACCGGCTGATTTCTCACAACAACCCCAATCGGCTGGAAATTCAAAACAAGATAGAAAAAAAATTAACGTCGACGCGCTCAAAAATTGGCCCCCTGCCGCAGGAACTTTTTGCCGACACAATCAGCGAAGAAGCGGATCTTGTGGCATCCGAAATAGAGAAGTTGGTGAAAAAAAGTCAACCATCAACCATCAACCATCGACCATCAACAAAATATTCCTATCGCGATCTAGCAATCCTGGTGCGCGCCAACTCCCAAGCAGACCATTTCCTGCGCGCTTTAAACATGAAAGGGATTCCGCATAAATTTGTCGGCGCTTCCGGCCTATATAACCAGGAGGAAGTAAGTGTACTCATCTCCTTCCTCACTGCAATAACGAATTTCGAAGACAGTCTCAACCTATACAGTCTGGCAACGTCCGACATTTATAATTTGCCGCCGCAGGACGCCATAAAAATTATCTCCTATGCCAAACGTAAAACCCGCTCAATGTACTACATTTTGTCATCGCTCGAGAAAATTTCCCAAACAGATCTTGAAATATCAGACGAATCCAAAACAATAATCCAAAAACTTCTCGAAGACCTCACGGAGGCAATTAACCTATCCCGCAAAGAAAAGGCAGGACGGGTTCTATACAACTTCCTCAAAAAATCGCTTTATCTCGCGCAGCTGGATAAAAAGGGTCAAGTCGAAGGACAGATAAAAATACAAAATATCGCCAAATTTTTTGAAAAAATAAAAGAATTCGAATCAATTGCCCAGGCCGATTCCCCCGCACAATTTATAGAATATCTGGAAGCGATCCGCTCGGCAGGCGATGAACCGGCAACGGTGGAATTTGACCCGGACTTGGATGCTGTCAACGTCATGACAGTCCATGGCGCCAAAGGCCTGGAATTTCCCGTTGTTTTTATGGTCAACCTAATTTCCGACCGCTTCCCGACCCGTTCACGCAAAGACGCAATCGATATGCCGGACAAATTAATCAAAGAAGCACTGCCTACGGGTGATTGGCACCAAGAGGAAGAAAGAAGGCTTTTTTATGTCGGAATGACAAGAGCAAAAAATATACTTTATTTTTCCTGGTCCCGGGATATTGGCGGCAAAAGAATAAAAAAACTTTCGCCCTTTGTGCTGGAAGCACTGGATAAGTCCAAATCCGCCGCACAGCTCAAAAAACTCTCACCAATCGAGAAAATCGAAAAATTTGCGCCGACACCTCCGCGCACAATGCAAACAGCTTTTTTTGATGTCGATGTCCTAAAGCTCACCCAGGGGTCGATTGACGATTACCTGACATGTGCATTCAAATACCGATATGTACACATTTTGCGCCTGCCAATTGTAAAACATCATGCAATTGTTTACGGGGCCGCACTGCATGCAGCGGTTGCGGCATTTAACAAATCCAAAAAGAATGGGCGCTTAATAACGCTTCGGGGTTTGTTGGAAGTTTTTGAAAATGCTTGGGACAGCGAGGGATTTTTAACGATTGAACATGAGGAAAAAAGAAAAACTCAGGGAAAGCTTGCACTTAGTGAATTTTACAAGCGCGAATCGAAATCAAGAGACATACCAACTTTAATTGAACAGCCGTTTAAATTTTCGCTCGAGGGCGTAAACCTAGTCGGCCGTTTCGATCGTGTGGATATTGCCCCGGGCTCAAAAGTATCAATCATCGATTACAAATCATCGGAAAACATCGACCAGGACCGCGCGAATTCCCAGGCCAGGGAATCAACTCAGCTTGCACTTTACGCACTCTATTACTTTAAAAAGCACAGAATCTTACCCGAAAAAGTATCACTCTACTTTTTGGAAACAGGCATCGTAGGCGAACACAAGCCGACAGAAAAAGATTTAAGCAAAGTCGAAAACTTAATCCTGGAAACAGCGGCAAATATTAAGCGGGACACCAAAAATAATCACTTCGAAGCAAACCCTAAATATTTTGGCCGCGAACCAGCCTGCGCGTACTGCGCATATAATTCCATCTGCCCCTTTTCACTCTCAAAAGTTTAACTTTGACTAAAGCTCCCCTGTTGCATAAAATAACCCACGACATGTCATATGCAACAGTTTTACAAAAGTTAACTCAAGATGGTTTCCGTCAAACCCGTGCAAGGCGCAGGATAATCGAAATCTTGCTCAGCGCCAAATATCCTCTCACAATTACGGAAATACTGGGAAAGTTAAAAAAAGACTTCCAGATTTCGGCCGATAAAACCACCGCATACAGGGAAATGGCTTTTCTCATGGACCGCCAACTTGCTCGTGAAGTTGATTTTGGCGATAAGAAAAAACGGTACGAATCGAATATCGGCAAACACCATCATCACCTAATTTGCACAAACTGCGGCAGAGTCGAAGACTTTGAACTGAAGCAGGATTTGGCAGGCGAAGAAGCCAGAATTGCCAAAAATAAGAAATTTAAAGTGACAGACCACTCCTTGGAATTTTTTGGGCTGTGCGCAAATTGCCAATGATTTTTCCGCTATCCGGGGGTGTTAAAATCAATACAGTTTAAACAAACATGGAAATAGTAGTCGGCACAATTCTCACAATAGTTGCGGTTGCCCTGCTTTTCGTAATTATAATGGGCATATTTTTCACAATAGACTTATTTTTTGAACTTCCCTACGTTGGGGCACAAAAGCATCGGATAGAAACCATTATGAAATTCGCATCCATTAAAAAAGGGGAGACAGTGGTTGATCTGGGATCCGGCGACGGCCGCCTGCTCTATGCGGCCGCACAGCGTGGCGCCAAAGCCGTGGGCTATGAAATCCACCCGTTTTTAATAGGCCTCACACTAGTGCGAACGAAACTCAAAGGCCTGACAAACAACATTTGGGTCGTGCGGCAAAGCTTATGGAAGGCAGATCTCAAAGTTGCCGATGTTATTTTTGTTTATGCCAAAAGGGTAACCATGCCAAAATTCGAGGATTTTATCTATAAAAACGCCGCAAAAGGCACACGCATCGTAGTCAACACGAACCCTTTCCCAAACAAAAAACCTGAAAAAACCGAAAATGGCATTTTTCTTTATAAGGTTTGACTTTCATAATTTATTAGATTAAAGTAGCCACAATGACAACAGCAAAAGAAGGTGATCTTGCAGCATTTCTGAGTCGTGAGCATGAAGCCGCCGATAAGGACCAATTTAAAACAGCATTAGATAAAGAGTTTTTTCCTTTAAGAGGGCGAGTTAGGCAACTTGATTGGAATGCAAGGGCAAGAGTTTCTATTCCTCAGTTAGACCAAATTGACATAGATCCTGTGGTCGAGTTTTCGGCAGGTGGCCCTGAATGGGCAAAAATGTTTGTTACTCGCCATATAAAATCCGGTGACACGTTCGAAACTTTAAACACCTTTACTGTTCAGCGCAAAAAAGATGAACAATTACCCACCAACTTCCAACTAAGCATGCATTTTATAACTAAAGCAGAAACGGACGAGGAGATTGGAAGAGCTCAAACAAGTATGAGGTCGCTATTTAGGGTCAAAGTGGCAAATCACATGACTGGTCAGAACTATTACGCAGATACATCGTATGAAGAAGTCGCTGGAATGCATGGGTATGCATTCTTCTTAGTTGATAAGTTCGACGAAGTTGATGAAAAAGGCAACATAATTGCAACTCATGATGAACTTATTTTTGACAACACAGAGGAAATTACCCAACAGATTGGAGTGACTTTCGAGTCCATAGGTTCACCAGAAGCGGCATAATCAAAAACAATTACTGAATTCCCTGATAGTTACTGTTAATAATCGGCACAATGGTATTGTAGGCGGACTGATATACGTAATAAAAAAGATAGCCAACAGCAACCATTTGCATCATGATAATTGCGATCATAAACCAAATAGCAAAACCACCAAGTAGGCCTTCTTTTTTGGCTTTTAATTTCCAATAGACTCCTGCAACTAGCCCAACTAAACCCAAAAACAGCGTAATATTATCAAACAAAATCAATTTTGTTTGCGAAACTCCGGTTTGTGAACCAATTCCAAGCTTTGTCAATTGCGCTGGCACACTGACTGTTGAGCGGGAACTGATAGCCGAAAAAACAATCATCACGGAAAAGGCGATCGTCATTGCCGGTAAAACCAAATGTAAAACCTGCTTTTTATTTGCTTTGTAAAAGGCCCAAACGGTTGTAAATGGTGGGAAAACCAGGCTTAAAACAATATATCCCCAAACACCAACTTTAACTTTTTGCTGTGTCTGGACAATCACCTTATCCAAATACCCTAACGTTTGGGGAGTATTTTCTTCTTTCATCTTCTTGTTGCGCGAAGCATTGTCCATCGCACACGGTCCGCAAAATTAAGCGTGTTATAAAGCGAATTTTTCAAAATCAAATCATAGGTGCCGACATACTCAACGTGCATTGGGCCATATCCTGCCTTAAACCTATGGAAGCCGTACCAGGGATCGCTGCTTTTTGCGTCCGGCCCAAGTGCCCCCCACATATCAAAATATTTAAGCCCCATCTTTTTCCCGAGTGCAATTGCTTCGAAACAAACTAAATTGGACGCCATTACTTCCCGGTGTTCTTTCGACGATCCGCCGTATGGGTAGTAAAGCGTATCACCGAAATTAAAAAGCATCCATGCAACAAGTGGTTTGTCCTCATATGTGGCAATCAAAAGTCGGGCCATGTCAGCCGCCTTCAATGTTTCCCAAACCTTTTTGTGATAGCCGGGTGTATGGCCAAAATATCCCTGCCTTTTTGTAGTATCAAAATAAAGTTTTAAATATATTTCGAAGTCAGAATCTTCCTGGCTGACATAAACCTTGACGCCCTTTTTTTGCGCAACGCCTATGTTATATCTTGTTTTTGGGTGAAACGTGGCCATAAGCGCATCGCGGGACCGAGTTAGGTCAATAATAAAATTGTATTTCGTAAACAGCGATTTCTTAGATAACACCAGCCCCAATTGTTTCAATTTGTCAACAATCCCTTGTTGCTTATCACCAACTATTACATTTGGTTCTAACTTTATAAACGCCGCGCCCTTGCTCTTGCCAAGATCGCGAAGAGCGTGAATCATATCCTCGTTCGGCAACGGCCCTTTTGGCAAATAGCCCACAAGTTGCGAAAAAAGAGGGATCTTATGGAACGTTAGCTGGTAAGCCAAGACCATTTTGTCTTCTTCAAAATGTCCCAGGCGCACCAAATTTAGGCCAACCGCCTTTCGAAATTCTCCCCATTCCCACGATTGGATTATGTGGCCGGCCAGCCTGTTATAAGAATTCTTCTCTTCGTCCCTAACTTCCCGAACAATCATAGTTATATTTTACTATCCTACCACCACAGGCTATCTAGACTGGTTTTTTGGCAAGCGCGCCGCCGCCATCCGCAGGAGTAGCCGAGGCATCACCCGCATCCTTCTTATTTTTATTAAAAAAGTAATAAATCCAAGAAATAATTTCCAATGCGGCAAAAATACCTATAAAAAGCGTCAATGTACTTATTTTCCTTATACCAGTGTGCAGGACCAAAAGCCAAAGTGCGACGTAAATAAACCTGTGTAAATATTTCCACCATCGTCCAAGCACCCTCATGCTCCAGTTGTTAGAGGTTAAAAACATGAAGAAAAATATTGAAAAGGCAGCCAGTCCGAAGATTTCAAAAACTGCCAGGTTTTTGTATGGAAGAACCCGGTTTTCGATGGAGGGCAGAAGCCTTAAAAAATAATAGTGGGCAAAAGCAAGAAGAAAAACTGTAATTCCAAGCTGTCTTCTAAACAAAGTAATTAACCTTGTTATTTTAATTTCAATCCTAAATCTGCCAAGTATGCCGGGCAAAACAATCGCCCCCAAAAGCATAATTGCCACCTGCCCAAACTTTTTACCAATCGCGGTCAACCAAATTGATAAATCCGGACTTTTGTAAAAGAGATAGGTTCCAAAAGCAGACGAGACAACTATGACTAAATACGCAACAAACCAGACCTTTAGAAAAAGTTTGTAACGGCTGGCAAAAAATCCGTAGATTTGTGCCTGCAGGTCATTTAAAAACATAACAAAAAACACCAGCCTATTCTAACAAATGCTTGATCCAAGTATTGCCAAAAAGCTAAACTGTAAAAACATGCACAAAGGCTTCGCATTAATATTAGTTTTAGGCCTGACACTTGTTGCAGCAGGCATAGGCGGCTACACTATTTTTAATGATAGTGGCCTACTGGTCCCTGCTGAGGGTACACAGCCGTCATCATCGCCTCAAACCACCGAAACAAGCAAAGTCAACAAAACTACAAAACCCAACAACACCGGAAACTGGATATATTTCGCCTCGGAACTATATAGGTATTCCTTAAAATATCCTAACAATTTCAACATAATTGTAGGTAATAAAAATATTTTTCAGGCAAGTTCGCAAAACTATCTTGAGGAAAACGGTGTTGTCACAACTGGTGCCATAACACAGGTAATCGCATCAGATTCAAGCGAGACTTTTGAAGATGCTTGGGGTGATATTGAATCCAAACTCAAGAATTTAGATATTAAAATATTATCCAAGGAAAATACCCTAGTGGATGGCCAGAAAGCATATAAACTCAAATTGGGGCATTCGGACAACACAATAGAAATCCGCTATTTAACTTACAAATCTCCATACTCCTACAAAATCAGCATCGTGGTTGGCAAAAACGCACGAGCACAAATGGACGACTATGAGCAAATCCTCGACGACATAATCTCCACATTCAATTTTTAAATTGCCGCAATCAATTCTTCCGGTATATCCACCACAAACCTGGAGACTAAATTTGTAGAAGTCGTACCAAAGTAAAGCCTCTGCGCGGCGTATGTTAAATAAAGTTTTTCCCGCGCTCTCGTCATCCCTACATATGCCAAGCGTCTTTCTTCTTCAAGCTCACCAACGTCCAGCATCGATCTGGAATGCGGGAACAAGCCCTCTTCCATCCCAATTAAAAACACGTGTTTAAATTCCAATCCCTTGGCGGCATGAATCGTCATGAGCGTCACAGTATTTGTGTCAACAACTCCCTCGTGTGATTTTTCTGGGGTAACTTTTCCCTCCATCAGCGCAATATTTTCCAAAAGCATAGATAAATTTTCATACTCCTTCGCAACGGATTTTAGCTCTTTGACGTTCTCCACACGCATCAGTCCCTGTTCGGTGCCGTCATCGATAAGCTCAATGTACCCTGTCGCATCCAAAACTTTATCAATAATCTCCTCTGGAGCTGGCATTCGCCTCTTGAGCCTTAATTTTTCAACCAGTTCTAAAAAGTTTCTAAGCCGCGCTTTGCCTAATTTCTCAATACGCATACGGGAAACATCGTCAAGCGGATTTTCAATAATCCTCAAATATGCCAAAACATCTTTGATTTCTTTTCGTTCATAAAACCTCACTCCGCCATAAATCCTATACGGAATATTGGCATGCAATAGGGCTTCCTCAATTGTTCTCGACTGCGCATTGGTTCGGTACAGAACGGCAAACGATCCAAAATGATCCGTGGAATTTAAGACCCTATCTACCACAAAGTTGGCCTCATCGATCTCAGTCCTCGCGTTGTATATGGTCAGGTTCTCGCCCGGTGCATTTTGTGTCCACAAGTTCAAAACCGGGTGGGCTTTATTTTTGGAAATTACCGCATTTGCTGCCGACAAAATTTTTTGTGTAGACCGATAATTTTGCTCCAGGTTAAAAGCCCTCGCTTTTGGGAAATCCTGCTCAAATCGAAGGATGTTGCGAAAATCGGCTCCTCGAAAAGAATAAATAGCTTGGGCCGCATCACCAACAACTGTCAAATTGCCGTGTATGCCCGCAAGCTGTTTTGTGAGCATATATTGTGCCGTATTTACATCCTGATATTCGTCAATCAAGACATATTCGAATCTGCCGGCATACTTCGCCAAAACGCTTGGATTTTTCTCAAATAGCTTCACAGTTTTCATGAGCAGATCGTCAAAATCAACAGCGCCCATCCTCTCAAGCTCTTTTTGATACTCCCGGTAAACTCGGGCGGCAGTTTCTCCAAAATAACCTTTGGCAAATTGTACATATTCATGAGCTTCCAAAAGCTCTCCTTTTGCCGAGGAAATTGCACCCAAAATTGAGCTTGGCCGAAAGCTTTTTGGGTTAATATTCATGTCCTTCATGATTCGTTTAACCAGGGAAAGCGAATCGTCGCTGTCGTAGATTAAATATCCACTGGGCAAACCCGCAAATTTGCCGTCAATCCGCAGTAGCCTCGCGCAAAAGGAATGGAATGTCCCAACAAAAGGTATCCCCTTCACGGCATTTTTCTTCCCGATTAACGATGAACCATGAGTTATTAACTTATGAATCCTTTCCTTCATCTCATTTGCCGCTTTATTGGTAAAAGTTACAGCCAAAATCGAAGCGGGTTTTACCCCTTTATCAATAAGATACGCCACCTTATAGGTAAGTACCCGCGTTTTACCGCTGCCCGCACCCGCCAAAACGAGTACCGGTCCCTCGGTTGCCAAGACGGCTTCTTTTTGTTTCGGATCAAGGTCGTCTAATAAACTTGTCATATTCAAGGGGTTGTGGCCAGCGTATAGGATCAATTACAATATAAAAGTTCAAACAATATTATCACAATATGATCAAGATTTTAGATTTTTGGGCAGAATGGTGCGGCCCATGTAAGTTCATGGAACCCATTATCGAAGAATTGGAACATGAGCTGAAAGATAAGATTACTGTCGAAAAAATCAATGTCGATGAAGAACAGGAAAAAGCGTCTAAATATGGGGTCATGTCTATACCCACCTACGTGTTTGAGAAGGATGAGAAGGAGCTTGAGCGCCTCGTCGGTGCAACCCAAAAAGACAACTTCCTAAAGATACTTAAAAAGTATGAATGACCCCTCACCATTCATAATTGCCAACCACAAGGCAAATAAAAATTGGGAGGAGGCTAAAGTTTGGATAGATGAAGTAGGCAGGGAAACAAAAAGTTTCCGCGGAACAGTGATCCTATGCCCATCTTTCCCATTCGTCGCAGCCGCCGCCGAAGAAATTAAACTCCACAAATTTAAGCTCAGACTGGGTGTCCAAGATATTTCTCAGTTCGAAGCAGGAGCGCACACCGGGGAGGTAGCCGCCAGTCAGGTTAAAGACATAGTGACTTACGCCATAATCGGCCACTCCGAAAGACGTGACACATTTTCGGAGGATGATTCCATTCTGCAAAAAAAGGTGGACAACGTCCAGTCAATGGATATCGAAGCGATATATTGTGTCCAAAGTCCCCAAACGGCCATCGTTAAAAATGTTAGAATTATTGCCTACGAACCGCCATTTGCAATCGGTACCGGCAATCCGGACACCGTAGAAAGTATCTCCAAAATGGCAAAGGAAATTAAATCGCAGGCGCCGTACATTTTCATCTACGGCGGATCGGTCTCCTCGTCAAACGCAAAAAATCTTGTTACAATCCCTGGAGTCGACGGCCTATTGGTTGGTGCCACAAATAGCCTCAACCCTCAGAGGTTTATCGAAATCACCAAGTCGATATAAATTTATGAGAGACTTATCCCAAAATGGCAAGAAGCGCCTTCCTATCGTAAAAATCGTGCTTCTTACGGCGCTTTTACTCTCGATTACGACTGGTCTGGTCTATTTCTTGAACATCGAAAGATATGTTTTTAAAGGTCCAAAAACAGTTGTCCGGCTAATAACGGATTCGGGGCTCAAAAAAGATCAGGGCAGGACGAACATCTTATTGCTTGGTATTGGCGGCAGTGGTCACGATGGGCCGGATTTAACAGACACTATAATACTGGCCTCAATCGACCAAGACTCTGGAGACGTTGTTATGGTTTCCATTCCGCGCGATTTATGGGTACCTGCCGAATCAACAAAGATCAATCACGTCTATGCGTACGGGGAGGACGTCGATGGCCAAGGACTGGAAGTTGCAAAAAACACGGTCGAGGAGTTACTGGGAATCCCAATCCATTACGCATTCAGGATCGACTTTAACGGATTCATAAAAGCGGTTGACTTGGTAGGTGGCCTTAGTCTGAACGTCGATACCCCGTTCACCGATCCCAAGTACCCAATATCGGGCAAAGAGAACGATCTTTGTGACCTTACGATAGAAACTGAAGAGAAAAACGGTGTTCAAATACAGATAGTTAAGGATGCAACCGGCTCGGCAATTCCAATTTCAGAAATTAACGAAAAAAACGACCCCTTTACATGCCGCTACGAAACCCTGACTTTTGAAAAAGTGATAACCAAAATGGATGGCGCTACCTCTCTCAAATTTGTCCGCTCCCGGCACGGCACAAACGGCGAAGGCTCAGATTTTGCCCGTTCGGCACGCCAGCAAAAAGTTATTATGGCTTTCCGCGAAAAAGTTATTTCCCAGGAATCGCTAAAAGATCCAAAAAGAATTATCCAGTTGCTGTCAACGCTTGATGCCTCGATAGACACGGATATTGGCGACGAGGAAATACCTTTATTTGCAAAACTTGTTCCAAAAATTGGCGATGAAAATATTCATCGGATCGTACTGGATGCTACAAGACCCCAGAGTGTATTAGAATTCGGCCTGTCTCAAAACTACAGCGGCCAGTCTGTCGTAATTCCAAAAAATGGCGACTGGGACACCCTAAAAAATTACCTTATCGGGGAAATTTACAAAAACGAACAGTCGAAAACACAGCAAGACACAAACTAAGTACGAGCAGGTAACAAGTCAATAGATTTCTAATCGCGAAGATTTCTAACAAGCTTCATCATTCCAACAACAAATAAAGCTACTCCCAGTCCAAATATCAGATACGTAACCTCCGTATTGCCTGCGGTTGGAAGCGAAGACGAAGTACCACCCTTGCTCGCAGAGCTGGTGGCTGATGTCTGTGCGATGGCACTATGCACAAACTGAGATAGAAGTGTAAGGGACATTCCTGCTCCGACAAAGCGGGCAACTACTTTTTTCATGGCAGACTGAATACCTATCTATACTCTAGCTTATCTTGAAATTTTATCGCTTGTCAAGCCTCAATGATTGAGGCAGGGGGCTTATTTACTTAGCGGATTTTTTTGAAGTAGACTTCCTCTTGGCAGTCTCTTTTTTGTCGGTGGCCGCACTTCCCTTGACTAGTTTACTTAACCTGCCCTTAAGTCTCGACGCCGTATTTTTATGGATCACATTTACCTTCGCGGCACGGTCAAGCTTAGAAAACACTTCGCCTAACCCCTTCGAAGTAGGGTTTTTTCTGAAATTTTGAAGCGCCTGTTTAAATACCTTTTTTGCACGCAAATTAAAAACCGACTTGCGCCTATCCTGCCTCACTTTTTTAATTGCTTGTTTTGTAACCGGCATATCCGCTAATATTATCCACGAGCTACCCGAGATAATTTAGCTTGTCGAATTTTACACTATTGTTTATAAAAAAGAAATCCGGACTCTCAACCTAATAAAAAATATAAAGTTACTATTGTGTGGAACTTACTCAAAAACGGCGCAAAAACATTTTTAAACAAGACACAGGAAGATATCCTTTCGGCGGCTTTCGTCATTGGCACCGCGGTGGCCCTATCGCGTGTTTTGGGGCTCGTACGCTACAGGCTTCTTGCCGCCAATTTTGGAAACGAAATACAGCTCTTGGACAGCTACTTTGCGGCCTCAACGCTTCTGGATTCGGTATTTGAGACCTTTATTTTCGGGAGCGTCGCATTGGCATTCATACCCGTTTTTTCCAAATACGTAGGCAAAAACAAGCTCAAAACTGCTTGGACACTAGCCTCAACTCTCATGACGGTCGGCTTTATATTTTTTCTCCTTGTCGCGGTTATCTTTTTCTTTTTTTCAAACCAGGTGGCCGCACTCATTGCCCCGGGCTTAGTTGAAAAATTTCCGGAAACCCAGGCAAAAATTGCCAGACTGATTCAGATCATGGTGATTTCACAATCACTATTCGTCGTCTCCATATTTTTAACTGGGATACTACATTCCTTCAAAAGGTTTTTGACGCCGGCCTTAGCATCGGTTTTTTACAACGTAGGAATCATAACCTCCATTATTTTCCTTTCCCCGGTATTTGGAATTTACTCGGCCGCAATCGGAATGATATTTGGGGCACTATTGCATTTTTTGGTTCAAATTCCGCTCATCACATCTTTAAAATTTCAATTCAATTTCTGCCTCGATATAAAAAATCCTGATGTCAAAGACGTACTCAAGCTCATGTGGCCAAGGTCAATTACGATAGGCCTGACGCGTCTTTCAGATGTCGTAAATATCGCTCTTGCATCGTCCGCAGCCGTTGGTTCCATTGTCGCCCTAAACTTTGCCCAAGTGCTCCAAATCGTGCCATCGGCATTTTTCGCTGCCTCAATCGCCCAGGCAGCCTTCGTATTTTTGTCCATAGAATATAACGAGGGCAAAAAGGAGAAATTCAAAGACCTCTTTACACAATCATTCCACCAAATACTTTTCCTGGTTCTTCCGGCCGTTGTTATCTTGGCCATTCTAAGAGTCCCAATTGTAAGGCTAGTCTTTGGTGCGCGCGATTTGCCGTGGGACACGACTGTTTTGGCGGCCCGCACACTGTTTGCATTTTCAATCGGCATCGCCCCCCTCGCACTTAACCTGCTCTTTATACGCACCTTCCATGCTATACGAGACAGTTACACTCCAGTTAAAATCAGTCTTTTTACAACGACACTCAACATAGCCTTGGCAACGTTTTTTATACTTGCGCTAAAGCTTTCCATAATCTATCTGGCTGTCGCATATTCATTTGCAAACATACTTGCTTTTATTCTTATGCTTTTTTTCCTTGACAGAAAAATCGAAGGTTTTAACAGGTCTAAGCTTCTGATTCCTGCCGCAAAAATGGTTATTATCTCAGCCTTAACGGCAATAGCGCTATATATTCCAATGAAGCTTTTAGACCAATTGGTTTTCGATACCACGCGTGTACTTGGCCTCGTGTTTTTAACCGGCGTGGCCGGCGCAAGCGGTCTTGCGGTCTATATTTTTCTTTCCTGGATTTTCAAAATAAACCAGCTTGCAATCTTCGCAAATTTTGCCAAACGGGTAATAACTTTCCCCTCCCGCCTAAAAGGTCCCGACCCAGCTTCGGTTGACTTATCATAAAATGCATTCTAAAATCTGCCGATGAGCATTTCCATTGAGGGAGCACTCCCTAATCATCCAGAAGCTGTGAGTAGTGAATCCATCCTACGGAAATTACTTAGTCGATTTGCACGCTCTCCAAGAAATCAAAATGAAGAGCTCAGAGAACTCCAATCAGGGTACTTAGGTATCCTGCTAGCTACACTAGTGGGGAGAAAACACATTGAGTTACCAGAGGCAGAAACAATTATGGATCAGCTCGCCCGACGTGGAATTGCCTCTAAACCCATGTGTGACTCTTTTTACTTTTTAACCTATGCAGGGAGTACCGTTCCATATTCCGATCCAAGATTTCAAACAGAGGCCTTAGAACATTTTTGGCCTGAGTTTCCTAGACCTCCGCAAGTAGAATAGTAAGCTGATATACTTTCTCCATGCAAAATATCCGTAACTTTGCAATCATTGCCCACATTGACCACGGCAAATCTACCCTTGCCGACAGGATAATGGAGCTTTGCGGAGCGGTCGGCAAAAACCACGAAGCCCAACTCCTGGATTCACTGGAACTTGAACGTGAACACGGAATCACAATTAAACTTAAGGCAATTAGGCTTGCATACAGACTACAGTCTACAGACTACAGTCAAGAAGAAGCGGTAGTCGGTAGCCAGACAGCTGTAGACGGTTCAGAATTTATTCTGAATCTCATTGACACTCCTGGTCATGTAGATTTTTCCTATGAAGTTTCCCGATCCCTTGCATCTGTCGAAGGTGCGGTTTTGGTAGTCGACGCAACGCAAGGCATACAGGCACAAACGCTAGCCAACTTTAACCTTTCACTGGAGGCAAATCTCGTACTGATTCCGGTCATAAACAAAATAGACAGTCCTGCCGCAAATGTGGCGGAAACGACAGAAGAACTAAAACTCCTCGGCTTCAGGGAATCCGAGATATTAAAAGTGTCTGCAAAAACAGGTGAAGGTGTCAAAGAGCTGATCGAACAAATCATAAGCAAAGTACCACCGCCAAAGCCCAAAGGCGAAAGCCCAACGGCATTAATCTTCGATTCGTCGCTGGATCCGTACAAAGGGGTAATCGCGTCGGTCAGGATGTTCGGCGGAACTATCAAACAGGGAGAAACCTTAAAGTTTATCGCAACAGGCGCAGAAGCCCAGGTGCTTCAAATCGGCTATCTTACCCCGACACCAAAGTATGTTGACAAACTCTCAAGCGGCGATGTCGGCTTTATCGTTACAAACATTAAGGATCTGTCAAAGGTAAAAGTTGGTGATACCGTCACAACGCAATCAAACCCGTCCGCTCCACTGTCTGGATACAAGGAAGCCAAACCGGTGGTATTTTTAAGTTTTTATCCAACGGATCCCCATGATCTTCCAAAGCTTAAAACCGGTTTGGAGAAATTAAAGCTCAATGATGCGGCTCTTACTTTTACACCCGAATCGTCGCTTTCACTCGGTCAGGGATTCCGCCTTGGATTTTTAGGCCTCTTGCACTCTCAAATCACCCAGGAAAGACTTGAGCGTGAATACGATCTGGACATAATTGTCACATCGCCGTCTGTTAACTTTATGCAAAACGGCAAAGTTATCAACAAACCCAGCGATTTTGACCCAACCGCCAGGGAAACCAAAGAGCCTTACGCCAAAGTCACAATTTTTGCGCCTCAAAACTACTACGGTGTAATTTCACAGCTTATTTACGACAAGAGGGGAGAGCAGACTAATATGGAAAACTTTGGCGCTTCCCAAAAGATCGAAGCCAGGATACCGTTTATAGAAATTTTGATAGGATTTTATGACCAATTGAAGACCCAAACAAGTGGTTATGCATCGTTCGATTTTGAAATCACGGACTATCAGAGCGCAAAACTGGTAAAACTCGACATACTCGTTAATCATGAACCGGTTGAAGGACTTGCACAAATTATCCCCGCCGAACATGCCGAAGAATTCGGCCGCAAATTCACAGAGCGCCTTAAAGACGCAATCCCAAGACAGCAAATTCCGGTTCCAATCCAGGCCGCAATCGGAGGCAAAATTATAGCCCGCGAAACAGTTGCGGCATTTAGAAAAGACGTGACCCAAAAACTCTACGGCGGCGATGTCACCCGCAAAAATAAATTGCTTGAGAAGCAAAAAAAGGGCAAAAAGCGCATGCGCCGCTTCGGCTCCGTCGATATACCCCAAGAGGCTTTCCTTGCAGTGTTAAAAATTTAGCTGGTCAACAAACGAAATAAAAACTATAATTGCGTATCTGTGATCGAGAGAAATTATGGTGCTAGAACAAAGGATGTCTGGGATGAATATATCTGGCCCAGCGCATATGGAGTGTTTTTTTTGAGACCTGCACACTTCTTAACAGTAAAAAGGGCAGCAAAAATTGAAGATGGTGAGTCTGTTTTAGAAATAGGTGCTGGTTATCCATTCTACAAAGTATATTCTGGTGATGTTGGTAATCAAGGACACTTCGTATCTGTCGACTCGAATCCAACTATTCAAAAGAGATCGAGAAATTTGCTGCCAAATGGTAAGGAGCATATAGTAACAGCAGACGCAAATAGTCTGCCGTTTGAAGATGAGTCATTCGATGTAGTAATTGCAAATAATTTCAATGGACCTGATGGTGAATGGAGCTTCTTAAAAGAAACAGTCCGCATTCTTAAACCACAAGGAAGATTTATATCCACATTCATGGAACCTGCAATGATTCCGATTGTCTCCTATCTTGAAAGTAGACGCTTAAAAACCTTGGGGCTGCAAAATGTCAGACTAAGACCTGGGATACAACTTGTAGTCGGTGGATACTGGTTCGTGTTTGCTGAGAAAAAGCAAAAATGAAAGTCGCGGTTGGTTCCACAATCCCGTGCTAATATTGTAAAAAAGTGGCTTGTCCTTTTGTAGCCTTAGAGAAGGAGAGATCAACCAAAGAGATTTTCCTTGCAGTACTTAAAATATAAGTGCTACAATCAAAGTATGGCAGAGGATCATGAAGATGGATCAGTGAGCCAGGATCCTAGAATAGAAAATAATATATATAGCGACCGCCAAAGCCAACATAACTTTTTCGAAGGCCGCCACATTGACCATACCATTGGGGAAGGCACAGAAACATCAGGACGATTAAGAAGATTGATAGACAGGTTCTATGAATTTAGAGCAAAAAACCGAACAAACTCCGGTAAGAAATAAATCTTCTTTTGAACTTGATAATCCTTCAATGAAAATCGCAGTTAGTTCTACAAGTCGACCCATTTAAGTTCGGGGCTTGAGCGCACATGACAAAGAAGCCTTTCTTGCAGTTTTAAAAAAATATAACTTTTGGAATGATATAATTGCCTCATGGGCGAAGGCAATTCCGAACAAATTGAACAAGAAGTTAATTCAGAAACCCCAACCGAAGCCTCAAAGTCATTTTTACAGAAAGCGAAAAGAGTAGCAGATCGACTGTTGAACCTTTACAGTACAAAACAAGGAACGGCTTTTATGACAGCTTTTAATACGCTTGCAGGAAGTATGATTACAAGAGACTTAATTCAAGGTGATATAAAAAGAGCCGTAATCGGCTTAGGTCCTGTAGCTTTAGCAAATTACCTGACCCTACGTAAACCTCTTGAGGAACCTCCAAGGGATGAAAGAGGTAGGTTCGTTAAAAGAACTCCGTAGAATAAATGACAAAGAAAGATTTCGTTTTAAAAATATTAGAAATTATTAATTTTCAAGAAGATCCCGAAAATTTTGTAACAGATTTTTTGGAAACTGCTAAAAAACGCACAGCAGCAAAAATTGCAGAAAACCAAATTGATTTGGGAGATAATGATCTTATAGAAAAATATCTAGATGAAGAATTCTTAAACCTTATTCAAGATTGGCTGACAAGCATTAAAAGCTCTTTAAACACAGATCAAATCCATGCAATTCAAAACCTATCAAATCAACATCCTACTACAGATTCCTTTTGAAAATCACAGTCGGCTCCACAATCCCATGCTAAAATTGTAAAAATGTCGCGGCCACTTAACGTTGCAGCCAGTCCTGTAATTTACAAAGACAAATTCCTTTTGATAAAAAGGATAAACCCTCCGTACATAGGCTTGTGGAGCATGGTCGGCGGCAAAATTGAACCGGGGGAGGATATTAAAGACGCAGTAGTCCGCGAAATAAAGGAAGAAACGGGTCTAACTGCCAAATTTATCAAGATCCGTGGTGTACTTTACGAATCTCTGCATACCGAAAAGGGGATCGACGACCATTTCATAATTTGGGCATGCGAAACCCGCGCAAAATCGCAAGGTGCAAAAGAAAACGGCGAAGGTGAGGTCAAATGGTTCACCAAAGCCGACTTAACAAAGTATGAAAAAGAAATTATCCCAAGCGATTTTGCCATGATAAAAACCTTTTTCCTGGGCAAAAAAAAGAATATGGTTGTCCACAAATCTAAAATGGTCTTAAAAAACGGTTCGTACCATATAGAATATTTCGGCACACAATGAAAGTCGCAGTCGGCTCCACAAATCCCGTAAAAATTGAAGCGACAAGGCAGGCATTTGCCAAAGTTTGGCCGAAGAAAACGTGGGAAGTAATCGGACTCGAGATTCCATCTGGCATTTCACCACAACCGAAATCCGACCTCGAATCAATAAAAGGCGCGACAAACAGGGCAAAGGGAGCGCTCAAACAGGCTAAGGCGGATTATGGAGTCGGTATTGAAGGCGGAATTTCCAAAATCAACGTAATGTGGTTCGATACCGCCTGGATTGTTATTTTAAACAACAAGGGAAAGCAGGGGATTGGTTCTACTATTAACATGCCAACGCCGCCGTCTTTTATCAAAAAAGTGCAACAGGGGATGGAAATCGGTCACATCGACGACGAAGTTTTTAAAAGAGTAAACAGTAAACACCAAGAAGGCCATTTTGGCCTAATGACCAAAAACGCTCTTACACGCGAGTCTGCTTATATCGACGGAGTTATATCCGCCTTGGTATGTTTTATTCACCCAAATCTTTTTTAAGTCATATAATATTTATATGGAGGATCTAGAACACCCTGGATATTTAGATTTTGGACATCCGGACTTCGAAAACTATTTGGACCAACGAAGAAATGGGCGAAGTTTTGAAGACTTTACCCCATTCATAACAACGGAAGGCCTAGATTCTAGAGAGGCTGATCAGTTTCAACAATTTTTAAAAAGTTTTTTCGATAAAACTAAGAAAGAATGGGAGCCAGGTGGTTGTAGAAATATCCCAGAACTAGTGGAGATCGCCAACCAAATAGCAAGCGAACAAAAAGCATTTAATGATAGTAAATTTGTAGCAAAAAGGTTTTCCAGAGGTCACTATTGGATTCAAATCGAACAAGATGATGGTCAGATTATAATAGTTGATCCTTCCGGCATCCCGAAAGATCCACAAAACTATGATAGAAAACACATTCTGCCATATTTTGGGCCGCTTGACTCTGCTCCGGAATATGCAAAAAAAATATATGAAACTGCTGAAGACATGGATGATTGGGGGACTAGAGATTTACCGCCAAGTTTCCATCCATGATCAATTGCACTTTCGAAAACGGCAATAAAGCAAAACTTAGGCACGTGGTCGTTGACTCAATTGCAGTCAAAAACAACAAAATCCTGCTCGTCAAAAGGGGACCAAACCACGTCAGCCCTGGTAAATATGGAGTGCCTGGTGGCTTTGTAGAACTTAACGAAACTACAAAAGACGCGGCACTGCGCGAGCTAAAAGAGGAAACAGGTTATGAGGGAAAAATCACGAGGCTTGTTGCGGTAATTGATGACCCTAATCGTAAAAATGAAGATAGGCAAAATATATCGTTTATTTACGAAATAGAAGTTTTAGACAAAACAGGCGAACACGACGATGAAATAAAATCAGTCCATTGGTTTGACGTTAAAAATTTACCACCCGAGGAAGATTTTGCCTTCGACCATTTGGAAATCATCCAAACCTACCTGGCTAAAAAATTTGACTAAATATACCGCTTTATGGAATCCTTATTAAACAATGGGTGAAATTCAAACCGATCAACCTTCGGAAACAGATGCGCCGGTCGGTCCAGAGCCACAGCAAGGCATTGCAAAACCGACGAACTTAAAAGATCGCCTCCTGACATTACTGCACATAAGAACACCGGTCTCTCGGGACATCAAATTAAAACCGGTTTCAGTAAAGCTAAATAGGGAACACATTCGAGCGAATAACCCCCAAGAAGACGCGTCCCAAGCCTAAACAAACCCTCTTGACAACTATTAGCACTCGTGATAATCTATTGCTAATCTTGGCATGATTGATCTCACTGAAAGACAAAAAAATCTGCTTCGGGCAGTTATCGAAAAATACATTGAAACTGCAGAACCTATTGGTTCCGAAACAATAGAAAAAGAAGCTAATTTAGGTGTTAGTCCTGCAACCATCAGAAACGAAATGGTCAAACTGACCGCGCTTGGTTACCTCAAACAACCGCATACATCGGCGGGCCGGGTCCCAACATCCATGGGCATGAAATTCTATGTGGATCAGTTAATGGAAGAAAAGGCACTATCGCTTCGCGATGAGGTTGCAATAAAAGAAGAACTTTCCGAGGGTAATGAACAATTTAGCAAGCTATTAAAACATGCGGCCCGGGTTTTAGCGGCTCAAACGCACGCCCTGGCAATTGCAACAGACGAACAGGGTGACCTCTATGCGGCAGGAATGGCCAATATCCTGGACATGCCCGAATTTTACGACATAGACATGACACGTGCCGTTCTTTCCATGATCGACAAGTTCGAATCGATTAAACAATTAATAGATATGATGCGGGCAGAAGAACAAATCAGAATCCTTTTCGGCGACGAATTGGACATCCCTTTTTTAGAACCTTGTGGATTCGTAATGACGCGTTACCAAATGCCTAGCCATCGCGGATACTTGGGGGTAATTGGGCCATCGCGGCTGAACTATCCGGCTATTATTCCGACGATGAGGTACTTTTCCCAGCTTTTAGGGGATTTAGGGAGATAATTTGATGAAAAGTGGCAAGGCTGTGGTAAAAAAGGGTAAGCAAGACGGCAGGCACGAGGAATTGGAAAACCAATTGCGAAGGACGCTAGCGGATTACCAAAACCTTGAGCGCAGAATAGAAGAAGAGAGGAAATTACTTGGGAAACTTACGGCGGCGCTTTTGATAGAAAAATTACTGCCGGTTTTGGATAACATTGAAAGTGCGCAAAAACACTTAAATGATCCGGGACTGGATTTGGTAGTAAAACAGTTTAGAGAGGTGTTAGATTCGGAAGGGGTGGAAGAAATTCATTCGGAAGGACAAGAGTTTGACCCGAATCTGCATGAAGCAATAGAAACACAAGCAGGGGAAGAGGACAATAAAATTATGAAGGTACTGGCAAAAGGTTATAAAATAGAAGATAAGGTCATCAGACCTGCAAGAGTAATCGTTAGTAGAAAGGAGTCAAACGCTTAAAGACTAAAGCAAACTGAGCGTTAGTCGTTAGACATTAGACAAAAAAGAACATGAGTAAAGTAATTGGTATAGATTTAGGAACAACAAATTCTTGTGTTGCCGTAGTGGAAGCCGGCAAACCCAAGGTAATCCACAGCGCGGAAGGCAGAAATACTATTCCGTCTGTTGTAGACCCGACAAAACACATTGTCGGGGATGTTGCAAAACGCCAGGCGATTGTAAACCCAAAAACAACGATATTTTCGGTTAAGCGCTTAATGGGCCGAAAGTTCAAGGATGCAGAGGTCCAAAAAGACATTAAATGGCTCCCCTACGAGGTAAAAAGCGGTCGTGAAGGAATGGCGGTAGTTTCTGTCGATGGCAAAGATTATACCCCGCAGGAAATTTCCGCAATGGTGTTGGGCAAAATCAAAGCCGACGCAGAAGCCTATCTTGGCGAAAAGGTAGAAAAAGCGGTTATCACAGTCCCCGCTTACTTTGACGATTCCCAAAGGCAAGCCACGAAGCAAGCAGGGGAAATTGCCGGCCTTCAGGTTGAGCGCATCATAAACGAACCTACCGCCGCGGCACTTGCGTACGGGCTGGACAAATCACACGGCCATACAATTGCCGTCTACGACTTAGGAGGCGGAACTTTCGACGTCTCTATTTTGGAGCTCGGAGAAGGTGTTTTCGAAGTCAAGGCAACCAATGGCGACACGCACTTGGGCGGAGACGACTTCGATGCAAAGATTGTCGAATACCTGGTTGAAGAATTTAAAAAAGAAAACACTATGGACCCGACAGGTGACAAGCAAGCCATGCAAAGGATTAGGGATGCCGCCGAAAAAGCCAAAATCGAGCTTTCCACAACCAACGAAACAGAAATATCTATCCCCTACCTGACGGCAGATTCTGCGGGCCCAAAACATCTGCAAACGAAGCTGTCACGGGCAAAACTGGAGTCCATCGTCGGTGAACTTGTAGACAAGACTTTTGAACCGGTCAAGTCTGTCCTCAAAGATGCCAAGGTAGACGCGAAATCCGTTGACGAGGTGATTCTGGTTGGTGGAATGACCAGAATGCCTCTGGTCCAAAAAAAGGTCCAGGACTTTTTCGGCCGAGAACCGCACAAAGGCCTAAATCCGGACGAAGTTGTTGCAATTGGTGCGGCGGTCCAAGGGGGAGTCTTAACAGGCGAGATGAAAGAAATGGTGCTTCTGGATGTTACCCCTCTTACTCTTGGAATCGAAACTCTTGGCGGAGTATCAACACCCCTGATTACCAGAAACACAACTGTCCCGACATCAAAGAGTGAAACCTTCTCGACTGCGGCCGACAATCAGACATCGGTCGAAATCAATGTACTGCAGGGTGAGCGTCCGATGACGGCCGACAATAAATCACTGGGCCGCTTTATTTTAGACGGGATTCCACCCGCACCGCGGGGAATGCCTCAAATAGAAGTAACTTTCGACCTCGATGCGTCCGGAATCCTCCATGTCAAAGCGAAAGACAAAACCTCTGGTAAAGAACAATCCATCAAAATTACCGGCTCAACCGGTCTGACCGACGAAGAGATTAAGCGAATGACCAAAGAGGCGGAGGAACACGCCAAGGAAGACGAGGAGAAGAAAACCGAAATCGAAACCAGAAACCATGCCGACTCGCTAATTTACCAGGCCGAAAAGTCTTTGAAGGACGCAGGCGACAAAGTTCCGGCAGATGTTAAGACTGAAGTCGAGGAGAAAATAAAAGCACTCAAAGAAATTGCACCCGGCGGCCCAATCGACGAGGTAAAGAGCAAAACAGAAGAGTTGTCCGCCTCAATGTCCAAAATAGGGGAATCAATGAGCAAAGCACAAGAACCCGCACAACCGGAAGAAACGCCCACAGCAGACAGTCAAACAGAAGCGGGTGGAGGAGAACCAAAATCAGATTCAGCTTCCGACAAAGTCGAAGAAGGCGAAGTAGTTAAGGAATAAATGTCTAAACTCACCACAGACATTTTTGTCCTCTGCGACCAGGCAATGGTTTCCCAAGAGCAAAAACTATCCATTATTGGTATTTTCGACCAATTTTATGTAGAAAACCTTCCCGCCTCGTGGCCCAAAATGTACCTGGTTGCAGTCGTCCGCGGTGATGCCGGCGAAGAGTACCCGCTAACCTTAAAATTAACTCCACCGGAAAAGGTTGAAAACGAATTTCCGCCCAAAGAATTTAAAATTAAGCTTGGCCAGAACGGAAAAGCAAATGTAATGACCGAACTCGTTAATTTCCCGCTTCAGGTTGCTGGAACGCACAAAATTCAACTCATGCATAACAAAGAACTCATCGGTCAGTTGGAGTACAAGGTTAACAAAACCACGGCGACTTACGAACCGAATAAAGTAAATTAAAATCCGAAGCACGAAATCCAAAACCCGAAACAATTTTCAAATGTCTTAATTTTTAAAATTCGAATTTTGGTCATTTCGTATTTGTTTAGAGTTTCGATATTCGAATTTCGAGTTTATAATATAAATCTATGGCTACAAAGAAGGACTTTTACGAAATTCTGGGTGTTTCCAAAAATGCTTCAGCCGACGAGCTTAAGCGCGCTTATCGCACCATGGCCCGCAAACACCATCCGGATGTCGACAAATCCGCCGGCGCCGAAGAAAAATTCAAAGAGATAAACGAGGCATACCAGGTTTTGTCCGATCCTCAAAAAAAATCTGCTTACGATCAATATGGCCACAGCGCATTTGAGCAAGGAGGCATGGGTGGTGCAGGCGGTCCGTTTGGAGGAGGTTTTGGCCAGCAAGGAGGTTACCAAACATACACTTGGTCCTCTGGTGGTGGACAAGGTGCCCAGGATTTTGGCGGTTTTGCCGACCCGTTCGACATTTTCGAGGCTTTTTTTGGAGGCCAGTCGCCATTTGGCAGGCAGGCACGGCTTCCCCGCTATGCGATATCAATAACCTTTGACGAGGCAGTCCATGGTGTCCAGAAGGAAATAGAAGTGGAAGGCAAGCGCCAAAAGGTAAAAATCCCGGCCGGTGTAGACGACGGAACCGAAATCAAATTCACGAACTTTGTACTCGTAGTCCAGGTTAAAAGGAGCGATAAATTCGTCCGCCGGGGGTATGATATCGTCAGCGAAAAGGAAATCACCTTTTCGCAAGCCGCACTTGGGACCGTTGCCGATATCGAAACCATTGACGGGGTAGTAAAGATAAAAATCCCCGCCGGCACCCAGCCCGGCACCCAAATTAGGCTTAAAGGCCGCGGCGTAAAGCACATTAGCCGAAATGCCAGCGGCGACCACTACGTAATAATCCGAATCCACATTCCGAATAAATTATCAAGAGAACAAAAACGATTGCTGGAGGAATTGGAACAAATGTAAAATGAATAATGATCAATCATTCTTGGATAATAAGTATTTCCTTGACAAATATAAGTATAATTGTCCGTTTTGCAACCGCCGTTCAATAACATACAGCGTTATAGATCAATTTAGCATTGATTGGTCAAACGAGAAAGCGGTTTACGGATATATTGTTAAATGCGGTGGTGATAGCTGCAACAAAGTATCATTACATCTCTCCAACCACCATTTTTCTATTAGTAACTACAAGTTTTGGGGTACACCGACCAGGGAGGGCGTGGAGGTAAAAAACTATGATTCTACAGATTTGGACAAATATTTTTTTTATCACCACCCAACAACGTTTTTTACTATGAATAGCCTGATACCTGGCGACATAAGAAACCTTATTTCGGAAGCTGAAGGCTGCAAAAAAATGGGGTATATGGTTGGTGCATCTGGGGCATTAAGAAAAGCAATTTATGAGTTTTTAAAACATCAAAAATCTGAAGGGGACAGTTATCAGGACAAAGTAAAATGGCTCAAACAAAAATATAAGAACTTGGATCCAAACTACTTCGATGCTTTGGCAAACATTCAAGATATGACAAGTTCAAATCTTCATGAAATTGAAGGATCTTGGAAAACTTGGGATATTAAAGAGTTTGATTATATTCTTGAATCTGTCAAAACAGCACTCGAAGAAATTTGTGTAATACCTGCCAAGAGAAAAGAGAGATTTAGCAAAATATTAGAACTGAAAGCAAAAATTCAAGAGAAGAAAGCATCAACTAAATAATTCTTTTCCACTTTCCCTGCCGCAGATTTAATTTTGCTATACTTTTTGAATGAAAAGTAAAGATGTAATTAATCTTATACGCTTGCTTGGAAATAACGGAATTTCCGTTTGGCTCGATGGTGGTTGGGGTGTCGATGCACTTCTTCGTAAACAGACCCGCAAACATGAAGATGTTGATATTGTCCTTCAGGAAAAGGATGTGCCTAAACTCCGGAATCTTTTGGAAGAAAAAGGTTATAAGGATGTTCCGCGAGATGACACAAGGCCATCAAATTTTGTTTTAGGAGATACTTCAGGGAATCTAATAGATGTTCACGCTTTTCATTTTAATAAAAATGGAAACGGAATATATGGCGAAAAGGGAGAAGTTTATCCTAAAGAGTCCCTAAAAGGTAAAGGCAATATTGAAGGCCGTACCGTTAAATGTATAACAGCCGAGCAAATACTTAAATTTCATACAGGTTATAAACCAGACGAAAATGATATAAAAGACGTTACAGCTCTTTGCGAGCACTTCGACCTTGAGTTGCCGGAAGAATATAGAAATAAATAAGTATCTTTGGCTTCACAAATTTTATTTTTGCTATAATATTTTCGGAAAAGTCAAAAAATCTAGATTGACTTTCGTATTACTTTGTAATACAATATGACAAGAATAGTAATTAGAGAAATAATTTGGGATAGCTGGAATGTAATACATATTAATAGGCATAAGGTAAGCCAACAGGAGGCTTTGGAAGCAGGGAAAAACATTGTGTATCACAAAGTGACATACAATGGCAGATATTTAGTGATTGGGCGATCAGGTAATAGGTTAATAGCATTAGTTGTAATAAGAAAAAAAACTGGAACATACTATTTAATTACTGCACGGGATGCAAGCAAACCTGAGAGGAGAAAAGTATATGAAAAAGAAAAAAAGTAAATTACCAGATTTCGATAAAATGACTTATAAGGAAGAAGCCAACTTCTGGGATACGCACAGCTTTACAGAATTTGAGGATGAACTGGAAGAAGTTGAAATAGTCTTTGACCTCAAAAAACCGCGCGACGAAACCATAATTTTGCGTGTCCAAAAAGATATAAAAGATAGATTAGACAAAGTTGCCAGAAACAAAGGCCTCAATATGTCTACTTTGGCCAGAATGTGGCTAATTGAAAAGTTAAGCCAGGTGAACACGAAATAATCCCATTTCCTCGCTCTAGATCTTAACTTTGTTATACTTTCCCCATGTCGCAGGTAATTTGTGTTTTTGGGGACAGTATTACTTGGGGTGCATGGGATTTGGAGCTTGGTGGTTGGGTAAATCGTCTAAGACTCTATTTCGACAGTAAAGGCAATTTTGACACTGATGTTTATAACTGCGGAGTTGACGGAGACTACGTCGTTGATGTTTTAAAAAGGTTCAATGTCGAAACAGAAGCCAGAAATCCAAATGTCATAATTCTTGCCATCGGCATAAACGACACCCCGCACACGTCCAACCCAAACGGCACACCCCTGGAAAAATTTGAGACACAATATAAAGAACTTGTAGAAAAAGCCAAAAAATTTACGGACAAAATAGTTATTATTGGCTTAACAAATGTTGACGATGAAAAAACCAATGGTTATAAAAACGAATCAATAGAAAAATATAACGAAATAATTAAGAAATTAGCATCCGAGCAAAATCTATCCTTCGTTAATGTTTTCGGAACCTTATCAATCAGCGAATTTGAAGACGGCCTACACCCAAACGCCAAAGGCCATCGAAAAATTTTTGAAAAAGTTAAAGAAGTTCTAGAAGTTAAATTCTAATCCTCCTCACCTTTCATAAAATTACATTTTGGTATAATGGCAACATGTCGAAGGATAGAATAACAAATTTTCTTTGGACTGATGGCAGCCCTGAATCTGGAAACGCCAGAGAAATCCTTGACAAAAAAGACTTCCCTTACAAACCTTTTGATGTTGGTGAGTTTAAAGTTGCCGATTTGGAAGAACCGCCAGTTCTCATAACACCGCACGGTGTATATCAGGGAGTAGCGGCCATAGAAGCATATTCAAACATTCCGTCATCAGTGTTTTTAAATCTCCGAGATTAATTTCCACCAATGAGATTGATATACCCTATAGTTGACAAAACATTATTTTCAATGTACAATTCACACCTAACATGGCAGAAAGAACACCTATTACCGAGGCAACTGCCCAAGAAATTGATATCTTCACAGATGCAACTCCACTTTTGGATATCGCGAGCGCGTTATGCGAGATGCCAGGATATGCGACATCACTAACAAAAACCCAATTCCAAGAAGTGTTACTAAGGGAGTGGAGAAAGCTGGAGGAGAAAATAAGTGAACTGAATACAGAGATAAAACCCGCTACGCCATCAAACCCTACTACACTTTCCCCAAACCTAAAGCTTATTGAGCGTACACTTCGACAAAATGATACAGGAGCCTGGGTTGGGCAGGAGTTTGGAAAAGACCATTCGATACATATTACTTATAAGACTGATCCGAATGGAACTAGGCTTAAAACATTTCATGCGCAGGAACACGTTCCAGGGAAAGACAATTTGTCTTATACTGTCAGAAATCTTGGCATCAGTTTAAACAAAGATGAATTTGAAATTCAAATTTCAGAACGTGTGCACAACTATTATTCTAATTTTAAACCGGCATCAAATACTCCACCCGAAAACCCGGTATCAGAAATTATCGCTTAATACTTTTAATATATCTTTTCCCCACAACGAGTTCGCTAAGTAAGATCAATACTTCTATTAGAAAAGTTTTATAAATTCATAATTATCTATTTTTTCCACAACATGTCCCATACTCTCAATATAAGGCAAGTTTGTTTCGGCTCTTTTGACAATCCAAGTCCTTGGGTTTTCCCGCAAAAACAAATCTAACTCATCGCGTTTTAAGATCCACCATTCGTTGGGTTTCCGGCTCTCCTGCAAAGTATAAATATGGTTTTGGTTAGAATAGTAAAGGAAAGATGTGAAGTCATGGTCATCTAAAATGACCTCATCTTCAAAAGGGATCAATCGTCGGGCTTCAATCCCAAGTTCTGCCCCAACCGCGGATCTATCCGGGTAAATATTTTCAATCCTCAATACGTTTAGGTATTGCACAACAAGTGCCAGCCCAAACAGCAATAAAATTGGCTTTGGCCACTTTTCTGCCAACCGGCCAATAAAAATTCCAAATATCACGGCAATCAAAGGGTAGGCGGGGATCAAATACCAGCCCGACTTATCGCTTAGAAAGTTAAGGAAAAAAATGTAGACAAAGCACAAAATAACAGATGACGCAATAAACGGCACCTGCGCCTTAAATTGCTTTTTTCTCTTCAGCACAAAAAATAATATTGGGAAGACAAACCAAAACCCAATATCGTGTAAGGCGAACTTAAAGTATTCCAGGGAAAAATTACCGACGGGATTTCCCAACCTGTTTTCGGAAGGGTTAAGCCAATACCACTGGATAAAAGTTTGGCCAAAGTTCCAATAGCCAACAATAGACCAAAAAAGAAAAAATAGTAGGGGAATAATAATCAAGATAAATGTGTTTTTAGGAAGGCGATGGTTTTTGAGGTAAGAATAGACGGCAATAAATAAAAATGGAAAAATTCCGACTCCCCAACTTTTAACAATCAGTCCCAATCCCAGCGAAAGACCTGCCAAAGCGCTATATATTTTCCTCTCCTCACCCAGAAGGTAGAAATAAAATGAAGCCAAGAATAAACAGACCAAGAGTGAATCTAAATTACCGTGTGCAAACCGAATCACTACCCCGCCGATTGTGACAAAAACTAAAGCCGAAAAAATTCCAACCTTGAAATCTGCCAGTCTTTTCCCGATTAAATATACCAACAAAATTGCCAAAGCCGCAGAAACAACAGAAATAAACCGAACCTGCCATTCGCCATCGCCAAATAACCGAAAAATAGGCGAGGAGAGCAAAAAATATAGCGGTGCATGGTCAAAATAGTATCGGCCGTTCCAAAAAGGGACAATTGGGCTGTAGTTGCCCGAGGCCATATTTTTAATAATTTCCCCATACCATGCCTCGTCCCAGTTTCTGAGCGGGAAAGCATTAATCCTGCGCATAAATAAGGCAAGGGAAAATAAAAAAACGAAAAATCCAAAATGAGTCGGAAACTTAGCCTTAATCACACCCAAATATTAACATACTTTTCGCGGAATTTAAGATCAAACATTTACCATTTTCTCAACACTTGTTGACTTGTGTGCCGAAAATGACCTATAATTACACCGATGGCTAATCCAAAGGAGGCTATTTTTTATGGGGGATTCACCGGAGGGGCCAGTTTTGCGCAGACACTTAGAGAGGCGTTGCCGAGTTTAAATGGTGAAACACCGGATGAGCCGGTTTTTCCAACAATAACCATCACCGGTCAAAAAGGTATTAACCACGGCGAATCTGTAGCCGATAGCCCCGATTCTCAACCAAATCCGGAACTGTAGGTAAAAATAATCCCATACACGCAATGAAACCGGCGAGTTGATATCGCAGGCCACTCGAGACAGGTTGAGCACAGCCAGTTGAGCCCCATAGTTGTCTAGGCCGCGATACATCCCGTACAGTTGATGATTCTTGAAAGGACATTACAATGGCTCGTATATGCGAGCCTACAAGATATTTCCACTAGGACAAATTCGATCAGCTAACCTATCTAAGGTTGCACTTGCCAGATT
>ORJL011166855.1_pt1 | contig 67769 bp, 70 predicted proteins | sample 1779941 | NCBI WGS metagenome assembly ORJL01 (sample SAMEA104232317, study PRJEB22302) | groundwater metagenome | biome: forest; feature: aquifer; material: groundwater | place: USA | collected 2011-08-07 | depth 5.8 m | reverse complement strand
GCACCAGGTGGCGCCAACGATCCAGGCCTACCGACAGGCCCTGGTGAACTATTTACCGTACTACAATAATGAGCGTCTCCACCTTGGGCTGAACCTCAAAACACCCCTGCAGGTGTTGCTAAGCTATTGATTAGAAAGCGCTATTGTTAGTGAAAAAAATAGCGGCGGACATCCCGTAAGGGAGCCGCCGCTGTGTTTCATTGTCCCTTAGTAGGGGGACGTGACAGACTTATTTGGGGAACTCAGAACCCAGTACTCGAATTCATGTATGGTATTGCTTCCACTGTACTGGATTTGGAGTGTGTACCCGCGCCAGGCTCCATCGTAGTGATTAGGCGTGGGCCACGACCAACCCGATTTTTCGGATGGACCTCGCAGTCGTTCGCTGTGACTGATGGAGACCACGGTGATTGAACGAACAATTCCTCGCGGAACCACCGACAACCTGATGCTGGTTCGATAGGAACCATTGGTCAATCGTAGCTGTTCCAGATCGAAGACGTTTGGAGCGATTTCGTAGTCGCCCCGTCCATTGTAGTCGGTACTGCCGGAATGCCAGTATACTTCCGGCCCGGTCGTACTGAGCAGTGCTCCGCCGATTACTTGGCCGATCGATGGTCCGTTTGCTCCGGCGCCTTCAGTCGTGTAGACGACCTCCGGTTCGACCCGGGTGAACTGACCGAAGTAAGAGCAGCTGTTGGTGCCGAGGGCGATGGCCACAAGCACCACGAGAGAGAACCAGTGCTTCAGCATGATTAGCCTCCAGGGCTAGTTGAGTTGAACGACGGGTTCGAGATTGTCAGGAAGGGATTCCTGTAGGATCGTTCGACTTCGATCGGTCATGATCGAGAATTGAACTGCGCCGGTTGCGGCGTTGGCCGTCCAATTCCAGGTCCCATGGTCGTTGAGCTCTGCGTCCGGGGAAATCTTGAGTGTCCGAACCAGGTTGTTGTCGATGTCGAAGACGTCGCACAAATATGGGTTCGACTTCGACCGTTCGTGTAACCAGTAGGTTGCCGACCCGGTCCGTGCAGGCAGGAGCTGCTTGTTGGCGTAGTTTGCATGCTCGGAGTCCGGATTTCGGAACGCTATGTAGAGCGTTCGATCTCCGGTGTTCGTGATGACGCCATCATGCCAAACCGTTTTCGGGTTCGGGTTGAGGATACAACCAGATGCGATGGTCATGAAGATGACGCTTGCACTTACCAAAATGTAATGAACGATCCGCTTGCTGTTCATCAGGCACCTCCGTTTCAGAGTGAGTCACGTTAGACGTGACAGTTGTTTTGCACGTCAGGTTTTTCTGACCAAGCAGGCTACCACATATTTCTCAAAATGTCAAGAGTATAATTCCACAGGGGTTGGAAAAATGCTATAATTAGTCTATGCCTGAAGTATCACCAGCCCGCCCAGAACGTCTTCACCCGACGCCGGAATCCGGCGGAATTGAAATTGGCGAATCCGTTCCAGTTGACCGGGGTGAACGCGGCGCGGAGGCTCGGCCGAGCGAAACGCTTCCGGTTCAGCCAGTGCCGCAACCGATTGATGCTCCGGTCCCGCTAGCCCCGGCCACGGCGCCGTTGCAACAACATGTCGAGGAAGTTCTCTCGAGCGGTCTGGCTGACACCTACCGGCAACTTGATCCGGCCACCCAGCAACGGTTCCGCGCCGTCGGGGAGGCGACGGCCGGGAAGATTTCAGTTCTCCTGCAATCAAGCAAAGTTCAGGTCAAAAAGATCGTCGACCTGATCGTCGCCTGGTTGCGGATCATTCCCGGCGTCAATCAATTTTTTCTGGAACAGGAGGCAAAAATAAAAGCCGACAAAATTTTAACCCTTCACCCGCCGCAGCCGTGATGTTTCCACAACCAACGCTGGTCGATCCGACCGCCGCCAGTCCGATTTCAACCGGCATGGTTGTCACGCTGGTGGCCGGTGCCGTCGGGGTTGCTGTTATCGTGATTGGGGTTTGGATTTTGCGCGGCTGGTTCCGGCGCCGCAACAAGGTCCCGCGGGCCTTGATGTACACAGTTTTGCTTGTGCTCTTGCCGAAAGAAAGTCCGCAAAATCAGCCAGGCCAACGCGATTGGCGGGAAGTTCTGGCGGGATTCGAAACCCTGTTCGTCACGCTCGGCGGGATAAAATTCCCGGCCGCTAATAACCCGCTCATCAGCGCCTGGCGGAAATTTTGGTTTGGCCACCATGACCATCTCGCGTTTGAAATCGTCGCCCATAGCGGCCAGATCCATTTTTATATCGCCGTGCCGCGAGCGAACCAACAGCTGGTTGAACTGCAAATCCAAGCCCAGTACCCGCAGGCCCAGATTGAAGAAGTGGAGGATTACAACCTCTTCGCCCCGGCCAGCCACATCCGCGGGACGATGCTGAAACTTTCGAAGCAATATTTTTTCCCGATTCGTTCCTATAAACGGCTTGACGTTGATCCGCTCAACGCCCTGACCAATGTCCTAAGCAAAGTTCAACCCGGTGAAGGGGCGGCGATTCAGGTATTAATTCGACCGAAGGGTTCGGGTTGGCAAAAACGCGGCCGAGAGATCGCTCGTAAAATGCAGGCCGGGAAAAAAATCAGCCAGGCAATCTCGGCCACCGGATTGTCAGTCGGCGGATTGTTACCGAACCAATCGCCGCCACAGTATCAAGGCGTCCCAAACATCACCCCGATGGAACAAGAGCTGATTCGCGGGCTTGAAGAAAAAGCCGGCAAGCCGGGTTTTGATACGAACATCCGGATCGTCACCTCGTCGCCGCTTGAAGCGAATGCGAACGTCCACCTGGAAAATATCGTCAACGCCTTCAGCCAGTTCCAGGCGCCGGAATCCGGCAATCAGTTTAAACGCGGCCACATCTCCAAGGGCGGCGATCTCGTTTACGACTTCATCTATCGCCACTTCGACAACGCCGCGGCGATGATTCTCAACAGCGAGGAAGTCAACTCGATCTACCACTTCCCGCTCGCCCAGACGGAAACGCCGAACATTAAATGGCTCAGCGCGAAGAAGGGTTCGGCCCCGGTGGTCATGCCGAGCGAGGGCGTCATCCTCGGGCACAATCTCTATCGCGGGAGCGACACGGTGGTGCGGATGAAACCGGTCGACCGCCGCCGGCACCTTTACATTATCGGGACGACCGGGTCGGGGAAATCAGTCATGATGAGCAACCTGGCCATCCAGGACATCAAAGCCGGACACGGGATCTGCGTCGTTGATCCGCACGGCAGTTTGGTCGAGGATGTCTTAGCCTCGGTGCCGCAGGAACGGATGCATGACGTCGTCATTTTTGATCCGTCCGATATCGACCGGCCGCTCGGCCTCAATATGCTCGAAGCGCGGACGCCGGAGGAGCGCGACATGGCGGTCCAGGAAATGATCGCGATTTTCATGAAACTCTTTCCGCCGGAGATGATCGGGCCGATGTTTGAGCATAATATGCGCAACGCGATGTTGACGTTGATGGAGGACGATGATTCGCCGGGGACGATCGCCGACATCCCGCGGATTTTCACCGACAAGGCCTTTCAGCAATATAAGGTTGCCAAGGTCAAAGACCCGGTCGTCCGGGCCTTCTGGGAAAAGGAAATGGCCAAGACCACGGATTTTCATAAATCGGAAATGCTCGGCTACCTGATCTCGAAGGTCGGCCGCTTCGTCGAGAACGCCCAGATGAGGAATATCATCGGCCAGCCCAAATCCGGCTTCAACTTGCGTGAAATGATGGATAAGAAAAAAATTCTGTTGGTCAATTTATCGAAAGGAAAAATCGGCGAGGTCAATGCGGCCCTGCTTGGACTGATCATCGTTTCCAAGTTGCAAATGGCCGCTCTGTCGCGGGCGGATATGCCCGAAGCGGATCGCCATGATTTCTACCTCTATATCGATGAATTCCAAAATTTCATTACCGACTCGATCGCGGTGATTCTCTCCGAGGCGCGGAAATACCGGCTCGATTTGATTATGGCCCACCAATATATGGGCCAATTAGTCCAGGGTACCGATACCCGGGTTAGGGATGCGGTCCTCGGCAACGTCGGCACCGTCGTGGCCTTCCGGATCGGCGTCGAGGACGCGGAGGTCCTTGAGCGTCAATTCGCACCGACGTTTTCGGCGTTCGACCTGGTCAACCAGGAACAATACACCGCCTACGTCCGTTTATTGATCGATAACACGGCCGCCACGCCGTTCCACATGCAGACCTATCCGCCGCCCGCCGGGAGTCCGACCATGGCCGACGCCATCAAACAGTATTCGCGTCTGCGTTACGGGAAAGACCGGCAAACCGTTGAAGCCGAAATTCTTGAACGGACGCAACTCGGTTCGCCGGCGACCGTTCCGCCGGTGCCGGTGGCCGAGGTGAGTCGCTAACGCGATGGCTATCCTCTGGCTGATCGCCTTGTTCGCGATCTTGATTGCGGCCGGGACGGCGGCTTGGGCGGCGGTTTCGGCGGCCCCGTTTGTTCCGACCTGGCGTCGCGATGTCGGCCGGATGTTATCGCTGGCCGAGGTTAAACCCGATGAGCTGGTGCTTGATCTCGGGGCGGGCGATGGGCGGTATCTGGTGGCGGCCGTAAAAAACCACCAAGCCAGGGCGATCGGATATGAAATCACCCTGTTGGCCTGGCTGGCGGCTTGGCTTCGATTGCGCTTCAGCGGTACGGCCGGTCGAGCCAAGATTCTCTACCGCGATTTTTTTCGACAGGATTTGTCGTCGGCCGATGTGGTCCTGTGTTTCCTGACGCCGCGGGCGATGGCGAAACTTGGTCCGAAACTCAAACGCGAATTGAAGCCCGGCACGCGAGTTCTCTCGTACGCCTTTGCCATTCCCGGCTGGACGCCGGTTAAAAAAGACAAGCCGGAACCCGGCCGGATGGCGGTCTGGGTCTACCGAGTCTAATATCAGCTGAACACTTTTGGTGTTCAGTTGTTTTTTGCCTGTTCAGACCGCCGCCGCGATTCCGTTGACGCGGCTGGATCGAAATGCTAGACTTCTCCACATCCGGGAAAACCGGAAAAAACCAACATCGTAAAACCAATATCTATGGAAGACACAATCATCACTCCTGCCGATACCGCCGAATCGACTTCAGCCGAAGCCGAGGAGTTTGTGCAGTTGATCGATGACGTTAGCGCCAAGCTGGGCCGCCTGCGACAACTCGTCAACGACCAACCGAATCTCGTGACCGCGGTCCGAACCCGGTCGCGCACCGCTAGCGTGACCGCCCCGGTCAGCGACGAAGACGGGATGCGGGTCATTGAAGGCGCCTTCGATGGACAGAACATGGTTGGGCCCGACGGCAAACAGTACTCCGTCCCGGCCAACTACGCTTCGAAATCAAAACTGGTCGAGGGCGATGTCTTGAAGCTGACCATCACGCGCGACGGGTCGTTCATCTATAAACAGATCGGACCGATTGAACGCCAACGGTTGATCGGCCAACTGATCCGTGATGAAACGACCGGCGAGTTTAAAGTGATGGTCGATGGCCGGGGATATAAAGTTCTGCTCGCTTCAATCACGTATTTCAAGGGCGAGGTGGGCGATGAAGTCGTCATTTTGGTCCCGCAAGAGGGCGAGACGCGCTGGGCGGCCGTGGAAAATATCATCAAGCACGGTTCCACGGAGGCCGACACGGGCGTAGTCTAACATCCGGCTTGCCCCGGGTCAGGTAACACGGTACACTGACAACGCTGTACCGTTGTTCGGTATGCTCACCCTATGGCCGATACCCTTTACCGCCGCTACCGCCCCTCTACCTTCGCCGATCTGGTCGATCAGCGGCACGTTCGGATTACCCTCGAGCACGCTCTGGCCCAGAACCGCCTGGCTCATGCCTATATTTTTACCGGTCCGCGCGGCGTGGGAAAAACAACGGTGGCGAGACTTTTAGCGCGGGCGGTCAACTGTCAGCAACGGGGTCAGGGGACTGAACCGTGTAATGATTGCCCAACCTGCACCGCCCAATTGAACGGCTCGTCGCTTGATGTGATCGAAATTGACGCCGCCTCGCAAACAGGCGTCGATAATGTCCGGGAAAATATTATCCAAAGCGCCCGTTCGATTCCCGCCCAGGGAAAATTTAAAGTCTTCATCATCGATGAGGTCCATATGTTGTCGATGGCGGCGTTCAACGCCCTGTTGAAACTGCTGGAAGAACCGCCGGCCCATGCGATGTTCATCCTGGCGACGACCGAACTCCACCGCGTGCCGGAAACGGTCATTTCTCGGACTCAGCGTTTTGATTTCAAGAAAATTAGGATTCCCGACATGGTCACGCGGCTGGCCAAGCTGGCCGTCGCCGAAAAACGCCAACTGGAAACGGGCGTGGCTGAACGGATTGCCCGAGCCGCCGACGGCAGTCTGCGGGACGCGGAAAGCATGCTCAATCAACTGTTCACCTTTCCGGAAAAGCAGATTACCCTCGAGCTGGCTGACGTCGTCATGCCCCGCTCCGATCGGGCGGTCCTGATGAACATACTTGAAGCGGTCGTTCGCGGCCAGACCCCGGCGGCCTTGACGGCTCTGCATACATTCATGGACGAAGGCGGGGACGTGCCAATCCTTGTTCACGAACTGGTGACCATGGCCCGGGCCCTGCTCCTGGCGGCGGTCGATCGGCGGTTGCTTGATGAAGCCCTGACGACCGAGGACGCGCCGACGCTTGATGCCATCGCCGATTTGGCCGCGGGCCATCAGCCGACGTTTTTTATCAGCCTGGCGACCGCGTTTTTGGAAGCGGAACGGCTCACCCAGCATGCCCCGATCCCGGCCTTCCCGATCGAAATTGCGATCATCAGTCTCGGCGGACCGACCATGGAGCCGCTGGCCGCCGCTGAGACGCCGGCGCTAATCTCCCCAGCGACCACACCGCCAGGTCCCGTCCCGCCGACCGCATCCAAACCGGGCAAATCGAAAAAAACCGTGGCCGGGGGCAAAGGAGAAACCGGTCAACTTGATCTGGCTGCGGCTGCAACGGCTTGGGCCACTGTCCAGAAGCAAGTGGCCGCTGAACGTCCTGGGCTGGCGCTATCCATTAAATTAGCCCGGGTGACCGAGGTCGCGGGAAACCACCTTATTATTGCCGCCCCGTTTAAACTTCATGCTGAGCGTCTCAACGCGATCAGTCAGCGAACCCATCTTGGAGAGCTCATGAGCGCCGTTCTGGGGCAGCCGGTAACGCTCGAAGTCGTCCAAGCGGATGATGTTCCGGCGGTCGTATCATCGCCGACCATACCTTCCGTTACACCGACAGCCGGGCTCGCTCCGACATCTTCCGGTCCAGCCAACGAGCTTTGGGACCAGGTAGTCGCCGGGTTTTCCTAGGTCAGAGGTTGTACTGCTCACTCTGGATGACCTGTCGTTCAGATATCTTTGTGTTTGGTGCGAGCAAGAGGAGATCAGAATTGCCAAAATGAAATTTCGTTAAAACGTCCTGCCAAGGTTTGTTATAGAACGCGGCGTAGAGCATCTTTCCGAAGTCGCCATGGGTGACGATCAGCACGGCGTCTTCCGGGTGACGAGCGGTCAGGAAATTGAGCACTTGTTTGGCTCGCTTGATCAGGTCGGGAAAGGTCTCCGCTCCGGCTGGCGACAGGAAATAGGTTATCTTTTCGGCCCGGACAATGTCCGGGGCACATCGCGTCATGATTTCTGCTTGCGGCCGGCCGGTCATGATTCCGAAATCACGCTCGATCAAGCCGGCAAGTTTGATCGGTTCCGGCAGGTCCATCTGCTGGGTGATAATTTGCGCGGTCTCCATCGCTCGATGCAACGGCGATGTATAGACGAAGTCGAATTTGATACCGGCAGCTTTGATCTTCGCCGCCAGTTCGGTCGCCTGATGTCGGCCTAGCAATGTTAGTGGACGATCACGGTGACCGTTGAGAATTTTTTCGGCATTGTCCTGGTCCTGGCCGTGACGGGCGAGATAAAAAGTGGACATGCGTATATTCTAGCATACCCGATGGGGCGACTGGCAGGTACATAGATCTCCAGCAGTTGCCAAGCGTTTGCAGAACTATCAATTGCGGTCGCCGTTTGGCCATCGCTTCCCGGTCTATCAAAAACTAAAACCCTGCAAAGATCTTTTTGTTTGTTGAATCGATTCTCATGGTACTTCCGACCGGTATACATATCTGCGGAGCGGTGTGCCCAAAGTCAACATTTTGTACCACTGGAATATCCTGGTTATACTGCCTGACTATTTTCAATACCGCCTCCCCCTGTCTTTTTTTGTAGTCGATTTTTTCTTCGTCCGACTGCGGCTTATTGAATTCCCAAGCTTTCGGCCGGCCCATGATAAGTCCACGTATATTTCCCAGTATGCCTCTTTCCCCTAAAGCTCTGAAAACCCTCATGACATATTCTGCGGATGGAATTTCTTCCGAGGTTTCCATAAATACAATGACCCTGTTGAACTGTTCAAGGCTTGGAATACGTACGGCATGCCTAAACATTTCGTCGATAGATTCGACACATCCACCCCAAGTAATACCCTCTGTGTTTTTGTTCCCATCCCAACTCCAGCCATCGTTTGACTGATATATTCTTTTCTGACCCAAAAGCGACTTATCGTTCCAATTCATTCCAATATCATTAAATTCAGCACTGGCCTCAAGCTCGAATTCACCTTCTTCAAAGAATGCGTGCTTGAGATATTTAACGGTAAATTCATCCATTTTCCCTTGCATTGCAAACTCAGTAAACAAGTTCCCGCCATAAAACGACGGTATCCCATTGAGCCAAAGGTGATTAATAAAATGTGAGTTATCACTATATCCGAAAAAGGGCTTTGGGTTGCCAATAAAAGGTTCTTGAGGAAGATCTTTTATATACGTCACCTGATCGTCACCTCCTAATGAGGCAATGACCGCTCTAATTTCCTTACTTTGAAAAGCCTCAATCAGATCGTTTGATCTTTCTTCTTTGCTAGCGCCCAATTTTTTTGTGGCCGGAAATGCAACCGGGACGAGACCAAAAACCTCTCTGACCCGTTGTAATCCAAGTTCATAAACATGAGGCCATTTACCGGGTGCATCAAAAGAAGGTGAAACGACGGCGACCTTGTCACCCGCTTTGAGTTTTGGCAATTTTATAAATTCCATAGAATGTATTGACCATCCATGCGCCTGCTCCGGGACTAGGATTCGAACCTAAATAGCCAGGTCCAGAACCTGGAGTCCTACCATTAGACGATCCCGGAGCAGGCGCATTGATTGAGGGGGGGAGTAGAAAATAAATGTACAAGTACCGGAGCGGGGCTATTCTGCTCCCCAGTTGAAGGTGATCTAAGAATATATAAACAGCTCGACGAGTATAGGGAAATGACTTGATTTCGTCAATAATGTCAATAATGTCCTCTTGACGAATGAAGAGGCGGAGAGTAGGTTGTCAATGAGTTTCTCCTTAGGCTCATACTCATACATATCGTGTGAGTAGTAGCGCTGAGGAGAAACAGATGAGTTTGAACTTTCAGAAGTTGTTTTGGATGATCGTCGGTTGCATCGGCTTGCTGTTCGTTCAGAACTTTCCTCATCAGGTCGCCAAGTGGCATGCCGAGCAGGTTTATTCGGCCTACTTCAATGCTCAGCAGCAGTTCAATCGGCTACGTGGCTCGACGTGCACACTGACACAGGTTAGCTGGACACGAGACAAGCCATGGACGATGAAAAGGGCGAAAGTACGACTGCCGAATAGCAAGGTACTTGTCCTACACGGCGTATATGCCGACGGGTGGCGAGAACTCAAGGCGGGATCGACGATCTATCTCAGTGTTCCTGACCGGGTGGAGTTTGACGAAATTTCGGGACCAACCCATCCACAAGCCTACCTGGTAGCGTACTCCGCCCATGCTTGGCAGGAGGCAATGAAGAGATATAACGAGGAAGCTCCCAGGTATCGCACGTACACCTCATCTCAAGCTGACGCGATCCAGAACGCAATCATGGAGCATCGGATGGCTCCTCACCTGCATCCTTGATCTGACTTACTGAATAGGGTCGGTTCCCAAGAGGATCGACCTACTTTTTTTCTTTTGATTCGGAACCTGGTGTAATCCAAGTCACCATTGTGCTACACTGACATATGGCTCACGAACGATTACTGATTCTCGATTACGGATCGCAATATACCCAACTAATCGCTCGGCGTACGCGCGAGCTGGGGGTGCTGGCGGAGATCCGCCGTTTTAACGTTTCCGCCGAAGAGATCGGTGCATTGCACCCCAAGGCAATTATCTTGTCCGGCGGGCCGGCCAGCGTCTTTGACCCGGGCGCCCCTCAACTCAATCAAGCGGTTCTGACCGCTGATGTTCCTGTTCTCGGGATCTGCTACGGAATGCAATTACTAGCCAAGTATCTTGGTGGCTCCGTTCGGCAAAGTGCTTCGCGTGAATATGGCGTCGCGAAACTCACTATCCAAAAACCCAATACCTTGTTTGCTGGCCTTCCTGGGAACAGCCAAGTTTGGGCCAGTCATGGTGATGATGTCGTTTCGTTGCCTGATGATTTCAGGCTGATCGGCAAAACTAACTCAGGAGTCTTGGCGGCGGCCGAAAACGCCAGTCGGAAACTGTATCTCATTCAATTCCATCCTGAAGTTGTTCAGACCGAGTTTGGAAAGGAGATTCTCAAAAATTTCCTGTTCACCATCGCCGGATTCACCGGCGATTGGACCATGGCCGCTGTCGTCAGTGAGCTCATTCATAAAATCAAAGCACAAGTCGGGACAAGCAAGGTGATTTGCGCTTTGAGCGGCGGAGTTGACTCCTCGGTCGTCGCCGCGCTTCTTCACCGCGCAGTTCCCGGCCAGGTCCACGCGGTTTTTGTCGATCACGGTTTACTCCGGCTCAACGAAGCCGAGCAAGTGGCCGAGTCAATGAAAGCGATTATCGGCGATGAATTAGTGGTCGTTGATGCGCGACAGAAATTCCTCCGAGCCCTCAAGGGTGTGACTGATCCAGAAGCCAAGCGGAAAATCATCGGCCGGATGTTTATTGAGGTTTTTGATAACCAGGCAAAGAAACTCGGGGGCGCGGATTTCCTCGCCCAAGGGACGCTCTACCCGGACGTGATTGAAAGCAGTGCCGTCGGCGGGCCGTCGGTTACGATCAAATCCCATCATAACGTCGGAGGGTTGCCGGCGGCGATGAAGATGAAACTAGTTGAACCGCTACGTGAATTATTTAAAGATGAAGTCCGCGCCCTCGGGCGTCTGCTCGGTTTGCCGGAGGCGATTGTCGGTCGGCATCCGTTTCCGGGCCCGGGTTTAGCGGTGCGGATTCTCGGTCCAGTGACTGAATCGGCATTAGTGACCCTCGCCCAGGTCGACAACATTTTCATCGAAGAACTCCGGCGGGCCGGGTGGTATGACAAGACGTGGCAGGCCTTCGCGGTTCTCTTGCCGATCCGGACGGTTGGGGTGATGGGGGACGGCCGGACCTATGATCAGGTCATCGCCTTGCGGGCGGTAACGTCAACTGACGGAATGACAGCGGATTGGGTCCACTTGCCCGCCGACCTGCTCACCCGTGTTAGCTCGCGGATTACCAACGAAGTGCTGGGCGTGAGTCGGGTGGTCTATGATATCAGCTCGAAACCTCCGGCGACCATTGAGTGGGAGTAATCTGGAGAAGTCACTAGCCTTGTGCTAAGGAGCGCCGAGCGTTTGACAGACAGGCGGGGTTTTGATTAAATCGGCAAACCTTATGTCTCGCGGAATGAGAGGGACGGGGCGCGTCCCTTGATAATTGAACCCAAACAGGAGGTGATGTATGCCAGGGATCCGTGAGCAATTGCAGCCGTTGGAGCTCCTTGATCTGAAAAAATGCGATACGGTCGGGAAAATCGTCGATGGCCTCAGCCGTTGTTCATTCGGCGGACGGATGCTTGGAGAGGTCTGCCTGACGATTCAGGGCTGGATCGACAATGGGCTTCGACCCGTCATTATCAACGACGGAGCATCGGATGTGATGGTCATGAATGCTCTCCAGGACGCTCGTGACTACTTCGACCGCCCGATAACCAGCGAAGAGTTCAGCCGCCTGAACGCTGGCCATCATCTCAGGACTGATCATCCGGTGCTAGTTGTCGGCCACGTCTGCGAGCGCTATCTTCAATTCCTCTTCGACCATGGGCCTCGCGTTATTTGGCTCAACGATACTGGTCAAGCCAAACCCGGGCAAATCCAGGATGGATTTTTCCCGGACGCAGTCTTCGCCGACCCCGGTTATGTGCTGACCGTTCTCTCAGCGGTTCTTCAGGAACGGCGTGGCGGTAAAGCAATCTCTGCCAAACGACTGATGGGCTGGCTCAACCCGCTGGGCGGATTGTCGTCCGAGGTTGCCCATGGTTATCGTACCTTGAAGGCCATGGTCGACGATCCAGACTGCACCGTCTTCATGACCATGTCCGGGGCGATGACCATCGCCAAGATGGGCCTGGTCATCTGCGACATGATCGACCACAAGATGGTCAACTACCTGGCCAGCACGGGCGCGCTGATTGCGCACGGCCTGGTCGAGAGCGTCGGCCTGAAGCATTACAAGCACGACCCCCGCTTCACCGACGAGCAACTCGGCGATGAGAAGCTCAACCGCGTGACCGACACGCTTGAGCCGGAAGAAAACCTGGACGACGTCGCGACGGTCATCGGCAAAGTTCTCGACGGCTTTGACGGCGACCAGCCGATCTGTCCGAGCATCTTGAACCGCCAGATCGGAATGTATTTGGCGGACCAGTACCCGGGCCAGCGCGGTATCTTGAAATCCGCCTACCTCCACGGCGTGCCGGTCGTGATTCCGGCTTTCGTCGACTCCGAAGTCGGCAATGACGTCTATGTTCATAACCGCGCCCGGCGTACCGCCGGAAAAAATCCGATCCTGATGGATATGGAGCTGGACAGCGAGACCTTGCTGAAGGCCTTCACCCGGGCCCGGCGGCGCGGCATCTTCTCCATCGGCGGCGGCGTGCCCCGCAATAACACCCAGAATGTCGCGCCATTGATCGAGATCACCAACGCCCGCCTTGGCACGAGACTTCCCGAAGCGACCTTTGATACTGGTTGCCGGATCTGTCCCGACCCGATGTGGTATGGCCATCTGTCCGGCTGTACCTACTCGGAAAATGCTTCGTGGCGTAAGATGGATCCCCGGGCGATCCAGCAAGGAAAGTTCGCCGAGGTTCATGGCGACGCGACGATGATCCTGCCGTTTCTGATCCGAGCGATCATGGACGAACTCCAAGCGTAGGAGACGCTTTTTCACCAACCCCCATCTCAATTCCTGGATATCCGGATGCGAGATGGGGTCTTTTTTATCTCGACAATGTTGGCGGAACCACGGAGGATAGAATTCATATCCCGAGAAACTCACGAACACCACGATCCGAACACCCGGTGACTGTAATCGTCGTCGGCGAAATGAATCCGGATCAGTCGGCGGCGCTGGCCGATCGGCGGAGCGCCAGCGGCGACCGCTTGCAAGTCAAGCGCCTCGACGTGCCGGAGACGGTGACGGCAGCCGCCTGAAGAATTTTCAACTGGACATATTCTTTTGGTCTGGTAGCATAGACTCATGGCCCAGCCATTATTTGATTGGCAACACGAACTGTCCGCCGAGGAATTGACGACGATTCGCGCCGTCGTTGAGCGGTATCGCAACGGGAGCGAGGGCGAAGCGTCCGATCTCGAAACAATCGTCACCGCAGCTCAAGCCGCCTGCCAGCATCAGGACGGTGAATTTCTCGCTGACCACCAAGCCGCCATCGCCGCCGCGGCCCGGTTTTATTTTGAGGAATAGTCAACCGCTCAATCGAACCCGCAACTGATGAACCATTGACGATCGAAACAACTTCTTGTATACTCGACCCATCTGTCGCGCCTATTGTGGGCGCGTTTTCAATCACCACACATGACTGATCGACGACAAGACATCCGTAATATCGCCATCATCGCGCACGTTGACCACGGGAAAACAACCCTGGTTGACGCGATGTTGAAGCAAACCCATTCGGCCCGTAATGTCGAAGCCATGGGCGAGTTGATCATGGACTCGATGGATCAGGAACGGGAGCGGGGGATTACGATCAAAGCTAAGAACGCGTCGGTCGTGTATGACGGCGTGAAGATCAATATCGTCGACACGCCCGGCCACGCTGATTTCGGCGGCGAGGTGGAGCGGACATTGCGAATGGCCGATGGCGTGTTGTTATTGGTCGACGCCAAGGAAGGGCCGATGCCGCAAACAAAATTCGTTTTGCGGAAGGCTCTGGAGCTGGGTTTGAACGCCGTCGTGGTCATCAATAAAATCGACAAACCCGATGCCGATCCGGATGAAGCGGTCAACAAAACCTTCGACCTCTTTTCGCATTTGAACGCGACGCATGAGCAGCTTGATTTTCCTATTATTTTCACTTCGGCCGTGGCCGGGACGGCCACGTTGGATATTGCTAACCCAGGGACCGACTTGAAACCGCTGTTCGAGATGATCATCGAGAAGGTCTCGGCACCGGAAGTGAAAGCCAATGACCCCTTGCAACTTTTGGTCCTGGCCCTGATGTATGATAACTACAAAGGCAAGTTGGGGATTGGTAAAATCGCGGCCGGTAAAATCACCAAGGGCCAGCTGATTGCCGAAATCAAGGTGGACGGGACGATCGTTAAAAGCAAAGTGACGGACATTATGATTTACGAAGGCTTGAAACAAGTGGCGGTCAATGAAGCTACGGCCGGTGAAATTATTGCCGTCGCTGGAATTGCCAACGTTTCAATCGGCGAAACGCTCGCTGATGCGGAAAACCCGGTGGCGCTCCCGCCGGTCGAAGTCGACCAGCCGACCGTCCAAATGACCTTTGGGGTGAATACCTCGCCGTTTGCCGGTAAAGACGGAAAGCTCGTGACCTCGCGGCAGATTCATGCTCGGCTCATGAAAGAACTGGAAACAAACGTCGCACTCCGGGTTGAAGATACGGACAATGACAACGCCTTCCTCGTCTCCGGCCGCGGTGAACTCCACCTCGCGGTGTTGATCGAGCAAATGCGGCGTGAAGGATTTGAACTGCAAGTGTCCCAACCGCAAGTGATCATGCATGAAAAAGACGGTCAGAAAATGGAACCGTACGAATTGGTGACGATTGACGTCCCGTCAGAATTTCAAGGGATCATTATCGAAGAGTGCGGCCAGCGGAAGGGGAGCCTCTTGTCGATGGACACGACGCCGATCACCGCCAAAGGCGGGACCCCGCCCGGGGCGGTGGCCGGCGAACTCCATATCGAGTACGACATGCCGACCCGCGGCGTCATCGGATTAAAGTCCTCGCTCATGACCAAGTGTCGCGGCCAGGCGATGGTCAACCATTTGTTCAATAAATACGAACCGTTTCAGCCGGACTTGATTAACGCCAACCGGCATGGGTCGTTGATTGCCTTTGAAAACGGCCAAAGCACCGGCTACGCGCTCGACACGGCGCAGGAGCGGGGTTCATTGTTCATCGGCCCGGGCGTTGAGGTTTACGCTGGAATGGTCGTCGGCCAAAATTCCCGCGATGAGGACATGGAAATAAACGTCTGTAAAGAAAAGAAACTCTCGAACATGCGGTCGAAAGCGTCCGACGCCGCGATTCTCCTCGCCCCGCCGCGGGAGATGGGTTTGGAATTGGGGTTGGAATACATCGGCCCCGACGAGTTCGTCGAGGTGACGCCACACGCGATTCGCCTGCGTAAACGGATTCTTGAGAGTAACGAACGGAAGCGAGCGGGGAAGGTTTAATACTTTTGATTCAGCCTAGTCCGGGTTGGTTTTTTTATACTTTAGTTTTGCCGGTGTTTAGCAGAATCACCCGATCCTCCTTCTTAAACTGGTGATGCTGAAAAACAGAAAAAACCACGGCCGATGACGGTTCACAGCGGACGAGTTGTTGGTATTGGCGATAGGTCGATTTTACTTCCTCTTCTTGAATTCGGTAAATGGGATGTCCCTTCGTTTGGTAAGCTTCCAAAGTTCGGGCATACGGAGTCCAGGGGGTATGTAACTTGTCGGCGAAGCTTTGGAGGGTGTTTTGGACCCCAATACCGATTATTTTTGTTGTCATTCTATAGCGTTCAATGCCTTGGGCAATCCCGACAAATATTTCTCCGCTACCGACAGGTACTACAATATGGGTTGGTTGCACATCACGGATCTCGGAAACGATTGGCGAGTAACTTTCTTCATAACCGTTGGTGACGTCCCAGATGACCTCGTCTTCTCGTTCGCGGGCAAAGGCAATAATTTCTTCCGGGCGGAGGATTTTGTGCTGTAAATTTACTTCGATAACCTGGTAAGCAACTTGCTTTAAGGAATTGATTGTTTCTTGGCTCAAATTGCGATCGACGATGCTAACCACCTTAACTTCAGTTTCCTCTGCCAGAGTGGATAAGCTGAAGCCGTTATTCCCAGACGTAATTAAAACAAGCTTATCAACCCGTAATCTTAGTGCCTCATCAAGAATAAACTTATTACGCCGGTCCTTGACAGTTCCAGTTTTGTTTTTACTTTCGTCCTTGACCCAAACGGCAGCGACACCAGCCGCTTTGATGAGTTGCGAAAACTCGAGCAGAGGAGTGTTGCCGATTGATTTATTTTTTCTTTCGGAGTTCATCGTTCAATCGTTTAGCTTCTTTCCAAGATAAGGTAAATACTTTTTTCATGGCCGTTGCCAACTCTTGGCTTTCAATGATCAACCCAAACTTTTCCTTCAGCGACATAAAGGCGATTTTATTGTCGTAGATATTAATCTCTGGTGAAAAAGCATATTCGTTGGATGGAACCAGTGCTGATGTGCGGTCTTCTTTTCGATCATATTTTACTCGTTCTCGTGCTTCCGGAGTATCAGGATGAACTGATTGAATATGAATTCCCCTTTTTGAACGACGTTGATAGTAGTCGGGAAAGTAACCAGGTAAAGCAGCGTGCATATTTTCAATTGAGGCGTAGGCCAGAATTGTTTCAGGCGATGTTAGCGTGTCTTCATAAACACTTCGAATGCCTTCGGTGCCCTCAAAATAACTTACTTTAGGTTTGGGTCCGACGCCTTTATAGATTGATTTTAATTCAGGGAGAACGCTGTGGGCGTGTCCAAGAAGTTCAGTCGAGGCTTTTACTCGCTCTTCAAGCAATTGCACAATGCGTTCGGGAGCGGCGGCGGTATAAAGGCGAAGCTTCTTTGTTGTTGAGATGCTGACAAGCCCTCTTTTTGCCAGGGTTTCAAGTAAAACATACGACGTACTGCGGTTTATTTTTGATGTTCTCGAGACATCACTCACCACGGATGTGCCAAGTTGGAGAAGTGCTAAATATACTTTTGCCTCTTTTTCTGACAATCCGAAACTTGTAAGACGTTGTTCGATGCTAATAACCGACATAGTGTTTAGTGAGAATAGGGGAGATAAACACGAGAGCGACTGCGGCTGTTATTTCTTTATGCCACATTACCAAACAGAGTAATACTACCCGCATCATCTGTCAATAATGTTTATTAACAGATTCACCAAATCTGCTGACAAGATCTAATAACACTGTTTGTTTTTAGCTGTGTTATCAACAAATAACGTGTTTGACAGCAGCTTTCACAGGGTTATGCTTTTCAGCAAACAATCCTGACCGGTTGAAACCATAGACCGGAACATCAGGACGTTAAGCTCCTTACATCTCAAACGTTTTTATAAGGGGGAATCGTGGGCCAGATCGTTTATGTTACCAAGCGGGGACTTGGATTGTTGCAGCATCAAGCGCAGCAACTGGAGGCGGAACTGCGGCGTCTGCAATCACAGACGGCCTATGCAGCGGAGGTCGGTGGGAATCAGTACCACGATAACTCGTCCTACGAGTACTTGGTCCTGCAGATTCGGACAGTCGACCGGCGGTTGACGGAAACCCACGAACTTCTTAATCGCATCGAGGTTGTGGAGACTCCGCAAGATCCGCAATGGGTGCAGTTAGGTACGACCGTAACCCTCACCAGGGATAAGGTAAGAGAAATGTGGCACATCGTCGGATTCGGTGAGGGCGATTGGAACGAGAAAAGGATTTCCTATGGCGCCGCGCTGGTACAAAAGTTGATCGGCGCCCGGGTCGGGGATACCAGATTCATTACTATCGACGATGATGTTGTCGCCTTGACAGTGGTGTCGATCGCACGGCTTGAGGAGGTGGAACATGCCTAAACCGGTGGTGTGTATGATCGGGCCGCCCGGGGTTGGCAAAACCTCGTATGTCCGACGCCTGGTCGCTGAGTGTGGTTTTCGAACCTGCGATGTGTATTCCACCCGGCCAGCCCGTCACGATGACGCACCGAACGTTCACTGCGTCACGCCCAGTGTCTTCGACGCATTGCACGTGGCTGGTGCCTTGCTGGAAGTCGACCAGTACAACCATCACTGGTACGGAACCAGCCAGGCATCGCTTGATGAACTACTTGATCGGCCGGAGGTTTATGGCGTGGTGATGGATTTGACCCCGGCTGGGGCTTGTCAAGTGGTTAGCCTGCTTCCGGAAGCGATGGTCATCGCTTTGGTGCCGATTGAGTTGGAGTGGCTTGAACGGCGGATGCGTCAGCGCGGAACGGACGGGGTCGGGGTGGTGGCTGAAAGGGTTGCCAATCTGCATGTGTACATGTGTGATTTGCGGCAAACGCCGTGCACGACCGTGACCTGTCTGGAATGTCCGACTACGTGGCAGAAAACGTTTGAACAGATCATTACCATCGTCCAGCAGGAATAGCCGAACTATTCCTGCTGGACACAACTTTATGCATAGCCTACAAATCTTCGAAAACATTTTCATAAAACCGGCGCTGACTCTTGATGCCAAAGAGGACGGCCGATCATGGGAAAAGATCTGGAACCAGAAACTGGCCTACACCGACCGTCGCCGCCGCCTGACGACGGCCCGGGAGAAAATCCGGATCCTGACCGATCGTGGAACGAAATTTCTCGACAAACGCGTTTTGGATATCGGTTGCGGCGATGGGACGACCCTGAAGCATTTGGCCGAATCATACCGTTGCCGCGGCTATGGGATCGATATCGCTCCTTCGGCGATCACTATCGCCCGCCAAGTATCGGCCGTCCAAAACATCTTTTATCGAGTGGCCGACGGCCGGGAATTACCGTTTCCGAACGACACTTTTGACGTGGTCCTAAGCTGGGGTGTGATCGAACATGATCAGACCTATCATCAAGCGGTGGCCGAATCACGGCGCGTTTTGCGATCGGGTGGAATACTAATCCTCATCCAGCCGCATATCCTTTCGTTCGCGGTAGTTCAGGAGTATTGGCTCCGACTGACTGGAAAGTGGCCATACGGGGAGCAGATTGACTTTTCCGCCGCGGCCATGAAAACGATGATGAGACAACACGGATTTCACCGGGTGACCACCTGGACGGAACCGGCCTCGTCGGCTCTCGGATTCGTTCGTACTCTCGATCGGGTGGCGAAAAGATTGTACCCCGGATGGGGGCATTATTTATATATTATCGCTACGAAATAATTTGCTAATCTGAAATATCCTATGGAGATTCAAAAGACCCAGGAAGAATTGCGACAGTTGACGAAGGAGATCCAGCACCCGCGGATCGGGACCGTCTTGGGTTTGTACGAAGAAGTCGGGGAATTGGCGAAAGCGGTCATGAACTGGGAAATATACGGAGAAAAAGATCGGGATAATTTTCGCGAGGAATGCGCCGACGTGTTTTTCAGTCTGCTTGACGTTGCCAACGCCTATGACATCGATCTTGATACGGCCTGTGAATCGAAAATCGCCATCACCCGGACGAAGATCGATTCCTGGGTGAAAAAATACGGCGTCCGACTCGGCAAACTACGATCCATCTATGATAAGCACGATTAATCGCTATTCACAATCTTTTGCCAAGTTTGTCACAGCGACAGACGAAAAGAACGTTATTGCGAACTTTCTCATCGCTAATACTCCGATTCGATCGGGAACCAGGGTCCTCGACATCGGGGCCGGTATGGGGGAGATCGCATTCATGTTGCGGCAGGCGGGAGCGAAGGTTACGGCCGTCGAACCGAATCCGCTCTTCATAAAAGCGCTACAGGCGAAAAACATTCGGGTGCTTGAGAAGCCGTGGGAGGAGGCCGTCATATCGGGGCACTATGATGTAATCCTCGCCTGTCATGTCATGTCGCATTTCCAAAAAGGTAATTTTACCCTGGCTGTCCAGAAAATGCTGGATGCTATGAAACCGGAGGGACAGTTATGGATCGTTACCGTCGATCAATCATCGGGCAGTTGGCGGGCTGTTCACGAATGGTTCTATCAACGCAATGCTGTGCAACGTGCAAAAACAAGTGATCAGGTGCGGCAATGGAAATTCCCGGGTGAGACCGAAACATTTACCCTCGTAACGCAAGTAAAAACCGATACGGTCGAGGAAATGGAGGCGCTTCTGCAATTTGATTTTCTTGATTACCCTGAGGCGTTTAAAAAAAGTAAATCGGAATTACATTCCAAACTTATGAGTTACGTCACTTCGGGGGATGTTGCGTTAGAGGTTGTTCATCAAATCATACGAGTAAAAAAGAAAAACTCATTATTCCAACCCCAGGGCGCACTATAAGTCGACACAACATAGGAATGTACAAACAAATATTGACAGGAGATTTTTTTGCGAGTAAAATTCTCACTAATACGAGCCGTCTCAAATAATAGCGACGGCGCTAAGTAAAGCAAAAAGTAAGAACGCACTGCAAAAATATTCAAATCAGCCGAAACATTATCAACTAACGATCACTGCGCCGTCGCACCACAGCGCCGTCGCGAGTAAAGTGGATAACCCTAGTCCAGTACCCGAGTCACCCCCCAAGGGGACGAGTGGTACTGGGGTCAGGCCTAATAATAAATAATATGAACCGATCAATTGACCAACATATTCTTCAAAAACACCGTCGACTCGGGAATTTTCCCCGTTATAGGTTGTGGTCTCGGATTATGATCCGGACCTCCGCTCTCATCCATCGTCCCGTTGTCGACCTCGCTTCATTCCGGCGGGGTCATCGTTTATCTGACCATCGGTTTGAATGGTAATCAGCGAGTGACCATGAAATAACTGTCCTTTCCCATTTCCTCGTCGGGCGGCGAACCTTCTATCACAATTTGCCAAGCCACCAAAATTTGTCTATACCGCTCCGGCGGGGAAATGGGAGAGGGGAAGAAAGACTACAAGTCGTCTGTTCTTTTACAAAAAGGAGAGAGCCATGAATGAATTTGTTGGCATTTTATTCACAGCCGATTCGGTCCGGGACGACATCGTAACGCGACTGTTAAGCGATATTGTCACAATGTGCAAAGTGGAAGTGCTCCACGGAGGGTCGTGCCAATTTACGGCTAAGGATGCCGAATCGATCTATCCATACCTGATCGGGGAAAGTTTTTTTCTTTCAATGATCAGGAATATCACCCTCGGGCCAAGTGAATATTACCTCGTGGAAGGAAATAGCGCTCACACGAAGATTAATTTGGCTAAAGGAAGGTTTCGGCAGGTCCACGGTGATATCGAGGCTAGCGGCCTACGATACAAATATCGTAGCGGCACTCTGCATGAATTAATCATGCGAGGCTATACAGGGACGAACCTGCTTGATCATCTCAATGAATTCCGCATTCATTCGACTGACACGCTTGCAGAGACTTGCCACTTCGTATCTATCTGCGAACCGTATGGCGGTCCGGCGTCCTCCATCCTCTCCCAAATTAATACCCGGGTCGCTTAAGTACACAGCGACCCACTAATTTTTTCATCATGCAAACTAATTCCTCATATAGATATTCCACTTACAGCAGCCCGTCAGACTTTTTGGCTCATGCGGGCACGAAGAACGAGACCAAATCTTTACTGCACACGCGTTTAGGATATGAACTCCGTATATTCAATGGCGGTCATATTCCTAAAACCGGCGTGATCCTTTGTCGAATTCTAGAAAAAATTCCGTTAGAAGGAAAGGATGTTCTTGAAGTAGGGACAGGTGAGACGGCAATATTAGCCATACACACTGCTGCATTAGGAGCTAAATCAGTTATTGCGCTTGATGTACGGCCACAAGCAATGCGTTCGGCCAAGAAGAATGTTGAGGCGAACGAACTCAGTGCTTACGTTACATTAATACATCAACCAATTCAGGAATTCAATACGAATAAGGTATTTGACCTCATCGTTTCCAATCCGCCGCAAATGCCGGTTTCTCATTTTTCATCATTCCACGATGATGGAGGAATCGATGGGCGTGATACAATTATGAACATCATTTCATTTGCTCAAGTACACACACGAGCAGGTGGTTACTTGATTTTCAACGCCTTTGATTATTTGGGAGTCGACCAGTCATATAACAACAAACCCTCATTATTTTCAATATTACGAGCCCGAGGATTTAAACCACGGATTGCCCATTCCTTTACAAAAGATATACTTGGTAACAGCTATACCAAAAAGCATCTATCCTGGATTCTGAAACAATACCCGAGATTCCATTTCTCACACCACCAAGGTCACCTTGCGTATTCAGTTAAGATCATCGTAGCCCAACGCGCCAATGTCCTCTAAAAAAAATCTTATACAACCGGCTAAGTATATTACGTATAAGACAGGCGTGCTTGTTGTACGCAATACCAAGGTATTATTAATTCGTGAGGAACAGCCCGATACCGGCAAGATGAAGTGGAATATAATCAAAGGCACCGTTGAGCCAAAGGACTTGTCATTTTCCGATGCCGCTGCGCGCGAGGTATTTGAGGAGGTTGGTTTACATGTCAAACCACGGTCTATTATTAATATCGCCCGGCGTTTTAAACGTCCACGACCAGTTATTCAGATAAACTTTTTAGCCACAAGTAAGAATGGGCGGCCGACCCTAAAACCGCCATCATATCAACGTAAAAAGGATGAAAATATTATCGAGGCAAAGTTTTTTACCAGAACGGAATTAAAAAAATTGAAACTCAGCGAATATATTAACGACCGTGCGTATCAAGCTATTCAGTTATGGGTTAAGAGAAAATAATTCGCTACGAAAACGACTGGCGGGGAAATGGGAGGGGAAAGAAACTAGAAAGCACATTACAATTGCCACGTATAATCGCTGACGCGACCACGTGGCTCAAAGGAGGTGAACCGGAAAAGTCTGCAGGTAGCTCACGCTGTTCACGTAGTACCACAACGATGGGGTGTCAATGACATCTCGACAAAGGAGTCCTTCGATGAAAAAGTTCCTGTTGCTGTGCCTTATGAGCGCATTTCTGTTGGTCCCCACCGGATGTGAAAGAGTTGCCCAGAAAACGATTGGGGTCGAACAAACCCCTAACTCTGATGCCGTTGCAACTGGGCGGACCGACCCGCAAGCGATCTCGGTGTATGGGAGTACAGCCTATATTCAACCGGGCCAAACGGTTTCCATGGTCGTTCAACGCGGGAAAGTATCTTCAGTTTTCTTCGTGCCCTGTCGTGCAGGAACATGGACCCTGAAATACAAGCAGGCGTATCTACTCGGAGACGCCGCGTACATCAACGCCCATTGGGGCAACGTCACCGGCTGTGTATGCAGTGCATCCACCCCGTGGAACAAATGGACTACCTGGACCTGCTGGCCGTGGACTACCAGTAAGACCATTACTGCTGGCGCGTCGAACGTCGCTTTCAAATTCGATATCTGGTATCCGCAAGCCAGCGACATTATGGGTGGTAACGACAGCTCGGGGCCGGCGGTGGTTGAGCTCACGCTGAACTGAGTACCTCCTTCAAACTTGGGGCTAACCAATTTATTGGTTAGCCCCATCCTTCTTTTTACCATTTTAGGCTATACTCAGCATATGAGAAAAATCATTTTAACCGTCTTAATAGCAATCTTCAGCTACGTAACGCTTGGCGCTTTCGTTTACGGTACTTTCTGCTTATCTTTTTTTTCGCGCGTTGCGCCGGCCAGTCAGTGTTTTAGTGATGCTGATTCTTGGCGCGGGATGCTTCTTAAATGGCCATTCTTTGTTACCTTCACACCTTCGGGGCGGTTCTTACTTATGATCATCGCTATCGTTCTTCTGCTGGGGTCGATTGTCGTATTAAAGGTAAGCAAGGGGAAAACAACCGTCCGAGGAGTAAAGCCTTAACCTCAATATGGTGGTTCGGGAAATGACATAACTAATTCTTTTTATGAAAGTCATTTTCAACCGAATACGAATTATCGCCCTCATTGTGTTTACCCTCACTTTTATTTTTCCCGGATACGCCCGCCAAGGTATTATTTACTGTAATGACCAAATACCTATAAAAAATGCCCTTACTTGTCAGGAAACTAGCCTCTGGTCAGGAAATGGATCATTATTCTTGCGATTTTTGGCAGTTGCGGTTATCTTCCTTTTGACAGGACTTCTCGTTTCGTTTGAGACCACCCCACGATCACAACACGAGGTGCGCTCGCTAGTACTCACCATGACTTTCTTAATATTTTCATTTTTCTATAGCCTCAAATTCTCTCCGCAGATAATGTTTCCAGAGGGTGATCATTTTAGGTATAGTCGATTCGTCCCGGGTGTAGCTTATTACCTGGCAAACTTGATTCTACCTTCAGTCGGATTGCTTCTAGGAGTCTATGCTGGCCGGTGGTTTATTCGTGAGCGAGAAAAATCAATACCAGGGGAATAAAAAATGTACGGGTTTATTGTTGGATTTTTACTCTTCTACTTCTAGCCCTTTTTGATTGTTCTTGCGTTCATACTAGGCTCAAAGAAGCCCCAGACCCGGTTCAAGACGCGAGCAGTCATCGCTGGTCTCATCGTACAATCAATCTAGATATTCATCTTTGGCATTAATAGCTGGTATGGAACGCTTTATTCATAAGCGATGAAATATATGAGCTTTCAAGGCGTTCGTCTTGGTTTCATTATATCCTGCATTGCCATTGGGCTTGGTTTTATGGTCCCGACAGTTCTCACGCCATTCACCCACACAAATTGTCGGTATGACGAAGGAAATCGTGATCTAGTGTCCTGCGATCCAATTCGACCTTGGTTAGGGTACATCCAGTTCGCCCTCGGCACTATTGTCTTCTTTCTTGCGCCTTTCTGGCTCGGTCTTGTTTTTGCCATCATTTGGGCAGTGAAACGAGATTGGCCATTTTGGTGGACATTTGGACAGTTGATGATTGCCAGTACCGTTATGCTCGTGTCATTCATACTATTTGAAATACTCATGTATCGGCCCTGGGATTCGACCCCGTATAATCGTTTTGACCTCAATAGCGTATATGCTGGCGTGTTTGGACTCATCGTGATTTTTGGCGCGGCCTTCGCCTTTCTTGTGACGATCGTTTTTACGAAGCGGTTGTGGCAGTCGTTTGAGCCGCTTGGATTCCGACCGCAGAAAAAAAATAAACAGGTCTGACCCCTCATAGCGCTATGCCTCCATCACCCAGCCGATACTTCTACCCATTCATTTCGTTCCTCATCGGAAGTTTCATCGCCGGCCCAGGTTTTGGTTTAGCCGGAGCGATGGCGTTGTGGTATTGTATGACATATTCAACGCATGTTTTTGGTCGATGGCCGGCCATTCTTCGGCTAAAACCGCCGGAGCTTGGGCTGTGGTTAGTGCTCACCACCCTCATTTTAGAAGCGGGATTCATGGCGCTGGTCGGGTGGTCAATGCGGATGTCGACGAATTCATAAAGCAAAAAAATAATCGCTATGCCAATTCTCATCGCCCGAAAAAAAATCATATTCTCTTCCGCCAAGATAATACAAATAGTACCGGAAATGAAACAGAAATTTCTACGTCTGTGGGCAACGCGAGCGCGACAAGTGCATATCGAAGAAGTTACGTATCACAGTGACGGACTAAAGGTCAAAGGTTTTCTCCTCTATCCAAAAAAACGGAAAGAAAAATTACCTTGTATTATCTATAACCGCGGGGGTAATGGAGATTTTGGAGATCTTTACCCTGGGCAGGTGTATCGGATCATGGCTTGGTTGGCCTCACAAGGTTACGTTGTCGTTGGCTCACGATACCGGGGCAATGGTGGTGGCGAAGGGCGGGAAGACTATGGTGGGCGCGATCTCTATGACATTCTCAACCTTGTGCCAGTGCTAGAATCCTTACCATTCGCTGACGTACGGCGACTTGGGATGGTTGGGGCTAGCCGCGGAGGAATGATGACATACCTGGCTCTAAAGAAACTGAAAAATATTAAAGCGGCAGTGGTTATTGCCGGGTCAGCTGATCTTGTCCGCCAGCGCCAAACTCGACCAGCAATGGAGAAAAACGTATTTCGGAAATATATTCGTGAACGTGGTCCGGCCTATCTTCGCGCACTGAAACAACGCTCGGCTGTCTATTGGCCGGCCAAGCTGGCTCCAAAGACGCCATTATTGCTTCAGCATGGTACGGCTGATTGGCGGGTGGAACCAGATGATAGTATTCGCATGGCACAGGCGCTCATCAAACTCCGCCGGCCGGTCCGATTAAGTTTATACGAAGGCGCCGATCATAGTCTCGATGAAGTTCTCGATGAATCGCGGGATGAATTGCTGGAATGGCTGGATCGATTTGTTAAACGAGGTGAAAAACTACCAAATTCAAAACCGCACGGGTGGTAGACCTGGATTCTACTTGACAGGAACTTTCAGAAGAGTAAGATGGGTTCAGAAAATCGGTGGCTTGGGAACTGACGGTGGAAAACCCGTCGGTCTCTGGGCCACCGATTTTTGTAAGCGACAAAAAGTAATTCTTTGATGTGTCCTGATGGTTGAAATAGGAGAACAACCACGATGACAGATCGAGATGGCTGGCGCTCGCGCTTCAGGTCGAACGAAGCAGTGAGCTAACGTGGAGTCATTCGACCCCATTGAAAGGAGACGAGAGTATGGATCTTAATAAAGTAACCCTGATCGGGAATATGGTCCGCGAGCCGGAAGGCAAGAAATTGCCCTCAGGTCAGACGATCACGCGGTTCAGCCTGGCGACGAATTACGCCTGGCAGGACGCGAAGACAAAAACGAAGAAGGAAGCCGTCGACTTCCATGACGTGATTGCCTGGGGCAAGCTGGGTGAAATCATCCAGCAATACGTCAAAAAGGGCAGTAAAATCTACGTCGAAGGCCGCTTGCGGAATCGCAAGTATATCGCCAAGGACGGCACCCGCCGGACGATGAAAGAAATCGTGGCCGACAACATGATCATGTTGGGGCACAAGACGACCACAGCGGGCACTGACGCGGTCAGCTCGAAGTTGGTCAAAGAGGATGTTGACGTCGAGGACGTCGAATAACACCTCACCCACCGCCGAATGCATTCGACAAGCTCAGGATTCGGCGGTCCCCCCTCTCCGTCGTACCACTATCTTAGTACCAGGAATCCGCTACTTTTTTATCAAGTAACGGGAGCCACCAATATTTGTCTATAACCGCGTGGCGCACACGCTCTACGCGGTATCGGTATCAGGGTTGCGGGCGATGGGGAGAGGGGACTAGTGTTGCTATATGGGGAAACAAGACCGGATAAACTACGGTAATCAATTAACGTCGGACACGAGGGCGATCTATGATGCTATTGGCAAGGTCTATTGCCCGGCGTTGAAGGAAGACGTCTATTTTACTGCGCATGGATTTCACCACTTAGCTTATGAGGCAAATGGCACTCCTCGCACGGTCAATGAGCGGATATACAAACTTAGGCTTTTCCCCTTGGCCATTCCAGCCATCAAAAACACGACCGCCATTCGTGAAATATGAGAGGTGCAGATCAGGCCAAGGCGAAAGAAAGGGTCCGGATTAAAAAAGGGGATGATGTACGCAGTAGTAGCTACGGTGGGCAGGAAAAATCCGGTTGAAGTGAGAGTGATTCTTTTACGAGTCGGCGATGGGAAGCTCACGTTCAGAAGCATCATGAAACATAATACTAAAAAACACCTTTCGAGAGGTGTTGTTTAGTGTGTCTGGCTTCGGCTTAAGATATATCTTTTGCTGAACAAGGCTTTCGCCCACAGACACAATTGCAGTGTACACTTTTCCCACCTGCTGTCAATACCAATCAGGCGCGTTATCCACTTGACCTGTTGTTTCAGAAGAGTACACTTCACTCACGAACCGATGGCTTGGTTCTCCCGCCCGAATGGCGGGATGATCGGGCCGTCGGTTTATTTATTTGCCACGTAAAACGCTAACGCGTCACGTGGCGCAGTGAGAAGCCGCGGTTCCGACCGCGTGCTTTGTGTTGTCCAGCACTAAAAAAGATTATGGGCTGGATCCCGATTTTCATCCGTAGCGAAAGATCGGGACCGAAAAAGACAAATCATCGTGTTCGCAAGATGTTCCTTACAACCGCCACGTATTATCGCTGACGCGATCACGTGGCTCAAAGGAGGTGCCTATCGAAACACACCGCAGTGTTACAGCTTCACCACTGTTACTCAAACACGTGAGGATGTTGATCCTCACAGACCAAGCAACCGCACTTAATAAGTGTAGAGGTGACGATCATGTTGAAGAGACTGTGGATGTGTTTGCTCATCATCGCGTTGGTGGCGATGCCGCTCCTCCTCACTGCGTGTTACGAGCGGAAGGGTGGGGAGGTCATGGGGCCGGATATGTCGTTGCCACTGGATGATATTGTGGTAAGCGGCAAGTCTGACCGGCCTGAAGAGGGTGTTCTCAAAGCAACCTCTGGGCCGACCGTAAACTGGAAGTTTCCGTTCTGTGGTACCCGCGAAATTACCTGTAAGTACGGCTGTGGTTATCACGTCGGTAATGATTACTACGCGATCGACTGGAATCTGCCTGGTTGGAATGATTTTAACCAACCGGTGGTCGCACCGGCGTCTGGAACGGTGAAGTATGTTGGCTCGCGAAGTGGGTACGGAAACGTTGTTGAGGTCGATGCTGGTGGTGGATATTTCTATCGCCTTGCTCACCTTAATTCGTTCGGTGTCCAGGCTGGTCAATGGGTGTCCCAGGGAGCATACCTGGGAGCAACCGGAAATACGGGCATTAGTTCAGGCCCCCACATCCACTTTGCCATCTACTATCCGGCCATGTGGTCCAGTGGCACAATCATCCAGGTTGGATCGAACATCTGGGGGCACGGTATGAGCGTTCCACAAGAGGGGCTGTCTGGTCAATCGACCTTGTCGATTGGGCCTTACTACGCTTCAGGCCAAGCGTGCCAGAGTCGTTAGCATATCGGTGGCAGGTATCAGTACTTGCCTGTCACCGATTTTTTTTCTAAACTATACTATAGGTTCTTATGCAAAAGACTTTTCAAAACATCATTTTCTTCATCGGGGGGATATTTTTAGGAGCGCTTGGATTATTTATTTTTCAGGACCCACCTAGCTCTAACCCTGTTCCGACGGTAAATTCGAACAGTAGATTAGACCAACAATCTGAAACAGAACTTCAATTACGTCAGGCTTCGGTGTGTGTGCCACCCACGAGCCAGGTCGTTACCAGCAATCGTCAAGACTCACTTTTTCAGGCTGTTACGCAGGCTTCAAGTCAGATTCCCGCCGGGTGGCAATTTGATGCTATTTGTCTTGATCCGTCGCACTCTAATCTTTTTTTGATAAGCGCGAGTAAGGTTGTACAAACATCGGATATTCCTCCGTCAACGCGGGATCGCATGCAGAAATTAGTGCCCGATAAAGATCCACGATTGTCAGACGAAAGTAATGACTATCGTCTCTACCAATACTATTCCCTGGCGACACGTCCAACTATTATTAAAAAAGGCGAGGCGCAAAAAATATACGAGGTGAATATCCTCCAACCATTGGGTGATGAACTCTATTGGTATGAAGGGCTGGCTGGCTGCTCTGTCAAACCGGGGTTTAGTTTTACGGGTCAATCTGTATACATCGCCTGTGGAAGTGGGGATAATGGCTGTTACCAAGAGCAACAAATCTTGATTGATCCTTTCTCAAACGTCACGACTGCTGGCTTAGCGTGTCAGAAAAATTGTGACCTACTACCAGACGAACCGACGGTTCTTCAGTGTACATGACCTACAATCAGGAATAAAACCAAGGAGTCGATCAAGTCGTCCAGATTGATGATATAGTAAAGGCAATGCCAAAAACACATAAACGAAAAAGCAGTTCTGATTTTTTTGACGGGTTTTGATTAATTGTTGCTAGACTAGCCTGAACAACAATTTTGTCACGCTACCGGGCACAAAAAAAACGGTTTATGGAAAACCACAAATGAACAAGCAAAATATCATTTTCAGCAGCGTCATGCTCCTAGCAATTGGAGCAGGGCTTTATTTTTTTTCTAATAATAAAGAATCTTCAACGCAACAGACAAATAACCCCGCGATTTCACAAATAGATTTTTCCCGAATTTGTGATTGCTACATTCTAGCCGGTGACGGAAGTCCAACTATAGCAATTGACGCCAAGACTGAACAAGAAGTCGAATTTCCCTTTATTTCGAATAGCGGAGGAAGTAGTGATTTTTTTGTTCCTGTATTTTCTCCTTCAGGGAAATCAATAGTCGTTTTCCTCCACGCCGCGACTTCCTTACAGTACTTTGAAACAGCCGAATCAAGCGGGCGGATACTTTATACGGCGCAAGGTGATGAAACCCTCGCCTGGGTCACCTGGTCTGCCGATGAACAGTATCTTATAGTAGGCCTTCAGACACCAGCTGACTATCAACCGTCGGAAGGGACGTGGCCGACAACAATTAAAACTATTAGGATAAGTGATGGCAACGAAAGGACCTTGCTGACTCGGGAACAGGTTTTAGATCAAGACATTCTGGCTATATACCCGATTGTAGCTACAGCTGAGGCAAAAAAAATTCTTTTGATTTCCGGTAACATGGACACGCAACAAAGTTGGATTTGGACTTCGAATCAGCAATTACGAAAAATTGATAATCAATTATTATGGGGAGTTTATTCCGCAACAGTGGATAACATGAATCCAAAATATCTTACCTATAATGATCATAGTCTTCATGTCTTTGATTTGATGACAGAAGTGGATAATGTGCTCCCGCTTAAGGGTTGGTCTGATAGTCCAATTAGTCAACCAAGTCCGGATGGAAAATACATTGTCTATTTAGCAAATAATTCTAGGAACAGAGGAGTCCCGACATTATTGAATATCATTACCGGTGAGGAATCGATATTAATGAAAGGAGAAGTGGGTGATCAGACTTCGATGTACAACAGTTTCTGGACTCCCGATGGACAATACTTTGCATTTGCCAATGGGTATACCCCACAGGATGGATATAGTGTTCTGGAGGTTGATAAAACTGCGCAGACTGTAAAAAATTTGAAGATGCCTATATTAGGTCAAGATGAAAGGGTAATTAGGCTGTTGGAGAAATAGTCAGGCGAAAGTTGCATTTCTAGGCCAAATCTGCTATAGTCAAGGCAGATTTTTTTTATCCGCGCACCAGAAGACCACCAACTACGAATGATGGTAAAGGCTGGTGCATATGGTCTTTGGTACGGCCTGCCCGCCGGACTGCTAAGGCAGGCGGAGATATCGCTCCATAAGAAGGCCATTAGGAATCCTTCAACTTATGTTGTCGGAGCTCCATATCACAACCGTGACGAAATTTTCTCGCGGAAAAACAACAAACAAAGAACAAATGAAAAAAATACAGCCCACGGCGAATGGCTTTTGTTCAGTTAATTGCCATATATGATCGGCTGGACTTTACTCCTGATTGCTATCGCTGAATTTTTCCTTGGTATTTGGTTCTTAACGCGATACCAAAGAAATCAGGCGACTCTTTGGTATGGGCTTTTTGCAATTTCGGCGTCGATCTATGTCGGAGCAAACGGTCTTGGTTATGCTAATTGGCTCATTACTGGTCAGTTGGCAGAGCAATTAGCCTGGGTAGGTGGGATAAACACCGCTTTTTTCTTTTTAGCTTTCAGCTTCTCTTACCCGCTCCCAATTCGAAACAATAAAGAGATTTTTCCCTGGGTACTTTGGCCGGTTGGGGTATTCACACTTGGTATATTATTTTCTGAAGCCTTCATCGGGCACCAACACATTGTTGTATTTGGTAAGGGTTATACAACTGATACCGGATCATTGTTTTGGCTCATGATCCTTGTTTTCGGTATCTATTGGATCTGGTCGGTGACGAATTTTATTCGCCGCGCCCGGGCGCTGGACGGTGTGTTTCGACGGAATATCCAACTTATCCTGGCGGGAATATTCTGCTCGTTACTCGTCTCATCCGTTTTTGATATCTACATGCCGTTAACGAATGTCACGAGATTCGGGTATGTTGGGTCGTTGTTTACGTCGGTGTGGTTAGGGTTTACGAGTTATATAATTTTAAGGAAATGATCCCGTTAGAACGACCTATTTTTACAACAATTAGTTTGATGAGTAGAATGCTTCGATTAGCTAACGCTCTAACGGGATGAAAACCTTTCTTCTCACAGCGACATACTTGGTAGGAATAGGGGAATTGGCGCTTGCGGTTTTCTTTTGGGTGACGCATTCGAAAAGTGAGATTCGGAAGGTGATGGCATTGTTGGCGTTTAGTACAGGGATGTGGGTTATTCTTTCCGCACTAACAAGTTATGTCTCATATTCTGAATTGGGAAAATATCAAGTGGCTTTGGTGTATGTTTTTGGGTTAGTTTTATTGACTTGTTTAGTTCACTTAACGTTGATTTTCCCATTTAGGCTAATACATCTAGACAGATTTCATGTCTTCTTAATGTATGTTCCAGTTATAATTTTTTCATATATATCGCTTGCCACAAGTTTGATTGTCCTGACATTCACTGGCGACCCGAATAATGTGGGAGATATTGTTGGTGGGCCACTATATGGTCTCTACAACATTTATGCATTTATTCTATTTATTGCCTCCATTATCATTTTAATTACACGTGCACGCAAACTTGATGGCCTACATAGAAAAAATATTCAAATATTTGGCTGGTCTGTTTTTTTAGGAGGATTACCTGGTGTGATTTTTTACCTATTAATTCCGACTTTTTCCCCCCAAATTATCATCAACAGCTTATTCGGGGTCTTATCTTCTTTAATTTGGGTTAGCGGAACAACATACATTATTAATCGAAGATAAAATATTAGTTTTAGAGTACTTTATTCTTTATAAACAAATTTTTTTGAATAAGATTATCAGATTAATTAGAAAAAAATGGAGAGGCATAGCCTTTTGGTTATTTTATAAACAGCTATTTAATAAATTTTTACTATACATTGTTAAAGATGCAAAAGAAAAAGAGGAGATTTATAGGTTACGCTATCAAGTTTACTGTGAAGAGTATAAGTACATAGATGCAAAAAAACACCCAGATGGTCTGGAAATTGACGAGTATGACAAATATGCAGATATCCTTGTCATTAGAGATAAGGAAGGAGAGATCGCCGCGACAGTGCGCATAATTAACAAGTCGGTTCTTGGCTTTCCTATTGAGAAACATTTTAGTTTGAAATATCCTCCGGCTATGTTTAGTGAGGGTAATGTTGTAGAAATTTCTAGGCTTATTGTAGCCAAGAAATACAGGAAGAAACATCTGGTCATTTTTCTTCTTAAGGGTCTTTACGTTATTGCAATTCAAATTAAGGCATCGAAAGCATTTTGCATAATTGATGAAAAACTCTATCCTTTATTGAGACAGCTACATGTGCCGGTTAATAAGATTGGTGAAAAACAAATTTATCAAGGAGTGACTTTTCCCTGTGTTATCATTATTTCAGAATGGATTGAGGATGTTAGGAAAAGTCGCGCGTTCCAAAGTTTTTTTACTTACGGTGGCTTCGAGTATCAAGAAGATCATGATAAATATGTAATTCATTAATGCTAAGGAAAGTTGTTTCGTATACGGGGTCACTCGCCGCGTTACTAATGGCTGGGGCTCTCTTTGTTTTTTCTGAGGGTCTGTTAATATATTCTGTCAACGAGGTCGGTGTGGTATATACTGTGATAATATTTTTTATTATTAGTGCGCCGATTTGTTTGGGCATTCACTGGATATACGAATCAAAAGTAAAAAAGCAGTCCTGGCTCAATCGACTAGATGAATGGGTCAGAAAGAAGGAAAAGACAATTAATCCAAAATGGGTACTTTTTGCAGGAAGAAGTAAGCCAATAGCAGTTTTATTATTTAGTGCTACATCAGGAGTTTTTAGCACATCTATTTTTGTTGAGTTACTGGGTTTTAGGAACAGAATTGCAATTTTCTTGATATTGTTGAATGTGGCATTTTTTTACATTTTATGGTCATTGATCTATTCTGGAGCTTTGAATATTGTTGGTAAAGTCATACCATTTCATCTATAATAAACCTTATTAATTCACATGCATTTTATATGAAAAATATGGACTATTCAGTAATGTTTGATCGAAATATTGGAGTTTTTTCCGAGGCCCAACAAAAATTGATCAGAAATTTTAATTTTGCCGTCTTAGGCTGCGGTGGTATGGGTGGAATATCAGCACAGATATTAGCAAGAACTGGCGTTGAAAATATTTTAGTTGCTGACCCTGATATTTTTGAATCAGTTAACATCAATAATCAGTTCAATGCCGAAGTTGGAACTATTGGAAAAAATAAGGCCGAGGTAGTTGGAAGTTTGTTAAAAGAAATAAATCCGGGGATTCGTACAGAGATTCATCCTGAAGGGGTTACGGAAAATAACATGAGAAGTATTATAGCTAATGCTGACATAATTCTAGACTGCATAGACTATAATGAGCTTTACTTCTCTTACTTAATTAATAAAGAATCACGATTGGAAAAAAAATATGTGTTAGCGCCTCAAGCTATTGGGTACGGAGGTAGCGTATTAGTTTTTGATCCAAATGGTATGTCGTTCAACGAGCATTTGGGTTTAAGGGAAGGGCTGACAAAAGATGACTTCAAGACAATTATAGCAACCCCAGAAAAGTATGCGCCTATTATGCCAGATTATATTGATAAAGACATTATTGAAAAGACTATCTTAAAACAAATTCCTATACCGAATATTGGCTTGGCGCAAACATTAACTGCAAGTATTATGGTAGCCGAGGCGTTGTTTATTCTTTTAGGTATCCGAAAGCCTACTGCAGTCCCGAAAATTATTGCCATCGATTTATTGAAAAACAAATTTGTAATCTAAACAAATGTGGACTACATAGTCCTATCAATTACTAGTGCTTTAAATGCACTTCTCGGGCTAATAGTTTTTACTAGGAATAGAAAGAATAAGAGAAATCGATATTTTCTCTATTTTATAGTCGCTGTAATTTTTTGGTCAATTACAAATTTTGTTGTTGACAAAACAACGACTTATGATGCGGCATTATTTTGGACAAAACTAACTTTTGTTTCTTCAATTTATATTCCTTTATATTTATTTATCTTTACAAACTATTATCCGATAGATAAAAAAATAAAGATAATCTGGCCCCATTTTATTTTAGCAGCGACATTAACTTTATTAGTATCTTTCGGATATGTTGTTAAAGGCGTTCAGGACATAAATGTGCATCCCATCGTTCCAGTTTTCGGCACATTATATTACGTTTTTGTGGCTTACTTCATGATATATATATTTATTGCCCTAAAACATATATTTTCAAGTTTAAAAAATTCCTCAGGATTAAAAAAATTACAAATAAGATATCTTTTTTTTGGAATTCTTCTGTCTACAATTTTTGCTGCAACCACAAACTTGATCCTCCCATTATTTGGTTTTTCGGACCTTAGTAATTATGGAGTTTATGGGCTTATTATTTTTATTGCTATTACATTTTACACTATCACTAAACACAGCTTGTTTGAGATTAGGCTAATTATTACAAGGTCACTTATTTACGGTGTACTACTAGCTTTGGTAACCTCCTCATTCGTGCTAGTTACATTAATCTCAGGGCAATATTTTCAAGGAAATGTAGAAAGTAAAATTTTGATCGGAGTCTTAGTATCCATGTTGATCGTCTTCGGCCTTGACCCTCTCAAACGCTTACTCTCCCGGGCAACTGACAAATTTTTCTTCAAAGCAAAAATTGACTATCAGTTGATCCTGCGCAAGCTCTCTGAAACCCTTAGCTTTGAGCTCGACCAGACAAAACTCATAACCGATCTGCGCCAGACATTAACCCAAGAACTGAAGATCAAATTCGCGGCGACACTACTTCGCCGCAACTCGAATGGCGGCACCGAAAAGTTTGAAGCCTTGTCAGAACTGCTCGCACAAAATCCGAATCTAAGTATTCACAATGACAGTAAACTCATTACTTATCTCCGCGACCATCGCCACCCAGCTATCTACGAATCGCTTGAGCGGAAAATAGACGACACCAGAGAAGAAAGTCGTGGCCCCCTCATTGCATCGAAAGAAGAATTTGAACGTATGGGCGCCGCGCTCATTTCACCTATTTATGCCCAAGACCACTTAATTGCTTTACTTGTGCTTGGTCAAAAACTCTCCGGTGACACTTTCTCCAACGAAGACGTCCAGCTGATCGAAGTCCTGTCGCCGCAAATCGGGTCGGCCATCCAAAAAGCCAATCTCTTCGAAGAAGTGCGGCAATTCGGCGCGAGTTTGGAAGTCAAGGTTAAAGAGGCGACCGAAACCCTTGAAGAGCGGAACACCTCGCTCCAAACGCTCCAAAATATCACTCGCGAAATTACGCGGACACTTGATTTTAATCGCGTCGCGCAAAATATCGCTAACTCGATCGCGACGGAACTCGGATATCTCGGCGCGATTCTCGTTCTCCTTGACGACGATGGCCACACCGCCCGGGCCCGGGCCGTAACCGAAACTGGCTTGACCAAGAAAGCGATAAAACTGCTTCCCAGGCATTACTCCGACTACCCCTCCGATCTTGATGATCCACACTACCAAAACTTTGAGGCGAAAGTGTTACGGACCGGCAAGGTTCACCTGACCGACCATATTTCCGATATTGTCAGCCCGCCCTTGCCATTGATCGTCGCCAATGCGATGCAGAAGATTCTTGGGGTGGGGGCGATCATCGTCATTCCAGTCATGTCCGAAGAGAAGGTCATCGGGGTCATCGAAGTCGGCACGAAGCGGAAACGAACCGAAGTGACCGCCTCGGAGATCGCCACCTTGGAATCGATCGCCGATGAACTCGGCGTCGTCGCCCGGAATATCAAATTGTTCGAACAAATCCGCCAGGCTAACGCCCAACTTGAAGTCGCCAACCAGCATCTCCAGGAACTGGACCGGGCGAAGTCCGAATTCGTCTCGATCGCGTCCCACCAATTGCGGACACCGATGACCGGAATCATGGGGTACCTGTCGATGATGACCCAGGGCGACTTCGGTAAGATTAAAGACGAGCACCAGAAAATCCTCGTCGACCTGCTGGCCGAGTCGCAACGGATGATCCGCCTGATCAACCAATTCCTCAACGTCTCGAAAATCGAAGCCGGCAAGTTCACCTACACGAAAGCGCCGGTCCAGTTGGCGTCGCTGGTTGAACACGAAATTATCGAAGTTACAAAAACCGCCAGCGACAAAGGTCTCAAGCTCGTCAACAAAATGCCGAAACAACCACTGCCGGCCATTACGGTTGATGCCGATAAACTGCAGGACGTGATTCTCAACCTGATCGACAACGCGATAAAATATACCGACAAAGGTTCGATCACCATCAGCGCCGAACAAGAGGGCGGGAATGTTCATTTTCGGGTGAAAGATACCGGAATCGGAATTAAGCCGGCTGACGCGAGCGCCTTGTTCAGTAAATTCGTCCGTGGTAGCGGCATCGCGCAGATCCACCCCGACGGTTCCGGTCTCGGGTTGTTTATCGCCAAATCGATTATTGATGCCCATGGCGGCCGGATCTGGGCTGAATCGGATGGCGAAGGCAAGGGGAGTACGTTCCAGTTTGTTATTCCGATCACTCCACCGGCCGACGGTGCTGGTTTAACGCCGCCGTCAGCCGCGGCGGTGATTGGGAAACCACGCGCTTCTTAATAATATTTATCGAGAGAAAAATAGTTTAGTTCTGGAAATAGTTTACCTTTATCGTTCCATGCCACGCGTATATTTTTCACATTCACTTTCTAAGGAACGACGACACATTATTGGATTGCTCCATGAAAAGGCGTGGTTTGAACGCCAACATTTTTCAGTCTACTTACCGAAGAATACTAGCGTTAAACTTTCAGGAAAGACGGAGCTTCGAGAAAAGATGGCTCGAGTACAGGCGCGGTGGAAGGTTATAGAACGAGATTTTTTTAACACAATTAGTACTTTTTCTCACACGAAAATAGTTTCGTCATATGTGTGCCACGTAAGTCGGTACGGCCCGGAGGGAAGATATGGAGCACCGAACATAGTTTTTTTACGTTTGCGTTCACGACTGGACGAGAAAAAATCGATCGAGTGTGTTGGCCATGAGTTACTTCACCTTATTCTTCATCAATTTTGTCAAGCCAAACGGCTCGGCTATCGTGAACGTGAAGGATTGGTAGATTCGATTATCCTTGAGAGTGGGCTGGCGCACTTGTTTCCAGGGTATCAACGTCAGTCGGTCGGAAAGATCACAAAAAGAATTGTACGTGAGGTAATCGAGCCGGTCGCATGATGTTCGACATTAAAATTGGTGGACAATGACAAATTACAAACCTACCGTCAAATTCTCCATCAACCTCCGCGAAGATGCGGCGAATTGGGTTCGGGTCGGTCAGAAGAAACGGATGACGTACGGACGTTCATTGGCTGACTTTACGGCGGAAATTCCAAAGCCGGTGTTGAGGGGGATCCGCTCCCGCAGCCGAGGTCGGGCGATCGTCTATGTCCACCGGTATCTGCGCGGACGCCGACCACTTTTTCAGGTGGATCTTGAAGCGATGAAAGTTTTTCTTGAGCAATACATAGGTAAGTACGGCGCTGGTTTGTTCAATGAGATCTCCAAGCTGACAGGGAAACCGCTCTACCGGAAAACGTTTTATGCCACCTTCACCCTGTTATCGACCTGCCCATATAATCCTGACCGTCACTGGTTCATGATCTCAGCCAAACGGAATATGGCGAAACAGGTGAACACCATCGCCCATGAAATATTTCACCTGCAGTTCATTCACTACTACTACGAACATTGCCGCCGACAGGGCTTGAGCGAATCGCAGTTTCAGGATTTGAAAGAAGCACTGACTGTCCTGTTGAACGAACCGCGGTTCGACAAATACCACCTTGGTCTTGATGTCGGTTACTCGGCGCATCAGCAATTACGGCGAGATATTCTGCGACTGTGGAGGAAGAAGACAGCGTATAAAGTGTTTCTGGATGGGTGTATCTCGGCAACCAAGCGCGACGCTCCACTATTGAAGGCTGCCACGATACACTAAATTCATGGTAACCAGTATACTCGTGATGCATGAAAACACTTAATACAGCCATCAAACCGGCCAAGGCGATTTTTGATATTCATTTACCGGCGTTGCAACACCGACGAGACATTCCAGCCCTGGTCGTCGGGATCGTCTGGAACCATCGACTCGTCTACCAGGGTGCCTGGGGGCAAGCGAGGCGTAAACCAAACGCGCCAGTAAAACTTTCAACAGCGTTTAGGATCGCTTCGATTTCGAAAGTTTTCACGGCGACGGCGATTTTGCAGCTTATCGAGCGTCGCCAGTTACGATTGACTGACAAGCCAGAACGCTGGATTGCCGATTTCCGAAAATTCCCCAAGGCGCATCCGATTCACCGAGCGACCATTCGAAAACTGCTTAACCATACCGCCAGTATCTCTCGCGACGGCCAGGCTGGACAGTGGGCGAATGACCGATTTCCACAATGGCGGCAAATGCTACGGGATCTTGAACGAGCGTATCCCGCCGACCGGGTGGAAAAAGATTTCAAATATTCAAATTTCGGGTATGCGATCTTGGGGAAAATCATTGAAGCAGCTTCAGGCTTGGCATACGATGACTACATCCGCCGGTACATCTATCGACCGCTGAAACTTCGTTCCACCTGGACGGATTTTCAGCCGTCCTTGCGAAAACGTTTAGCCGTTGGTTACGGTCGGAGGATTGACGGGAAGGACCGCGCCTCAATACCTATGAGTCCTGCGAAGGCGTTAGCGCCGGCGGCCGGCGCAATAAGCACCGTCGGTGATCTTGCAATGTTTGTCGATAGTCTGCGTTATCGGTCCACGCGGTCTCATCGCATGCTGTCCCTCAGTACGATGAAGCAACGCTACGCCACGACTGTGAAAACCGGTGAGGGTCGCGACCGCTATGGTTTTGGGATTGTGGTTGAGCGCGGTAAAAAACACCTGATGGTAGGGCATGGTGGCGGATATTCAGGCTTCGTCACCAGTCTTGAAATCGATCCAAAATCCGGACTGGGCGCGATTGTCTTGACGAACGCGCTCGCGACCGATGTCGTTGGCATAAGTAATGGAATGCTCTCAACCATAAGATACCTTGCAAAAAATCAGCGGTTGCTGACCTCAAAGCGCAGGTTGAAGCTGAGCACGTACAAGGGTATCTACCGGTCACGCTGGGGCGATCAAGCGGTGGTGGTTGTCGGCCAAGCTCCCATTTCATTTGCTCCCGGCACGAACACCCCGTCCGATACGCCGACCATCCTGAAGCCGCAACGACAGGCCGGTGTTTTCCGGATAGAGTCAGGGAGCCGTTACGACCACATTGGCGAACTAGTTCACTTTCAACTCAAACATGGAAAGGTTCAGATCATGAATTGGGGCGGGATCCCGATGCGCCGTATTCCACGTTGAATATTCCGCCAATCTATCATACACTTCTCCCATGGCCACCCGGATACTCCTGATTGAAGACGAACCGATTCTGTCATCGCTGTATACCCTCATACTCACCAAATCGGGGTATGAGGTCACCGCGGCGATTGACGCGGAAACGGGCGAGGAGCAACTGATCGTCACGCGGCCGCACGTCGTTTTGCTCGATCTGCTGATCCCGAGAAAACCGCACGGCGATACCCATGGCGAGAGTTTCCACGAGCCGACCGGGTTCGAGATTCTCCGGCTGGTCAAAGGAACGCCGTCGATGGCGACCATCCGCGTCATCATTCTCTCCAACCTCGATTCGGACGAACACATCCGGACGGCTAAAAACCTTGGGGCTGACCGCTATATCATCAAGTCCAATCTCGATCCGCATGATCTTAAAAAACAGGTGGAAGAAGTCCTTCACAGTCCTGATTTCGCCCGACCGAAGGAATAAAGCACGTCTAGGAAACTTGAAAAAACAGGAGTACATAGATACTTCTTGATTTGCTCTACGTGCACGGTGTTTTGGTCACAGTAACTCGGAAGCTCGAATGTTTACAAGTCGGCTTGGTTTGAGTTGAGGGTGTTTACGAAGATATTCATGAACGATGCGATATCCTAAAGCGTAACCAGTCCAGCGAGGAATAATTCGACTTTTTGAACCGAAGAACCACTCTTGGTGACTATACTTTGGGGAGTGGAGTTCACTCGCGGCTCGCTTTTGAAGTTGCTGAAGCTTTTTCCCACGTACCGCGATGTCCCATATATTAGGGTTTTTTCCAAAAACTTCCTGCTCAAAATTTGCTGCTAAACCCTCTGTGACAAGCGCCTGACCGAGCGTCTGGCCATAACCGGGAGCAATCCATCGAACAGCGTGGTGCAACTCATGAGCTAGCGTTCGAGGTAATGCCAGCTTAAGTGAAGAAACGAATTTATGATGTTTTGGGTCAAGTGAAATATATATTGTATGGGCATTTGGCGTATACCCGCCAATGCCAAGTTCTGCGATGGTAGCCTCTGTGTTCACCGAAAAAACTATATCAACTTCTTGAGAAGATCGAAGCAATGGCAATATGCGGGCGAGAGCCTGTTGAACAACTCGATGAAGTAACGCTTGACGGCGTGTAAGTTTTTTATCTCCTGCAGTCAGATAATGCGGGATGACTTTCATTTGAGGAGAATACCACCAGTGTCATTTCTTAACAAGAAAAATCGGCCGTATCCATAAAGTATCATGCAAAGGAGGGAGTGCTATGGTATACTGAAGCCGATGCCAAAAACACATAAACGAAAAACAATTCTGATTCTCGGGGCGGGGTTCGCCGGATTGGCGGCCGCCTTAACGTTGGAGAAGTTGCGCCGCCGCGACGAATACAATGTCATCCTGGTCGACAAGAACTGCTACCACCTTTACCACGCCCTGCTCTACGAAGTGGCGACCGCCGCGATCGATATTACCGAGCCGGACCTGATCGCCCTGCAAAGCGGCGTCTGCATCCGGATTAAGGCCCTGCAGGACATTTTCCTGAAAAAGAAAATTAATGTCATGCAAGAAATAATCACCGGCATCGACCTGGCCGACAACCGGGTGAAACTCGAGCAGGGCGGCGAGGTGATGTATGACGCGCTCATTTTCGCTTTGGGCAGCCAGTCGAACGATTTTCATATCCCCGGGCTGGCCGAACACAGCATCAGCATGAAGGAATTGCCTGACGCGCTGGCGATCCATCTGAAAATCGACGCCCTGCTTCGCCGGGCCGGGGCGAAGGGTCGCGGGAAAATCGTCATCGGTGGGGGCGGCGTGTCCGGAGTTGAAGTCGCCGGCGAGCTCCGGCATTACTTGCTGACTCTCGCTCGTCAAGGCCGGATCAATCCGACCCGGTTCGAGGTTAATTTGATTGAAGCCGGGCCGACATTGTTGCCGGGGATGACGCCGTGGGTTCAGGCGAATACGATGGAACGGTTGCGCGATCTTGGCGTGACCGTCCGCGTCGGGGAGCCGATTACATCCGTCGATGACCAATACGTCCGCCTAAAAGACGGCACGACGCATGGGTACGATCTGTTTGTCTGGAGCGGGGGGATTCAGGGCCATGAACTGGTGACGTCGCTCGGCGTACCGTTGATCGGTAAGCGCCAGGTCGGCGTGACGAATGAATTGTCGATTCCCGGCCATGATAACGTTTACGTTATCGGCGACGCGATGTTTTTCATCGACGATATAACGAAGCGTCCGGTCCCGCAGGTCGCGCAAGTAGCCATCGGCCAGGGCCGCCAGGCGGCCAGGAATATCGTCGCTCGATCGCGCGGACTGGCGGCCAAGCCGTACCGACCGTCGATGCTTGGGTACGTTTTTCCGGTCGGGGGCCGCTGGGCGATTAGCACGGTCGGGTTCAACCTGAAAGGCTGGCCGGCCTGGGTCCTGCGCAAGCTCGTTGATTTAAAGTATTTTCTCTCGATCGTCAGTTTCACCAACGCCCTGCGCGTTTGGTACCGGGGCGGCCGCGCCTACCTGACGAACGATTAGCCGCCGTTGCGTAGCGGTGAAAAAAATGGCGTGGTATACTGTCACTCTATGGTGCTTCGGGATGTCCGAAAAGCAAACGTCAGAGGAAAAAAAGTCCTTGTTCGGGTCGACTACAATATTGCCGTCGATGCCCACGGCCGTTTGCGCGACGTAAGCCGGATCGCCGCCACCCTGCCGACATTGCGATGGCTGGTTCGGCATGGCGCGACGATCATCATCATTAGCCACCGCGGCCGCCCGACCAAGGCAACGGTCAAATACAGCCTTAAGCCGATGGTGGCGCCCCTCCGGCGTCTCCTGAAAAAAAAGATTTACTGGTTGGACGCGCCAATCTTTTCGGCTCAACTGTCCGCCGCAATCAGGGGCCTGCCGGTCGGGGCGGTCGCCTTACTGGAAAATGTACGGTTTGATGCCGGTGAGGCAACCAACAGCGTTCGTCTGGCTAAGCGCCTGGCCTCATTCGGCGATATTCTCGTCAACGACGCTTTTTCCGATTCGCATCGGGCGCACGCGTCGATTGTCGGCGTGGCGCGATACCGGCCGGCCTATGCCGGCCTCCAAGTTCAAGCCGAAGTCACGGCCTTATCGGCGCTCCGGCACCACCCGGCACGGCCATATGTCGCGGTCCTGGGCGGCGGAAAAATTTCGACGAAACTTCGCCTCGTCAACACGCTCCTCCGGCAAGCCGATCATGTTTTGCTCGGCGGCGCTCTAGCCAACACGGTGTTGCAGGCTGAGGGGTTGGCGATCGGCCGTTCATTATCAGAACCGAAAATGATCGCCGCCGCCCGGGGCTTATCGGTCCGGAATAAACATCTCGAAATTCCTTGCGACGTGGTCGTCGCGGATCAGCCGACCGCCAGTGCTCATCGACGGATTCGACCAGCCGGCCGGGTCGGCCGGCGAGAACGTATTCTTGATATTGGACCGGACACGATCGATATGTTCAGCCGGATTTTAAGCACGGCCAGAACAATTGTCTGGAACGGACCGATGGGCTTTTATGAAGTTCCAGCTTTCGCCAAAGGAACCGAAAACATTGCGCGCACGGTCGCCCGCAGTCGGGCGGCTAGCTATGTCGGCGGCGGGGAAACGATTGACGCTTTGCGACGGCTGAAACTGACGAACCGGATGACCTGGTGTTCAACTGGCGGCGGCGCGATGTTGGAATTTTTAGAAGGCAAACATTTGCCCGGTCTGGTCGCCGTCCAACGATAACATACTATCTATGAAAATTACTTCTCTCACCAGCCGGCAAATTCTCGATTCGCGCGGCCATCCGACCATTGAGACCACCGTCCTGGTTGATATCGGGGTCAGCGGCACGGCCGCCGTCCCGTCCGGGGCTTCCACCGGCAGTCACGAAGCGGTCGAACTGCGCGACGACAACCCGAGGGACTATAACGGCCAGAGCGTCCACAACGCGGTCAGTAACGTCACTGGGATTATCGCCAAAGCGCTGACCGGGACTGACGTGCGCGATCAGCGGGCGATTGACCGGCACATGATTGAACTGGATGGAACGATGAACAAAGCCAAGCTCGGCGCGAACGCCATGTTGAGCGTCTCCCTGGCGGTCGCCCGGGCCCACGCCGCCCTCGATCGACAGCCGCTCTATCGCAGTCTGCAAGAGTCGTTTGGTTTCCCGCAGATCCGGCCGAAAAAACTGCCGCGGCCGATGATGAATGTTTTGAATGGCGGCCGGCACGCCGACAATGGGCTGAAGGTTCAGGAGTTTATGGTCATTCCCGACGGGGCAACCGTCGCGACCCGGGTCGCCCGCGGCGTCGATGTTTACCACGCGCTCGGCAAAATTCTTCATGAGCAAAAACTTTCCACCCTCCTCGGCGATGAAGGCGGGTACGCGCCGCGGCTATCGTCGGAACGCGCCGCCCTCGACCTGCTGGTTAAGGCGACCAAAGCGGCCGGCTATACCATGCCGAAACAAGTCGCGCTCGGTCTTGATCTCGCCGCCTCGGAATTTTATAACGCCGGCACCGGCCGCTATGACTTCGGTGAAACCGACGGCGGGCTGGCCAGCGTCGGAATGATCGGCACGGTTCAGGAATGGCTGAGACACTATCCGCTGCTGTCGATCGAAGACCCGTTAGCGGAGGATGATTGGGAGGCTTGGACGGACTTGACGGCGACGGTCCCGGTTGGCACGCTCTTGGTCGGGGACGATCTCTTCGCGACCAATAAGAGCCGGCTTGACCGCGGGATTGATGCGAAAGCCGCTAACGCGATTCTGATCAAGGTGAACCAAATCGGGACCCTGACGGAAACGATGGACACCATCCTCCGCGCTCAGGAAGCCGGGTACGCGGTCATTATTTCTCATCGTTCCGGCGAAACAACCGACTCTTTCATCGCCGACCTGGCTGTGGCGGTGGGGGCGCCGTGGTTGAAGGCCGGCGCGCCGGCCCGCGGCGAACGAGTGGCGAAATATAATCGATTGTTAGCGATCGAGGAAGAATTGCTGGGAAAATGAAAACGGCGAACGACACCGCGAAATCCGCGGCGAACCATGACGGTCCGCTGGTCCTGGTGATTATCGACGGTTGGGGGATTGGCCCGGCTGGTCCGACCAACCCGATCAGCCAAGCCCAGACGCCGACGCTGACCAGCTGGCGCAGGGTCTACCCCATGACAGAACTGGCGGCCAGCGGTTCGGCCGTCGGCTTGAATCCCGGCCAGGACGGCAACTCGGAAGCCGGGCACATGAATTTGGGCGCCGGCCGGGTTGTCCCGCAGGAAAGCGTCCGCATCTCAAACGCGATTGCTAACGGTTTATTTTTCCGCAACCCGGCCTGGCTGGCGATGTTGCACCATGTGCGGAAACACCAGTCGACGCTTCACATCATGGGCATGCTCGGCAGCAACGAAAGCGCTCACGCCGACCCGGACCACCTGCTGGCCTTGCTGATTTTCGTCCAGGATCATAATCTCCAAAACGTTAAACTTCACCTCTTCACCGACGGCCGCGACTCGCCGCGGTTTTTTGCCCGCGAAATGCTGACCAAGTTCGCCTCCCATTTCGGCGACGCGAAAGTGGCGACGATCATGGGCCGGTACTACGCGATGGATCGCAATAAAACCTGGGATCGGACCGAAGCGGCCTATCGGGCAATTACCCAGGCCGAGGGGCCGCATCAGGCCGATGACGCCTTGAGCGCCGTTTCCCAAGCCTACAATCGCGGCGAAAGCGACGAGTTTATTACCCCGACGATCGTTGACGGGTATCAGGGGATGAACGACGGCGACGCGATCATTTTTTTTAATTTGCGATCGGATCGCGCCCGCCAACTGACGAAAACCTTTGTCCAAACGGATTTTGAAAAAGAGAACGCCGCGACCGGAGCGTTTCGCCGGGCCCGGGTCATCCGTGATTTGCTCTTTGTCGCGATGACGGATTTCGGTCCGGATCTCGGTGACATTCTTTCCGCCTTTCCGGCCATGACGGTCAATGAAACGTTGCCGATGGTCGTCCCGGGTCTGCGGCAACTGTACCTGGCGGAAAGCGAAAAATACGCCCACGTCACGTATTTCTTTAACGGCGGGTACCCCGACCCGGTGGCCGGGGAGCACCGCGAGATGGTTCCCTCGCCGCCGGTCCAATATTACGACCGCCAACCGGCGATGAATACGCCGAAGCTGGCTGACCGGATCTGCGCGGCGGTGGCCAGACGCGAGTTTGATCTGCTGGTCGTGAATTTTGCCAATACTGATATGATCGCCCATACCGGAAATTTTCCGGCCGGGATCGCGGCGATGGAGGCGGCTGACCATGCGCTCGGCCGGATTGCGGCGGCGGTACAAGCGGTGAGCGGTGTTGTCGTCGTGACCGGTGACCACGGCAATCTGGAAGAAATGGTCAACGTCAAAACGGGCGAAGTCGATACCGAACACTCGGCCAATCCCGTACCGTTCTGGGTGGTCGGAGAACGCGGACGCGGTAAAACCTTGCGGGCGGGCGGCCGATTAGCCGACGTTGCCCCGACTCTTCTCGATTTGCTCGGCCGGCCGCAACCGGCGGCCATGACCGGGCGCAGTTTACTCCAATGAAAGCTCCGATTCGCCAACCCGCGGTCTTGGTCATTCTCGACGGTTTTGGCGTCGCCCCGCCGTCGCGGGGGAACTGCATTGCCTTGGCGAAGACTCCGGTCCTTGATCGGTTGGTCGAACAATATCCGGTGGTAACGCTCCAGGCGGCCGGCGATGCGGTCGGCTTGCCGTGGGGCGAGATGGGCAACTCCGAGGTCGGCCACTTGACTATCGGCGCGGGGAAAGTCATCTACCAGAACTTACCGCGGATTACCCGATCGATTATCGACAAGTCTTTTTTTTCCAATCCGGCTTTCGGCCAGGCGATCGCCAATGTCCGGTCGCATGAGAGCGCCCTGCATCTGGTCGGGATGTTCAGCTCGGCCGGCGTCCACAGTTTTGACGAACACGCCTACGCTTTGCTGGAATTGTGTAAACGCGAGGAAGTAACGAACGTCTACGTTCACGTTATTCTCGACGGGCGAGACAGCCCCTATAATAGTGGTCTGCAGTTTATTGAGAAACTCCAGCGCAAAATGCGCCTGCTCGGGCTTGGCGCCATGGCCACGGTCATGGGGCGGTATTACGCGATGGACCGGGACAACCACTGGGATCGGATTGCCCTCGTCTATAACGCCATGGTCAAGGGCGCCGGGCCGACCGCGGCTGACCCGGCCGCCGCCGTGAAGGCGAGTTACAGCGCCGGAGTCTACGACGAGCAGTTCGTTCCGACGGTCATCACCAACGGCGGCCAGCCCGTCGCGACCATCGGGCTCAATGACAGCGTTATTTTCTTTAACTATCGATCGGACCGGGCGCGGGAATTGACGAAGGCCTTTGTTCTGCCCGGCTGGGAGAAGTTTCCGCGCCCGGACTATTTGCAGAACGTCTTGTTCGTGACCATGACCGAATACGAAAAAGATTTGCCGGTGACCATTGCCTTCCCGGCCGAATCGGTGGAGACGCCGTTGGCGAAGGTTTACAGCGAGGCCGGCTTGGCCCAAGTCCACGCCGCCGAAACTGAAAAATACGCCCACGTCACATTTTTTTTCAATGGCGGGCTGGAGAATGCTTTTCCGGGCGAGGACCGGATTCTGGTGCCGTCCCCGTCAATCGCCAAGTACGACCAGAAGCCGGACATGAGCGCCCGGGAACTGACCGACCGGATTCTCCAGGCGATTGCCTCCGGCAAATACAGCCTGATCGTCGTCAATTTTGCCAACCCGGACATGATCGGCCACACCGGCAACATTCCGGCGACGATTAAGGCGGTTGAAACCGTCGACGGCTTGGTCGGCCGGATCGTCGAGGCGACCCTGGCCGCCAAGGGCTTTGCCCTGATTACCGCCGACCACGGTAACGCCGAAGACAAAATCGACGGTCAGACCGGGGCGGTCGGCAAAGAGCATTCGGCCAACCCGGTCCCGCTCTTTGTTGTCGCTGACCAGCTGCCGGCGGCGCTGGTTCAGCGTTTTCACGCGCCGCTGCGCGATTTATCATCGCTCACCTCAATCGGCGTCCTAGCCGACGTCGCCCCGACGCTCTTAGGCTTAGCGGGATTATCGATTCCGCCCGGCATGACCGGTCATAATCTTTTTGCCGACTATGAATAACATCACCACCGAAATTTCCGCTCGCCACATTCACCTGACGAGCGCCGACTGGCAACAGTTGTTCGGGGATCAGCCGATGACCTCGGTGGCGTCAATTTCCCAGCTGCCGCAATTTTTAGCGACTCAGCGGGTTCATCTCCGCGGTCCCAAAGGAATGATCGAACGGGTCGGGATTGTCGGACCGGCACGGCCGTATACCCAGGTTGAACTGGCGGCGTCCGATGCCCGCGTTCTCGGGGTGACGGCGCCGTTATCAGAGTCGGGGAAATTGTCTTCGGCTGGCGAGATCACGATTGTCGGTCCGCTCGGGGACATTACGCGGGCGGCGGCGATCGTTCAACGGCGCCATGTCCATGCTCAGCCCGGCGATCTTGAACGGTTCGGTCTAAAAAATAAACAAGAACTATCAGTGCGATTTCCCGGTCCGCGGGGCGGCCAACTTGACCATGTCATTGTCCGCGTCCATCCGAGCTTCACTTGGCGGCTCCACCTTGATACTGATGAAGCCAATGCCCTTGGCCTTGCGCCGGGTGCGGCCGCGGAAGTCCTTGTCTGATGAACACCCTGCTCACCATCAACGCCGGCTCCTCATCCCTGAAATTTTCGGTTTGGGAAAAACGCCGCCTCCGTCTGAAAGGCCAGGTTGAGCAAATCGGCGGCCGCGCCCGGTTGACGGTCGGCCGAACAACTACGTCGGTTACTGCGCCGACGCTGAATGCGGCGATGAAAGTCTTGCGAGGCCGGTTGATTAATCAAGGCCTTCGACCGAATATCGTCGCTCACCGGATTGTTCATGGCGGTGAATGGTGGAGCCAGCCTACTCGTTTGAGTCCGACGGTGATGAAGCGCTTACATTCAATTATTCATCTGGCCCCGCTACACCTGCCGGTGAATCTCACCGCTGTCCAACTCACCCAACGCTACTGGCCGACGAGCCAGGGTTGGGGTGTTTTTGATACCGCGCCGTTTCACGATTTACCCGAGCGGGCGCGACTGTATGCCTTGCCCCTCGCGGTCAGTATAAAGTTCAAGATTCGCAAATATGGTTTTCATGGGACCTCGCATCGTTGGGCCTTTCAACAAGCGGCGAAGCGCCTGAAGCATCCAGCCCGGACGATGGAGGCAATCACCGTCCACCTAGGCGCCGGGGCGAGCCTGACCCACTGGCGTGCCGGCCGGGCGATGGATACATCGATGGGCTTTACCCCGCTGGCCGGCGTGGTGATGGCGACTCGGACTGGCGACATTGATCCAATCATCCCGCTCTATTTGCAAGAACATGGCGGCTGGTCGGCGGCGCAGGTTGCCAGGCTCTTGAATCAGCAATCCGGACTCTTCGGCCTAACTGGACTCAAAGATATGCGCGACATTCTCCAGGCCGCCGGGTATCCGGTGCGGCGGTGGCCGCGTCAACGCTGGACCGCCGGCCAGCAGGCGCGCGCCCGGCGCGGGCTAGGTCTCTACATCTACAGCCTCCAACGCTACCTGGGAAGCTACCTGAGTTTGTCATTGCGCCCTGAAGCCATAATTTTTACCGGGGCAGTCGGACAAAATCGCGATGTGCAACGGCTGGTTTTGCGCGATCTCAACCTCCCTCGCGCCGTTCGAATCATGACCGTCCCGGCCGACGAAGAACAGGCAATTGCTGACGCCGTTCGACGCGTGATACACTAAGCGCCTCATGCAACGTATCGTCAACGAATTCAGTTGGAAAATCGGCGGCGAAGCCGGTTTTGGGATTATGTCGACCGGCGCAACCTTTGCCAAGACCTGCGTTCGGGCCGGGCTGTTCGCCGTCGACTATTCGGAGTATCCATCGTTGATCCGCGGGGGGCATAACACCTACCAGGTAACGGTCGCGCCGCGACCGCTGACCGCCCACCGGACCGAGGTGAATATTCTGGTCGCTCTGAATAAGGCGACGATTGATCGGCATCTTGACGAGCTGACGCCCGGCGCGGCGGTGATCTACGACACGTCGGATCTTACTCTCAAACATTTCTCGCCGGAAAATGTGGCCCGCCGCGATCTGCGCTGGCACGGCTTGGATCTGGAGACGCTCACCCGGGCGGCGGGCGGGGAAAAATACATGCGCAACACGATCGCCTTGGGCGCGACCTTCGCCCTGCTGAGCATCGACGTCAAGGTCCCGGCGGCGGTGCTGACGGAAACATTTACCTCCAAAGGCCCGGCTGTCGTCGCTAAAAATATCAAACTGTTGACGGCCGGGTACGACGCAATTTCTCCGGCTGAACGCAAAACGTTTCCCTGGGACTTAGCGCCGCTTCCGAAACCGCCGCGGCGTTACTTCATGACCGGCAATGAGGCCCTGGCCGTCGGCGCGATTCAGGCCCGCTGTCTTTTTTATGCCGCCTATCCGATGACCCCGGCCTCGAGTATTCTCTCTTTTCTCGCCAAACACGGTCCGGACTACGGGATGGTCGTCCGTCACGCCGAGGATGAGATCGGCGTTATTAACGAAACGGTCGGCGCCGCCTATGCCGGCGTCCGGGCAATGTGCGCGACGGCCGGCGGCGGATTTTCCCTGATGACCGAAGCGATCGGGATGGCTGGGGCGGCGGAAGTCGGCATCGTCGTGATTGAAGCCCAGCGCGGCGGCCCGTCGACGGGTCTGCCGACCTGGACTGAACAGGCGGACTTGCGCCAGGTATTGCACGCTTCACAGGGAGACTTTTTGAAAATCGTCTTAGCCCCGAGCAATCCGGCTGAATGTTACAGCCTGATCCAGCAAGCCTTTAATTTGGCCGAACGCTACCAAACGCCGGTTATCGTCATGACCGATAAATACCTGGCCGAAGGCCACTGGACGATCGAGACCTTGCCGGCTCCGCCGCCGATTGACCGCGGTAAAATCGTCCAGCCGGAGGATGTCCCGGGCGAACAGCGTTTCCTCCGGTATGATCCCGACGTGGCCGATGGGATTTCGCCGCGAACTCTGCCGGGAATGCCGGATGGAATGTTTCTGGCCAACACCGATGAACACGAACCGACCGGGTTCACCAGCGAGGAAATCAACGATCGCGTCGCCCAGATGGATAAACGAGCCCGGAAAGAAACAGCCCTGGCCAAGGAAGTGCCAGTCCCAAAACTGATCGGTCCGACCAAAGCCGATCTAACTATCGTCAGTTGGGGCTCAAGCATCGGCCCGGTGGTTGAAGCGGTCCGGATGCTTGACGAGATTCATCATCTCCGGGCTAATATTTTGCCGATTACCTGGGTCAACCCGTTTCCCGTTCAGGCCGTCACCGAAATGCTGAACGCCGCCCACCTGACGGTCATGGTTGAAGCTAATCAGAGCGGCCAGATGGCCGGCTGGATCCGCCAGCAAACTGGCCTCGAGGTGGATCATCACCTCCGCCGGTATGACGGCCGGCCGTTCGATCCGCGCCAACTGGCCGCCCAACTCAAACAGCTGATCGCTTGACCATGGACCAACCCACCCACAAACCGGAAAATTTTGAAACCGGCCTAACACCGACCTGGTGTCCGGGTTGCGGCAATCTTGCCCTCTGGACGGCTTTGAAAAATGTCTTAGCTAAGCTAGCCTTACCGCCGCATGACGTGGTCGTCGTTTTCGATATCGGCTGTTCCGGCAATGGCGCGAATTTCATCAACACCTATGCCTTCCACGGTTTACACGGCCGGTCGTTGCCGCTCGGGGTGGGCATCTCCCTCGCCAATCATCGCGTCAAAACAATCGTCGTCAGCGGCGATGGAGCGGCCTATGGCGAAGGCCTGTCGCATTTTTTGCACACCATGCGGGCCAACCCGAACGTGACCTTGCTGGTCGAGGATAATCAGCTCTACGGGCTGACCAAAGGGCAAACCTCGCCGACCTCGATGCAGGGATTTCATTCTGATTCAACGCCGTTCGGTTCCCTCGAGGAGCCGTTGAATCCGATCGCCCTGGGGTTGGCCGGCGACGCCAGTTTTGTCGCCCGCGCTTTCGCCGGAGATCTGAAGCACCTTCAGGAGATAATCATGGCGGCGATTACTCATCCCGGCTTCGCCCTGGTTGATATTTTCCAGCCGTGCGTGACGTTTAACCACGTCAACACCTACGCCTGGTTCTACCAACGGGTCGTCAAACTCGACGAACTTGGCCATGATCCGGCTGATAAGAATGCCGCCTGGCTGCGGGCGACCGGCCGAGGCGAAAAATTTCCGATCGGCATATTCTATCAGCACGCCCGCCCGACCTACCAGGACGGCTTGCCGCAACTGACCGACCGCGCCCTGGCCGACCAGCCGGTTGCTCCGATTGACCTGGCCAAACTCTTACAGACTTTCGCATGACCGACCGACCCTGGGTGCTGGCCGACCAGCCGCCGTCAAACCTGGTCAGCGAATATCCCGAACTGCCCGGACTGATTGTCCGCTTGCTCTGGCAGCGCGGCTTCCGGACGGCCGAGGCGATCAAGAATTTTTTGCGGCCGGAATACGTTCAGGACCTCCAGGATCCTTTTATTTTTACCCAGATGCGGGCGGCGGTTGATGTGATCCTCGCGGCGGTTGCCGATCAACGGCTCATAACGATCTATGGCGACTATGATGTCGATGGCGTGACGGCGACGGCGACGATGGTTGAGACGTTGAGCGCCTTAGGCGGCCAGGTCGACTGGTATTTGCCGGAGCGCTTGGCGGAAGGGTATGGCTTGAATGTCGCGGCGATTGAGGAACTGGCGGCGCGAGGGACAAAGGTACTGATTACCGTCGACTGCGGGACGACCAGCGTCGCGGAAATCGACCGGGCTCATGCCCTTGGCCTGCAGGTCGTTGTCCTTGATCACCATCATCAACCGGCCAAACTCCCGGCCGCCGAGGCCATCATCAACCCGGTCTTTGATCGTGAGTCGCGGTCGTATCAGTACTATTCCTCGGCCGGCGTGGCTTTTACTGTGGCCCGGGCCTTGCTCCAAGCGACGAATAACGGCGCGACCGTTGGTCATCGTTTGGCCCCCGGCTGGGAAAAATGGCTGCTTGACTTAACGGCCATGTCAACGGTCGCGGACATGATGCCAATGACCGGCACCAACCGGTTATTGGTAAAGTATGGGCTGGTGGTTCTGCGAAAAACCCGGCGACCGGGTTTGCGGGCGCTGTTCGACGTGATGGGTTCGGATGTGTCCAAGGCCGATGAAACGACGATCAGTTTTCAAATCGCCCCGCGGCTGAACGCGGCCGGCCGCCTTCATCACGCCTCGATTGCTTTGGATGTACTCTTGACCAAGGATGTCACCCAGGCCCGGCGCCTGGCCGAGCAATTGCAGGCGGTCAATGGCGAACGGCAACGCTTAACGGAAATGGCGTTCACCGAAGCGCTTGAACAGCTCGAGCATCAAGGCGAACAAAGCGCCTATACGGCCTTTGCGCCGCACTGGTCGCCGGGCATTATCGGTTTGATCGCCGGACGGCTAGTCGAGCGGGTCTGGCGGCCAGTGCTGGTCATGACCCAAAATGGCGACGAGATCATCGGCTCCGGTCGCTCGACGCCGGGTTTTGATATCATGAGCGCGCTCGACGCCGGCGCGACTCACTTCCGCCGCTTTGGCGGCCATCCGGGGGCCTGTGGCTTCACTTTAGTCAGCCTTGAAACTCGCTCGACCTTTCAGGCCTGGTGGCAGGACTACGCCCGGGCGACGGTCCCGCCCGGCCGGGCGCTTAAGCCCGTCGCGGTTGATTTGCCGGCGACGTTAGCGGAACTCGACGGCGAAACGATTGATTTGATCGACGCCTGCGCCCCGTACGGCCAGACGAATCCGCGGCCGGTGTTCATGATTTCCAATCTGACCGTCGTCTCGGTCGCGCCGGTTGGGACGAGCGGCCAGCATCTTCGCCTCGTCGCGCAGGATGGCGACCAGTCCGGCAAATTTATCGGCTTTCGGGTCGGCGAACGGCTCGGTGAATTGCAACCCGGCACGGTCATTGACGTCGCCGTTGAGGCGTCGTGGAACAGTTGGAATGGCCAGAAAGAGCGCCAGCTCAAAATGACTGACTGGCGGATCCGGGCATGAACAATCGTTCCTTTATCGTCTATACTGATGGCGGCGCGCGCGGGAATCCCGGTCCGGCCGCGATTGGCGCAGTGATTCAGGAGGCCGGCCGAACGGTTCACACGATCAGCGAAACAATCGGCTCGGCCACCAATAACCAAGCCGAGTACCAAGCGGTTCACGCGGCGTTAGCCTGGTGTCAGGCGCACGGGGCGGCCAGCGTGGCGGTGAACGCCGACAGTGAACTGATCGTCAAACAACTGCGCGGGGAATATAAAATAAAAAATAAGGATCTGGCCCAATGGTTCATCCGCGTTCAATCCTTGGTTGAACACATCGGCCAGGTCACGTTCACGGCTATCCGCCGGGAACAGAATGCGGCGGCTGATGATTTGGTCAACCGGGCGCTTGACGAGGCCGGTAAAACTGCCTAGGGTACAGGCATGACAAGCCGTGAATCCGCCGAAACCCTTGAACGCCGCGCCGAAGACGAAATCTCGCCGGAAGAATCACATCGGGACGAATTTGTGGTCTATGGGTACATGGAGAAAAATCCAGATGATGAATTCACCCGTCTGGTGCGTGAAAAGACCATTCCGATGGATCGAGCCTATCGGCTCCTAATGCAAATGGCCCGTGATCCGGAAACCAAGGTTCAACGTCGGGATTTACTGGAACTTGTCATTGATTACGAGAGATGGGTGAGCCGCGAAAAAAACCGGCCGGTGTCGATCATTATTTTTGACATCGATCATTTTAAAGATATTAATACCGAACTTAATCATGTCGGCGGCGATCAGGTCCTCGTGCGGGTCGCCGAGACCCTGCAACAAGGCGTCCGGCAAAGCGATGATTTACTGCCCCATCAATCGACCCAGGGCGAGGCGGTCACGCGATGGGGCGGGGAGGAGTTCGCAGTCGTTTTGCCGCGGGTGAACCTTGAACAAGCCCAGCGGGTGGCCGATCGTATCCGCGTCCGGGTCGAGAACGATCTGCAAAATATTCGACCCGGCGGCCAACCGGTCACGGTCAGCGCCGGCGTGGCAAACTATGATCGCGCCCTCCATCCGGACGCAAAAAGCTTTTTGGAGGATGCTGACCAACAGCTTTTTGCCGCGAAGAATGCCGGGCGGAATACGGTGTACCCGCCCCTCTCGGAACCATCCGAATAACAAACAGACAAAGGATCGTGTTTGCAGGCGCGGAATTTTTTTTGGTATTGCGCGGCTTGACTACAACCATGAAATATTGTACAGTGTTCAAGCTCTGTACAGATCGCTGGATGATTGCCCGGTCATTCGACCGGGAGGAAAGTCCGAACACCCCCAATGACAACATTGGGTCAAGGAGAGTTGCTAACGGCAACCGGGAGTAACGTAACGTGGATACGGGTATACCGTCCATGTCACGCCAAGCCTAGGGCCCCGGTCGAATGACCGGGCGAAGAGTGCAACAGAAACAAACCGCCTCAGTACTACTCGCTTTGCTCGAGTACTGTGCGGCGCCCCTGAAGAAATAAACAGTGGCGTTGCCCAGAACCCGAACGGAGCGAGTGGTTCTGGGGTAAGGGTGAAATCGTGAGGTAAGAGCTCACGGCGGATCCGAGTGATCGGATCGGCGGGCAAACCCTCTCCGGTGCAAGATCGCATAGACCAGCTCCACTTTTTGCGGGTTGATCGTGAACCGCGCCACTATACACATCGAGCGTAAAAAGTGGGGCTGGTGGGTAGATTGCTAGAGGTTCACAGCAATGTGAATTCGAGAGAGATAATCATCCAACGGTCGCGCCTTCGTGCGGCCGCGGACAGAATTCGGCTTACAGGCGATCTGACAGGGCGCCTATCACATGAAACGATCCGATTTATTTTTTGCGGGACTGCTCGTTCCGCTCGACTACCTGGCGCTGGTTCTGGCCGGTTGGCTGGCCTATAGCCTGCGTTTTAGCAGTTTGAGTCAGTGGTTACCGGTCGCCGATGTCATTCCATTTGGCGGGTATATGCGGCTCGTCTTTGTTGCGGCGGCGGTCTGGGTCGGGGTCCTGGCCGCAACCGGCGTCTTTGCCGTTCGCCAAAGCCGGTTGAGCGCCGAATTAGGAAAAATATTCTTTGGGGCCTCAACGGCGGTCTTGATCGTTATTTTAACTATTTTCTTTCGGCGCGAATTTTTTTCTTCGCGCTTTATCGTTCTGGCGAGCTGGGTCCTGGCTCTACTGCTACTTTGGATAACTCATATCATCGTTCGGTCGGTTCAGCGTCAATTGTACCGGCGGGGGATCGGCGTTCGGGAACTGGTCATTTTTGGCCAGGATCAAACGACCAAGGACTTGGTGGCGATGTTCCACACCCAATCGACGCTGGGGTACCGGGTGGTCAAACACTGGCCGGAAGTAACGCTTGAGGCGCTTGAACAATTCGATCAACTGGCCCAGCAGGGGACGGTTGACGAAGTCCTCCAAGCCGACAGCGCCATCCCAAAAACACTGACCCTCCAGCTGATTGATCGCTGTAACGAACACGGGGTCGGTTTCCGCTACGCGGCCGATCTTTTTGACACCCAGGCCGGCCACGTTGATCTCGGTGATATCGGCGGCGTGCCGATCATCACGATTCGCCGAACGCCGTTAGACGGTTGGGGGCGGATTTTAAAACGCGGCGTTGATGTCATCGGCGCAACGCTTGGCTTAGCCGTGATTGCCGTTCCGGGCGCGTTGCTCGCGATGGCCATCAAGCTTGATTCAACCGGACCAATTTTTGTCCGCTTAGAGCGGGTCGGCCAACGTCAGCGCCGGTTCCGGCTTTGGAAATTCCGCTCGATGGTCCGCGATGCCCACGCCTTGAAGTCGCAACTCTTGGAAAAAAATGAACGCTGTGACGGACCGTTGTTCAAAATTTCCAATGACCCGCGCATCACCCGCTTGGGGCGCTGGTTGCGGAAAACAAGTATTGATGAATTGCCGCAACTGATCAATGTCTGGCGCGGCGACATGAGCTTGGTCGGGCCGCGGCCGCACGAGCCGGAAGAAGTTGCCCGGTACGAGGCTCGACACAAAAAACTGCTGGCGATCAAACCCGGAATCACCGGCCTGGCGCAAGTTTCCGGCCGCTCCACCCTGAGCTTTGAAGAAGAAGTCCGGCTTGACCTGTGGTACATCGAGCACTGGTCGCTCAGCCTTGATCTCCGGATTATCGTTCAAACTCCAGCCGTCGTTTTCTCCACCAAACATGCTGTCTAACCTTCGCGTCGCCCTCATTCACGAACACCTCGCCCAGGACGGGGGAGCGGAACGGGTCCTGCTGGAATTGTCCAAGATGTTCCCGGCCGCGCCGATCTATACGCTCGTCTACAACCGGCAACGGGCGAATCCGGCCTGGCGGGATCGCAATATCCGCCCCTCGTTTCTTCAGCGCCTGCCGGGCGGGGTGCGATATTACCAGTGGTATCTCAATTGGATGCCGACCGCGGTGGAACGGTATGATCTGGCCGGCTACGACTTGGTCTTGTCGAGCGCCTCGAGTTTCGCCAAAGGCGTCATCACCGAACCAAAAACGCTCCACGTGTGCTACCTGCACAGCCCGACGCGGTATCTTTGGAACGATACCCATCGCTACGTCAACGAGTTGCGGTACCCCGGATTTCTTCGTTCCCTCATTCCATTTTCACTGACCCGGATCAGAATGTGGGATCGGCTGGCGGCTGACCGTGTCGATCAGTTTATCGCCAACAGTAAGGAAGTCCAGCGCCGCATCACCAAATATTACCAGCGGTCAAGCACAGTGATCTCCCCGCCGGTCGATGTCGGGCGGTTCACACCCGCCGCCCACACCGGCAATTATTATCTGACCGGCGGCCGCCTTGTGCCGTATAAGCGTTTTGACTTGACGATTCGGGCCTTTAACCGGCTCGGTATCCCGTTGAAAATTTTTGGTGCCGGGCCGGCCGAAGCGGACCTGCGGGCGATCGCCAAACCAAACATTGAATTTGTCGGCCGGATTGGCGACGAGGCGATGAACGAGCTGTATCGCCACTGCCTGGCCTTTCTTAACCCCCAAGAAGAAGATTTTGGAATTACCGTCATCGAAGCGATGGCGGCCGGCCGGCCGGTCATTGCCTATGCCGCCGGGGGAGCGCTGGAAACGGTTGTCCCGGGCAAGACGGGGGTGCTGTTTGAAGACCAGGAGTGGGAGGCGCTGGCCGATACCGTCATCCGGTTTAAACCGGAACAGTTTTCAGCGTCGACGATTCGAGACTGGGCGATGACCTTCGGTCCGGAGCGATTTCATAAACAATTGGGCGATTATCTTGAGCTGGCTTGGAAAAATCATCAAACTCGGTTACACTCATAGCCTATGCCCAGTACTCCAACAATCGTCATCTCCAGTTTGAGACCCGGCAAAGGCGGCCGGCTTGTCCAATATCCACCGATAGTAATGTATTATTTGTTGTAGCACTGGATATGGAACTTCGCGATTATCTCACAATGTACTGGCGCCAACGGTGGTTGATCGTCACCATGGTGGTCGTCGCAACGCTGACGACCTATCTCGTCGCTTCGACTCGTCCGGTGCAATCAGGCGTCTCGACCTCCTTCGCGGTCAATCGCGTCAATCGCGAGATCACGCCGGATTACCAGTTTGACGGCTATTATGCCCTTCAGGCGGCCGATCTCTTTGCCCAAACGGTCGTCAGCTGGTTTAGCACCCCGGCCATCTTGCAAGAGATATATCAGGAAGCTAACCTTGATCCGGCCAGCAAGTCGATCGACACTCTGCCGTCTCGTTTCCACGTCAAAAAATATTCAGCGCAAAATATCGTCGTTCGTTTTACCGAACGAACGCCGCAACGGGCGGAGCAGGTGGCGGTCGCGATGAATACCGTCCTGACCGAACGGACGGAACAGCTCAATCAAACGGCCGACAATAAATCGCTTTTTGCCCTCGTGGCGACCAAACCGGTTGTGGCCGACGCCAAGCCTAATCCTTGGCTCTTCAGCGCCGCGGCCGCGGTTGTCGGCTTGGGCCTAGCCCTACTGACGGCCGCCGGACGGCAGTATCTTCGGGCCTAACCGACAGGCGTCCCGTGTCTTTATACCAAACAACTTCTAATCCCGTTAGAAATGAAACAATCTAACTTTACCCATCAGGCCGAGTTACTACCGGTGATAGATATGTATTCTAGGAGTGTGAGTTTTTATCATTTCTAACGGGACTAACGGGATGCGCATCGGCATCGACGCGCGATTTTTCGGACCGCAGGAAACCGGCATCGGTCGTTACGTTGAACGGCTGATGGCGCATTTGGCCCAGATTGACCAGGTCAACGAGTATGTCGTCTTACTGAGAAAAAAGGCTTGGGATCTCTGGTCGCCGCTTAATCCGCGCTGGAGTAAACTACCGGCCGATGAGCGCTGGTACAGCCTGGCGGAACAGATCAAGATGCCGGGACGGTATCGGGCCGCCAAGGTTGATCTCTGGCACCTGCCCCATTTCAACGTTCCGCTCTTTTGGCGCGGGCCGTTCGTGGTGACGATTCACGACCTGATTCTCAATCAATTCCCGACCGAACGAGCGAGCACCTTAGGTCCGATTGTTTTCCGGGCGAAATTTATGGCCTACGAGGCGGTCATTCGCCACGCGATTCGCGACGCGGCCCAGATCATCACCGTGTCCGAACATAGCCGCAAAGAATTGTCCGAACGTTTTGCCGTCAATCCCGACCGGGTGACGGTCACCTATGAGGCGGTCGACCCTCTGCCTGAACCGTCGGAATGGTCGAGCGTCGCCGAACGGGGCGTCGAACAGCCGTATTTGCTCTACGTCGGAAACTCCTACCCGCATAAAAATCTGGAAAAACTTATCGAGGCGGTTCAGCTCGCCCAGCGCCGGGGCGAACAGTTTCAGTTGGTCCTCGTCGGCAAGCGAGATTATTTTTCACACCGGCTCGAGCAATTGGTGCAACGCCGCGGCCTGACGAATGTTGTCTTTTTCGGGTTCGCCTCGGACCAGGAGTTGGCGGCTCTCTATCAGCACGCCCAGGCATATTTTTTCCCGTCATTGTCGGAGGGGTTCGGCCTGCCGGCGCTTGAAGCGATGTCCTGCGGCACTCCGGTTTTTGCCGCCCGGGCCAGCTGTTTACCGGAGGTGTTGGGTTCGGCCGCCCATTTCTTCGATCCGCACGACGCCGAGAACATCGCTCAATCGATTTCCATCGCTCTTCATGATACACTGGAACGACAACGTCTCATTGCCGCCGGCACGGTTCGAGTCCGTGAATTCTCCTGGCGCCGGATGGCGGAGGAGACGTTAGCCCTCTATACTGCCACGTATGCCCGCCTCACGCCAAAGACGCGTTCCTGATTCGAATATTCTTGACCTCCGCGAGGTGCTGGCGGAGCAGTCGTCCGGCGCTCAACGACCGCGCCGGATTCGTTGGCGGTCAACGAAGGGGAGTCACGGCCACGCTCAACCACTCCACCGGCCGGGCCGGACGGTGATTGATTGGATGCGAACCCGGCGCGAAATGACGAAATTCCTCTTGGCGGTGGTGATCATCGGACTTCCAGTCGGGTTGATTTTCGGCGTCGCCCGGGCCAGCCGCGCGGCCAGTCATGCCACCGCCCTGGCAAAACAAGGAGCGGCCAGTCTCGAGCGCGGCGGACGGGCGATGGTGGCGTATGACGCAACCGGAGCGAGCGCGGCCTTTCGTGATGCTGAAGAGAAATTTGTCCAGGCAAAAAAAGAGTTAACCGAGGCCGTATGGTCGCAAACTAGGGCCGCCGGTCGCGTCCCGGTTGTTGGCGCGAAATACCAAACGGCCTTGTCGGCAGTTATGGCCGCGACTGAAATTGCTCAAGCCGGCGAGGTCCTGTCGGGCACCCTGGTCGGTGTCGCGCCGCCAGCCACGACCGGCATTACCATCCAAAACGACGGGATCATCCAGGGTTCGGTCGGACTCCTCGGACCGATGCTTCGCCAACCGCAAAGTTTCCGCCAGGGGCTTGGGCATCTTCTGGCGGCGATGGCGGCGTTGAAAGATATCAAGGCGGCCGACGTTCCCGCCGACTACCAATCGATGATCACGACGTGGCAGCAAGTTGCGCCGCTCCTCACTGAACCGGCGCAACGGGGGACTACTATTGCTGATTTTCTCACTGCTCTGTTCGCCGGCGACCAGACGAAGGAATTTCTTGTGGTGTTCCAAAATCATGACGAGCTCCGGGCGACCGGCGGATTTATCGGCACCTTCTTACTCGTAAAATTTGAAAAAGGCGTGTTTAAAGTCCTTGATGCGCCGGTGACCGGCCCGTTTGACCTGACCGCGCAAATTCCGCACACTAGTTTGCCGCCGCAGCCGTTATTGGCGATCGCGCCGTACTGGACCTTCCACGACGCGAACTGGTTCTTGGATGTCCCGACCTCATCGGAATTTCTCATGGACTTTTATGCCCAAGCGCGTGGTTTCAAACCGGACGGGATCGTCTACCTGACGCCGGGATTGGTCGAATCGTTATTGCGCCTGACTGGCCCAATCCAGCCGGTCGGATATGGGATCGATATCACCGCCGATAATTTCTTGCGGGCGACGGAGCACCAAGTCGAATTTAATTACGACAAAGCCCTCAACAACCCCAAAGAGTTTTTGATTGACCTTGTTCCGACATTGCTTCAAGCCTTGACGAAACTTGATTCGACGGAAGGCCTCCTTGCGGCCGGGGTCACACTCCAACATGCCGACCAGGGTGATTTGCTGTTTTATAGCCGCGATCAAGCGACCCAAAAAATTATCGAGAATATTGGATGGAGCGGGAAACTTTTAACGCCCCCTGATGATTACCTAGCGACGGTCACGACCAACCTCGGCGGGGGAAAGACCGATCGGGTGATCAAAGAATCAGTGGCCCTGACAGTCACGCCCGAATCGCGGGGACTGTTGCATACCGTCGCGATAACCCGTCAGCATAGCGGGACCGTTGGCGATCCACTCACCGGCGCGACGAACCGTTCATTCCTTCGTGTCTATGCGCCGTCCAATGCCCAATTTATCGACGTACAGGGAAATGTTCAGACGGATGATTTCTTTCTTCCGGCCGAGACCGGAGCGAAAATTACCCCCGAACTACGGGCCGCCGAAGGGACGGTTCTCCTCGATCAAACAGGCGCGGTGCGGATCACCGGCGAATCGGGACGAAAAGTCTTTGGCGCTTGGAGTCTGATCGTTCCGGGCCAAACCCAGACGGTGACATTCCACTACACCACGCCCATTCCGGACAATGGCCGCTGGTCATTGGTTTGGCAGAAGCAACCGGGTGCTCCACAACGCGCCTGGACCGTGACCTATGAGCAGGGAATTGGCAAAAACATCGTCGACGTCGTGGGCGATGGCGGCAACATCAAAAAAAAACGCGCCGTTTTCACGACGAATTCAGACCGAAATCGAACGTTCGGCGTGGTCGTCCAGTAAAAGTAATCCACCCCGTTAGAGTTGCACAATTCTACTTGAGTTGTATTTGAGTAAAAAGACTGTAGCCAAGGTCATCATCCCTAAAACCCAAACGTCAGCAACTCTAACGGGGTTAGAAGCAGTTGTGGTTCATCTTTCTTGGACTAAAAATAACAGCCTGGCGCACGAGCGGGGAATATTTATCCCCAGGAATTTTGCTTAACATTAGCCAAAAATAGGCAATGTCCGTCCATGTGGGCTTGACATTTTTTAAGCTGGGGAGTATTCTACTCAGTCACGCTCGAAAAGGAGGGCTGACGAGCGCACCTAACAATTCAAACGCGAACGATCGTTGAGGAGCGATTGCCGCAAAACAAGCTGAACCTGAAGGGTTGCGTGTTTTGATGACAATTGTCTTCACAACGCGCAACCCTTTTTGAAATACACCTCTCCTTCGGAAAGGAGAGGGGAGGAATCCAGCCCCACTTTAGCAAAAGTGGAGCTGGAGACGGAGAGTGGTAGAGCGAGCTTGGGGTTAGAGTTTCTACGGTCAGTAGCCGAGTGTTGCTGATTGTAGGAGCTGTAACCCTAAACCTAGAAGTACCTTTGACCCTAAAGCGCCTTAGGCGCGAGGAGTACTACATGTTTAACGCGATTGTCGTTTTGACTCTGACTTGCCTCTTCGTCTGGAACCTAACGCAGCGCAGTCAGATCAAGGATCAGAAACGTGTCTGCGAACGCATCAAGTACAACGCTAAGGCATTCGAAATCCGAGAGTTCTACATCGAGTACTACCGTGAGCACGGCACCTGGCCGGACATCAAGATTCTCCGGGCAGATCGTGATGCCGATAGCCTCGATAATGCTCTCTGGGCTAACTGGCAGATCGATGCAAGGTTCGAGAAGACCTACACCAAGCAGTGGCTGCTGGAAATCTGGATCCCAGGCGAAAACCTGCGTCGGATCTTCCACACGGGAATTCGTAGCGCCGCCTGAACCGCTCCTTCTACACCGCAACACAAGTTACGGTGAAAGCCATGACTACAGTCTGGCTTCTCACTCGAACGCAGTAGTATGTCATTCCGGGCCGTGACCCGGAATCCACTAAAACTAATGCGCTCAAGTGAGAATATCCGTAGTACCTTGACTAAAAACATATATAGGGCGAGGAGGTGATGAAACGTGTACAACGTAATCGTATCATCCTCTGCATTCACCCCATCGAACTCTTTCGGAGAGAACAGCGTACAGTTGGAGAAAGCCCGAAAGGATTTCGAGGCAGAGATTCAGAAATCTGATGGTATCGTGATCAGTCACACGGTGAACGTGTACAACTTCCTGAACAACGGATCCAGTAGTTACGCTGGTCAGGGGAGCCACGGGATGATTGTCTTCACGGCTATCATCGATAGCGGCTCGAATTCCTAATCCCAAACCCTCCCACTTCATGCCCCGCGCAATTAAAGCAGAAGACCGAACATCTTCTGCTCCCACCCGAGACTCTGAAAAAACTTTCAGCATTCAGGCGGGAAGTACCTTACAACATTGAGATATCAACTACCGACGTTGACAAACCAAGCAGTTAACTCTTGGGAGGAATTCATGAAGAAGATAATCGTAATGATTAGCGTGGGCATGATTCTTGCCACAGTTGCACAGGCAGCGGACACGCTGAAGTACTCGGTTCTGGTTTTTAGCCAGGGCGTTTACCAGGCGGATTCGTTTCTGGTCGCCATGACCCGGGTCAAGTCCCAGGTCACGGTCGGCCACAATGTCGGCTACCTCGAGTACGACTTTTCCAAGCCCCGTCTGATGCAGGCCTGGTACGGTCGGAACCTCGGCCGGACGACACAGGTCAAGTTTGGACAAGTATTTGTCCCGTCTGGAAATGATTTTCCGGCACCGCACGATGCATTGTTCGGATGGGATCCGATGTACAAGGTGCAGCCGGGGCTGAACGACCGGGGCCTGCTCGTCAAGAGCAACACCTACTGTGGTCGGATCAATGGTTCAGTCGCCGCCATTAATGGCAGCGGGATCAGCGGCACCCCGCGCAACTCGCATCGGGCGGTAGTCGACGGCAACGTCAACTTCGGCACTGGGCCGTACTACGCCTCTTTCAACTACCGCGCGTCCTCGACGATGCGGTACAGCTGGACGGTTGTCCAGTACAGGGCGTACGGGTTCACGCTTCGCGGACACCTGATGCGGAATGAGAACTTCGTTTCTCACACCAATCTTCAGGTGAAGGCGGCCGATCTCGAGTACCATTTCGAGAAGGTGCAACTCGGTGTTCACGCCGAGAAGGGATACCGCGAGTTTGCCGCTAACCTCAATCTCGACGGAAAAAACCGGGTACTTGGCACCTTGTACCGTGACCACGGTCACAACGGTGGTCGCCTGATGGTCCAGGGCGCCTGGGGTCGAAGTAACTAGTTGAAGTACAGGCCGTGAGCGAATGCTCGCATGAGGAAGAAGCCTGAAAAAATTCTTCCTCGCTGTCTCCCGATGTGTATCGGGACTGATGAGCTCAAAAGAGCGAAACAGCGTACATTACATCAATTGTAGGAACCCAGTACCACTCACTTCGTTCGGGTACTGGGTGGAACACACAGGGAGGGGAGCCTCAGCACCACTGCTTCGCAGAGGGGCTGGGTCACAAGCACTGGTTGTTGATACCGCCACAAGCATGGGTCAACACCAGCCGTCCTCAACATCTAGTCAAGGAGGTGAAAACTTCCGAAACCAGGCGGCGAGGACATATGACGGTAGGGTGAGCTTGCTCACCGCAACTGCCGCCCGCTTGCCTCCCGATGTGTTCCTACTAACCTATGACCCGTTTAGGAGGGAATCATGGACCATCTGCTTGGCACCATCACCATGGTGCTCGCAATCACGATGGTTGTTGTCGGCGTTCCAGCTCAGGTTCGAAAGAACCACAAAGAAAGACGCTGTGGCATGCCGCTGATGCTCTCGATACTGGTTTTCTCGGTCTACGTATCGAGAACCCTGTATGCGCTGAGCATCGGAGCGTACTACATCGTGGTGCCTGATCTGATTGGTGTCGTGCTTTCAGCCATCATGCTGGTACAGCACCACCAATTTCGGAAGCAGTAGACTTGCAATACGTACCAACCTCACACGGATGCGCCACCCCGCTTCGGCGGAGAAGGAGCTGAAATGTTCAATCACGCGATTTTCGAAACGGCCAAGATCGTCGGTGCGATTCTCCTGATCGGCGCGTTACTTCTCGGTGCTTCCGAGGACAACCTTCCGGCCAAGAAGAAGTAGACAGCTCTTTTTAACTGGTTACTCGCGCCCATCAGCGAGTCCAACTCTACAACGGTTTGTGGTTACCCTTTAAAACCACTCTTCACTCGAGCATTTGATAACAACAATGGAATGTTCAAGCGAGACTCAATAGATTGTTCATAATATTTCCTGCGGCACACCCGCCGCCCCATCAGCCAGGGAATGGCTGAATATCATGGAGGATATCATGATCCGTCGCCGAAACCGTCGGAATCACAGGAAGTGCTACCTCCCGTTCTTCAAGCGGATCGCAGCTCACGAACAGGCGATCGCGCTGGCGATGCGGGACTGTCGGCACTACGGCGCCTAGGTCTCTAGGGATTTCATGGCCGGGAGCAAGTCATCACGATTGCTTCCGGCCCCTCACTCGAGCATTCGATAGAAACTATGGAATGTTCAAGTGAGGATATATTGATCGATCTTTCCAACTCACCACAACCATAGCCCATCGGCTATCAGGAGGTTCCGTGACTTTCCGTTCGAAAGTTACCGCGGACCTCTTGTTCGGGGTCCAAATCATCGGCGCGTTCGTGCTTTGCGTCAGTCAATTTATACGACTGCTGACATCGACGAATGGGCAACTGCTGTGCATGTTCCTGGGGATAGAAATTTTCATCGCCCTACATCTCCTGCTCGCAGTAGCCGCCCTCCGGGATCAACCAAACCGGATCACGAAGCAGGCCGTTTGGATATACGCACTCTGGGTCGTTCTCATCGGGACCAACATCATTGCGTTTTTTCTCAACGGGCATTACCGCTGGAGTGAAAACGACACTCGAACTGGGATTCTGATTCTGGTTGGAGTCGGGACCGTCATGTCCGCGATGCGGATTCGGAAGATCGGACTCGGCGATCCGATGGTCAAGGGACTCCTCGCTATGATTTTCAAGGCTTTACCGCAAGACGAGTTCAGGAATTTAGTGCACCACCCAAGGAGGCTTGGAGGACTTCGTTGGGAGTTTTATAGTTCAGTTTCTTCCGAGGACGGTTGTTTAGTTTTTCCTGGATTTGGTGGAGTTGTGCATTGGTCATGGTAGCAAGAT
>ORJL011186737.1_pt1 | contig 67771 bp, 60 predicted proteins | sample 1779941 | NCBI WGS metagenome assembly ORJL01 (sample SAMEA104232317, study PRJEB22302) | groundwater metagenome | biome: forest; feature: aquifer; material: groundwater | place: USA | collected 2011-08-07 | depth 5.8 m | reverse complement strand
TGTTTTTGAGCAGCTTATTCTAGTTTTCAAAGAGCGCTTTATAGCCACTTGGGATCAGTTGGCTGAAATTTTAGCACCATCGTCACATACATGCGACTTTGAGCTCAAAATCGCTGCGTGACTTTTTACGAGAGCATCAATATTATAACAAAATTAATGCCTAGATGGCAATTGTAAAGGAGAAGCGATCATGAAAAGCAACCATATGAAAAACCTTTTACAAGGCATAGGTCTGCTACTGCTGGCTTGTTCAGTTCTATCTTTTTCAGGCTGCAACAGAAGCCATGCCGATGGCACCACGGCGGATACCGTCAGCCTAAATGCGAGTAAAATGGTGCAGGAGGGAAGGCAGATTTTTCGCTTTGATACCTTCGGGGATGAGGCATTCTGGGGCGATACGCTCAAATTGCACCAGGCGATAGCCGGCGCCGCCAACGGGGGCGTAGGTGCGGGCGTAAGCCCTGCCACGGCCCTGGCCGTGGGATTGAAAATTGACCTGGACGCCTTACCCGCAGACCTGGTGGCGCAGCTGCAAAGCGGAGCGGTTAATCTCACTTCGCCAGCCACCACGCTGGCCCTGCTCAAGTTGAAAGCGGTGGTCGGCGTGACCGGTTTCTTCGATGCCGCGGGGGCCATTACCTCGCTGGGAATTCAATGCTCATTCTGTCATTCCACCGTAGACAGCTCCTTCAGCGCCCGCGGCATCCCGGCCGGCAACATCGGCCATCGGCTGGACGGCTGGCCTAACCAGGATCTCAATGTGGGCGCCATTGTAAATCTTTCCCCCGACCTGAGCGCCGTCGTGGCCCTGCTGGGAGTCCCGGATGCCACGGTCCGCGCCGTGCTTACGGGCTGGGGTCCGGGTAAATATGATGCCCAGTTGTTTGTGGACGGCATCGGCGCCACGCCGACCGGGGCGCCCGGTTCGTCCGCAACCCTAATCCCGCCGGCCTTCGGTCTGGCGGGGATGAACCTGCATACTTCGACGGGCTGGGGCGGAGTCAGCCACTGGAACGCCTTTGTCGCCGTTCTGGAAATGCATGGCAAAGGAACATATTATGATCCCCGTTTGCGGGACGCCGTGAAATTCCCTGTCGCTGCCCGGGCGGGCCTCGACAATGTGCGCAACGATCCCGATCTTGTCACCGCAAAACTTCCGGCCCTGCAGGCATATCAATTGGCAATTGCCGCACCGGTGCCCCCGGCAGGCTCCTTCAATGCGGCAGCCGCCGAGCGCGGCAAGCTCGTCTTTAACGGCAAGGCGACATGCGCCACCTGTCACGTACCGCCCCTCTTTACCGAACCGGGTTGGAACATGCATTCGCCTGCCGAGATCGGCATCGATGCTTTTCAAGCCAACCGTTCACCTGACGCGCGCTACCGGACTACGCCCCTCAAGGGGCTCTGGAGCCACATGAAAAGGGGCTTTTACCATGACGGGAGGTTTGCCACCCTGCTCGATGTGATCAACCATTACAATACCTTCCTGATCTTGGGGCTGACGGATTTGGAAAAGGCCGACCTGGTTGAATACCTGAAGTCAATTTAGTTTCCATCCGGAAACGGTTCTTTTCCACTCTGGCGGTGTCAATCTGCGGGCTTGCTTGTGCGGCGTACTTGGTGTATGCCTCCGCGCAACCCCTTGATTTCCTACCCAGGACGCAAAATCCCTCGTTTCCGAATGGGAAACCAATAGTGTCTCATCCGGAGTTTCCGGATGGACACTATTTAGCCAGGGCGTAATAAGAAACAGAGGTGAAATTAAAATGAATCAACCGATGAGTGAGGTGGGCATGTGAGAATGCAGGAGATTATAACAATTGCCAGGAAGCAGCACATCCCTTTTAGGGTTGGCCTTTCCAAGACGGACCTGATCAGGGCCATTCAAACAAAAGAAGGGTATACGCCATGTTTTCGGAGGGAAGATTCCTGCGAGGAGAAAGAATGCCTGTGGATGAATGATTGCCTGCCCAGTAAACAGCGGCTTTGAGCGGAAGCAGGGAGGATCTCGGCAGTTACGATTATTTAATCAGCCGCCGCAGGGCTTCCTCATACTTTTCCCTCGTTTTTTCGATGACTTCCGGGGGGAGGTGCGGGGCTGGCGGCTTTTGGTCCCACTTAAGCGATAGGAGATAGTCGCGGAGGAACTGTTTGTCAAAACTCTTCTGGGACCTGCCGGGTGCGTAATCATCCTTGGGCCAGAATCTCGATGAATCGGGGGTGAGCAGTTCGTCGATCAGGATCAGTTTTTCACCTACCATGCCGAACTCCATCTTCGTGTCGGCAATGATGATGCCCGCCTGGTCGGCGATTTGTTCCGCCCGTTTGTAGACGGCAATGCTGACGGCCTTGATCCGTGCGGCGAGATCTTTGCCCAGCACGTTTTCCATTTCCTTGACCGTAATCGGCAGGTCGTGTTCACCCGCCTCGGCTTTGGTCGAAGGGGTAAAGATCGGCTCGGGCAGCCGCTCCGATTCCCTTAACCCCGGGGGCAGTTTATGGCCCGCAAGGGCTTTGCCTTCCTGGTAGTCTTTCCAGCCGGAGCCGCTTAAGTATCCCCGGACAATGCACTCCACGGGCAGGGGTTTAGCTTTTTTGACCAGCATGCTTCGGCCATGCAATGCCTCCCCGTAGGGGCGGCACACGACCGGATAGGCAAGCGGGTCCGTGGAAATGAGGTGATTGCCGATGATGTCTTCCATCTTCCGGAACCAGAAGGCCGACATCCGCGTCAGGATCTCTCCCTTGCCGGCGATGGGATCGGGCATGATCACGTCAAATGCGGAGATCCTGTCTGTCGTGACGATGAGCAGTTCGCCATTGACCTCGTAGATATCACGCACTTTTCCTTTTCCTGCCAGCTTCAAACCTGGAAAATCCGTCTCCATGAGCCCTTTATTTTGCATGGTCGCCCCTTGCGCACACCGCTTATCGTAAAAAAGGATTGTTCTTCTTTTCGTGACCGATTGTCGAGGTGGGTGTCCTTCCGTAGTTGTGCCCCGGCAGTACCTGTGTACTATCGGGCAGGGTAAAGAGCTTCTCCTCGATGGACTTTAACATGACCGGCCAGGAACCGCCCGGGAAATCCGTTCTGCCGACGGCTTCCACAAAAAGGGTATCCCCGGTGAAAACGATGCCCTCGGCATAAAGGGACATGCTGCCGGGAGAGTGGCCCGGTGTGTGCAGGACGGCCAGAGAAACAGCGCCGACCGTGATCCGCTCTCCCTCTGTTACCGTAATGTCCGCCGGTGGCGATGGCTCCGCATGAAACATGGCCAGCACCCTCTCCGCCTTAGCGGTAAGCTCGGCTGCATCGTCCCGGTGGATGATGATTTCCGCTCCCGTGAGTTTTTTCATGGCCTGGTTGCCGCAGATATGATCCACGTGGCCGTGGGTATTGACGATATATTTAATTTTCAGGTTGTTATTTTTCGCCAGGGCAACGATGTCTTCGGTGGCTCCTGCCGGATCGATCACCAGGGCCTCGCCGCTTTGCGGGTCACCGACAAGGTAGGCGAAAACAGCCATGGAACTGACCTGCATCTGTTTTAAAAACATAAACGCTCCCTCATGCCTGATGATGGCTCATTGTTTTTCCACATAACCGGTAAGAAGCTGCCCCGTCTGTTGCATGGCGAGAAACTTTTCGCCCGCCAGTGTGCACCACGCCGGCAGATCCTTGGCAAATCCCGGATCGTCGGCCACAATCTCCAGTATCTCGCCGGGCTTCATCACGGCCAGTTCCTGTTTTGTGCGCACGATGGGCATCGGACAGAAAAGCCCTGTGCAGTCTATCGATTTATCCGCTTTCATGTCAGATGTCTCTTCAGGGGAAATCTTACGGAAATCTTACAGCGAACTGCCCTGCGGTTCAGTTTTCCGATTTTTCACTGTTGGTTTCTTTGCAGGCCGGGCAGGCAGCCAATTTATCGCTGTAGGATGTCCCACAGGCCTTGCATGCGATCAGGGTAATATCGCAGGGCTGACAAAAAGAAGGCTCCAGGCAATCCTTAGTCAGCTCAGATTCGCATAAAGTACAGGCACATTTTTTTTTCATGTTACTGCTCCCTGCTTTTGCTTATAATCATCTATGGCCTTATGCAGCGCATCGGCCCCCAGATTGGAGCAATGCATCTTGTTGGCGGGCAGCCCCCCCAGTTCCTTGGCTACACTGGCATTCGTTATCTCCATGGCTTCGTCCAGGGTCTTTCCTTTGGCCATTTCGCTCACCATCGAGGAAACGGCAATGGCCGCACCACAGCCGAAGGTCTTGAATTTAACATCTTCGATAACGTTATCCTTAACTTTAATATAAAAGCTCATCATATCGCCGCATACGGGATTGCCAATTTCCCCTACGCCATCAGCGTCTTTTATCTCCCCGACATTGCGAGGATTCTGGAAGTGATCCATCACTTTTTCGGAATAAAACGGCATACTCTTCTCCTATTCTTCTTCTGGTGATACCGGGCATTCTGCATGTTCATGTTCCTGTTCGTAATCCGTACCCGGCCCGGCGGCACGGCGGTTCCCTGTCTTCTGAAAATAGCTGTAGAGAGGCGACATGTTCCTCAATTTGGCGACGATGGGCGGAAACTCCGCGAGCAGATAATCGACATCTTCATCCCGATTATACTTGGAAAGGGTAAGCAAAATAGAACCCTGACCCACCGCCGGATCAACTTGTATCGCCGTCAGCACATGGGACATCTTCAGCGCTTTGGAGGCGCAGGCCGAGCCGCTGGATACATAGATTCCTTTTTGGTCCAGAAAGAGGAACATGCCTTCCCCTTCCACAAATTCCACGGAAAGGTTGATGTTGTTGGGCAGGCGTTGTTGGGGATGTCCGTTGAAATAGATGTGGGGAATCTTTTCCGGCAGTTCCGCCATCAGGCGGTCCCGGAGCCGGAGCACGTGCCGGTAATTTTCTTCCCGTTCCCCTTCAACAAGCTCGCAGGCCTTGCCGAAACCCACGAGGGCCGGCACGTTCTCCGTTCCGGCGCGCCGTCCGTTTTCCTGAATTCCGCCATCAATCTGTGGTACGATCCGGACACCCTTTTTTATAAAAAGCGCGGCTGCCCCTTTCGGCCCGTAAAATTGCGCGCCCGAGAGGGTCAAGAGATCGACTCCCAGGTCCTTTACAGCCAGAGGGATAATGCCCGCCGTACAGACGGCGTCGGTATGGCAGGGGACCCCTCTTTCCCGGCATAACCGAGCTATTTCCGCAATAGGCTGCAAGGTGCCGATTTCCGGATTGGCGTGCTGGATGGAAACCAGGATCGTGTCTTCCCGGATGGCTTTGACAACAGCGGCGGGTGAAACCAGACCGTATTGGTCCACGGGCAGCAGTGTGACCTCAAATCCCTGCTGGCCAAGACGCCGGGCTGCATTGAGCACGGAGAAATGTTCGATCTCCGAGACGATCAAGTGTTTCCCCTTTTGTCCGTAAGCCGCTGCCACGCCCTTGAGGGCGAGATTGTTGGCTTCCGAGGCGCAGGAGGTAAAATATATCTCGCTTTCCTGCCCGCCGATCAGATGGGCAACCTGCTGGCGCGCCTTTTCGATGGCGTCTTTCGATCTAAAACCGAGAGAGTGCATGCTCTGGGCATTGCCGTAATATTCCCGGAAATAGGGGAGCATCTCGGCGAGCACGCGCTCGTCGAGGCGCGTATTGGCATGATTTTCAAAATAAATTTCTTGCACCGTCTGCACCTGTAAGTTGCTATCCACTGCGCCGGTTGAAGCGTCCCCTCCTCGAAGAGCCCGTGCGCAAGGGGAAAGGAGAGGAATTTCGACCATTAAACCGGCAAAGTATACTTTTTAGGAAAGACCATGTCAAGAAAACAATGGCCATCTGGCCATCAGGCCTTCTTTCCCAGGGTTGCCACAATGTCGGCCCGGGAAATGATGCCTACCAGGATGCCGTCCTTATCCACGACGGGCAGGCGCTTGATGCGTCGCTCATCGAGAATTGCGGCCGCCTTGCGGATATCCTCATCGGGACCGATGGTTAAAGCCGGGGCGCTCATGACATCCGCCACCTGGTTGCCCCTTCCGGATTTTGTCCCTCCGGGCTCGCCCAGGATGTGGTGCAGAATGTCCCGGAAGGTGTGGTCTTTCCTTAGCCCGGCCAGCACCAAAAGATCCGCCTCGCTGACCACGCCGAGGACCCGCTTCCCCTCATCCAGCACCGGCATGCCGCTGATCTTGTGCTGCGACAGAAGCTGCGCCGCCTCCGCTAAAGCGGTGTCCTTCTGCACCGCCACGACCGTTGTCGTCATGACCGCCTGCACCGGCACCTTTACGGCCACCCGCTGGCGGGCATGGCGCAGGGCGATCTCGTAAATCCGCTTGAGATCATCCTCCGTTACATCCACATAGGTCTTCATTTCCCTGAGGGCAGCCCGCAGGTCTTCTTCTTCCAGGGATGTACACCCCTGCTCGTCAGTCATGGGTAACCTCCGCTCCTGATGTAACGCAGCATACGCATTTTTACGAAGCCGTCATTCCTGCCAACTGATGCAGGTCACGGGGCAGGACTCGATCGCTTCGTCAATCAGGTCTTCCGGCCCTCCCTCTGGTTTGATGACCTTCGCTTTTCCGCTCTCGCTGTCGAGCTTGAAAACCTCGGGACAGATTTCCTCGCAGGTCCCGCAACTAATGCATTCCTCTTCGTCTACGTAAACTCTTTTTGCCATGGGTAAATCCTTTCCTTATATAATTTTTTCACTTCCACTATAGGCTTCCTCAACCTTCAGGACGGCTATTGCCACGCGCGGATATTGCGGGTCAGCCCAGGTCAGCATCTCTTCGTAGAGCGCACCATCCCGGAAATAGGCAATCGTCCCTTTCAGCTGAAAAGATTTCCCTTCCTTGGAGATGTAGAGAACCACTCCCCGGCTGCCGGAAAGAATGTTGGCCCGGGTCTTTTGAAAAAAGTTATCAGCAATCATGATGTCTCCTTCCTGGGACATCTTCACGGAGGTTACATAAACAGAGTTTGGTTTGCCCTTGCTATCGGTTGTCGTAAAAACTACGGGACCCTCCCGGTCCTCCCAAGCTTTGCTTAATATATCTGGTAACTTACTCATGTTGATTCTCCTTTTTCTTTTTAAAAAAGGGCGGGGGCGGCGTGCGCCCCCGCCCTTTGTCTGTTAGGCCGTTGCTTTTTTCAAGGTGAAGAGGTGATAAACGGTCATCAACACCCCGGCAAGGAAGATGACGCCAAAGAAGAGCACCACCTTAAACCAGAACATCATTGTGATGTGGGCGGTGCTGTAACCGATATCCATGATCCTCTCGATATAGGTTTGCAGCACGCCGGCCACGCCGAAAACGACCCCCATGAACACCATGGCGATGACCATCGTCCAGAAGCCCCACACGCCAAGGTGGTCGTCGAATTTTTCAATGCCTTTCAACTGCGGCATGGCAAAATAGAAGACCACGAGATTGAGCAGCGCATAGGCCCCGAAGAAGGCCAGATGCCCGTGGGAAACGGTGATCTGGCTGCCGTGGGTGTAATAGTTGATTTGGGGCAGGGTATGAATGAACCCGAAGACACCCGCTCCCAGAAAATGGAAGATGGCCAGTGCCATGATATAGGTCCACATCAGGGGGTTGACGATGGGATTCTTCCGTTCCTTGATGTGCATCCAGGTGTCCAAGACCATCAGGGCCACGGGCAGCGGTTCCATGGCGCTGAAGATGCCTCCCCACCAGAGCCAGTAATCCGGGGAGCCGATCCAGTAGTAATGGTGGCCCGTGCCCACCAGGCCGGTAAAGAGAAAGAGGCCCGTTTCCACATAAAGCCATTTTTCCACCACCTTGCGTTCCACCCCCGTTACCTGGATGATGACAAAGGCGGCGATGGCGGCCGTAATCAGTTCCCAGGCGCCCTCCACCCAGAGATGAATTACCCACCACCAGTAGTAATAGTCCGCGTTGAGGTTTTTGAAAAAAGGCATGCCGAAGAGGTAAAGGACAGACAGGAAGGTCACGCCGGCCAGCAGCATCCATTGGAGAACCGATCTTTCTTCGGCCTTGAGGATCGTCAGGCCCACATTGGCCACGAAGAGCAGGGCCGCCACGACGATGAGAAAGTCGAGGGGCACGGGTATTTCCAGGAGCGGTTTGCCCTGGGTCCAACCGAAAAGAAAACCGACGACGGCGGCCACGGCCGTGCCGGCAAAGATCACAAGCTGTAAGTAAGCAATTTTCGTACTGAATAATTCCCGCTTGCACTCCAGGGGAAGAATGAAATAAGTGCCCCCCATGAAACCGAGGAGCATCCAGGCCACCAGCGTATTGGTATGGATGGCCCGGGCCGTGGCAAAGGAAAAGACATCAACGAGCCCCTGGGGGAGGGGAAAGGCATAATTTACAGCCAGCCACAGGCCCATTACCACCTGGAGGCAGAACAGCAGGAGCGACAGACCGAGGTAGTAGCTGGCAACTTTTTGGCTTTCGTAACGGATCATCGTTGCACCTCCTTTTCTATCTTAAGAGCTAAAATGAAGTCCGCAATGATGGCCGCTGTTTCCGGGGAGACGTTCTGGGCCGGCATGCCCAGGTCCGGTTTTACCGATTGGGGGTTGATAATGAGTTTGACGAGGGTGTCCCGATCATAGCGTATCTGCTTGGCAATATCATTGAAATCACCGGCAAGTCTCCGGCCCAGCTTATCAAGGCTGTGACAGCCGCCGCAGGCGCCCATGACGATGTCGATCTTGTTCAGTTTCTGGGCGCTGGCTTCCCGCAGCTGGAAGGCCTTGACGAATTTTTCATCCTGGGGAGGCCAATGACGGTTTTCTATGGTGCCCACCCACTTGAGGAAGGCAACCAGTTGCACCGCCTCTTCCTTGGAAATTCCGAGCCGCGGCATCTTGCGGAAAGAATTTTTATAAACCACCTCCGGATTCATGACGATGGAGATGATGTTGTTTTCACCCAACCGGTAGAAGGCCTTGGTCATGTCCGGTGCGTAATAGCCGCCGAAACCCAGGATGGTGTGGCAGTCGTTGCAGTTGTACTTGTGCCAGACCTTTTTACCAGCCACCACCTGTTCGCTGATCTGGTCCGTCTTCACGAACTTCGGTTCCTGGCGGTGGAAATCATAGGTCAGCCAGAGAAAAATGATGGCCGACGACAATGTCCCCACCCAAAAAATGGTTTTTGCCGTTGTGCTTGTCATCTTGTTTTTCCTCCTTGTTTTGTCAAGTATCGGGCTGATTCGTACCCGGCCCTTACTTGCACCGTTGGAAAGATTATGTAATCATTCCCCAACCCTCTTTGCTTTTGCGCTCCTTCCCTCCTTTCTCTTGGTAAGGCGAGCCATGGCCGGAGCAATCACCCCCATTGCCCCGGCAGCATCGCCCCTTTCCTTCAACAAAGGGAACAATGCCTTGCCACTAGTTATTCCCTCCTGATGACATCTCCCCGCAGGCTGACGACGGTGTGCGTCATGGGGATATCGGCGCCTGCGGCCGCCATGCCTCTTTTTACGATTACCGGCAGTCCCTGGCAGCAGGGCACTTCCATGGTCACGACATTGACGCTTTTCACACCGGACATTTTGAAGATATCGGTGAATTTCTGGATGTAGGCTTCGGCGTCATCGAACTTCGGACAACCAACCATCAAGACCTTGCCCTGAAGAAAATCCCGGTGAAAGTCGGGATAGGCAAAGGGCGTGCAGTCGGCCGCCACCAGCAGGTCGGCACCCTTCAGAAAGGGAGCCGTCGGCGGCACCAATTTGATCTGCACCGGCCAGTGGGTGAGGGCGGAAACACCCCTGGCCTGAGAAACAGGCCGATTGGCCTCTTCACAGGTCGTAGGCTTGGCAAAGCTCTGCATCTGGGTCGAGGGGCAACCGCAAGCCATGACCGGCCCTTCGGCAGCCGGAGGCGCCGCCTCGCGGGCCACGGGCTTGGCAAAGCTCTGTATCTGGGAGGACGGACAACCGCAGGCCATGGCCGGCGCTTCTTGGACCGGGGCCGGGCGGGACGCAGTCAGGTGTTCTTCCACGGCCAGTTCGTCAAAATCCTCTGCTTCCCGTTCCACTACCCGGAGGGCGTCGGTGGGGCACTCTCCGAGACAGGCGCCGAGACCGTCGCAGTATTTTTCCGCCACCAGGCGGGCCTTGCCGTCGATGACCTGAATGGCCCCCTCGGCGCAGGAGGGCACGCATTCACCGCAGCCGTTACACAGCTCTTCATTTATTTCGATAATTTTACGTTTAATTTTCATACCTTATCCTCCATTAACTTTTACTCTTAGGCTACCTGTTTTTCTTTTCCCGAAAGCAGGATCTCCCTTGCCAATTTCCGGCCGCCGGCCGTGAAAAAGGATTTTTCGATGAGGGCGGCCAGTTTATTTTCCTCTATGGCCTCTTCCGCCAGTTTTTCTTCCAGGTTCACGAGCAGGTCGGCATCATAGAGGATCTGGAAGTTAACCGTTTCTTCGGCACGGGGGTGATGATGGTGGCCGATGATATCGCAGACCTCGTCGATGACATCGCCGGGGGCCGACAGTCTGGCCAGGATTTCTCTGGCGATCGGGGGGCCTTCCTCTTCCTGGTAGCGCGCTTCCGTGCTGTTGTACTTACGTTCGGCTTCGTGGATGCCGATATCGTGGAGGTAGGCCGCACAGAGGACCACCACCATGTCCCCCTTCTCTTCCCGGGCCAGCTGTTCCGCATACCGGGCCACCTTGCCGGCATGGCCGATGCGTTTGAAGTCCTTCCGGAAGTAGCGTTTCATTTCCACGGCGACCCGGTCCTTGAGGAGATCTCTCCTCTGGGCCAGGAGTTCCGGGGGCAGATCTCCCAGGCACTGTTCGGCATGCTGGCAGTAGGCGGCGCAGCCGAAATCCATGCGGGGATTCACGACCTTGCTCCCGCAACTCCTGCACTTGCGCGTCGATTCGTCCTTGAAAAATTCCATGAGGCTGCCGCACTTGGGGCAGTTAGCGTCAAAGATGGCCCCTGGTTTCCAATAACGCGTGTCTTGTCCCGGGCATTGCATAAGCTGTCTCCTCTATCCTTGTCCTGCGGCTGCGGACGGGGTCAGGCCCAAAAGCCTGACCCCGCGCTAAGCTCAGGCCGCTTTTTCTTCCGCCTTAAGATCGTCACCCAAGATCGCCTTCAGATCCGCATCCACGGTCGTGATCGGTTTGATGGCAAAGGTCTTCACCAGGACGTCCAGTACGTTCGGCGTGATAAAGGCCGGCAGGGCCGGTCCCAGCCGGATGTCCTTGATGCCCAGGTGCAGCAGGGTCAGGAGGATCGCCACCGCCTTCTGCTCGTACCAGGAAAGGACCATAGAGAGAGGCAGGTCATTTACGCCCACTCCGAAGGCCTTGGACAGGGCCACGGCGATCTGGATGGCCGAGTAGGCGTCGTTGCACTGGCCGATATCGAGAAGGCGGGGAAGGCCGCCGATGGTGCCCAACTCCTTGTCGAAGAAGCGGAACTTGCCGCAGGCCAGGGTCAGGATCATCGTATCGGCCGGGGCTTTTTCCACGAATTCCGTATAATAGTTGCGGCCCGGTTTGGCGCCGTCGCAGCCCGCCACCAGGAAGAAATGGCGGATCGCCTTGCTCTTTACGGCTTCGATGACCTTATCGGCTACGCCGAGCACGGCATTTCTGGCAAAACCCACCATAACCTGCTTGCCCGGCACATCTTCCGGGAAACCGGGCAGAGAGAGGGCCTTGTTGATGAGGGGCGTAAAATCCCTGTTCGCGATGTGCGTGGCGCCCGGCCAGCCCACCAGCCCGGCGGTGAAGATATTGTCTTTGTAGGAATCGCGCGGTTTCTGGATGCAGTTGGTGGTCATCAGGATAGTGCCGGGGAATTCGGCAAATTCTTTTGCCTGGTTTTGCCAGGCCGTTCCGTAATGGCCGTAGAGGTGGGCGTATTTTTTCAATCCCGGATAGCCGTGGGCCGGCAGCATCTCTCCGTGGGTATAAACATTTATGCCCTTGCCTTCCGTCTGCTTCAGCAGCTCTTCCAGGTCTTTCAGGTCATGGCCCGAGACCACGATGGCCTTGCCCTTCTTTGCCCCCAGAGGGACGCTGGTAGGAACCGGATGTCCGTAGGCCCCTGTATTGGCGGCATCGAGGAGCTCCATCGTCCGGAGGTTAATCTCGCCGCACTTCAGTACCAGGGTTACCCAGTCGTTGAGTCCCAGGTCTTTTCGCAGCGTGGCCGCCAGACCCTCCTGGAGGAAGGCGTAGACCGCCTCGTCTTCCTGGCCCAGAATGCGGGCATGATCGGCATAAGCCGCCACGCCTTCCATGCCGTACTGCAGGATGTGCTGGAGGGAAAGGATGTCCGGGTTGATCCCGAGGTCTGCTTTCGGGCTGACTTTTTTACCCTGGGCGATCAGGCCGGCGCGGTCCGCTGCCGGCTGAAAAGTGGCCGCTGCCTCGGTAAAATCGACCTTGCCGCCTGCGGCGCGCACTTTTTCTTTCAAGCTGTCCCGCAGCTCTACACAGCGCTGGATCAGGACATCGAAACGCTGGGGGTCGAAATCCACGTTGGTGACCACGGAAAAAAGGCCTTCGCTGGTGAAGGAGTTAACCTGGGCATCGCTGATCCCCACCTTCCGCCCTTCCTGGGCGTAAAGGGCGAGACCCTTCAACGCATATACGAGCAAGTCCTGAAGGGCCGACACTTCGGGATTCTTACCGCAGACACCAATCTTCGTGCACCCCTGGCCCTGGGCTGTTTGTTCACACTGGTAACAGAACATTTTTTCTTCCATCTTCAATCTCCTTTTATAAAGTAAATTTAAATTTGCTGGGCAGATGATTCTGCCGTTGAACTTGTTTGCATGATAGCGAATGCCTGGGAAGAAAACCTTGACTCAAGTCAAATATGAAAAATATTTTGAAATTTTTTTGATGAATTCGTAGAAAGTCGAATTCATCACGTTTTAGGTGTTATGTGTTAAGTGTTACGCTTTTGGAATGTCATGCCTATGGAGATACTTAAAACATAAAACTTAAAACGTAACACGTCTCGTAAAATGCCTTTTTAGGACTTTTTACGAGACCGTAATTTTTTGTTCTAAGTCGGCGATAAGCTTTGTGTAGCGCGCCGGCAGATCGCTACCCAGCTCGCTTTCCATCTCTTCGGCCGCGGTGGCAAATTGGCTGGTGAGCCTGTCTTTGTCGGCCACGGATAAGTTTCTGTCCATCCAGGGAAACAGGATCTCGTCTTCCTTCTTGATATGTTCCAGGAGGAGTTCGCGGTAGGCCTGCAGGTGGGTGCAGATGGTTTGGCCATCCCCTCTCTCCAGGGCTTCCCTGATCGCCCGCACATGGCCGCGTCCCGTTTCATGATCGCTCTGCATGGCCTGGATGATCTCCGTGCCGGCAGCGAAATATTTAAAGAGAATCTCCTCCTCCTTGCCATGGTGGAAGCGGTCGGCATAGGAACGGATGAAATCGAGGCCGTCGCTGACGATTTTTTTGCCTTCCGGGGAGGAGAGATCCAGTCTGACGATGACCTCCGGTATCAGGGCCAGCCACTCCTTGATGAGGACATGTTCGTCCACCAGTTTTTTTAGGGGCGGCGAATAGGTGCGGGCCTCTTTCGGCCGCGGCGGCGGCGCCGCGGCCGGGCTCTCCGCCTGACCGCCCGCCGCCAGCAGACCGGCAATCCGGGCCATCAGCTCGCGCTCCTGCTCCGGGGGCAGGCCATGGACGGAGACGATGTCCTGGAGCAGGCAGGTGCCCACCAGGCAGCTCCCGCAGCCGATGTCGTAGTCGTTCAGGATAGTGAGCAGGGCCGGGAACTCGGCGATGACTTCCTTGATGGGTCGGGGCAGATTTTTTTCCAATTCCCTGGTCATAGGCACCTGCTTAGAAAAGGCGGGTTTTACCCTGCCGGAAGTAAGATCTTATGTTAACTGCGCGGCAAAGGCCTTCCCGAAGTTGACGCAGTTTTCCCGGGCCTGTCCGTCGGGGGTCCAGATCACCCGTAAGCCCTCGGTCGGCACGGCAAAGCCGCCTTTCGTCAAGGCCTCGGTGATCATTTTCACGGCTTCGCCGCTCCATCCGTAACTGCCGAATGCGGCGGCCTTTTTGTTCTTGAAGGACAGGCCCCTGATTTCTTCCAGGATGCCGGCCACACCGGTGAGCATCCCGTTATTAATGGTCGGCGAGCCGACCAGGATCGCCTTGGACTTGAACACCTCGGCAATGATGTCGTTCTTATCGGCCCGGGCGCAGTTGAACAGCTTGACGGTCATTTCCCCATCCTCTTGCTTGAGGCCCGCCGCAATCGCCTCCGCCATGATCCGGGTGCTGTTCCACATGGTGTCATAGATGATGGTCACCTGATTTTCCTGGTAGTCGTTAGCCCAGGCCAGATATTTGTGAACGATCTGCAGCGGGTCCTTGCGCCAGATGATCCCGTGACTGGTGCAGATCATATCCACGGGCAGATTGAATCCCAAGACCTCTTTGATCTTCTTCTCCACCAGCCGGCTGAAGGGCGTGACGATATTGGCATAGTATTTGAGACATTCCTGATAGAGTTCCGCCTGGTCGACCAGGTCGTTGTACATCAATTCCGAGGCCAGATGCTGGCCGAAGGCGTCGTTGCTAAAGAGGATGTTGTCCCCTGTGAGGTAGCAAAACATGGTGTCCGGCCAATGCAGCATGGGGGCTTCGATGAAGATCAGCTCCTTGTCTCCCAGGCTAAGTTTATCGCCCGTCCGGACGGTGTGGAAGTCCCAGTCCTGATGATACTGACCCTTCAAGGACTTCACGCCATTGGCCGTGCAGTAGACGGGTTTTCCGGGTATCTCCCGCATCAGCTCCGGCAGGGCGCCGCTGTGATCCGGTTCGGCATGATTGGCAATGATGAAATCTATGTCCTCCAAGGGAACTGTTTCTTTGAGGTTGCGGACGAATTCCTTGGCAAAGGGCGTCCAGACCGTTTCGATGAGGGCCGTTTTTTTATCCTGCACGAGGTAAGAATTGTAAGAACTGCCGCGGTGCGTCGAATATTCTTCGCCGTGAAACTTGCGGAGTTCCCAATCGATCTTCCCTACCCAGGTGATGTTTTCCTTGATCTTAAAGCTCATTACCATCTCTCCTTGTTTGCCGCCGACCATTATGAATCCATTAAGCTTATTTTATAAATTATGGGGATTATCTGCCATATTGTCAAGGCATGATTTTTTGGCCATTTCTTCCCAGCCGGCTCTTTCCAGGATCTCCCCCAGCCGTTCCCCTTGCCGGCAATGCCGCAGATAATAATCCAGGATATGCTCGATGATGCCGGGCAGGTCTTCCGGCGCCACCAGTCCCGGAAGCTCCGTCGCCAAACGGGGGTGCCGGCCGAGTTTCCCCCCCAGGAGGAGCCGGTAGCCCTTCTGTCCCTCCTGCAGGGTGCCGGTGGGACAGACTTTGCTACACTTGCCGCAGGCCAAGCATTTTCCCTTATCCACGCCGGGCCTGTTTCCGGTAAAGGAAATGGCCCCTTCCGGACATGCCTCCCGACAGGCATAGCAGAGGCTGCAAGCCTCTGGGGTAAGGGTGGGTTGGCAGGCGCCAATCAGCCCGATATCGGCAATTTGGGGTTGGGAGCAGGCATTGGGGCAGTCGGAGAGGGAAATCCGGAACTCATGATGCCTTTTGAGTGGCCCCGGGACGATTCTTTTCAAAAAGGATGCTATATCCCTGGCCTGGAGACACTCCCGGAGCTCCGCGGCGAGCCCCGGGCAGACAATGGCCCGGTTGGGACAACCCCGGGGACCGAAGCAGGTCTCTAATTGGTAGCCGCTGATTTCTTTCTCCATTTGCATCCCTCCTCCGCCTCGGGTTTTCCTTTTGTTTACATTAGTTACCTTTGTTGTGCCTTGACTTAAGTCAAGAGGAAATGCTAATCAGTGTCCATCCGGAAGCTCCGGATGAGACACTATTTAGCCTTCCGAAGGAGATCTTTACCCATGGAAATTATCGAGGCACTGGCCGCCATCCCCCTCTTTGACGGCCTCTCGCGACAGGAACTGGAGGACATGGCGATGATCGTCCTGCGTCAGGACATCACCCGGGGCCGGCTGATCTTTGCCGAGGGCGATGCCGGTACGGGCTTCTACGTCCTGACGGAAGGCCGGGTAAAGATCTTCAAGCTTTCCCCGGAAGGCAAAGAGCAGATCCTCCACATCATGACTCCCGGCGAGCCCTTCGGCGAAGTGGCGGTTTTTGCAGGCGAACCTTTTCCCGCTTATGCGGAAGCCCTGGAAGACGGCTCCGTCTTATTCTTCCCCCGGGCGGCCTTTATCGAGCTGATCAGAAACAATCCCTCCCTTTCCCTGAAGATGATCGCCATGCTATCCCTGCGTCTCCGCAAGTTTACGGCCGTCATTGAATCCCTCTCCCTGAAGGAGGTGCCGGGCCGCCTGGCCGACTATTTTCTTTCCCTGGGCAACGAGCAGGGGGGAGACCAATGGCTGACCCTCGATGTTTCCAAGAATCAGCTGGCGAGCCTCTTGGGCACCATTCCGGAAACGCTTTCGCGGATCCTGGCGCGGATGGTCAAGGAAGGCTTGATCGAAACGAGGGGGCAGCGACAGGTCCGCATCGCGGACCGGATGGGTCTGGAAGAATTGGCGGGCGGCCTGCGGCGGCTCTGATTGATATCCACGGCCAGGATTGAGAAAAATTATCTTATTTCCGCCACTTTCTGGAGGATGTAGGTGGCTTCTTCGACACCGATTTTAGCATTGCCTTTTATGGAGGCCCTTTTGCTGGGTGGCGAGGATAGAGGCATCATGGAGAGAATCTGCAAGGCCATAACCGCATCCCTTAGGTCAATGGCTCTATCGCTGTTTATATCCCCGCTTAACAGTTTCGTTGTGGCGATGGATGTAATGTTGCCGACTATGTCGTATGCATAAGATATAGTAAAACCGTTGCCGAAATCGGCCTGGATCAGTTGGCCCTCATCGTCATAATTATAGTTAATGGTCTCGGCCTGAACGACGCCATGCGGCAAAAGAGAAATTGTTAATGCTAAAAAAATCAGGCTGGCAAATAAAACAATTTTTCTCATAGTCTCGTTACCTTATTTAAAATCTACCGAACTTGTTTTCGCGCATGATTTTAGCGGTATTACGCAACGCCGGAGGGGGCGGTTGGCCTTTTTTATACATTTCATAGCCTGTCTCCACTGCCTTTTCCGTGACATCTTGGGCCAGGTCAAGGGCCAGCATCTCCTGGGGGCCGCAAAACATTCCCAATAGACCCTTGGCGCCTTCGGCAGTTGTTTTATACAATGCATAACCAGCATCTTGGGAAGTTTCTGCGTTCCAAAGCATTTTCCCAAACGTATACATCAAACCAACCCTCTCCGAGGCAAAGTTCATCGATTTATCGGCGGTCCATAAAGCCCAATCTGCAGCCCAGGATGACCAATCTACGATAGTCGCCGCAAGTTGATTGCGCCCCTTGGGGTCCTTCATCATGGCGTTGTTATAGGGGTCCGCATTATCAAATATGAATCCAAAGGGATCAATCCTGTTAATCGCATTATTGCCCACATACCTGTAGAGGTTTATTCCTCCTGCAAATCCCAGGGGGTCCTTCTGGAGGAACTTTCCCGTCCGGGAATCGTAATGGCGGTTTCTCATGAAATAGAGGCCGAGGCCGTCGCCTTCATCCATGACCCCCATCGCCCCTGCATAGGTGAAGGGATTGGCGACGGTTCCTGTTTTATTGGATACCTTGCCGAAAGGCTCATAGGCATAGGCAGAGGCGATGTTGCCATCCCTGTCCGTGAGCGCCATGGCATTGCCCGTCTTGTCAAAATGGTAGAAATACATCTCCCCCGAAGGGATGGCCATGGCCGATAAGAATTTCCCGCTGTAAATGTAATAGGCCTTGACGACGCCGTTGCCATCCGTCTCAACCATGAGCCTCCCGGAGGCATCGTGGTGAAAATTGCGCCTTTGGGCTCCCGACAGGACCTTTGTCCTCATCCCGAGGCCGTCGTAACTATAGGTATTGGTGATCCCGCCTTGTGATAGCGATACGGGGCGGTTTTCCGCGTCGTAGGCAGCGCTGAAGGAGCTACTTCCCCCGACGTTTATTAAATTTCCATTTGCGTCGTAGGCATAAGCATCGGAATTCCATGCTGTGATCTGGTTTACATCATTATAGGTGGCAGAAAGTAAGGCTTCTGTAAGATTGTGAGAGACGGGAAGCGTAAGGGTCTCCTCAATGGTATTTCCCATGGCATTCCGCCGGTAATTCATGGCGGCGAAGGTAACGCTTCCCTTCCTATGCCCGATATCCATAATCCGGTTGTCTCCATCATAGGCATAAACGCTTTCCGTGCCATTGGAACGTCTTATGCTTTTAATGTTGCCCGCCGCATCATAGGTGTAATGAAGAAAATTCCCCGTCTCCCAGGCGGCGGTCGCAATTCTGTTCCGGTTGTCGTATGTATAGGAAACAACCGCCCCTCCGGGATAGGTGAGAGAACTTATATTACCCACCTCATCGTAAGCAAAGGCAAGCGCAAGTCCATCAGGATAGCCGATGGATGCTACCCGATTCAGATTATCATAGGTATAAATCGTTTTTCCTGTTGCATCGTCCACCGTAAGGAGATTGCCTGCGGCATCGTAGGTATAGCTGATGCTTGCGCTGCCACTGAATGTCTTTCCCGTTACCCTTCCGTCGGCGTCATAGGCATAAGAAATGGAAGAACCGTCGGGATTGTTCTTACTCGTTATGCGCCCGAGGGCATCCCAGGTGAAGGTTGTTTTTTTTGTGAGCGGATCCTCGAGGGAAAGCATCTGGTCATTGGCATCATAGGTAAAAGAAGTCCCTCTTACCTTCTCATCATTTAACAGGAGAAGATTGCCCTTTGCATCGAAGACCCTTTGCATGATACCACCGGAGTGGTTTTGGGTCTCCCTTTGCCTGCCTGCCGCATCGTAGGTCATGGCGGTAACCTTCCCTAAGGCGTCCGTGACGGCGGTAGCATTGTTATTGGCATCATAGTTGTAAAGCGTGCTATTCCCTAAAGGATCGGTAACGCGGGTTATATAGAGAAGGGGGTTGCGTTCAAATACCCTGGTTTTTCCATTCTCATCCGTCATGGAAGTCATGGCGCAGGCGTCGTATAAAAATGTTTTTGTACTGTTGTCCGGATAGGTCGTTTTGATGAGACGTCCGTTGTTATCATAGGCAAACCGGGTTATCCTGCCCAAAGGGTCAGTCTCAGAAATTCTGTTGAAGCCGGAGGGACCATAGCCCATCGTCGTAATCTTGCCATTGGCGTCTGTGATGGTTTCCAGGTTGCCGAAACCATCATAGGTAAAGGATGTTAGGTTGCCGTTAGGGTCTGTCAGATTTGTTAATTGCCCCTTTGCGTCATAGGCATAGGCTATTTCCCCGTTCAGGGGCGACAGGGACTTGAGGAGATTGCGGCTGCCGTCATACTGGTACGCCCAAATCTTGCCCAGCGCATCCGTCTTGCTGGTCAGGTTGCTCTCTGCATCATAGGCATATGTGGTGACGTTGCCGAGGGGGTCCGTATATTTCGTGATGTTCCCGCCGCCGTCATACTCCGTGGCGGCGGTGTTTCCGTTGGCATCCACGGACGTAACGGGCAGACCGTTGCTATAGGTTTGGTAGGTAATATGCTGCAATGGATCAAATACGCCTGAGGTCCTGCCGCTCTCGCTAGTATAGGAAGTTACGCCGCCCAAGGCATCGGTGACGCGCGTGCTTGTTCCCGAGAGGGCCGTGTAGCTTTTTGTATTCCCGTTGGCGTCAACCACCGTGGCGATGTGTTTCCATCCGCCCGTTGTGTCGTAGGTAAACTGGATGGTTTTTCCAGCGTAAGCCATGGATGCCATGTAATTTTCTGCGTCATAAGTATAGGCGATGGCTGTCCCGAGGAGATCCGTGTTCCCGGTCATATTGCCGCTGGCATCGTAGTTGTATGTTGCCCTTCGCCCATCGGGCACGGTCATCGAGGTGCACCGTTTGTGGGCATCGTAGGCAAAGGCGGTTGCCCGGCCCGCCGCATCCGCAACGCTGCTGATGGTACCGTCTTCATTGTAGGAGATGAGGACAGCATTGCCATTTCTATCGGTGATCGATGTAAGGCGGTAAGCGTCTGTGCCACCCGGCTGCAGGTCATAGCGGTAGGTGAGTCTGGTCTCTTTTTCTTCCAGCAGCCAGTAATCTCCCTGCATAAAGCTGAGCTTGTTGAAGTTACCGGCCGGGGGGGTGGCGGATAGGGGATAAGTCAATGAACCGGAAGCAGGGCACAGATCGGCAGCATAAAGTATCCCCTGGCCGGAGCCCTTTTTAAGAAAAGCACCATTACAATGTTTGGCAAGCGTCGATTCATAAGAGAACCCCCAGCCGTTCCCGAACATGCCCGGCCACGACGGGTCGGCGTTCCATGTACGGGTGAAGGCAATCCCGGGTCCCCGCCCCGCATAGGAAAAATCTGTGTCCTCGGCGACAAGATTCAGCGTTGCCGTGTTAACGGAATAAGTGGGTAATCCATACCCACTTGTTTCCACCGGTCAAGCGCCGTCGAATTCTGTATATTTATTCTCTTTCTGAGACCCCATGTCCTGCTGGTTATAACTTATGTCCGCGGGCTTGATGTTATCGGCGTATATATGGATTCTCATGGCGTGTTCCGTTACATAATTTTCGTCATAACCGCTGTATATCTGCATCCAGATTTCTCTCTTCCACTCCGCTGGATCTATGGCTATCGCGACGGAAAGAGACAAGGGGCTTGCGCACGGGTTTTGCGACAAAGGGCCGTCAATACAATTTACACTGGCTATGATATCAGCCTGCCAAGGTGTTAAGATCATTATGTCCCCGTATTGCTGAAATGAGCTGGCGGGCAAGGACGGGACTGTTACATTGAGATGGAGGATGTTACCAGGAACCAATTGGTGACTCACATAGTGGAACTCATAGATCCATCCATTGAAGGCTTGCCCCGTAAGGACCGCATCGCTCAAATCGCTCTGCCATTTCACCGTTAGTCCGCCGAAGCTTGTTTCTACAGCAACGGCTTCCTTAAACGGGACGAAGACGAAGATGAAGGACAGGATTAAAATTAAAGAAAGGATTGCTGAGCGGACTCTTTTAATGGCATGTAAAACCATAGGCTGATACCTCACTGCTCTACAGTTCTTCATTCAATATGGATTTAATACGAAAAAACTACAGGTAAGTCAATTGAATTTTGATGGCTCTGTCCAGCCAATTTTGATGGCCGGCCTGATCGCACCATGCTGCGGATTAAATTGCGCCTTGTGCCCGAACTAAAAGTTTACTGCTCAAATTCCATGAAAATCCTTCAGCAAGCCGATAAGGCCTGTCGGTCCCATTTTCTCAGCGAATGATTCGTCAGCCGTGAGTAGGAGCGCGTCAGCTTCCGCCGCGACGGCAAGATAGGCCGCGTCGTAAAAAGTTCCACTTGATGATGACCGAGGCATCCACAACATATCTCTTCATCACCGTCTTCTCCGGTCTTCGGTCAAGCTCTCTGTGATCTCCTGGTTTGAAAACTTTCCACCTGAAGCCGCTTGCGCCACAATATCCTCCACGGCCCTGCGGCGGCGGATCAGGTCCAGCTCACGGCGAAGAGCCTCATTGATCACCTGGCTGCGCTTGCCCGCAGGCACAAGCTCCGTCAAGGCTTGGCAAAGCTTTTCTTCGACGAGAAAATTTATTTTTCTGACTGCTCTTCCCATAACATACCCCCTCACAAGGATGACATTTTATACAGTTAAATTATACTCATCAGTATCAAGATAAGCAACGGGAAAATGTATCAGGTTGTCAGAAACCGTTTTTTCCTGCGGGCGCTCTTATAACGGGGTTTTGACAAAGACGGTGGCAAAGAATCCGTCCGTGCCGTGGCGATCCGGCCTGGTCCGGAAGAATCCCTCCTCATCGATCAGGCGGCGATCTATGGCCGGAGGCGGCGGGATGGGGTGAAAATCCTGATGACGCTTCAGGAAATCGGCTACGACCGCTTCGTTTTCTTCCGGCAGGACCGTGCAGACACTGTAAACGAGGGTCCCGCCCTCTTTCAGGCAAGCAGCGGCGTTGTGGAGAATGGCCTTTTGCAGGCCGGCAAACTCCTTGATTTCCCGGGCTTTCAGGCGCCATTTGATCTCGGGGTTCCGGCGCAGGGTCCCCAGACCGGAGCAGGGGGCATCGACGAGGACCCGGTCGAAGCGGCCGGCAAGCGCCCGGCCCGGTCCGGCCGTGGCGTCTGCCTCTCTGGTCTCCACGATCGCGATGCCCAGCCTTTCCATCAACTCCCGGAGCGAGGCCAACTTTTTCCCCTTGATGTCCAGGGCCAGGATTTTCCCCCGGTTCTCCATGAGGGCGGCCAGATGGGCGGTTTTCCCGCCCGTGCCGGAGCAGATGTCCAGGACTTGCTCGCCGGGGCGGGGCGCCAGGAGCGGGGCGATCAGCTGCGACGCCTCATCCTGCACCAGGAGGTGCCCCTTTTGGTAACTGGCCGTGGTCCGCAGGGAGGAGCCGCGACTGGAGAGCCTCAGGCCGTCGGGAGAAAAGACCGTTTTTTCCGCCGCGATGCCTTCTTTTTCCAGTTCCGCAAGCACTTCCTCCGGTGTGGCCTTTAACCGGTTGACCCGCAGAAAAACCGGCGGGACCTCGTTGTTGGCCCGGCAGAGGGTAAGCGTTTCCTCCTGGCCGAGGCTTTTCAGCCACTCTTTCACCAGCCAGGGGGGATGGGAATGGACAGTGGCAATATGGGCCACGGGATCAGCTTCCGGCGAGGGATAAATAAGGGTGTCCCGCTTGCGCAGATAGGTCCTCAGGATGGCATTGACCAGGGAGGCGCTTTGCGGCTCCAGTCCTTTCGCCAGCTTCACGGCTTCGTCCACCACGGCAAACAGGGGGATGCGCTGGGTATAGATCAACTGGTAGAGACCGGTCCGGATGATGTTCAGCACGACCGGATGGATAGAGGCAAGGCGTCCCCGGTAAAATTCAGCGATGAGCCAGTCCAGGTGGCCGCGCATCCGGAGCACGCCGTAGACAAGCTCCGTGAGGAGCCTTCTGTCGTGGACATTCGGCAGGTAATGCGCCGAGAGGCAGGCATCCAGCAGCGGCTCGGCGTAAGCATCCGTGACGGTAACCCGGTTGAGAATATCCACGGCCATACCGCGCGGTGTTTCGATCATGGGTGTGTGTCCCCTTGCCGATCTTCCCGCCGTCACCTCAGCAGGGCGGAAGCGGAGATGACGCGCTGGATTTCGTTGACGCCTTCATAGAGCTCGGCCAGTTTCATGTCCCGGAAAATGCGCTCCAGGGGAAATTCCTTCATGTAGCCGAAGGCGCCCATTACCTGCATGGCGCCATCTGCCGCCCGATGGGCCGCCTGGGAGGCAAATAAGCGGGTCCGGGCCGAGGCGATCAGGATGTCGGAGCCCTGGGACTTGGCATAGGCGGTGGCATAGACCATATAGCGGGCCGCTTCCACCTCCGCGGCTATCTCGCCGATGATCCACTGCAGGGTCTGGAAGTTAGCGATGGGTTTCCCCCGTTGCGTGCGGGTCTTGGCATAGGCGACCGCCTCATCCAGGGCCGCCTGGATCATGCCGACACATTGGGCGGAAATGCTGAGCTTGCCCGTGGCGATGATCTGGGTAAGGATCTTGAAACCTGAGCCCCGGCCGGCTTCGCCTCCCGTGGTATTTTCCAGGGGGACGCGCACGTCTTCAAAGATCAGATCCGCCACTTCCATGCCGTGCATCCCCATTTTTTCGTAGAGTTTTCCCGGTGTAAGGCCACGGCTGTCCTTGGGCACGATAATATTGGTTATCTTGCCATCCCTTTCGGGGTCCTTGCAAAAGACGACCACGTAACCGGGGAGGGTGGCGTTGGTGATGAATATTTTCCGTCCGTTGATGACCCAGTCTTGGCCGTCGCGCCGGGCCGTGGTCTTGATCGCCGCCGGGTCCGAGCCGGTGTCTGCTTCGGTGAAGGCGAAACTGCCGATAGCGTCGCCCCGGAGCAGCTGGGGCAGGTATTTTTTTTTCTGCTCTTCCGTGCCAAATTCATTGATCGTCCCGGCACAGAGATTATTGACGGCCAGGTGCCCGCCGATGGAACAGTAGACCCGGGAAATCTCTTCCACGACCAGGCAGTATTCCAGGAAGGAGCAGCCGAGGCCGCCGTAGGCAACGGGATATTGAATCGCGTAAAAATCGAGAGCCCGCATCTTCGCGATGATCTCCCGTGGCGTGCGCCTGAGTTCTTCCATCTCCGCTATGCGCGGCCCAATTTCGGCGGCGGCAAATTTCCTTGCCGTTTTCTGGAACATCACCTGTTCTTCGCTAAGACTGAAATCCATGCCCCTTATCCCTTCTCTCGTGTTTTTCCTGACGCCGCAAAGCCAAGCGGAGGGACCCTAGATAGTGTCCATCCGGAAACTCCGGGTGAGACACTATTGGTTTCCCATTCGGAAACGAGGGATTTTGCGTCCTGGGTGGGAAATCAAGGGGTTGCGCGGAGGCGTACACGTAGTGCGCCGCACAAGCAAGCCCGCAGATTGACACCGCCAGGGCGGAAAAGAACCGTTTCCGGAGGGAAACTAGATACACTACTCAGTAAAGACCTGTCAAGCGCCGCTCGCCCGGAAAGGGGGGAAAGGCAAGAAATGGCGATGCGCTAAGTAGCAGTTATCAAAAGATGTTTATTATAGTACCTTGACATTGTCTGTTTTATGAGTAATTTGTCCTGCCATATGAAAGACATGTTCCTTAAAGATGGGCAACTTTCCCCGGAAAGGGGAGCCTTGTACATCGCCGGGATAGACATAGGTTCTGTGGCGATTTCCGTGGTGCTTATCGATGGGGGAGGTACGGTTGTGCATACCTCCTATCAATTCCACCGGGGCGCCCTCAGGGAAACGCTCCAGTCCATGCTCAGCGCCGTCGATATCGGCCGGATCGGCGGCCTGGCCGTGACCTTGTCCAGTCCGGAACTCCTTCACCATACCTCCCGCTACGATACGCAGATCGCCATTATCGCCGCCGCCAAACAGGCCTACCCCGAGGTCGGCAGCATCCTCTTTGTGGGCGGGGAACACTTCGGCCTCATCACCTTCAATGAACTCGGGGAGTATGAACGGTACCGGACCAATACTTCCTGCGCCGCGGGCACGGGCAGCTTCCTCGACCAACAGGCGGTGCGGCTCAATCTCAAGGGCATCGACGTCCTGAGTACCATTGCCTTCTGTAACCGGGAAAGCGCCCCCCGGATCGCTACGCGCTGCGCCGTCTTTGCCAAGACCGACCTCATCCATGCGCAGCAGGAGGGTTATTCGCTCGGCCAGATCAGCGACGGTCTCTGCCAGGGACTGGCCAAGAACGTCATTGATACCCTGCTGCCGGACCAGCAGATACGGACCCCCGTGGTGCTGGCCGGAGGCGTCTCCATGAACCAGGCAGTGGTCAGGCATCTGCGCGAACTGCTGCAGACGGAACCCCTGGTTGACGAGTACAGCCACCTCTACGGGGCGATCGGCGCCGCGCTTCTCTACCTGGAAGAGGCGGAGCCCCGCCCGCTCCCGGCACGCAGCTGGGAAGAGCTGTTCATCGATGAGCGGCGGGAAAAGCACTATGGCCATCCCCCCTTGCAGATCGAACTGTCGGCGTACCCCGATTTCTCAAGCCTCGAGCGGTATCTCTATCCACCGCCGAACAATGCCTCTCCCGTGGAAATCGACAGGTATGCAGCGCTAAGAAAAACGGAAAAGGTCTATCTCGGCATCGACATCGGTTCCACGAGCACCAAAGCGGTCCTGCTCAATAGGAAAAACGAGGTCTTGCTCGGTCTCTATACCCTTACCGCCGGTCAGCCGGTGCGGGCGGTCCAGTCGCTCTTTGCGGCTATTGAGGACTGCGGAGCGCGTCACGGCTGTACGTTTCTGGTGAAGGGCGCCGGCACCACCGGTTCCGGTCGCAGGTTTATCGGCCGGATTATCAACGCCGACTTGATGATCGATGAGATCACGGCCCATGCCCGCGCCGCCTATGAGCTGGACCGGGAAACGGACACCATCATCGAGATAGGCGGCCAGGATGCAAAGTTCACCACCATGAAGAACGGCATGGTTACCTCCTCGGTGATGAATAACGTCTGCGCCGCCGGCACGGGCAGCTTCATAGAGGAACAGGCACAGAAGCTGGGCGTGCCACTTAGCGAATGTGCCGGCCGCGCGCTCGCTACGCCGGCCCCGGTGGCCAGTGACCGCTGCACGGTCTTCATGGAACGGGATATCAACCATTACCTGACGGAAGGGTATCAGGTCAACGAGGTGCTGGCGAGCGTGCTCCATGCGGTTTGCGAAAACTACCTCGCCAAGGTCGCCTCGGAGGCAAACATCGGCGCCAGGATCTGTTTCCAGGGGGCCACGGCCCGGAACAAGGCGTTGCTGGCTGCCTTCGAGCAGCGGCTGAAAAAGCCGATTTTTGTCTCGAAATTCTGCCATTTGACGGGCGCCCTGGGCAGCGCGCTCATCCTGGCGGAAAACAAGGTACAGGGTTCCTCTTTCCGCGGTTTTGGACTCCATAAGGAAGCGATTCCCCTCGAGCACGAGGTATGCGAAATCTGCACGAACCACTGTAAAATAAACAAGGTGGTTGTGCAGGGGGAGACGGTTGCCTTCGGCTTTCTCTGCGGCCGGGATTACGATACGAAGCAGTACGTGGGACCCAAAAAGAGGCAGTATAACCTGATCCGGGACCGGCAGAAGGTCTTCCGGACGACGGACAGGGCGCTGTCCCTCAGAAAAACGGTCACGGTAGGCATCCCCAACGCCCTGTACCTCGCCGAGGAGCTGCCGCTCTGGCAAAAATTCTTTGCCACCCTGGGAATAGCAACGGTTACCAGCGAGAATTTCCGTCAGGCTATAAAGTCGGGCAAAAAGATCTCGGGCGCCGAATTCTGCGCCCCCATGCAGGCTTTTTTCGGCCATGTCCAGTATCTGGCCGACAAATGCGACTATCTCTTCCTGCCCGTCTACCTGGAGGCGAAGGAGCCGAACAACGGGGCCTACCGGTACTACTGTTACTACACCCAGTTTGCAGCCTCCCTGGCCGCGGGCATCGGCAGCCTGCGCCTGCAGGACAAGGCCATCATGCCCGTCATCGACCACCGCTCCTTCCAGTCCAAGATCGAACTGTCCCTGCTCCTCAAACCGCTCCTGGGTTCTGGCTACTGGGAAATTTACAATGCCTATGAAACGGCCTTGTCCTTTTATCAGGAGGGCAAGGAGAAACTCTGCAAAATCTATGAGCGGGAAGCAAGGGACGGCGGCGATGTCCGCATCGCCCTGCTCGGGAGACCATATACGGTACTGCAGGGGGCGATGAACAAAGGGATTCCGGACATTTTCGCCAAACTCGCCATCAAGACCTTTTTCCAGGATATGCTGCCCTGTGGGAAGGAGGATGCCGCGGAGATTGAGCCGCTGTTGAAGAGGCTCCACTGGAACTATGCGGCCCAGCTCCTGAAAGCGGCTCTCTTTACCGCGCGTACCGAAGGACTTTACCCCGTCTACGTCACCTCGTTCAAGTGCAGCCCTGACTCCTTCACCCTGGAATATTTCAAGCGCATCATGGACCGGTACGGCAAACCCTACCTGATCCTGGAGCTTGATGAGCAGGATTCCAGCCTGGGGTGTGAAACGCGGATCGAGGCGGCGGTCCGTTCCTTTCGCAACCATTGGCAGGAAAAAGAATTCCGGACCAAACCCGGGCGTACGCTGCCCTTAAACTCCGAAACGGTCACGAGGATCGGGGATAAAACGCTGCTTCTCCCCTGCATCGACCCCCTCAACTCGAAGCTCTTCGAAGCTGTCTTTCTCCGGGAAGGGATCGCGGCCCGCATGGTGCCGCTCACGGAAAAAACCATCCAGCGCGGGTTGCGCACCAACCAGGGACAGTGCCTGCCCGTCAATCTCATCGCCCAGAGCTATCTCGATTACCTGGAAGACAACCGGCTCGATCCCGAGCGGACGATGGTATGGCTCTTCGAGAGCCGTGTGTCCTGCAACATCAGGATGTATCCCCAGTTCATCAAGGGCTATTTCGAGGCCAAGGGCCTGGATAAGGTTGATGTTTACGTCGGCAAGCTCAGCATGGGCGATATTTCGATTTCCGCCTCGATCGACACCTACTTTTCCCTTCTCTTCGGCGGCATGTTGCGGAAAATCGGTTGCCGGATACGGCCCTACGAAAAGGAAAGGGGGCTGACGGACAGGGTCATCGCCCAGTCGCTGGACATCTTCTACGACATGATCCTGACCGGCAAGGACAAGGGCGACGCCGTGGCCAAGGTCGTCGGTTTATTCGGGGAGATTGAGACCGTCCCCGGGAAGCGTCCGAAAGTCGCCATCTTCGGCGATATGTACGCCCGGGACAACGATGTCTTCAACCAGGATTTGATACACGCCATCGAAGCCTACGGCGGCGAAGTCATCACGACTCCCTCGAATGAATTTGCGAAGCTGATTGCCAACCCCTACATCAAACGGTGGTTTTTAGGCGGTCTGTACAAAGAAGCCCTCTTTGCGAAGGCGACCATGGCGCTGGTGAATCAACTGGAAAAGACCTATTATAAGCAATTCAACGAATTGCTCCGGGAGCCTTCCCTGGATACGGATCTCGATTATGAGGGGATCCTCAAGAAATTCCACGTCACGCTTCAGCAATCGGGAGAGTCGGCCGACAATCTGATCGAGATTGCGGCCCTCATGCGGCATTATCCCGATATCTCGCTTTTCGTCCAGACCAGTCCCGCTTTTTGCTGCGCCGGTCTGGTAACGGAGGCCATGATGGCGCGTATCGAGGCCTACACGGGCGTCCCCATCTTAGCCCTCAACTATGACGGAACGGGCCAGAGTACCAATGAAAAGATCCGGCCCTACATAAAATTTCCCCGAAAAAAGCGATAAGGAGGAGGCTATGGAAAGCAGCAAGGAAAAAGACAGGAACAGCGGCGCACAGCACCGACGGGCAGCGGGGGGGAGGCCAGGGCGGGTCTGGCAGGCGGCACTCGTGATGCTGCTCTTTACGGGATGCGTGCCGGCGATCTACAGCGTGGACATGAATTATACGCCGACAGGCGCCATGCGCAGTTTTGCAAAAGTCGACCAACCCGTGCCCATCACCGTGGCGGCCTTTGTGGATGCACGCAAGGTCGATGATAAGATGCAGATTGGCAGGGTGGTCAAGTCCAACGACATTGTGGTTCCCATTTTACCCAGGTTCATGAACCCTTCACAGGCTGTGACGGCGCCCTTCAAGGAATTCTTCCGGCGGGCGGGCTACCGGGTTTCTGCCGATAGCCCCCTCTGGGACCTGAAGGAAGAGAGCATCAGGAAAGAATGGGGGACCATTCTCATCGGCGGGAGCATAGACGAACTGGAGGTCCTCTGCCGCGAATCCGTGACCATAAAAAAGTACACGGCCAAAGTTAAGCTTACCGTGCTGTTCGCCGATGCCCGGTCCGGCAAGATATTCTACAAGGTGACCACGGGAAGCAGCAGCTCCCTGGATCACCTGCTGTTTTCGGAGGCAAAGCTGGAAGAGCAGATCAACAGCGCCCTCTCGGATGCCATAGAGAAGATCTTCGAGGGGAAGGAGCTGGCCGAGATCATCCGCAAGGCTGCGAAACAGTGACCCTGAGCAGGACGGCCCTATTTTGTCTGTTCGAGCAGGCGGAGGTTTTTCTTTGCTTCCCGGGAATGGGGATTGATGCGTAGGGCCGCGCGGAGGTGCCCGATGGCCTCGGGGATCCTGCCCTCCATGGCTAGGGCCACTCCTAAGTTTTCCCGGGCGTCGGCATGGTCGGCCTCCGCCGCCACCGCGGCCTCCAAATGGGGCCGTGCTTCCGAGGCTTTTCCCTGGCGCAGGAGCACGCTGCCCAGGTTGTAACGAACCGTGACTGATTGGGGATCGATCCGCAAGGCCTCCCGGTACCAGGAGAGGGCCTCGTCCGCCCGTCCCTCCTGCAGGAAGGCATTGCCCATGTTGTTATAGGCGGAGACATACCGGGGATAGATCTGCAAGGCCTGCCTAAAATGAGAACGCGCTTCCGCTGCTTTGCCTTCCTCAAGCAGGGCTAAACCCAGGTTGTCCTGGGCCAGGTAGTTTTTTTCCGTGACCGCGGCGGCATGACGAAAGAGGGTGACGCTGTTTCGCCAGTAGCCCGCCTGACGCCAGGTTAGCCAGGATAATCCGGCGAGGATCGCCAGGGAAAAAAAGACAGCCGGTTTTTTGCAGCGCGGCCACTTGCTTATCAGGTCCGCACCACCCCATACCGCAAGGACAAACAGGCCCACCATGGTCAGATAGGCGTAACGGTCCGCCAGCGCCTGGGACCCGACCTGGACCAGGCCGATGACGGGGACCAGGGTGCCCAGGTACCAGAACCAACCCACGAAAAGATAGGGATGCCTCTTCACCAGCCAAAGGGCAAGGGCCGTCACCGCAGCCAGGAAGAGAGCGGCGGCTGCAACCTGTCCGGGCTGGAGGCCCGGGGGCAGGGGATAAAACACGGAGAGGGAAGAGGGGAAAAACATTTTTTCTATATAGGCGGTGTAGGAAACCAGGGCATTGGCCAGGCGTACGGGAAAGGGAAACTTGTCCGCGGCCATCAGGGCACCCCGGGCGTGGGAAGCGGCGTAGGTTGCCCAGCTGAAAAAAGCGGTCAGGAAAAAAAGAGGGATCTTCTCCCAAAGCAGGGGACGGAAATCCTGCCACAGGGCACGCCATCCGGTCCTGCCCCGGCCTAGCTCGGAAAAGCGGCCCAGGGGCCAGTAGTCCAAAAGCAGCATCGCAAAGGGCAGGGTGACGAGCATGGGCTTCGCCATGAGCCCCAGGGCAAAGGCCAGAAACACCGGCAGGTAGCGGGTCGGCGCAGGGTTTTTCACATAGCCGGCATAAAACCATAGGGTGAGAAAGGCCAGGCCGGTGCTCAGCACATTCTTCCGTTCCGCAACCCAGGCCACGGACTCCACATTTAAAGGGTGCAGAGCAAAGAGGGCGGCGACGCAGGCGCTTTTCCACACCGCGCCGGTCATGCGCCGGAAGAGGAAAAAAAGCAGCAAGGTATTTACGATGTGGATGAGCAGGCTGGTTAAGTGATAGCCCCCGGCCTGGAGCCCGAAGAAGCGGTAATCCAGCATGAGTGAAAGCCAGGTCACGGGGTGCCAGTAACCCGTGCCGATGTCCCGGAAAGCCCAGGATATCCCGCGCCAGCTGAAGCCGTCCTGCAAATGGAAATTCCGGGTTACATACAGGCCGTCGTCATAACTGATGAAGGCATGGCCCTGCACCTGCCAATAGACGAGCAGAGGCGCCGCCACGAGAAACAGACAGACGAGAATCCCTTGAAAAGACTTAGAAGAATTGCGTATTTTAACCACATCAGGCAACGTGTTTCTTCAATTCAATCGAGATAGGCATATCCTCTTTTAATGCACTGACTTTCAAAATAGAAAATCCAATGACATTCCCGTCGGTATCTATTTTCTCCATCACAGCATCATTCTCAGTCTCTTTAAAATACCCCGCCTTACGGTCAAAAAGAACTTCGAGGTAATCGCCTTCTTTGTCATACCAAACCTTTATTTCTTGTCCCATAACACTTCTCCCTTTTTAACAGTATCCGTAAAATATGCCGTAATAATGAAAATATCATCCCTGCGATTTTTTACCACAATACACATATATTTTTCAGAAACCGGTGTGATCAAATAATATCGGTAAAAAAGTTCTACTTCAGAATCTGTCTTTGATTTAATAATAATATCAGGCTGTAATAAAGTTTCCATGATTTTTTCAGCCTGCCCGATCATCTCAGGATGGTCATCTTCGATATGTGCAAAACGCTCGTCAGTAAGACGAATATTCCTGCCGTATATGTCAATGAGCCATTTCATTTTATAATAGTAATCCTTTTGAATAATCGGGGACACTTCCCAGATTAATTGCATCCTATGATCTTATTCATTTTGGTAAGAAATCTACATCAATTCATATTGATATGTCTAATTATTTCTTTTGAATAGCGTTCAATTTGGGGCCACGCCTGCCAGCCCAGGCACCTCTTGAATTTGCCGATTGTCTTAAAAAAGATTTCCAATTAGAACAACCTTATCGCTCCGCCTTACGCAAATCTGCTTCAGCGTCGCGGCAAAAGTCCCAGGTCAGATAATCCAAACTCATCGGTAACGCCAGCTCTAACGTCGGAAGCATTTGCACCCCGACCTCCACCTTGCTGGGCTGACATTCCAGCAAATGACCACCGCGGCACCTGTCCGCCGAGAGAAAATGGAGATGCAAACCCGCCACGCTCACTGACCCCAAGAATCCGGGCGTGAAAAATCCCGCCAAGGTCCCCTCGATATCCCTAAAGGTGAAAACCGATTGTTCCTGTGCCACTTCGACCAAGGGCCGATAATTCTCCTGCTTCGGCACGGACCGCACTTTGAGATAGGAAAAGCGCCCCTCGATCCGCAGTGCATAAAAGATATTCGGCGAAGGTAAAAGCCGCTCGATCCATGCCTGAAAGTCTGCATAGGGCATGTCCGTTTCCAACCGATCTTGGCTCAAAGGCCGATAGAAGGTCACACAGGCAAAGGGCGTCCTCGCCTGGTCAGCGACAGGGTGAACTTGCCCCGTACCCGTGATTTGGTATATTTCCCCGTCGAGCATGACCATCTCGCCGTCCAGGTCATCGAAGGTGCCTAATCCAAAATCTCCGTGCTCTTTAATTTGGGTAAAGGGTATCTTTTGTTCATAGATGCCTTCCACAAGTGCATTGACCGGGGCGCACAAATAGACGCGATTGGCGGGCAACACCACTGATCCGTTTGGATTCATATTCCTCCCAATAACCGGGGACACTTTCCAGATTAATTACATCTTATGAGCTTATTCATTTTGGTAAGAAATCTACATCAATTCACACTGATATGTCCAATTCTTCCTTATTATTCCCAGGAAGGAAGCTTCCATTATTTTCGCAACTGCTGTAGATCGCTGTCATATCTTCCAGAAATCATCACCGCCCTACATTAATACGCCCCTACATTTCCCGCTTTTTTCATCGAGTAAAGAGAATGGGTCCCCTTAATTTTCTGACGCTTTCTTCCGGCCGAAGCGCAGCAGCACCATCGTCGCCGTTATTCCCGTGAAGGCTAATCCGAAAAGGGCGGCTAAAACCCGGGTGGCAGTCAGGGCCGGGATATGCAGGGACGCAGCCGCGCTTCCCACGGGCCGGTATGATAAATCAAGGGCGAATGCTGCAATACCCGGGATAAAGTGCAGCTGATAGATCGCGTAACCGGAGAGCATCAAGGGAATCAAGGCGAAGGTTAGTTTGACTTTCAAGGAGGTGGCCCGTGTCTTAAAAGGTTTGACCACATACCAGGTGAGCAAACCGGCTCCCAGGGCGGCGCCCCAGAAGATGAGGCTGAACCAGAGCTGCCACTCAGCCCGGGGCCATACATCGTAAAGGGGTTCGAAATACATCATGGGCAACAAGATACCCAGGGCGACACCGATGAAAACTGCAAAGCCCTGGTTCACCCGGACCAAGTGCCAGACCTCCCTGGCCGGAATCCTTAAGTTCAGTTTTACCGCACCGTTGGGGCAGTTGCGGACACAATTCAGGCACAGCTTGCAGGCGATGTTATTGTCCACATAGGGAACATGCTGGGACATGGGACAACCGGTGGCAGCAGAGGTTCCCCGGTAGCACTCGAAGGTAGTGCACTTGTTCAGACAAACATCCGCATCAGACCTCACTTCCAGCATGCCGCCCACCGAGGCCACACCGACAAATCCGCCGAGGGGGCAAAGGTGCCGGCACCAGGTGTGCCTGGTAAAAATGATCCCGGTGATACTTGCCGCGGCCACGACGCTGATCAGCCACAGGGCCGTGAGCAGAGGATTGTTCCTCATGCCGCTCATTGCTTCCATCCAGAAAACCATCAGAAACAGAAAAGTAATAAAGATATAATCATACTTCTTCAGCAGGTCGGGAACCGGCCGGTTCAAATGAAATATCTTCTGGATCTTGTCCATGGCAAAGGAGAACGGACAGATGCTGCACCAGACCCGGCCCAGGCTGGGGGAGAAGATGGTCAGGGCGGGCCACCAAAATCCCCACACTAAGGCAAACATAATGCCGGTGGTGGGCGCAGCAGGGACGAAAAGCAGCGAAAAGATGATCACAAAGAAAATTAATGCCGACAGACGGCGCATCCACAGATGGAAATTCCCCCCTTTGATAAGTCTTTCCAACCAAGAGAAGGAAAGCAGGTCAACACTCCGGCCTATCTTTTCGGCGGTCGGGCCGAAGAAGACGTGCTCCAGGCCAATCGTGTTATCTTCAGCCAAGTAAAAGGCCCTTTCGATGACCTGAATGAGCTCGGTAACATTGCCCTGCCGGTAGTGGTGGGTCAGCAGGAGCTTAAGGGCATCCCTGCTCAGGGATGGCGTGGGGCGATTATTCTCGGCAGCCAGTTTTTTCAGTACACTCAAGGCCAGCACGGGAATATCCCGCTTCCGTTCACGTAAGGGGGTGAATTTGAAGGTCTGGGAGAAACAATCCTTTAGCTCCGGTTCCAGAGGCCGTGGCAGTAAATCCGGCTCGGTCAGGAGACTCCCGATGATGCGGCATTGGGCATCCCCGGCCCGGATGGCCTGGGCCAGTCTCAACTGCGCCCTTTGGGGAATCAGGTGGATGTCCCTGATCACCAATGTGCCGCCAGCGGCCAACTCCAACAACCCGCTGCCCTTCAGGTTCTGGGCTTCGAACATCAGGTCGCCCCATTGCTGGTCAATTTGGCGGCCGTCGACAATTATAAAAGGGGCATCTTGGCCGAACTGCCGTTCATGCAGTTGCCAGGCCAGCATCTGCCGGCCGATACCCCGCTCGCCGATCAATAGCAGGTGTGACCTGGTCTTGCTCAGGTTCTCCAGTGCGGCTTCCATCTCCCTGATGGCTTTGGGGCCGCCCCACAAACCGTAATATTTCTGTTTAAACTGGTTGAGCTGCAAACCGGAACGCAGAAATTCCTTGTGCTTGGACTCCCATAGATCCTTATTAACGGTATTCACCAGGCGGGATAGCTTTTCGGCAAAGCTCCGGTAAAGGTGCGGCCAGCGGACCAGCATGAAGGCAAAATGCTTGGCATCCATGGCCAGCACCGTGCAGTCTTTGGTACAACGGACGGCCAGGGGCGAAGGCTTCCCCGTAAAGAGAGATATTTCGCCAAAAGAATTTCCCGGCCGGAATGAGCTTAATTGATAGGAGGTTCGTCCCGCGTCGGCAGCCAGGACCTCGGCCTCACCTTCCACCAATACATAGAACCAGTTCCGTTCCTGGCCCAGGGTGATAATATCCGACCCTGCCGGGTGGGTTTCCCATGTAAAGCCCTCGGCCAATTCCGCTAATTCTTCCTGTTTTAACTGGGCCAGAATCTTTGCCTGAGAGAGATAATAGACTTTGTCTTGCAGCATTTTTTTTGATCCTTCCCTAACCCCGATAACCTAACCCTGATAAACAGGATAAGTAAGTTTACGAAATTATTTTTTGCCGGAAAAGCGCAGAAAATAATTTCTTACTTACTAAAGGCCACAAGTAACCGGGATAGTGTGTTGCCTGCCGCTCAACCTGTATCTGCTGCCGTCGTCTGTTTTCTATCCAGTTCATGCCGTATAGCCAAACCAATTTTTTCCATCAAATAAGGCTTCTTGACATAGGCACCGGCACCCAACCTCTGTGCTTCCCTGGCTTGATCAGTCTCGGAGAAACCACTGACTAAGATTGCTTTCTGATAAGGGTTGATTTCTATAATCCTTCTGTAGGTTTCCAAGCCATCGATACCAGGCTCCATAATCATATCCAGAATCATGATGTCCGCCTTATGGCTCCGGAGATATTCCACCGCTTCTGCGCCGCCGGGAACCGCAGTAACTTGGTAACCGAGACGGGTCAGTAAGGCACATGCCACCTGCCTTTGTCCTTTCACGTCGTCCACCACCAGGACTGATTCCCCCTGTCCCAGGTATTGCCCAAGGGGTATCTTCTGCTCCTCATCGCCCATTTTTTCTCTCGTGACCGGGAAGTAGAGTGTAAAAATGCTTCCTCTACCTCTCTCACTCTGCACATCAATGTAGCCTTTGTGATCGTAAACGGTCCCCCAAACAATGGCCAACCCCAGCCCTGTGCCGCTGCGCCCCATCGACTTCTTTGTATAGAAGGGTTCAAAGATCTTATCCAAATCTTCGGGGAGGATGCCTTCGCCCGTATCGGCGACGGTCAAAACCACATAATCTCCTTCCTGCACCTCATCATAGCCCCGGACCGCCGCGTCGAGATAGCGGTTCTCGGTCCGGATGTTGACTGTTCCGGTGCCGGCAATGGCTTCGGCCGCATTCGATACCAAGTTCAACACTGTTTTCTCCAGATGTACGGGAGAACCGTTGATATTGAGCAGGTCCTTTTCCAGGTCCGTCTCTATGGTCACCAGGGGATGATGGTTTTGTACTGCTTTAAATTCAGGAGTCGCGAAAAGATTGGCAACAATGCCGTTCAAATTGATTACCTCTTCGACCACGACGCCTCTTCTTGCCAGCGTCAGCAAGTCCTGGACGATGGTTGGCCCCCTTTTCACTGGACTTGAGAATATTGGCGGCATAGGTCCTTAAAGGACTACCTTCCGGCAACCGTTCCAGGAGAAGTTCCGAATACCCTGAAAGGACACCCAGGACGTTATTGAGATCGTGGGCGACCCCACCTGCTAATTTCCCCAGGGCCTCCATCTTCTGAGAACGATGCAAACATTCTTCCAGCTGTTGTCTCTCCTCTTCGGCATGTTTACTGGCGGTGATGTCTTCACTGAAAAGTGAATAGCCGGTGATGTCCCCGTTCGGGGATATGATGCCGGATACACGTGATGCTATATGCCGGATACCGCTAGCAGTCTTTTGTTCCAGAAAATAACGGTATTCACCTTTGCTGCGCACCTGTTCAATGGCATCCATAAATCTTTCCGGCGCCACGGCTTCCCTGGTGTGCATCTCCTGGATGGTTTTTCCTATTACTTGTTCTGCTGAATAGCCAAAAAGTTTTTCGGCCATGGGATTGTAATAGGTGATATGAAAATCAAGATCCACGGTGGCGATGGCAATATTGTTGGCATTTCTGAGAATATTGTCGAGCGTGGTCGTCTTCTCGATTAATGCCTCTTCCGCCTGCTGGCGCGCGGATAAGTGATTTTGAAACCCCCTTCTGCTGAGGTAAAGTCCCAGCATGCCCACCATCCATATCCCGCCATAGGCGAGGACAATGCCGCGCAGTTGCTCCCGCAAAGCCAGCTGGAACGGCCCCCAGGGTACGGAAACGCTGATCCCTCCCCGAATATCGCCGATTTTATAGCCCTGTGATGCATGACACTTCAAACATCCCGCTTCGGTAAGCAGGGGGTGCATGAAGCGTAAATAGGTCTCGTTGCCAATCGTCTCCAGGGAAGATGACTCCGTCTGTCCCTGTTCAAAGGCCTGTAAAGCCCCTCTTTCCCATGGGTCCGGCGCGTTTTCCGGCCTGATAGGTTTTAGGCTCGTAATGTGTCCTTGCGGGCCATACTCTTTTTCCCCCAGCTCATGGACTTGGCGGGTCATATAGGCGGGATTAATCAAGGTCAGTTTCCTGCCCGCCGGAGTAACGATATCTCTTTCCGGGATGTGGGAGAGATAAGGGTTTGGTAAGGTATCGGACGTAATTGGGACATATACTCCGCCGTGCATGGTGGTCCAGCGTCGATAAACCAGATCCTTGCTGTAACTTTCCCGGGCTGTGGTGAGTGCGATCGCAAATGTTGCGGAATATGATTGCCAGCAGTTCCATCCTGCCAACACCACAATCAGGACGGACCAGAATAGGGCTATGGTGAGGAACATCACGCGGAGCCGGGAAATTGATCCATCTTTATGGGCTGCACTCATGGCTGATGCCCCCTTAGGCGTAGTCAGTGAAGAGAAATTTTTAGCACGGTCTCACAGAGACGCAGCCTATATCATATTGTTGAGGGAATTACATGAATAATTTCGATTTACTGTCGAGCATCTTTGCCGGGATTGGCGGTTTGTGACTTTGGAACGAAGAGCGATTAATTCTTGACCTCGGGGAGGGCAGATGGCAAATATATCATGATACTGCGTATAAGAGGTGAAAATATGGAAACGATCCTGAATGAAATCGAATGCCGGGTCCTTGGCTCGCTCATCGAAAAGGAACTGGCGACGCCGGAATATTACCCCCTTACCCTGAATTCCCTTACGGCAGCCTGCAACCAAAAGTCGAACCGTCACCCGGTGCTGAACCTGGCGGAGTCGGAGGTGGTCCGGGCCCTCGATGCGCTCAAGCTCAAACACCTTGTGCTGACGGCCGCCGATTCGGGAAGGGTGCCGAAATACCGGCATCTCCTTTATGAGAAGCTGAAGCTCGAACCTGCCGAACTGGCAATAATGGCGGAGCTTCTCCTGCGCGGGCCTCAGACGGTCGGAGAGCTGAGGATGCGGGCGGAACGGATGGCGGAGGTGGGAGATGCCGTTGCCAGCGAGGCGCTTCTGGAGGAGCTTGCCGAGCGCAATCTCGTAACCAAACTGCCGCGCCAACCAGGGAGGAAGGAACAGCGCTATGCCCATCTTTATTCGGGAGAACCGGCTCTGGAGGAAGAGGCGTTGGCCTCTCCCGAGCCGGCCCGTCTCCGGGTAATGGCGGAAAATGAACGCCTTTCGGCCCTGGAGGCGGATGTTCGCCTGCTCCGGGAAGAGGTGACGGAGCTGCGGAAGGTGCTGGAAGAATTCATGGCCCAGTTCAAGTGATGGCCGATCCTGCAAACCACCTTTCTGAGACTGCTCAAATCCAGCGGCATTAGCCACCTCGGATCTCTGAATTTTACACCGCTCCATCCAACCCCCATATCGAGTTGCAATCTTCCAGAGCGTAGTTCGTAAAAGTGCCAGCGCAATAAATATCGAAAAATCGTACTTGATTACACAAATCGCTTGACAATAAAAATGCATTAAATTAAGGTTTCGCAAAACTGAAACAGTAAAATTAATAAATTAAGCGAATACAAAGGTAATTAAATTATGGCATTAGCGGATTGGTTCAAGCAAAGCCAAAGGAGGTGGAGCTAGATGATATATGCAAGGTGATGACGTTTACCCGGAAATCACTCCCGTAGTTTTATTAATACCAAATCTTTGCCAAAGGAGAAACCATGAAGAATACTGTCAAACTGCTTGTAATAGGTGTTCTGTTCCTCACTTTTGCCATGCCCTGTTTTGCAAGGGCAGCCGAACAGGACCTCCAACAGAAAATTGATCAACTCTCCCGGGAACTCGATACGCTCAAGCAGCAGGTCAAGAAGAACGAAGAAAAATCCCTCGGCCGCTGGCTGGAGGTGAGTGGTGATTACCGGTTCCGCTACGATAACCTCCAAGGCTCCGTTGCACCTCATGCCGACGGACTCACTGTATTCAGTAATGTCAATTCATTGATCGCGGCCATGAACGCAGGCACCATCGCTCCCCTGACGCAACCGGCATTGTTCGGCGCCGCCATTACCGGCGGTGCATTTGGCCCGCTATCTCTCCCGAGTGCCCAAAGAGATGCCTTTGACGTGAAAAACGATGCCCTCTACACCAACCGTTTCGGTCTTAACTTGAAAGCCAAAGCCACCCAGAATGTTACGGTGACTACCCGTTTCCTTATGTACAAGGTGTGGGGATCCCAGGACGACAGCGCCCTCAGGTCCGGGAACACCGCTTTCTCACTGGATCGCGCCGGCCTCTTTGACGGCACTATCGGCCATGTCCCCGGCGACAGCAAACTCGCCGTGGACCGCGTCTACGCCACCTGGAGCAATATCGCCGACCAACCCATCTGGTTTTCCATCGGCCGCCGGCCGGCCACAGGCGGCATCCCCAGTCACCTGAGGGAAAACAACGAACCGCCCGGCAGCTCCGGTGTGCCGGCTCTCCTCGTTAATTACGCCTTCGATGGTGTAACCCTCGGATACGCCCCCGACATTGACATGCTCCCCGGCGCCTACGCAAAACTTTGCTACGGCCGGGGTTTTCAGAACGACATCGAAAATGCGGATAGGGGCAACAGCCTGCATAATACCGACATGATCGGTTTGAATGTGGTGCCTTATGATACCGATCGGTTTCGCGCTGAACTCCAATACAATAAGGGCAAGAACATATTCGACGCCCCAAAGATGCTCTCCGGGCCTTTCCCTCTTACCACAAACGACAACTTGGGCGACATTGACTGGTATGGCATCGCCTTCCTCGGCAAGATGAAAAACATAGGTAAGGGAAACCTGCACTGGTTTGTGGACGGCGCCGTCAGCCGCACACAACCGAATGGACACACCCTTAAGTTCAACGGCATAGATACAGGTAATGGCTTGCTCTTTTCCGGCGCACCGGAGGACCGGACCGGCTGGGCGGTATATGCCGGTGGAAGGTATGACATCACGTCCACGGGTACCAAGATCGGCCTGGAATACAATCATGGATCAAAGGACTGGATCACCTTCGCCCCGGCTGCCGATGACATGTGGACCAGTAAGGTCGGGGTGCGCGGCGACGTCTATGAATTTTATGTGATTCAGGAACTGAAATTGAAACCGATTTCTTCTTACACGAGCAAGACCTTTTTCCGCGTCGGCTATCAGTATTACGATTTCGGTTACACCGGCAGCAACAGTTGGCTGGGCGCCCCGATCAAGATCAGCGAGCTTACCAATATGACGCCCCAGCTTACCGCGCCTTTGAAGACTGCTCAAGATCTGTATGCAACGTTTGAAGTTCATTTTTAATGTTGAAAACTAAAGGAGGAGCACCATGAAAAAAACGGTACTGATAATGCTATCAATTGCCACGACAGCGTGGGGCATGATTTTCTTCAACAGTTTGGCGGGCGCCGCAGAAATCAAACTGGTCGGCGTTATTACAAAGATCGAAATTTCCGGCAAGGATGCAACCTCGGCGACAGCGACCCTCAAGGATAACAAAACCGAACAGTCGGTGGTTATCGTTGTTACGGATGAATTGACGCTCGACAAGTTCAAGGACCACCGCATCGTGGAGGGCGACGAGATCCGGTGCAAATATGAAGCTTCCGGCGGGAAAAATATGAGCACATACTTCCGTAAGACAGCGGGTTGCTGATCTTCTCAACTCTACCCATAGCGAGACGAAAAAATGAAAAAGCTACTCCTCATGTTTGTAATGTTTGTGGGCATCGTGGTGTCGGTGCCTGCGACGGCCAAGGATCATCCCGGCAAAGAATTCCTTGAGAAGCACGGCTATAAAGGACCCGTTACCTGTGAAGAATGCCATCCCGGCACAGCCAGGGAATTTTTGTCCACCGTGCACTGGAAACATGCCTCCAAAGTGACGATGGTTGATGGTTTGGACCCGGAGAAGGAATACGGGATGAAAAACCGCATCTACACCATGTGCAACGGCAATGATGTCGTCAACAATCTGAAGGAAATACCTAAAAATCCCGAAACAGGCAAAACGAAATTCACCGGCTGCAACACCTGCCACCCTGGCGACCACATCCACGATGTGGGAAGCACCGGTCCGGGAGCGGAAAACGCCATTGACTGTCTGATCTGTCACTCTTCCGGCTATGATTTTACAAAGCGTAAGCCTTTTAAGAATGAGGAGGGGAATGTGGTTATGGGACAGGACAGGAGCACGGCCGCCGCCCTCGCCATAGGCAAACCAACTGTAAAGAATTGCATGGTCTGCCATGAATCTGCCGGTGGAGGTGTCTATATAAAAAGGGGCTTTGCCTTCACTGCGCAAAATGACGTTCATGCGGCCAAACGCATGGTCTGTGTTGATTGTCACAAGGCCAAAAATCACAAGATTCCCACGGGCAATGATCCGAATAACTGGGCCAACGATGGTGTCAAGGTTGGCTGCAGCGATTGTCATGGGGAAGAGCCCCACAAGGACCAGGACTATAACCGTCATACAGCAAAAATAGCCTGCCAGACCTGCCATATCCCCTGGACCGGCGGCGCCATTGCCAAGGATTTTACTAAATGGGAACAGGGCTCCGATAAGTTTTACGAACCGACCACCCTGAGGAAAGAAGTCAATGAAACCATGCCGGTTTATGCGTGGTATAATCTGCGCGTGCAGAATACGCCGAGCTTCATCGGCCCTCGGGGCAGCAGAAAAGACAAGTCCAGCAAAATTTATCCCTTCAAGATTTTTCAGGGGAAAGCCTATTATGATAAAAAGACAGGACAACTTCTCGCCATGGATTTCGCCCCGCCCACGGCAAACGGAGACACGCTGGCCGGTGTTGCTTCCGCGGCAAAGACGCTTGGCATCAAGGACTATGAACCAGTACCGGGATGGCAAACGATCTATTTCGGGAGTAATCACCTTGTCACCAAATCCAAGGCGCTGACCTGCACAAACTGCCATGCTGTGAACGGTATTCTGAATTTCAAGGCCCTGGGCTACAGGGAAGATGAATTTCTGAAGCTGACCAGTCCGGAAATTTATTTCTACAAACTGGTCACAAAACAAAAGGAGGATTGGTAATTCATCAGGATGCCTCCTGAAGCCATGTGTGCCAGACCTTTATCCAAGGCGCTTTTATGCCTTAGTAAGTAAGAAATTATTTTCTGCGTTTTTCCGGCAAAAAATAATTTCGTAAACTTACTTATCCCGTTTATCGGGGTTAGGTAAAGGTCTGGCGGTATCAGGAAGACCCTGCTGCCCAACTTGGGCGGGAGCGGGGCTCCCCTTCCGTATTTACTTCATCCTTTTGCCCTGAGGGCGGCCTTCACACGGTCCGGGGTAAAGGGCAGGCGGCGCATACGCACGCCCGTGGCATCAAAAATGGCGTTGGCAATCGCCGGCTGTGTCTGGGCGGACGTCTCTTCGCCGGCGCCGTCGGGCGGCGCTTGCGGTTCGTTGAGCAGGACCTTGTCGATCCTGTCGGGTGCGTCCAGGATGGAGGCAATTGGGTAGCTCGCCCAATCCTTGCTGGTCACCTGGGAACGGTTGAATTTTACTTCTTCCCAGAGTGCCCGGCTCATGGAGTGCAGGAGATTGCCTTCGATCACATTCTTCAGCCCGTCGGGATTAACAATCAGGCCGCAGGAGTGAGCGCAGACAAAGCGTGTCACGCGCACCTTCCCCGTCTCGAGGTTTACGGCCACTTCGGCGATGGTGGCGGCATCACCCCACAAGGCGATGCCCCGGCCCGCGACCATGCCGGCCCCTTTGGCACGGGCTCCCGGCTTGGGCGAGGGCCGGGTTTCCCAGCCGGCGGCTTTTGCCGCTTCTTTGAGGAGCAGCGCCTGATGCTCATTCGTGAGGTATTGCAGCCGAAACTGGACCGGGTCTGTGCCGGCGGCCGTTGCCAATTCATCGATGAACGATTCGGCGGCGAAGGTTACGACGGAGCCCGTCGGCAGCCGGAGATGGGCCGTGCGTAAAGGGGAGCCCATCTCCATAAGGGGAAGAACCGCATGGAGCGTCTGGCGCTTGTTGGGAAAGCTGTAGGACTCGTCAGGGGTGCCGACCCGATTGCGTGTGGACACGGGCTTAAAGCCAAAGAATTGGCCGATGAGCGTTTCTCCCGGTGCTTCCTCGCCGGGCGCCACGTCCTGATGATCCAGGCTGCGGTTATCCCAATCGTAGGCGATGACATGGCCGGCGTCATCAAAGCCGCCGCGCAAGCGGATCACCGAAGGAGGCGCCTTGGGATCCCAGGCAATGCCCTCGTTTCTCATCCACTGCAAACGCACCGGCCTGCCGACCTCCTTGGCCAGGAAGGCGGCTTCAAAGGCCACGTCGCCGGCATCGTTGCGGCCATAGGAACCGGGGCCGGGCTTCCAGACGACGCGCACCTTCTCCCTGGGCAAACCCAGAAAGAGGGCCAATCCTTCCCGTTGCCGGTAGGGTTTCTGAGTTCCGGTCCAGACGGTCAGCTCGTTGTTTTGCCAATTGGCCACCGCGCAGCCGGGACCGAAGGAAGCGTGGGACTGAAAGGGCGTCTCATAGGTTGCCTCGACAATGCGGACGGCGCGGCCAAAGGCTGCATCGACGTTGCCGACATTTTTCGCCCGCTTGTCGAGCCGCGTCGGGGCGCGCTTCAGGTATTCGTAGAGTCCTTCCGAGTCGGTGGGAAAGGAAGGCCCCGCCGGTTCCGACCACCTAACCTTCAACTGCCGTGCCGCCTGCACGGCCTGCTCCTCGCGTTCGCAGACCACGCCGACGTAATCTCCCTTGGTTACCACCTTCACCACCCCGGCCACCTTGGCAAGGGAGTTTTCCTCCACCTTCACCAACTTGGCGCCGGCTACCGGCGGCTTGATCGAGCGGGCGTGCAGCATGCCGGGCAGCCTCAGGTCGGTTACGTAATGCTCCCGGCCAAAGACGATCGGCGGGATGTCCTCCCGCGGAATTGGCTTGCCAACGACTTGAAAGAGTTCCGGTTTTTTAAGATTGGCGCGGCCTTTTAGGCCAAGCGATCTGCCTACCTGCTTATTCCACTGCAAGGCGGCGCTCAGATGCCGGCCACCGATCAACTCTCCGTAGGAAACGCTCCGGGATTGATCACCCCGGAGGGTGATGACGCCGGCCTGCACGAAGAGCTGTTCGACCGGTGCCTGGAGGTGTTGGGCGGCCATCTCCAGCAAGACCATTTTGGCCTCGGCGCAGGCGACGCGCACCGGCGGGCTGCCCAGTTTAAGCCCCGTGGAGCCGCTTGCCCCTACCTGATCGACCGTGAGGGCCGTATCACCGACCACACACCTGACGCGCTCGATCGGCACCTCCAGCTCATCGGCAACAATCTGCCGGAAGGCTGTGGAAACTCCCTGGCCGTTGTCGACCTTGCCGTGAAACACGGTGACACTGCCGTCTTGGGCAATGGCAAGCCAGGAGCCGATTTTGCTGGGATCCACGAGCCCGGAGAAGTCGGCGGCAGCAAGTTGCGGACCCGCCATCTGGACAACGCCGGCCAGGCTGCAACTGACAAGCAAAACACCCGTCTCCTTGAGAAAGTCCCGCCGCGAGATCTCCCCGCCGGTAACCTCGTTGAGGCAAGACGCGCTTTGCCGTCCCGAGGGGGATGGCGTATCGGTTGTCGTCTTCATGGCTTTTCCACCTCCTTCCGGCCAGCTCCTGGCGCCGGCATCATGTCCGCCGCTCGCTGCACGGCCTTGATCACCCGATAGTAAGTGCCGCATCGGCACAGGACATTCTCCAAGCCTTGCCGGATCTCCCTTTCCGTTGGATGAGGATTGCGGTCGAGAAGCACCTTGGCATTCATGATGTGACCGGTCATGCAAAAGCCGCACTGTACAGCCTGTTCTTCTATCCAGGCTCTCTGAAGGGGATGAGGTTTCTCCGGCGTTCCCAAGCCCTCAAGGGTCGTGATCCGGCGCCCCTTTAGAGATCCGGCCGGTGTGATGCAGGACCGGACGGCTTCCCCTTCCACAATGACGGTGCAGGACCCGCACTGACCGACACCGCAGCCAAACTTGGCGCTGTTTATTTGGAGATCGTTGCGGAGAATGTACAAAAGCGGCGTTTCCGGATCCACATCGACGGAATGGGTATGACCGTTAACATGCAAACTGATGACACTCATGAGCTATTCCCTCCTCTCGTATCTCTTCCCCAATTACCCTGCTATCTTTTGTCAACAAACTACTTTACTTTATGGATGGCCACGATCCTTTTTCCCAAGTCCCGCGCCGCCGCCAGGGCGGAGGGATCTTGAGCGATCTGCCCTTTGTCTTTGGCAAAACCCCGGACAAAGCCTCCCATGACCATGCCGGTACTGTCAAAGAAAGAGCAAAACTGATTGCGCACTTCGCCATGCCCGGTTCGGGAGGCAGCCACAATCACACCGCCTACTTTATCCCTTAACAGGTTTTTCCGGTGCAGGCTGACCAGTCTGTCAATTAAGACCTTAGCCTGGCCGCTGGCGCTCTGGAAGTAGGAAGGGCTGCCAAAGATGAGTCCATCAGCAGCCAGTACTTGCCGATAGATGATTTGCATGTCGTCCTTGATATGGCACTTTCCTGTCGCATCGCAGCTTCGGCAGCCATCGCAGAACCTGATATCTTTATCCCGCAGGGTCGACAATTCCGTTTGTGCCCCTGCTGCCTCGGCTCCGGCCAGGGCTTCCCGAATCAGCATCTCCGTGTTGCCCTCTTTCCGGGGGCTGCAACAGATACCGAGCACTTTCATAGGACTTTCCTTCATCATAGTTTCCCCATGGGTATAGTCAGCCAGTCAAGTTTCATCAGGTGGTTAAATTATGTGCGCTGCCCCCGCCCCGTAGTGTCGTATAATGTATCATATTTTATGGGACAGGGAAATGAAATCACAAAGGACTGGTGATGGTTTGTGAAAAGTGGTACAAAACGACCATCTACTCAGAGACCTTTGAAAAACGCACATGAGTTATTGCGAGTTTAACGAATCAAACTCAGAACTTACCAATAATTCATGAGATTGCCGCGTCGCTAGCGCTCCTCGCAATGACCTGGAATGAGTTTTTCAAAGGTCTCACGCAAAAGGGGGGGGAAAGATGAAGTTTGTTACCTTGGGAGGGGTTCGTCTATCGCTTGGCGGTTCTTTTGCCGTCGCATTTCTGTGTTTACTTAATTTCATCATGCCTAGCAATGCTGTGCAGGCCGCGCCTGCGGAGGCGGAGAGGATCGCCCTGTTAGTGGAGGGGGCGAAAAAAGAGGGCAAGGTAACTTACTATCACACCTCTCCGGCCGATGTGGGCATAAAGTTTCTCAAGAAATTCCAGGAAAAATATCCTTTCTTAAATTTTGAAGCCTATCGTTCGGGCGACGAGAGTCTGATGAATAAAATCCTGGCGGAAAGCCAGGCGAAAAGGTACGTCTTTGACGTTGCCAATACTACCGGAACGACAGGAGAAATTATCAGGCGTAAGGGGCTCTTTGCCAAGTACTTAAGCCCGCAGCGGCGGTTTTTCCCCGAGGCTTGCAAGGACCAGGAGGGATACTGGACCGATACCTTTCTGAACCTGAACACCATCGTCTACAATACCAAATTGGTTTCCCCGCAGGAGGCGCCCCGGTCCTGGAACGATCTTTTGGACCCCCGGTGGAAGGGCAAGATTGGCATGGATGCCAAGGCCTATTGGTGGTTTGCGAATATGCTGAAGGTGATGGGGGAAAAGAAGGGGCTTGATTACATGAAGCGGCTCGGCGAGCAAAACATTCAGTTTCGCAATGGCCGCACGCTCAATGTCCAACTGGTGGCAGCCGGGGAGGTGAGCATTGCCTTGCCCGTCTACAACTACATGGTTGAGGAGCTGAAGTCCAAGGGCGCCTCCGTGGAGTGGCTTGCTCCCGACCCCGTTGTTCCGGAACTGCATCCTCTGGGCATTTCCGCCCATGCCCCCCATCCCCATGCGGCCAAGCTCCTGGTCGATTTTCTCTTATCCCGGGAAGGGCAGGAACTCATGGCCAGTACCTCCCGTATCCCCAGCCGAACAGATGTCGATGCCTTGGTGCCCAAGTTAAAAAAAGGTTTGAAGATCCTGCCCTTTGAGCATACTATCATCGATGACTATGAAAAGTATGTTAAACTCTATCGGGAAATTTTAATGAAACGCTAGCCAGCCCGTTGATGACAATTTGTGGATTTACGGTCCTGCGCCCTTTCTCTTGATCACGGGGCCAGTCCCGCATTAAGATGGTGCCACGGTACGGCAGGAGAGCAAACCTTTATGGCAAAGCTCATCAAGAAAAGATCGAAGAAGTCCGGCCTTCCGCCGGGATCCCTCGTCCATGTGGGCGAGAAAAAAATTGCCGAATCGGAGATTACCATCATCGATTATGACGAGGTGATTTTTCAGGAAAGGCAGGTCAAGCAGGTTGAGGAGTGCTTCACTTTCCGGGAAACACCCACGGTGACCTGGATCAATGTGGAGGGGCTGCACCAGGTGGAAATCCTGGCGCGGCTGGGTGAATGCTACGGATTTCATCCCTTGGTCCTTGAGGACATCCTCAACACGGACCAGCGACCCAAGATGGAAGATTATGGAGATTATCTCTACATCGTCCTGAAGATGCTCTCCCACAACGGTCAGAAGAGTGAGGTCACCACGGAGCAGGTCAGTATCATCCTCGGCGCAAACTTCGTCGTTTCCTTTCAGGAAGGGGGGAAGGGGGACGTCTTCAATCCGATTCGCGAGCGGATCAAGAGCGGCAAAGGACGAATCCGTAAGCTGGGTGCCGATTACCTCGCCTACGGACTTCTGGATGCAGTAATTGACAACTACTTTATCATCATGGAGAAGTTAGGGGAGGATATCGAGCTCCTGGAAGATGAACTGATAATCCAGCCCACCCCGGAAACGCTGCAGACGATTCACCATCTGAAAAGAGAGATGCTGTTCCTGCGGAAGGCGGTCTGGCCCTTGCGGGAAGTGATCAGCGGCCTCGAAAGAGGAGAGTCCTCTCTGATGAAAGAGCCCACCCGCATCTATCTGCGCGATGTTTACGACCATACCATCCAGGTGATCGACACCCTGGAGACCTTCCGGGAAATGGTTTCCGGAATGCTCGACATCTACCTGTCGAGCGTCAGCAACCGCCTTAATTCAATCATGAAGGTACTGACGGTCATTACCACCATCTTCATGCCTCTCACCTTTATTGTCGGGGTTTATGGGATGAATTTTAAGTATATGCCTGAACTGGATTGGCCCTGGGGGTATCCTTTCATCTGGCTGATCATGCTCGGGATTGGTGCGGCGATGTTGTTTTTTTTCAAGAAAAAGAGATGGCTGTAACAGATAGTTTCCCGTAACGGCCATCTCTTCGTTTTTCCTAATTTTTTTTTGTACGATCTTGCTGGCAATTAACCGGCGGGTATATAGATCCCCCGTTTCTCCCGCTTAATTTTTCCCAGTTTCTCCGCTTTGCCGGTGATGCTCCAAATCTGATTTTCCGTCAAACCGGTCTTTTCCTTTAACTCGGAAGTGGTAATGCCCCTGCTTTCCAGGATGTAACCGACGACCATATCAAAGAGGGTTGTCTTTTTTTCCTTTTCGGCGGGCACGGCTGCTTCCTTGCGTTTCTCTCCTCTTTTCACGGGCGCTAATTCTGCAGGTTTTTTTCTTGTCCCCTTGGCCACTCTGGCTTTCAAACCTTGCGGCTCTATCTTTGCTGCCTTGGGACCAAGGGACATAAAATTCAAAAGCTTGTTCAAGTTAGTCTCAACAAATTTTTCTGACCCCTCGATCTCGACTTCCCCGGTATGAGGGTTGAACCGGATGCGTGCATTTTCTTTCATTTTGTCATCCCCAAATTATAGTTAGCAAACTTGTAATTTAGCTTAATGAGTTGCTGTTCCGTTTGTCAATATTTTTATTTACTGTTGGGCCGGCTAGGCATTGCTTATTCTTTAAGGTGGAAGTCTTTACGCAAAGCGTCCAGGTTTCTCCGGGCTGCTCTGTAGGAGGGGTTGATGGCCAGGGCCTTTTGGAACCAGGGCCGGGCCGCGCTTATTTTACCCTGTCTTAAGAGGGCGATGCCCATGTTGTTGTAGGCCTTGGCAAACGTCTTGTCAATCCGGATGGCCTCGGCAAACCGGGCCATGGCCCCGGCCATGTCGCCCCGTTCCAGAAAAACGATCCCCAGGTTGTTGTGGGCCTCCGCCAAGTCCGGTTTGATCCGGAGGGCCTCCGCAAAGTGAACCGCCGCTTCCGCCGAGCTTCCCCGGCCCAGTAGGAAGGTGCCCAGGGCGAGGTGGGCGATATGGTTCTTTTCCGTTACCTGCAGGGCGTGGCAGAAAAGGGGGAGGCTCCCCTGCCAGTAAGAAACTTGCAGCAGGGTGGCGCCGGTGAGCAGGATAAGCACCAGGGCGGTCGCCGTGGCGAGGAGCTGCCGGCGGTACTTGAGGGTAGCGGCGAGATCGGGCACTCCCCAGGCCAGGAGCAGAAACAGGCCGATGGCCGGGACATAGGCATAACGGTCGGCCATGGCCTGATAACCCACCTGGACGATACCGAGAACGGGCAGCAGGGTTACCAGGAACCAGAGCCAGCCCACGATGGCATAAGGATAACGGCTGGCCAGCTTAAAAAGGAGCAGCGTTATTCCCCCAAGGAGCAGGGCGGCGCCGGCGGGCTGCCACCAGTCATAGCCCGAGGCAAAGGGATAAAAAACCGCCAGCTCGCGGGGCAGGACGAGTTTTTCCAGGTAGCGGACTGGTGCGACCAGGGCGTTTTCCAGGCGCATCCCCAGGGGGAAGACCGTCAGGGAGCGCAGGGCGCCGCCGTCCCGGGCGGCCTGCACCGTCATCAGGGAAGAAAGAACGGAAAGGAGCAGGAGAGGAAATTTTTCTGCCAGCAGGAAAGGCCAGTCTTTTTTCGGGCCAAGCCCGGAAGCGGCCCGGGGCCACCGTTTCAGGGGCCAGTAATCGAGGAGCAAAAGTATCAAGGGGAGGGTGACGAGCATCGGCTTGGCCATGAGCCCGAGAGCAAAAAGAATGAAGACGCCGGCATACCGGAAGAAACCCGGACGCCGCACGTAGTAGCCGTAGGCGCCCATGGTGGCAATCCAGAAAAAGGTGGACAGGACGTTTTTCCGTTCCGCCACCCAGGCCACGGATTCCACGTTCAGGGGATGGAGCGCGAAGAGGGCCGCGCAGCAGAGGCTTTTTGCTCTGGCGCCCGTCAAGTACTCCAGGACGAGAAAGAGCAGGAGGGTGTTGGCCAGATGGAACAGGACATTCGTCCAGTGATGCCCGCCGGCGTTGTTCCCGAAGAGTTGCCAATCCAGCATATGGGAAAGCCAGGTCAAGGGGTGCCAGTGCCCCGTATGGACGTCCTGCCAGAGCCAGCGCAGTGCTTCCGGGGTGAACCCTTCCTGAATGCGGGTGTTCTCCAGGACGTAGAGACCGTCGTCGTAATGGATGAAGGGGTAGTTCTGAATGGGCCAGTAAGGGAGCAGAACCGCCAGGGCCAGGAGCAGGCAGAGCAGATATTTTATTGGTCCCTCGGGCAGCTTCATCATTTTTATTTTTCGTCCATCTTTGCCAGTTGCCAGGCCGCGGCCGGAAAGCCGGGCTTCAGCAGCAGGGCCTGCCGGAAATACTGCCGGGCCTGGCGGATATCGGCCAGGGTCAAAAAAGCTACCCCCGTATTGTAGTGCAACTGGGCGTCATCGGGCTTAAGGCGCAGGGCCTCAAGAAAATGCGGCAGGGCCTCCCGCACCTTCCCTGCCTCGGCCAGGGCGCAGGCCAGGTTGTTGTGAAAATCGCTTGCCCCCGGCCGCAGGGTAAGGGCTCTCTCATAGGAGGAGAAGGCCTCGGCCCACCGGTTCTGTCTGGCCAGGGCAATGCCCAGGTTATTGTAATAATCGGCCTGGTCGGGATGCAGCTGCAGGGCCTGCCGATAACTGTCCGCCGCTTCCGCCAGCTTCCCTTCACCCAGGAGGGCTACTCCCAGGTTGTTCATGGCCTCGGCGTAATCCGGCTTGATGCGGAGCGCCTGACGGTATTGGTCCGCGGCTTCCTTTAATCTACCCCTGTTCGCCAGGGCGACCCCCAGATTGTTATGGGCCAGGGCATTGGCTTTTGTCACCTGCAGGGCGTGGGTAAAAAGGGTGATGCTGTCCCGCCAATAAGCGGCCTGCTGCCAGGACAAAAAGGCCGCGACCGGCAGCGTCAGGACGGCTATTCCTGCCAGCAGGACTTTTCCGTAAGAAAATCTCCTCAGGGCCGCAGGCAGGGACCAGACCAGGGCCATATATAGTCCGAGACCGGGCACGTAGGTGTAACGGTCCGCCATGGCCTGGGCCCCCGCCTGCACCAGGCCGATCACCGGTACGAGCGTCCCCAGATACCAGAACCAGCCGGTAAAGAGGGCCGGCCAGTTGCAGCGCTTGAGGGAAGCAAAGAGGGTGATCGCCAGGAGGATGGCCAGGGCGCCTACGATCTGCCTCAGGGTCACGACCCGGCCATAGGGGTAAAAAACCGCCAGATCGTGAGGCCAGAAGGTCTTTTCCAGATAAGCGGCATAGGCCAGGGCCGCATTCATGAGCCGTGATTTCAGGGAGAGGATGGTAAGGGGGGTGACGGCGCCCTCGCTCCTGCCAGCCAGGAGGGTTAGAGCGCAGGCCGCTGCCGTAAGCAGCAGGAGGGGCATTTTTTCCAGGCCCAGCCATAAGGCCTGTGATTTGTGATTGGTGATTTGTGGCTGGCGTCCGGCGGGTTGCAGGTGCCACCGCTTGAGGGGCCAGTAATCGAGAAGCAAAAGGACAAAGGGCAGGGTGACGAGCATGGGCTTGGCCGTGAGTCCGAGAGCAAAGAGAAGGAAGACGCCGGCATACCGGAAAAAGCCGGGGCGCTGTACGTAGTGGCTGTAGGCGCCCATGGTGGCGATCCAGAAAAAGGTGGACAGGACGTTTTTCCGTTCCGCGACCCAGGCCACGGATTCCACGTTCAGGGGGTGGAGGGCAAAGAGGGCCGCCACGCAGGCGCTTTTCACCCAGGCCCCGGTCATGTGCTTCAAGACGAGATAGAGCAGGAGGGCGTTGGCCAAATGAAACAAGACGTTCGTCCAGTGATGTCCGCCGGCGTTGTTTCCGAAGAGCTGCCAGTCGAGCAGGTGGGTAAACCAGGTCAGGGGATGCCAGTAACCGGTGGAATAATCGGTGAGCGCCCAGAGTAGGGTATTCCTGGTAAAGCCCGCTCGGAGGTGAGGGTTTTCCGTGACGTAGCTGAGATCGTCGTAGTCGATGAAGGTAAAGTCCCGCACCTGCCCGTAGACGAGCAAGATCGCCCCCGCCAGCAGCAGACAGACGAGGAGGTCCCGGTAGCGTGCGCTGATTCCCGCCATTACCTGCCCTCCTCAGGGGAGTTCAACCGCTTAGCCTCGGCCCGATGGGTTTCGGCCTCCCGGAGCAGGCCCTTTTTCTGCAAGACCCAGGCAAGATTCAAGTGGGCGCCGGCGTAATCCGGTTTCAGCTCCAGGGCCTTGCGCAAGGCGGCAATGGCTGACCTTTCATCCCCGCTTTTTATCAGGGCCACGGCCAGATTGTTGTAAAGGGGAGCGCTCCGGGGCAGCAGCAAAACAGCCTGGCGATAGGCGGCCAGGGCTTCCTCCAGTCTGCCCAGGGAAAAAAAGAGGGTCCCCAGGTTGTAGTAGGCATCCCCGAAGTCGGGTTTTATGCTGATCGCCTGACGGTAATAGGGCAAGGCCTCCTCCTGCCGTCCTGCCCGGTGCAGGACGACCCCCAGATAGTTGTAGGCCGGTTCATAGTTTGGCTTCAACACCGCGGCTTTCCGGAAATGCGTCAGGGCCTCCCCCCCCTTGCCCGCGTCGAGCAGGGCCACGCCCAGGTGATAATGGGCCAGGTAATTGCCTTCCGTAACCGCGACGGCACGGGTAAAGAGGGCCCGGCCATTTTGCCAGTATTGCACCTGGAAAGACGTTCTGACAGTGAAGGCAGTCAGGACCGCCAGGGTGGAAACCACCAGAATGGCCTTACCTTTCCGTCCGCTTCCGGCCAGGGCGGCGCTTCCCCAGGCGATGACCATGAAGATGCCGAGGAGCGGCACATAGGCGTAACGATCCGCCATGGCCTGCGCGCCCACCTGGACCAGCCCGATGACCGGCACCAGGGTCCCCAGATACCAGAACCACCCGACGAAGAGATAGGGGAAACGCCGGGCCCAGTAAACTGCGCAGGCGCTCATCCCGATAAGGAGTGCCGCAGCGGCGCCGACCTTCCACAGGGCGATCTCCTCCGGATAGGGGTAAAAGACGGCTAACTGGGCCGGCCAGACCATCTTCACCAGGTAGGTGCCATAGGAAACCAGGATGTTGGCCAGGCGGAGGGCCAGGGGGATGGTTTCTCCGCCTGCCGTGGCCCCGCCCACCCGGGCCGCCCAGAGGGTGAAGGCCATGGAGAGGACCGTGAGGAGAAACAAGGGAAGTTTCTCCAGGACCAGCCATAAAGCCTGTGATTTGTGATTGGTGAGTTGTAACTGGCGTGCGGCGGGTTGCAGGTGCCACCGCTTGAGGGGCCAGTAATCGAGGAGCAAAAGGACAAAGGGCAGGGTGACTAGCATGGGCTTGGCCATGAGGCCGAGGGCAAAGAGAAGGAAGACGCCGGCATACCGGAAGAAACCCGGACTCCGCACGTAGTAGCCGTAGGCGCCCATGGTGGCGATCCAGAAGAAGGTGGACAGGACGTTTTTCCGTTCCGCCACCCAGGCGACGGATTCTACGCTTAGGGGGTGGAGGGCAAAGAGGGCGGCCACCAAGAAACTTTCCCAGGCCAGGCCCGTCAGCTGCCGCAGGACAACAAAGAGCAGCCCCGTGTTTAGCAGGTGCAGCAGGAGATTTGTCAGGTGATGGCCGCCCGGATTTAAGCCGTAGATTTGGGCATCGAGCATGTGGGAGATCCAGGTCAGGGGGTGCCAGTGCCCCACGGTGCCGTCCTGAAAAGCCCAGATGAGACCCCTGCCGGTCAAGCCGGCCAGGACCTGGGCGTTGGCCGTTACATAACCCTCGTCGTCATACCGGAGAAAATCGTAGGAGGTAAGGGGGGCATAAACGAAGAGCGTTAAGGCAATCAAGAAAAGCAGGGGAAGCCCCTTCAGTCGCTCACTCATCATGGCAGCCCTTAAACAAACTTGATGCGCCGGACGGCGAAGAAGACCATCTTCAGGAGCAGCCAGCCGTGGCGCCAGCGCTGGATGTTCGTCGTGCCGTAACTCCGTTCCCGGTAGCGGATGGGGATCTCGCCGATCTTCAGATTCAGTTTGGCGGCGCCGAAGAGCAGATCGAAATCTCCGAAAGGATCGAAATCGCCGAAATAGGAACGTTGGGCCGCAATCCGCTCGTAGTCCACTTTCCACAGGACCTTTGTGCCGCAAAGCGTATCCTTGATGGGCTGCCCCAGAAGCCAGGTAAAGGCCTGGCTGAAAAATTTGTTGCCCAGCAGATTGAAGAACCGCATGGCCTCCTTTTCCATGGGATAGACAAGGCGGACGCCGTTGGCAAACTCGGCCTTGCCCGAGCGCAGCACCTCGTAGAAGCGGGGCAGATACTCGGGAGGCACCGTCAGGTCGGCATCGAGAATCATCAGGATGTCTCCCCGGGCCCGGGCAAAACCCAGCCGCACGGCATCGCCTTTTCCCGCACCCGTCTGCTGCAGCAGCAGGCTCTTTTGCCCGGGATGGGCCTTGGCTTCCCGCTCGATGGCCTCGTAGGTGCCGTCGGTGGAGTGCCCCTCTACGAAGATGAGTTCCGTTTCCCTTCCCATGCGGGGCGTGCGGGCAAAGATCGAGGCAATGTTGCCCGCTTCGTTTCTCGCCGGCACGATAACGGAGACGGACGGTTCCGTGGGCTGCGCTTCGGATGGCGCCGGCCGGGCCACGATAAAGTTGGTCAGGGCAAGTTTTTTGAAAGGCCACATCTTGACGACGCTGCGGTTCAGGAAGGTCGCCACCAGCGGCAGGGCCACGGGACAGAGCAGCTCTTCCCAGGCCCGCACCACCTCGAAGTCGGACAGGCGCAGGAGGCCGGCCACGTCTTCCACGGTCAGCCAGTTCTGAAGCAGGGTGGGCCTGGCCAGGGCGAGCTTTTTTGCCGCCCAGAGCGGCGATTCCCAGAGGGGGCTCTGGGTGTTGATGATGAGGCGCGACCGGGGGCTGGTCACCTTCCGGACCTCTTGGAACACGAGTTCCACGTCCCAGAGATCGTTTACCAGGTCCGAGAGGATGATGAAATCGAATTCTTCGGCCAGGGGGAGATCGTGGCCGTCCGCCTGCAGAAAGGTCAATTCCGGATGCAGACGTTGGGCGCGCGTCACCATTGGCCGGGAAAAATCTATGCCCACTCCCCGGGCCGGCTGCAGGTATGCCAGGAGATCTCCCGAGCCGCAACCAATCTCCAGGACCCTTTGACCGGGGGGGACGAGAAATTGGTAAACCTGCTGGAGGCGCCGGTGGTAGCAAGCCCCGGCGCCGCTTTCTTTCAGGGAGGCGACGCGATCCCAGTGGGCCGTGCGTTTTTCCTGGTACCGAGTCTTAGAGGCATCGTTTATCACCATATTAATTACCTTGGCCGAGTTTCTCGAGGTTTGTTTTTGCTTCGGAAAAATCTTTTTTCAGTTCCAGTGCCCGGCGCATGTGCCCTACCCCGGCGGCGATTTTTCCCTTAGAGGCCAGGGCCACGCCGATGTTGTTGTGTAATTCCGGATCATCGGCCAGTAAAAAAAGCGCCCGGCGGTAATGCACCAGGGCCTCGTCCGTGGCCCCCATCCGCATCAGCAGGTCGCCAAAGTTGCGGTGCGCCCGCCCATAGTCCGGTTTAATCCGGAGTGCCTCCTGAAAATGCTGCCGCGCCCGGGCATGATCCCCCTTGACGACAAAGGCATTTCCCAGATTGTTATGGGTTACCGCATATCCAGGTTTAAAAGCAAGCGCCTTTATGTAATGCGCCATGGCCCCTTCCAGATCCCCCTTGCTCATCAGCACGGCTCCGAAATTATTATGGATCAGGTAGTTCCGGGAAGTTACGGCCAGGCTGTGACGGAAGAGGGTCTCGCTGTTTTGCCAGTAGGCTGTTTGCTTAGCTGCCAGGAACATCAAAAACAGGAGCGAGCTCCCGGCAAGGAGGCCCAAGAGGAGATCGGTCCTCCTCTGGCGCGGCAAGAGCTCCGGGATTCCCCAGCTCAGGATGATGAAGATGCCCAGGAGGGGCAGGTAGGTGTAACGGTCGGCCATCCCATGGGAACCTACCTGAACGATGCCGCTCACCGGCAGGAGCGTGCCGGCATACCAAAGCCAACCCATGACCAGGTAAGGGCGGCTCTTTGCCCATTTTAGGGCGAGAAAGGTGAGGGAACAAAGCAAGGCCGCAGCCAGGATGATTTTCAGCATGGGCGGATGTCCGGGGTGGGGATAGAATACGGCCAGATCGAAGGGCCAGACCATCTTCACCAGATAGTCCCCATAGGAAACAAGGGCATTTGCCAGCCGGGTTCCCAAGGGCAGGGAACCCAGCGATACCATGGCGCCGACCTCCCCTTCCGCATATACGGCCATGAGGCCTGCGCCAAAGGCCAGGATCAGCAGGGGGACCTTTTCGAGGAGTAAAAAAAACGGGGACCGGTGAACCCTGACCTCTTCCTCCGGCCTGTCGGTATCCGAGAGTGTCAAGGTGTCAGCGTCCGGTCGGGCAAAGCGGCCCAGGGGCCAGTAGTCGAGGAGCAACAAAACGAAGGGCAGGGTCACCAACATCGGTTTGGCCATCAATCCCAGAAGAAAAACCAGCAATACCAGGAGATAACGGTACCAGGAAGGCCGTCTCGCATAGCGCACATAGGCCCCCAGGGTCAGCATCCAGAAAAAGGCGGACAGGACATCTTTCCGTTGCGCCACCCAGGCCACGGACTCGACGTGGAGGGGATGAAGGGCAAAGAGGGCCGCGACGCAGCCGCTGCGCCAGGGAGCGCCGGTCATGCGGAGAAAGAGGAAAAAAAGAAGCAGGGTGCTTGCCAGATGGAAGAGCAGATTGGTGAGGTGGTAACCGCCGGCATTGTCCCCGAAGAGCTGCCGGTCGGCCATCAGGGAAAGCCAGGTGAGGGGGTGCCAGAGGCCCGCATCCAGGCTGGTGAAGGCGTAATGGAGGTTCGCAAGGGTCAGGCCCTGGAGCACCTGGGCATTGGCCGTTACGTACACCTCCTCATCGAAGCGGATGAATTCATGATGCCGAACCTGGCCGTAAACGGCCAGGGTGGCGGCGACCAGCAAGATGGCGATAAACCAGACTATTTTTCGGGACCCTTTATCCATTTACCCCTGCACAACAGAGAAACTCATTTTCCGGGGCTATGGTATAAAGAAGTGCGGCAAAATGCCACTGATATTATTAAATGCCGCTACCGCGGTACGTGCGGTATGGGATATCCTGCCGGAGCCATATCTTCGACCTTGACCGGCGCGCCGGGCGGTTTGGTCAGAAAAGTCAGGGCCGCGGCGACCACACAGATGACCAGGGCCACAATAAAGGCTGTATCGTAACTCTGGGTGGCATCGAAAATCATGCCTGCGACGATTCCACCGAAGGCCCCGCCGACACCCCAGGAGGTAAATACCAGGCCGTAGTTGACCCCCAGATTTTTTGTTCCGTAATAGTCGGCTGTTGTGGAAGGGAACAGGGAGAGATTGGCGCCGTAAAATGCTCCCACCAGGACGGAACCGACAATCAGCAGAACCGTGGTGGTAAAATGATTGAAGAAAAACATGACCAGAGCCTGTCCGAGGAACATCAAGAACATCGTCTGGGTGCGTCCGAGTTTGTCGGAGATCAATCCGGCTAGGATCCGGCCGGAGGCGTTGCCGACGGCGAGCAGGGCGACCAGGATGAAGCCGAGGTTGACTGTGGGCAGCTGCTTCATGGCAATCCTGGCCATGTGCCCGATGATCATCAGCCCGGCGAAGGAACCGCAGGCAAACATCAGCCAGAGAAGGTAAAACTGGGGTGTCTTCAGCATCTCATTCCAGTCGTATTCATACCGGGCCGGCTGGTGGTTGGGGCTGCCTACGGCGGGCATACCCGCGGGAATATAACCGGCCGGCGGATTTTGGAGCAACTGTGCCAAAAGGACAATGCCCACGAGGAAGATGATACCCAGGGTCAGGAAGGTATTTTTGATGCCGATGGAGATGAGCAGGCTGTTGGTCAGAGGCGAGATATAAACGGAGGCCAGGCCAAAACCGCTGACGACAATCCCGGTGATGAGGCCCTTCTTGTAAGGGGGAAACCACTTCACTGCCGGCGGGGTGGCGGAGGCGTATCCGAGGCCCATGCCGGCGCCGATCAGGAGGCCGAAGCCGATGATGATCGGCATGATGTTTTCCGGAGAGCCGAAACTGGCGATTATCAGCCCGGCGCCGGCGCAAAGGCCGCCGAGGGACGCCACTTTCCGGGGGCCCACTTTATCTTGCGCCCGTCCGGCGAAGACCATGACGAGGGCAAAGACTGAACAGGCGACACAATAAGGCAGGGAGGCATCCGAGGCACTCCAGTGCCACCCTTTTTGCAGTTCTTTGGAGATGACGCTCCAGGAATAGAGTACACCCAAACCAAGATTGACACCGGTGCCGGCAAACGTGACTATCCATCCCTTCGGGGAAGCTGCTTTGCTCATGAGAGAACCTCCATATTGTTTAATGATATAGCCCACTCCCTCCCATAGCCCTTTTGCTACGCAATGGACGTGCCAGAGAGATCGTTTAGCGATATTTAACGGATCATATTGAATTTAAAGGGATTATTTTTGGGTGGCGCCGCGCGCAGGAAGATTGGCCGGAGAAAATGTATAGTAACTTTATACACGAGCCTCTGCCGGGGGACGTACAACTGTTTTATTATACAGGTAAATTTTTCTAATCATGGTAAATCCGGAGTATCCGGTGCGCTGTATAAAAAAATATACGTTTTACCATGTTAGGCGCAGTTAGCAACCAATCGTGCCCCTCGGGAAGCTCCGGATGGAATTATTTAGGACCGATGTTGGCCTTTTTCACGACGGCTGACCACTTCTTCACCTCCCGGTCCAGAAAGGACTGCGTATCCGCAGCGCCGAGGGGGTCTACCTTGAAGCCCATCTTCTCCAGGTTTGCCGCCACCTCTTTGTCCCGGAGGGTCTTTTGCAGGGCCCCTTCCAGCTTTTTCACGATCGGGGCAGGGGTCTTCGCGGAGACAAAAAGCACGTTGTAGAGGGAGGCCAGCAGCTCCGGGAAGCCCTGTTCGCCCGAGGTGGCCAATCCGGGAAGCTGGGGGTCCCGTTTCTCGGCCAGGGCCGCCACGGCCCGGACCTGGTTGGCGCTGACATACTTGTAACTGAAGGCGGCAGTCACGGCGCTGGTATGGATATGGTTCCCCATCAGGGCGGTAATGATCGGCAGCTCCGAGGTATAGGGTATGTGCTGCATGTCCGTCTGTGCCCGGGAGTTGAGTTGTTCCAACACCAGGTGATTGACCGATCCGACCCCCGGAGAAGCGTAGGAAAGTTTCCCCGGATTCTTTTTGGTGTAAGCGACCAGTTCCGGTAGAGTATTTACCGGAAGTTCCTTGCTGACCAGGAGCAGGTAATCGGCGGTAATTATCTTGCCGATTGGCGTGAAATCACTCATTTTGTAAGGCAAATTAGGCGTGATCAGAGGGGTCACGATAAACCCGCCGGTCATGTTGATAAGGACCGTATAGCCGTCAGGCTTTAAAGAGGCGACATAGCTGGAGGCAATTGACGAACCCGCACCGGGCTTGTTCACGACAATAATCGGCTGTCCCAGGTTTTTCGCCATCTTCGCGGCCACAAAGCGGGCCACGATATCTGTCAAGCCGCCGGCGCCGTAGGGACAGACAAGCTGAATCGGCTTGGACGGGTAGTCGGCCGCCTGTACGGCAAAGGCCTGGCAGGCCAGCGCACAGATAATAAATATTACCCCTATCTTTTTCATTTATTTACCCCCCCTTGTTCTATTTTGATTTTTATTACCCTTTAACTGCAAACCTCTTTTATCATAGGACGGTTACTTACTCAATCAGGAGAAAAAAAATCGGGAAACCGGATCGGGATGGCGACCATCGCCTGCACGTCGGGTGCGTCACGGGTCAGGCCTATGACGACCGATACGTCCAGAGATACCTTGGGTGTAAAGATGTAGGTGCCCCCGATCCGCAAGTTTCCCGGGTATTGGGCGGAGCCGAGGAGCTTGGTGCCGTTTAACTTGGCCCGGTTGGAGAACCGCTGCTCCCAGACGAAATTGATCGAGGTGTCGAGGTTAAGGGCCAGGGCCAGGCCGAGATTGAAGCCCCAGGAATCTCCCGGATAAAAACGCCCCTCCTCTTTGGTTACGGGGAAATTAACCGCGTACAGGAGGCTGCCGAAGAAGGCGGCTGGTTCTTTCACCTTCAAACCGGTCACCATCAACTGCAGGGCGTGGTAGCCCGTGCCCAAGGCCATCTCATCGGTAATCAGGCTGGCGGGACTGCGCCCGGTGTTTGTCTTCCAGCGCAGGTTGCCGAGCATATCGGGGACCCATCCCTTCTCCCGCGTCAACTGGCGGCTTAAGGCCAGTTCAATATCGCCCAGTCCGTAGGCTTCCCCGGATTGCTCCGTCGAATCTCCCCGTACAGTCCGGCTCGCTTCATAGCGGAGGGGTAATTTGGCTTCTGCCTGAAAATCTTCGGGCAGGCCGAGGCGGAAGGTGAGTGCCGGAATGAGGATATTACGGCGGATCTTGTCCGAGACAATCTCTCCGATCACCAGGGTTGATTCGACGGAGACCCCATCGATGCTGATGTTGTCGGCCGAGGCATGGGCGAAGGCAAGCGAGGGTTCAATCTCCAGGGTCCCGGGAGGCAGGAGGATGCCGCTGCGTTCGATCAAAGTTCGTTCCAGAACGGCCTGGGCGATCCGTTCTTCTTCTTCCGTCTTGACCCGGGGAGGGGGTGGCGCGGCTGCCGATGGCGGGAGGGCTTTTTCCGGCTCACCGGTGAGGGACCGCAGCTTCTGCTCGAGTGCCTCCACACGCTGCAGGAGTTCGTTTATTAGCTCATCCCGTTTATCCGGCCCAGCTTGGGGGCCTGGGGGAGCCTTCACCCCTGTTGCCGGCGCGGGGCCTCTCTCTTGAACCGTTGATAATTCTTCTCTTTCCGCTGCCTGGCCGGCGCTTGCCTCCATCTTTTCAATCCACCCGCAGAGCAGAAACAAAAGGAGGAAGAGGCAAGACATGCCTTGGCCGCGGGTCATCTGTCCGCACATTTTCACAGACCGCTCCTCGTCAGCGGGCTTGTACCTGTCCGCAAGAGCGAGCGGATCATGGCATTGCCGTCGGGGATGAAGAAATCTTCTTCACTGGGGGTCAGATGCGCAGGGGGAGGCGGCGCATCCGGCCGGAGGACAAGGAAACCGATGCCGTTCTTCCATTTCGCCTGAAACTCTTCCATCTTCATGGTCAGCGCGCCATGGGAGGGGTCTGCCAGGACGATCCGTTTGCCCCGGAGGCTCCGAAAAACGACAAAGTGATCGTAATTATTTATCCGCACCGGGACGATGGCCGGCGTGGCGAAGGACGCCAGTTCTTCCAGGGTCAGGCCGGAATAGCCGCTTCCTTTGTAACCCCTCGCTTCCACGTACCTTTTCAGATCAAGGAGGGAAAATCCTCCCCGGGCCCGCACCTTTTGGGGGTTAACGTGGTGTAAGAGGGAGGCAATCACGGCGGCTTCCGATACCTTATCGCCGTAATGAAAAGAAAGGAGCGTACTTAAGGCGGCCGCTCCGCAACTTAAGTCCCAACGCTGTTGCACTACGCGGCTCCGGCGCATCTCCTGAAAAGAACGCACCGGCTTCTGGATGCGCCCTGCCAGGGGCAGGGAGATCTCCCCTGCCGGGGCCGCCAGCGGCGCCGCCAGGATGAGCGCGAGGGCCAGTGCCATAGAGCGTGAGAATTTGACCTGCATAGTGTCGCTCTAAAGGGGCGGAATAGTATTTATCTGGTGAATCGTGCCGACTGTCGAATTTATATTGACCGTCAGGTTGATCAGCACCGAAACCTTGGCATTAACGGCATTCACGTTGACAAAGGCACGCAGGTTGCTCTGCGCGTTGTCGCGCATGATGACGTATCCCGCCGGGCCGGCGGACACGTTTTCCGTAGCGGCGACGGTGCCGCTTCCCGTGACGGACACCCGGTTCGTCTCCCCGCCCAACTGAAAATTGAACTGGCCGTTGGCCGCTTCCACGGAGAGCGAGCCGGCCGTGATCTGGTCCATCTCGGCGTCCGTCAGGGCCTGGGCGCCCCAGGCCCGCTCCGTGGCGCCGGCGAGCAACAGGCAAAGGCAGCCAAGAACAACGCTGAATTGCATGATTTTTCTTCCCCTGTATTTGCCCCGTAACATAAATCCCAGCCAGGAAATCACTTGTTGTTGATAATGGTATTGCTCTGATACAGGCTATTGAGCGAGCCGCCGGACGAGCCGCCGGGCAGCAAGCCGTTGGCGTGCACATTCACGCCGGCGCCCACCTGGCTTTCCAGGGCATTCGTGATGCTGACCGCCTTGGCATCCTTTTGCACGTTGTCCTTAAACTCCTGTCTCATATTTCTTGAATTGACATTTTGCGAAGCATCCACGGAATTGTCCACGCTGGTATTGGGGATATTCACGACGCTCACGGCATCTTTATTGTCGGAGTTAATTTCATTTGTAACATGCGCGTTGTCGACGGTGTTTTTCACCGTATTATCGTGCAGGGACTGCTGCGCGTTCTCCCCGCTCGTGCCGGCCGTGATGCTATCCAACTGTTTCTCCGTCAGAAGATTTTCCACGGCCGGGGCGCCGGTACCCCACAGCAGGATTAGTATGCCCAGCGCCGTCATCAGTTTTTTCATGATCCGGTCCTCCTTTAATGGTTTGTTTCTTTGGCTCACAGGTTACTTAAGGCCGTCATGCAGGTCAATGAGGATTAAATAACAGCCTAATGGGAGGCTAAAACTACCATACAAAGCATTAACTGACACCATCCCGGCCAGAAATTCATCTTGACAAGCGGAAAGGGGTTTAGTAGCCATCTCAAGGAATTCACTTGCGAAAAAGGAGGAAATACTTATGGCAAAGGAGATAGAAGACGAACATCCGCGGCTCAGGCCGGGTTCGGGTCGTCTCACAGGTAAAACAGCAATCATCACGGGCGCCAACAGCGGGATTGGCCGCGCCACGGCCCGCCTCTTCGGGCGCGAGGGGGCCAAGGTCCTCTGTTGCGATATCCAGGAAACCATCGAGCCCCGCATCGACAAGCTGATTCAACAGGAAGGCGGGGAGGCGGCCTTCGCCCGGATCGATGTCACGAAACAGGCGGACTGCGACCGGATGGTCGCCACGGCCCTGGAACACTTCGGCGACCTGGATATCCTGTTCAACAACGCCGGCGGCGGGGGGCGCAAGAAGATCCACGAGTTCACCGACCAGGAGTGGAATTTTGTGGTGGATCTCAATCTCAACGCCCTGTTCCGCGGCGTCCGCGCCGTCCTGCCCCACTTCCTGAAAAAGGGCAGTGGCAACATCGTCAGCACCGCCTCAACTTTCGGCCTGCTGGCCTCGCCGGAGTACCCCGCCTACTGCGCCACCAAAGCGGCCATCGTCAACCTGACCCGCGAAATGGCCCTCGATTACGGGCCCTACGGCATCCGGGTCAATTGTGTTTGCCCCGGGGTCATCGAGACGCCGCGTTTCCGGGGGTTTCCGCCCAAATTCGCCCAAGGCGATCTCCCTGAGGAGAAACAGGCGATCATGAATAAGCTCAACAAAGCCCTGCTCCGCATGGGAGCCCCAGAAGAAGTCGCCTATGGCGTGCTGTTTCTCGTCTCCGAGGATGCCTCTTTTGTCACCGGGCATGCCCTCGTCATTGACGGAGGCCAGACCATCGCTTCGTAACTATCAGAGTAACTGCACAGGTGTTTAGTAAGTAAGAAATTATTTTCTGCGTTTTTCTGGCAAAAAATAATTTCGTAAACTTACTTATCCTGTTTATCAGGGTTAGGCTGTAGACTATAGGCTGTTAGCTAAAAGACTACAGTCTATCTACCTGCGTAGTACCTATCAGCGGCGCGGTTTGAAGTCAATGACCACCAGCCGGTCGTTACCCGACTCCGCGCCCCAGACCTCTCCGGGGCGGCCGAGCAGCTGGCGCACTCTGGCGCCGGGCCGATCGCTCGGAAAGCTTGTGAATTTCTTGTCCCGCGGACGGAAGCGCAGGATGGCGTTGGCGCCGAAATCGGTCAGCCAAACATCATTCTTTTCATCCACATAAACGGCATAGGCCTGGGGAGCGGCGCCGGGGAGTTTCCAACTCCGCCAAGCCCGGCTCTTGGGGTCGTAGACACTGACCTGGCCGGAGTTCCATTCACTGACCCAGATTTTCCCCTGGGAGTCGGACCAGACGCGCCGTGCGCCCTGATCAGGGGTGGGCGGCGTGATGACCGTGGCCTTGCCCGTTGCGGTATCGATCCGGGCGATATGGCTGCCGGCGAGGGAAGCATAGTAGACCGCACCGGCCGGGGTAGCGGTGATACCGTAAGGGCCGCGGCCCCCAGGGGCGTCAAACACCGCCATTTGCCCTGTCTTGATGTCCAGGCGGCCGTAGATGCCGCTCTGGCCGGTGAACCAGAGGAGGCCCTGGGCGTCGAAGGTCGCGGTATTAAGGTTGGCGTTGCCGCGGTTTTCCGGAAGGGCAAAGACCTTGACCTCTTTGGTCAGGGGTGCGACGCGGACGATCGCGTTCAGACCGCTGTCGGTTACCCAGGGCGCTCCATCGGGACCGACGATGACCCCATGGGGGGCAGACCGGCGGCCCAAGGAAATCTGTTCGACCCGGCCCACCTTGGGGTCCAGCCGGCCCAGCGCTCCCTGGTGCTGAGCCGTATACCAGACCATACCATTGGGCGCCGGGGCCACATCATGGGGATGAGCCCCCTCGGGAACGGGATAATAGCGAACCTCCTGGGCCCAGGCAGGTGCCGCACTGGCCAGGCAGAACAGGCCCGCGGCCAGAAGGATAAGAGGCATGGAGCCTGGGGTGGGACCGGGTCGGCGGCAGCAACGGATTTGCATCGCGCTCTCCTTTCTTTCTTGTCTGTAAAAAATATCCTTTTTAATATTAATCATTTGTCATGCTTTCACAAGAGTAGTTTTCGATTACTATTTTGCTTCCATTTAATCCGTATTGCCCGCTCCTCCCACCGGAGGTAGAATTCGCCATAGCCTTATAATAAGGAGGAGAGGATGACTTCGTTTGATCATTACTTTAAGCTGTGGCGGCAATGGTTCACCGGCACTGTGTTCGCTTTGCTCAGCTTCCTGCCGGCTTTAAACAGCTGTTCGCTAGACAACAGCCCCGCTCCACCCGAGGTGATTCCTTTGCCCAGCGGTTTTCGACCGGAAGGGATCGCTGTTTTCGAGGACAGTATTTTTGTGGGCTCCATCCCGACGGGACGGATTTACCTGGCCGATCGGACAACCGGGCTGGGGCAGGTGCTTGTCAATCCGCCGGCGGGAAGAAGTGCCATCGGCCTCAAGGTGGACGGCCAGGGACGCATCTTCGTGGCTGGCGGCCAGACCGGGAAGGCCCACGTTTATAACGCGGCAAACGGAGCGGAGCTTGCGGAGTATACCCTGGCCTTAGGCGTAACCTTCATCAATGACTGCGTGCTTACGCCCCAGGCGGTGTGGTTCACGGACTCGCGCAATCCCGTCCTCTACCGGGTGCCGCTCGGAGCTGACGGCTCGCTTGCGGCGCCGGAAGCGGTTACTGCCCTCAACCTGACGGGCGCCCTCCAGGTCATTGCCGGCGAGACCAACGCCAACGGGATTGCGGCGACGCCGGACGGCGGGAAGCTCATCATCGTCCAGAGCAACGCCGGGAAGCTCTTTACCGTCGATCCCCAGACCGGGGCCACACAGGAGATTCTGCTGGGTGCGGAAAACGTTGTCAACGGCGATGGAATCTTACTTGAGGGCCAGACGCTTTTCGTCGTCCAGAACCGGCTGAACCAACTCGCCGTCATCTCACTCTCTGCCGATTTTACAACCGGAACTGTGCTCCAGCGGGTGAGCCATCCCGCCTTCGATGTCCCGACAACCGTGGCAGCGAGCAACGGAAGCCTTTTCCTGGTGAATGCCCGGTTCGGTATCCTCGATCCCGACACCGCCGCCTACACCGTCGTCCGGATCGCCAAACCATAGGGCTTCGATTGCGAAACTATAAAAGTAATTCTGCATAAAGTGGACAGTATCTGTGAATTTTATTATATGCCTCGATTGATTCTGGTGATAGTTCGAAAAATTCAGAAGAGTTCCAAGTGGAATCACATGGCATGTGTGAATCAAGATGAAGACGCTCTTTACGTGTTAAAATCGGAACTTCGATCCGGAAGGGTTCCTCCGACATTTTCCTTCTTACAAAAGGTAATTCTTTTTCCCATTCAATTGTCCTAAGCTTCCTTCTCTCGTACTTTGAACTAATAACACCTCCAATAGTGAGCATTTCATGACCATCTGCGTAGAGAAAATTGAACAAGGGTTCAAAGCTGATTTCATGACGCATATTTAATCCAGAAAGAATAGCACTTTCGGCTACGTCCATGGTTCTTTTATGAATTCTACTGGCATTAAAATCACAACGTTTCCAGATCGGATTAAAATGATTTCCACTCTCCTCTTTAAATCGATTGAGCCAGGCTCCTGTCCGTTCGTGTGGGGCCGTTTCTTTTATGACATGATTTGCTTTATCATAATCGACGTCAAAAGTTACAATTAATACAGAGCCCACGGACAATGCTGATGTTGCCATTTCTAAATCTAACAAGTGGTCACGCTCAATAGCACCGTCATAGTCAAGCCATAAAATATGCAGTTTAGTAAGCGCTTAATCAACCACATCTTTTCATAGCAGTCCCGCCGTGTCATGATGCCCTCCAAAATAATCGCCCCAAGGAGGCATCATGGAAGAAAGTATTACATCAAAGCAAAGCAAGGAAGATTTTTGGCGCAGCCATAT
>ORJL010425627.1_pt1 | contig 68251 bp, 88 predicted proteins | sample 1779941 | NCBI WGS metagenome assembly ORJL01 (sample SAMEA104232317, study PRJEB22302) | groundwater metagenome | biome: forest; feature: aquifer; material: groundwater | place: USA | collected 2011-08-07 | depth 5.8 m | reverse complement strand
TGGCTAAGTTTGGCGCCCGCGCTGAAGGCCCAGGCTGCCCATAAAGTCATCAATCCGCCGGTAGGTGGCCTCAAGATCGAACTCCCGCTCGTCGGCCATGTTCCCCTCGTAAGCCATCGTTGGGATACCCGCCCTGGAAAGAGCTAGCCTGTTCTCGGCGATTCCCAGGGCCAGGCCCTCACAACCCCGGTTGTAGTGGAGGATCACTCCATCCACCTGCCACTCACGCACAACTCGCATGAGCAGCTGCGTCTTGAGCTCCGGGTCATAGAACTGCTCGTACAGAGGCTTGCGCAAACTCCAGTCAGCAAGCAGGCGTAACGCCTGGTCCCGGGTCTTGATCTTGATGCCCCTCTGCTTTGGCGTCCGGGCTGGTCCCCAGGTCCCATCCGGCTGGTCCTCCCAAATGCCGATTAGTCCAAATACGTAGAGGTTACCCACCGAAACGGCGCCATAATCATTCAAGTATTTGAATACATCCAGAAAAGCCCACGGGGGCTGGATGTCGGTAATTACCCGGCAACGCTCCACGGGTATGGCTGCGATTCCCTGGCCCACCCTGTCCTTCACCTCATCCCTCAGGACCTCCAGAAAATCGGCGATCTCCTTGGACGCCTTGTAGAGGACGGTAAGAACAAAGAACGTATGCAAGGTCTTCTCATCGATCGGTGCGGGAACGGCTTTGTTCAGAGCGCAAATCTCCGCCCAGAGGTGAGCCGCCCGGCATTCCTGCTCTACGGCTGAAAACAGCCCCTCATCGTCGTACCTGCGGCCCGTGACCCGCTCCAGCCATTCTATGCACTCATGGAGCTGGGCAACGACATAGTTAAGCTTGTTCTCGTTGATCGTATGGGAAGGTCCCACGCTGACATCGACGCAGAAATACGGGACATCCAGATGCTCGGCCAGCGCTTGATACCACTTGGCATGCGTACAGCAGGTATGACCTTGTATGAGAAAGCTGGGCCGGGGGTATTTGCCTCCGAGGGCATAACGGTCCAGATACACGGATCCCAGGTCGTTACGCATATAAGCACAGAGGTCTCGTGACCAGCCCCGCTCCTCCACCGCCTTCATACATGCCAGGGAGAAGCTTCGGTCAAAGGCGCACGTTGCGCCGTAAGGCTCGCCGGCCAGAAAGGCCACGTCATCACCCAGACCGGCAAGGAGAGAATCAAAGGCCCAGCCCCCTCCGGCGCAGCGCAAGACCCCTTCCCGGGCGTATCGCCGGTAATGGCTCTCGCGCAGCTCTCTCGCTTTACGCCAGCAGTCCAGAGTCCTGGTGGGGTGCAGGCCGGACTGGCGCATCCGCTACCGGAACATGCCCATCAGGTTCCTGGGCAACTTACCGCCGGCCATTGCCTTCATCATCTTCTGAGTCTGCCGGAACTGGTTCAGGAGCTGGTTCACGTCCTGTGGACTGGTCCCGCTGCCCTTGGCAATACGACGGCGGCGGCTGCCGTCAATCACCAGCGGATTGTGACGCTCGCCCGGAGTCATGGACTGGATAATGGCCTCTATCCGCTTGAGCTGCTTCTCGTCCAGGGCATCGGCCGGAAGACGCTTGCTAACTGACGACATTCCAGGAATCATATCAAGAATCTGACTCAGAGGGCCCATTTTCTTCATCTGCTGAAGCTGACCCAGGAAGTCCTCGAGATCGAAGGTGCCGTGCCGCATCTTCTTTTCCATCACCTGGGCCTGCTGCTTGTCAAAGCTGTCTTGGGCCTTCTCGATAAGGCTCAGGACATCGCCCATGCCAAGAATGCGGGAGGCAAGCCGGTCCGGATAGAAGGGCTCCAGGGCCTCTACCTTCTCGCCCACACCCATGAACTTGATCGGCACTCCTGCGACCTGCTTGATAGACAGGGCCGCCCCACCGCGGGCATCACCGTCCATCTTTGTCAGGACGAGGCCTGTCAGTCCTACTTTGGAGTTGAACTCTTCAGCAACGCGTACCGCGTCCTGTCCGGTCATGGCATCGGCTACCAGCAGCACCTCGGACGGACGCAGCTTCTCCCGAATCTCCGTCACCTCGGACATCATGGCTTCATCGATATGCAAGCGCCCGGCGGTGTCGAATATCACATACGTGGCGCCGATCTCCTTAGCCCGCCTCACACCACGCTGGCAGATGTCTAACGGCTTTGCGCCGGTTCCCTCGCTGTAGACTGGCAGGTCCAATTGCTTGCCAAGCGTCTCAAGCTGCTGGCTGGCAGCCGGGCGGTAGACATCGGCAGCTACCAGAAGAGCCCGGTCCCCACCCTTCCGCAGGTGGAGCGCCAGCTTGGCCGCAGTGGTCGTCTTACCGGAGCCCTGAAGTCCGACCAGCATGACCGGTGTTGGCGGTTGGGCAGCCCGCTCCAGCCGGCTGACTCCGCCTCCGAGAATTGCTATGAGCTCCTCGTTAACTATCTTGACGACCTGCTGCCCGGGAGACAGGCTTTCCAGTACGTCAACGCCGATAGCACGCTCTCTAATCCGTGCAACGAATCCCTTGACGACCTTGAAGTTGACGTCGGCCTCCAGGAGGGCAACCCGTACCTCCCGGAGCGCTTCGTCCACATCCTTTTCTGTCAGCCGGCCTTTGCCGGTCAGACGTTTGAATACATTTTGTAGTCTGTCAGAAAGACTTTCGAACATGTTACTAATCCTCTCCTTCGATAGTCTCTTACAGGGTATCGAAGGAAACCACCCGGCTTACCCTATCTGCTTCAACCCCTTTGGGTAGCGAGTCGGGAAGGTGTGATAATGTCCCAGGCCCTCCTCATAGGCCGCTTTAGCCCGCTCGGAAACATCCCCTATGATTCTTGCCGGTGACCCTATCACCGTTTTCCCAGGAGGTATCTTGGTGCCGGGAAGCACCAGCGCCCCGGCTCCCACTATGCACCCTTCCCCTACCTCCGCCTCGTCCATAATTATGGCCCCCATGCCCAGCATCACGTTGTCACCCGTCGAGGCCACGTGGACAATCGCGTGGTGAGTAAGGTGGTTGTTCTTACCGATAGCCACCTCACCATGGAGAATGCAGCACTCCTGGATATCGGAGCCATCACCGACAGTTATGGCCCCAAGGTCGCCCCTCAAAGACGCGAACGGCGCAATGAAGCAATTCTCCCCTATCGTCACGTCACCGATGATCTCGGCGGAAGGGTGTATGTAGGTAGTCGCGCCTATCTTCGGCCTCATACCTTCGAACTCGTATATTGCCACGCTGCCTCCTGGGACTTATTAGTGAGGGCCTAACCCAGACATTGTAGCATCCGCCCCAATAGGGGTCAATTTGTGTCGCCTTCTCGTCTTGTTCTTGTAACCATATTATGCTACCATTTACATGTATTGAGAGCCTTTATGGTCGTTAACCCGGCGGCTGGAAGCCGCTTCTGCCGGATGGCGGTCGAGAAGGCGATTTCGTATCTTCAGAGCCAGGGACTACTTCTCGATCACGAAAACACTTCAGCCCCCGGTGACGCGACTGCCCTGGCCCGGAGAGCCGCTACTGATGGATATGACCTGGTAATAGCCTGCGGGGGAGACGGAACCATTAGTGAAGTCGCTAACGGACTTGCAGGTTCCGGCATTCCCATGGGTGTACTCCCCGCCGGCACTGTCAACATCTGGGCAACCGAGACCGGAATACCACGAGACCTAAGGGCAGCTGCCCAGGCGCTTCTGAGAGGTAGCGCCAGACCCGTAGACCTGGGAATGGCCGGTGATCGCTACTTCTTGCTCATGGCTGGGCTCGGACTGGATGGGGCAGTAGCCAGGAACCTGAGCCTGCCGATGAAAAGGTCCCTGGGAAGAGCAGCCTACGTGCTGACAGGCATGTGGACTGCCGCCGCATTCACAGGCTCGCAGGTTACTATCGTAGTGGACGGTCAGAGGATCGAACGCGATGTCGTCTGGATAGTTATCGGGAACACCCGACTGTACGGAGGTCTTGTGACAGTGACGCCAAACGCCAGGATCGATGACGGTTTGCTGGATCTCTGCATTTTCTCAGGGCGGGGCTTCTTCTCATGCACCAGCGACATTATTGCCTTGATAAGTGGAAGACACCTGTCCTTAAAGAGTGTTGAATACCGCCATTGCAAGGAAGTTATCGTGGAGAGTGTCCAGCCCCTTCCGGTACAGGCTGACGGAGACTACATCGGCTACACCCCGCAGTCGTTCCGGGTAGCACCGGGGGCCCTCAACGTAATGTTGCCTCCTGGTGCCGCAACCAGTATCTTCTCCCAGCCACACATTCGCGCTGCCTGAGGTATCCAGGCAAGACAGCCGTCAGGATCTGTCGTGGTCGGGGATCAGAGCGATGAGGATCCTCGCAACGGAGAACTTCTGCGACATAGGTGCCAGCACCCATGACAAATAAGCCTTCGAAGCCGTAAATTACCCTGAGGGAGTAGCCACCCGCGTTATGGATAATGAGAAACTGCTTGAGAAGGCCGCGGACCTGGTAGTCCAGGCCAAGCGCATAGTCGTCTTCACGGGAGCCGGGGTTTCGACCGAGTCCGGGATACCGGACTTTCGCAGCCCAGGAGGCATATGGGAACGCTTTGACCCGGAAGAGTTTACCTACGACAAGTTTCTCACAAGCCCCGAAGCTCGCCGGAAGTTCTGGGAACTCTTCAAAGACAAGACCTTTCGGGGTGCCCGACCTAACGCTGCTCATTACGCCATCGCAGAGCTAGAGCGAATGGGTAAGCTGGACTGTGTTATCACCCAAAACATCGATAACCTGCACCAGGAGGCTGGTAATTCTCCTGAGAGGGTGCTCGAGCTTCACGGGACCATGAAGTACGCAAAATGTCTGGAATGCGGCAAGCGCTATCCCAGGGAAGAGATCGAGCTATTGCTCGATCAGGGCGTAGATACACCGCGCTGCAATGAGTGCAACGGGCTCTTAAAGGCCGCAACCATTTCTTTCGGAGAGCCGATGCCAGTTAGAGAGACGGACGAGGCCCGGCGACGCTCGTCCCAATGTGACCTGTTTATCGCGATCGGCTCTTCATTGGTCGTCTATCCGGCAGCATATATGCCCCGCTACGCACTGGAAGCGGGCGCCAGGCTGATTCTCGTGAACCTGGACGCGACTCATCTGGACTCACATGCCGATGTCATTATCCGCGCCAGGGCAGGAGAAGCCATGGCCAGGCTGATAGAGCGAGTCAAGGCTAAGATGGGAGATTAGAGCTATGGACTTCAAGGTATTCGCAGGCCCACCAGAGGAGCTGGCCGTCGGGGCATTGGTCACTTTCCACCATGAGGGCGGGGAGGAACTCATGGGCCTCGCACTGGAGGCCGACCAGGCGCTGGAGGGTTACCTGTCCCAGACTCTTTCCAGTGGCGAGTTCAAGGGCGAATACGCTCAGGTGATAACGGTTCCTTCCTTCGGCCGGCTGCCGGCCAGCCGGGTGATTATGGTCGGGCTGGGCAAATCAGAAGATTTCACGCTCGACCGTGTGCGTGGTGCGCTCGGTGTCGCTGGCAAGGCGCTTCGCCAGGCCAAGCTAACAAGCGGGGGGATCTTTCTGGAAGATCCTATCTTCAAAGAATTCGCAGTCCCGGCAGTGGCCCAGGCCGTGGCGGAGGGCATACTACTGGGCACCTACGAGTTCAAGAAATACAAGACGGGTGACACTAAGAACAATCATCCTGCAGAGATCCAACTGGCGATCTCAGCAGGGGAGCCCGCTGAGATCGAGGCGGCCAACCTCGAAGAGATCCACCAGGCAGTGTCCACCGGACGCTGTATCGCAGAGTCCACCAACTTTGCCAGGGATATGATCAATGAGCCTGCCAACGAGATGACCCCGACCAGAATGTGTGAGGTCGCCACTCAGGTTGCCCAGGAGTGGGGGCTGGAATGCACCTGCCTGGAGCCTGAAGAGATAGAGGCTTTAGGAATGGGCGCTCTGCTTGCGGTTGCCCGGGGCAGCGATCAACCCGCCCGATTCATAGTCCTTCACTACCACGGAGGGCCTGAAGCCAGAGGAAAGGCCCACCCAGCTTTCGTCGGAAAGGGAGTCACATTCGACTCGGGTGGCATTTCCATTAAGCCGTCAGAACGGATGGAGGAGATGAAGGGCGACATGGCTGGTGGGGCCGCAGTCATCGCAGCGCTCCGTGCCCTGGGCGAATTAAAGCCAGCCATAAACGTAACAGGAATAATACCGGCAGTGGAGAACCTTCCCAGCGGACATGCGACCAGACCGGGCGACGTGGTGCGTGCGATGAATGGCAAGACCATAGAGGTTATCAATACCGATGCGGAAGGGAGGCTGATACTCGCAGATGCCCTTTCTTATGCGCGGCGTGAAGGCTTCAGTCCGCTTGTAGATGTAGCAACGCTGACGGGAGCCTGTGCCGTTGCGCTGGGGCCATTCTACACGGGCGCCTTCAGCAATAACCGGCCGTTCATGGACCACCTCCTGAAAGTAGCCGAGGAAACCGGTGAGCGCATCTGGCCGATGCCGACTGACGAGGAATTTAAGAGCCTGATCAAGAGCACGGTAGCGGATGTAAAGAACGTTGGTGGGAAGGAAGGCGGCGCGATCACCGCGGCTCTCTTCCTCAAGGAGTTCGCCGAGGATACGCCCTGGGTGCACCTGGATATTGCACCTACATCCTACAGCGACGAGGAGCGCCAGTACCAGCCCAAAGGGGCCACCGGGGCAGCCGTACGCACGCTCGTCGGCCTGGCCCTCTCTCTAGCCGAGGGCCATAGGCGCTCGGAGTAGGTGCAGTCGCATGGTTGCGTGACGACTCTCGTTGTTTAGAAAAGGACGCCCAACGTGCAGGAGTTAGCCTCTGCTTGACAGGATACCCAACAAAGGAGTATAAAAAACTAACGGGCGAGCACCGCAAGGTTGTCCGCCCGTATTCTAGTGCTCGGTTGACTACTGTAGGGGAACTGTGGAATCTAACTCCATACTCTGGGCTCCCTGGAGAATGCAATACGTGACTGGTGACAGACCCAAAGGCTGCTTTCTTTGCCAGAAGCAGGATGACGAAGAGGATCGCGACAACTACGTTATACACCGAGGTTCAAGATGCTATGTCATCCTGAATCTCTACCCCTATAATCCCGGCCACCTCATGATTGTCCCTTACGATCACCTCCCAAGTGTTGAAGACCTGGACGAAGAGACCCTTTCCGAGATGATGATCATGGTGAGCCGGTGCGTGAAGCTGCTACAGAATACAATGTCCCCTTCTGGTTTTAACGTAGGTATGAACATTGGCCGGGTAGCGGGAGCGGGAGTTGCCGAGCACGTACATGCCCATGTCGTGCCTCGATGGGAGGGAGACGCCAACTTTATGCCTGTAGTCGCATCTACAAAGGTGCTGCCGGAAGCGCTGCGGACCACGTATGACAAGCTTCGCGACGCCTGGGAGAGCCTCCACAGGGCTCGATAGTCGTACCATTTATTAAACTCTAGAATTGGACCCCTTGACAGTATTACTACCCTATGCTAAACTCACCGCCAATCAATGGCTTCCCACTCTAGGAGTTAGGTGATGCTATCTATAAAACGAGTCACCAAGAGCTTCGGCGGCGTTGTGGCCATCCTGAACCTGGACCTGGAGATTGAAGATGGCGTGGTCTTCGGACTAATCGGCCCCAACGGCGCCGGGAAGACCACCCTGTTCAACCTGATAACAGGTGTACTACCTGTTACCAGCGGAGCCATTAAGGTTAAAGGCCGTGAAATCACCGGACTCAAGTCACACCAGATAACCCAGATGGGGGTTACTCGCACATTCCAGAATATCCGTCTGTTTCCTGCCATGACAGTCTTGGAGAATGTGATGATGGGGCAGACCAGGCTGGCCAACTACGGTATAACCAGCCTGATTCCCTTCTACAACCGTGGTGCCCAGAAGAAGCTAAGGGAAGAAGCAGAGGGCCTGCTGGTGTTCCTGAACATCGCCGAAAAGCGGGACTGGCTGGCCAAAGAGTTGCCTTACGCCGATCAGCGTCGTGTGGAGATGGCTCGTGCCCTGGCCGCCAGACCGGAGCTTCTGCTTCTGGACGAACCTACTGCCGGGATGAACGAAGCGGAGTCAGCAGAAATTACAGGTGACATTGCAAAGATGAAGGCCAGCGGCAAGACCATCCTCTTGATCGAGCACGACATGTCCGTGGTGATGGGCATATCGGATCGCATAGCGGTGCTCAACTTTGGCCAGAAGATCGCCGAGGGCAAACCGGAAGAGATCCAGACCGACCCCTTAGTGTTGGAAGCATATCTAGGTCGGGAGGAGGAGCCGAGTGTCAACCCTTCTTAAGCTAAATGACATCCACGTCAACTACGGGCCAATCAAGGCCATAAAAGGGGTCAGCCTGGAGGTACCGGAAGGCTCCGTAGTTGCTCTGGTCGGAGCCAATGGCGCCGGCAAGAGCACCATACTGCGCACCATCTCTGGCTTGCTTCACCCTGTCCGTGGAAGCATGGAGTTTCGCGGGAAGCCCATCCACAAGATGGATCCTCACCATTTAGTACAGTTGGGTTTGGTGCAGGTTCCGGAAGGACGCGGCATCCTGACTCGCATGAATGTTACCGAGAACCTGCTCATGGGAGCTTATCTTCGTAAGGACAAGCAGGTAGGCCGTGACGTGGACGAGCTCATGGAGCGCTTTCCATCACTAAAGAGAAGGGCCAACCAGGCGGGAGGCACGCTCTCAGGCGGAGAGCAGCAAATGCTCGCAATCGCCCGGGCGCTGATGGCAAAGCCCCAGGTTCTCATGCTCGATGAGCCTTCGCTGGGTCTCGCACCCTTGATTGTCCGCGAAATATTCCGGATTATCCGGGAGCTCAAGTCCCAGGGTATAACTGTCCTCCTGGTGGAACAGAACACCCGGGAGGCGTTGCGCGTTGCCGACCATGGCTATGTCCTTAGTGTCGGCAAGGTAGTCATGCATGACAGCGCATCGAACCTTCTGGGCAGTGAAGAGGTAGTGCGAGCATACATGGGAAAAGGAAGCACTGCCGCTTAGAGCGGAACTTACTTATAGCGATCAAAAACACCCCGGCTGCAGTCCGGGGTGTTTTCCTTTTTCTGTGGATGCACGCCGATCGCAGTTCTTGCCGGCATCATGCTTCAGGAAGAAGGTTCCATCGCCGCAGCCACGATCAATACACTGTTGTCCTGGGAGTTGCCGGTCGGATCCGACACAGGAAGGCGTTCCAGCGTCTTCCAATCGTAGAGGCCCACCTGCAATTGGTAACGCCGTGTGACAGCATCCGCAGGAATGGACAGGGCGTAGGTTCCGCGCTGGCGTAGCCCCGTCTGCCATTTGGACGTCGGTAGATGGGATCCCAGGGGAGGCCCGTCCCACTGGGCCAGCCGGCGTCCCTGTTCGTCCGCTACGTGGACAAAGAGGGAGTAATCATCTGTCATGGGAGCTATCGCCTCCCAAACGAGGGACAGCGCCAGCCGCCCGGGGACAGAGGCATCTGTTTGAAGGGTGTAGCCATGCAGTCTCACCTTGCCGTCTAGGACGGCCGTTCGGGCAACAACGGCATCGTCGGTGCGTTTCAGAAGCAGGTAGCCCTCCCGCTCTGCTACCTGGCGAAACTGCGGATGGGCCATGACCTGGGCAACGGCCTTTTCGTAAGACTCATTGGAATGAGCCAGGGGATAACGGTTCCCCAAGGGGTCCAAAAGTATATAGTCAATTCCATCATAGGTAGGCACCTCAGGAAACATGTGGACACGCTGCCTTCGGGAAAGATGGGGAACGAGATCGCTCTGAGCGACAACGCCTGCGTCAGGCGGGATAGTTGCCATCAAGTCCTTGGCAGCCTGCGCGCGGGCGGTGATTGTGTACCTCTGAGGGGTAAAGCCCTGCGACAGAGGGCCCGGGCTCTGGTAGTAGTAACCGACCGCCGATGCCGTCAGCAATGCCACTGAGAGGGCAGGCGCCCACACCCGGCTACCGGCGCGCGATAACCCCCGTATAGTTGCATAGAAGAGAAATGGCACAATCGGAGCGGCATACTGAGTAATGATTAGAAACTGCGGCGATTCCCCCCTGAGCAACAGGTATCCAAGAGTAGGCAGCACCAGGGTCACCAGGCCCGGTGCCAGCAAAGGAATGAATGCTAATGGGGTGAGGAGGTGCAGTATATACCTGGTTTTCTCCGGGGTAACTACCTGCGTAAATATGCTGCTGGGATTGAGCAGAAGATTCATCAGGAACTGTTCCTGGGAGCCCCCCATGCTCGTGTCCCTACCCAGATAATAGTATTGGCCTTCCGCATTGAAGGAAGGAATAATGAGCTTTATGGCGATCACGGCCCAGGCAAGACCCAGCACCGCAGTGCCGGCACCCAAGACATACTGCCTTCGCCCAAGCAGCCAGTATAGTCCGAGAACGCACACGAGCAAGCCGACCTCTTCCTTAACCAGCAACGCTGGGAAGGCGAAAAGTGAGAACCGCCAGATATCGTTCTTCAGCATAAAGTAGGTAGCGAACGAGAGCAGCGGCGCTGCCAGAACGATGTCATGGAAGTCAATGGCTATGACATAGATGGTCGGTGTGAACAACACGTACGACACGATGACGGCCAGGGCCGCACCGGGACCGAGGCTCTGCTTGGCCCACCAGTAGACCGGCACCCCAGCCAGCGCCATGGCCAGAGGCTGCAAGGCAATCAGGACCCAGGGGCTGCTGTAAATCCAGTATAGGGGTGACAGTAGGGTCAGGCCCAGGGACAAATGGTCGCCAAGAAAGTTGTAGAAGTAATATTCGAGCGAAGTCTCGAACCAGTGTCCGCGGGAGAGGTTCCAGATTACCTGGTCGTAGATCGCGAGGTCGTAGGAGTGACTGTTAAGCGCTTCGTGGCGCAAGATACCCAGCGTCGTGAATGTAATAGTGAACAGTGCCAGCGCACCGTAAGCGCCAATGGCGGCGGACCGGCGTGGCATCTGCCAGCGACGCCATCTTCCGGCCAGAAGGACTACCCCCCCAGCCGCCCACGCGGCAATAGTGATAAGGGTGAAATCGAGAGGCTGAGGGGAAGACACTATAGGATCAAGGGCTGAAGCTCAAACACTATGCCGCTGCGGATAACCTGAAAAGTCTTCATCCCGATCTATCCTAATAGCTCAGTTCAGCACTGTGATTATACATCATCCGCGGCAGATGGGGTGAGGCCTCTCATTCCGGTATGAGGTGTATGGCGCTCATCTTGAGTGACACGGTAGCATTCTTACCGGGCGCAAGGCCGAGCCGCTCGTAGGCATGGTTAGGCACCTCGATCTCCAGGTCGTAGTCCTTTGGCGAGGAGTTGAGCTTGAAGTACAGGGTGTGGACCGATCCCCTGGGCAGTTCATCCATAACGGTTCCATCCAGAAGGTTTTCTTTAACAGCCTCACGTAGTGGCTGCGAAGGCCTTACGACCATGATGTTCTCCGGGCGGATGCAGAATTCCACCTCCTGACCAACTGAACATTGGCAGGGCGGCGCTGTCACCGAGAACAGGCTCCCTTCGAGCAACACGTGGTCCGCCGTTACCGCCTTCACAGTAGCCGGGAAGATGTTCTTGGTACCAGTGAAACGGGCTACGGACCTGGTCTGGGGCCGGTAGAGAATATCATCGCGGTGCCCGTCTTGAAGGATCCGTCCGCCATCATAAACAATCATCCGCTCGCTGAGCGCATAGGCCTCGGGCAGATTATGCGTCACAAGTATGGTGGTTATGTTAAGTTGGCGCAGTAATTGCATAAGCTCCCCCTGAAGCCTACCACGCACCGCGCTATCCAGGGCAGAGAACGGCTCATCCAGCAGAAGGATCCGTGGCTCGGTGACGAGAGTACGCGCCAGTGCCACCCGCTGCTGCTGGCCCCCGGAGAGCTGACGAGGCAGGCGCTTCTCCAGACCCTCCAGCCGGACCCGGCGGATGGCCTCTCCGACCTTCACTCTGCGCTCCGCAGAAGACAGCAAGTGCAGGCCGTAGCCTATGTTGCCCTCAACCGTAAGATGCGGGAAGAGAGCATAATTCTGGAAGACGTAGCCTACCTTGCGTTGTTGAGGCCGCAGGTTGATGCCCCGCTGACTATCGAAAACCGTGTCTCCGTCTATGACGATGCTCCCGCGGTCCGGCGTGACCAGGCCGGCGATACAGTGCAGGGTCAGGCTCTTGCCCGCACCCGAGGGTCCAAACAGGGCTGCCATCCTCTCACCGGCCTTGAAGGAAACGTTCAGATTAAAGTCTCCCATGGCCTTATAGATATCCAGCTTCAGCATCCGCTCACCGCTGCGAGGCCCTGCCCGCCCAGCTCAGGATTGCCAGAGCGCCCACGGTAACCGCCGTGAGGATTATCACTAGCGTGTTCGCCAGCGATAGCTTCCCTGCCTGGACGGCATCGTAGATGGCGACGGCCATTGTCTGGGTACGCCCCGGGATGTTCCCTGCAACCAACAACGTCGCCCCAAACTCACCAATTGCCCTGGCAAAGGCCAGAGCAGCCCCCGCCAGAATACCCCGCCAGGCTAGCGGCACTGTAATGGTCAGGAATATCGCCAATTCGGTGCGTCCCAGGATGCGGGCGGCCTTCTCCAATTCCGGATCGATGGATTCAATTGACGCCTGGGCAGTCCGTACCATAAGAGGCAATGAGACAATGCACGAAGCGATAACCGCCGCCTGCCAGGTAAACACGAGGGTTAGACCCAGATTATCTTCCAGGAAGCGCCCGAATGGACTCTGCCTTCCGATCGTGGTCAGCAGATAATACCCGAGCACTGTCGGAGGCAACACGAGGGGGATTGTCACCAGGGCGCTTACGATGTCCCTTCCCCAGAACCGCCGGCGGGCGAGCAGCCACGCCAAAGCTGTCCCCAGAAGAAACGAGATAACGGTTGCGATGCTCGCCACTCTCAGCGAGAGATAAAGAGGGAATAGGTCTATATCCAGCACGCCCTATCTCTCATCAGGCAGTACGAACCCGTACTTGTTCAGGAGAGACCTCCCCTCCGACCCGTTTACAAAAGCTATGAATTCCCGCGCCTCCGCCTCATGGTCTGTCTTGCGGGAAACGGCCAGCGTCTGCCGGAGAGGATCATAGAACCGCGTATCGACCGGCACGTAGGTTACTTCAGGCACCTGAACAATGGACATCGCGATTATTCCGGCCTCAGCGTTACCGGTCTGAACAAACTGGAGGGTCTGCCGGATATTCTCCCCGTAGACCAGCTTTGGACGAACCTGGTCCCAGATCCCCGCCCGTTCCAAGGCTTGACGAGCAGCCGTGCCGTACGGAGCGTGGTCCGGATTGGCTATGGCCACATGCTTCAGATCAGGGCGCAGCAGGTCCTCAAGAGTCTTCGTGTCCATCCCTGCATTCCGGTTGGTAGCCAGGGCAAGGTATCCATAAGCATAAACCTGGCGGGTGTTGTCGATAATCAACCCCTCCTGTTGAAGCCGCGCCACGTAGTCCTCGTTTGCGGACATGAAAACGTCGATTGGCGCCCCGTTTTCGATCTGCGTCGCCAGATTCCCAGAGGAGCCTATGCTCAAATCCAGCTTGACACCCTTCTCCCGGAGGAAGAGCGACGCCATCTCCTCCAATGCAAACTGCAGATCAGAAGCCGCCCCGATGGTTAGTCTCTTCTCTGCAGAGGGAGTTGTTGCCGGGGAGCATCCAACTGCCGCCGTGACCGCCAGCGCCAGGAGAACAAGCCAGCCAATCGGCGAACGAATCCGTCCCACAAGACCCCCTTAACTGGGCAAAATAAGAAAGCCAGCAACCTCCTCAGTTAGCTGGCTCAGAAGCCGCCGACCTGGTATGCTGGCTCTCGCCGACCCGCGGCTATGCTTCTCCTTTCCTAACACGAGGAGGCGGGGTTGTTTCCTTCCCCACCCGAAGCGGCCCCTCCGCCCTAGGTCACGGCAAAGCCGGAGGCCCGTAGGTCAGGGGGCTCGGAGAAGAGGTATTCTCCTAGGGCTTAGCTCTGCTGTTCCTTCCCCACCACCGTCGGCGGCTGGCTCTCATCCGAATCGGTTTGAGACCGCTTGAACTCTCGAATACTCTTGCCGATGGCCCCGCCAACTTCCGGCAACCGCCCCACACCGAATACTACTAGGACCAGAACCAGGAGGATAATTAGCTCCATGGGTCCGATATTAAATGGCATGATTTGACACCTCCTGTGGGAGTTAGTATAGCACCGCCGCTTCCAAGCGGTCAACCAACACCGTAGGTTCGGGTGCCCGTCAGGATGTTCCCGGCCTGAAGCTTCCTTCCGCCTGAGCGTTGTGTTATCATCTCGCTGTCACCACTGGCATCTTTCAGGACAGCAGGAGGGGGACCATGTACCTAGGAAATGTTGAAATACATACCATCAGCGACGGCGTGATGCACCTGGACGGAGGCACCATGTTCGGTGTGCTTCCACGGACCGTCTGGTCCCGCTATTACCCGGCTGATGATCAGAACCGGATCCCCGTTGCTACTAACTGCAACCTCATCATATCCGAGGGCCGGCGCATTCTGGTGGACACCGGCCTGGGGTCCCGGCTTACCCCAAGAGAGACCCAGCTTTGGGGGCTCGAGAGGGAGGGCGATCTCGTGGAGAAGCTCGGACGGCTGGGAATAAGCCCGGAAGACATAGACGTTGTGGTCCTGACCCATCTTCACCCTGACCACGCCGCCGGAAATACGCGCCTGGAGGATAGCAAGCTCGTGCCGGTCTTCTCCAGGGCCGAGCACTGGGTCCAGAAGAGGGAATGGGAGGCCGCGACCAACCCTAACGACTGGAGCAAGCTCCAGTACGATCAGCGGAACTTCATGCCCATCGCTGAATCCGGCCTACTGCGCCTGATCGATGGCGAAACGGCCATCACACAGGACGTGCGCTGCATCCTGGCCGAGGGGCACACCCCTGGCCACCAGTGCGTGGTTATTGAGTCAAAGAGCGAGTGGGCAATTGTCCCATCGGATGCGGCTCCCATGGTCCCCCATGTGGAACGTCCGCAATGGCTGCCCGCGTTCGACATGGAGCCAATGACTAACCTGGAAACCAAGAAGCGGATCTGCCGGATGGCTCTCGAGAAGAAGGGTATCTTCCTCCTGGCTCATGACCCGAATGCCCTGGCCTGCCGCCTGGTGGAGCAAGATGGAAGAGTGAAGTCGGAAGTTGTGGCCTGGCCCTTTGCTGTCTAGTGACGGGTATAGCAAGACACGGTCTCGCTCCTAGGTCTTCCAGGGAGTCCAGATCTCCCGGAGTATGTCTCCGGCGCCCATCTCCAGCACACGCTCGGCAAGCGCTTCGCCCAGCTTAAGCCAGTCCTCAGGCGATCCTTCGATATGAGACCGGACCAGCTTGTCGCCGTTGATGCTCGCAACCATGCCGTCAAGGACCAGGAGGCCATCCCGTTCCAGGGCATAGGCCCCGATCGGTATCTGGCAACCGCCCTCCAGTCGTCCCAGGAAGGCCCGCTCTGCACCCGTAGCGCGGTGAGTAGCCGGGTCATCAATGACCTTCAGCAGCTCGAGAGTGAACGCATCATCCTCTCTGGCCTCGATACCCAAAGCGCCTTGCCCTGGCGATGGAACGCATATCTCCACAGGCAGGTACTGAGTTATGTTAGATTCGAGTCCCAGCCGCCGCACGCCGGCGGCTGCAACCACGATAGCATCGTACTGCCCGTCGTCAAGCTTGCGGAGGCGGGTATCTAGATTGCCTCTAAGATCGGAGATCGTCAGGTCGTTCCGGTAGTGGCGTAGCTGGGATGCTCGTCGCCGGCTGCTCGTGCCCAGGCGAGTTCCGGCGGGCAACTCATCCAGAGAGCCGGCCGCCCGGGTTACCAGGACATCACGTACGTCCTCCCGAACACTTACAGCCGCCAGAGCGATACCGGGTGCCGAATCGGTCGGCAGGTCCTTCAGGCTGTGAACTGCCAGATGTATCTGCCCGTCCAGAAGGGTTTTCTGCAGCTCTTTGACGAAGAGCCCTTTATCGCCAATATCGGCAAGCGGCCGGTCCAGGATCATATCGCCTTTGGTCTTGATAATCTGGACTTCAAAAGAGGCTTGAGGAAAGAGTTGAGATAACTGTTGGGCTACGGAGTTGGACTGGCGCAGGGCCAATGCACTTCCTCTAGATCCGATGATTACTCTATCTGTCATGTATCTTCCAGGTCGAAAAGCTCGGTGGCTGCCCGGAGGTAGTCAGACACGTCACCGTCTTCCGCCGCACCTTTCAGAGCCTTCCTTGATGGGTTAAGGAGCTTGTTTACAATGGATACGGTCAAGGTCTCGAGAGCCTGGCGCTCTTCCGGCGAGAGATGGGCGAGCTTGCTCTCGATCCTCAAGAGCTCGGTCCGCCGTATCTCCTCGGCCCGCTGCTTCAGTGCACTGATAGCAGTGGTCGCCCGCCGGGAGGCTGCCCACCGAATGAACCGGCACGCCTCCTGCCGGAGCATTTCCCTGGCCTGCTCAACCTGCTCAGGCTCGGGGTCCCGGCCAAATTCGCGCCTGGCTCGCCGGGCGACCCTCAAGGAGCGGCTCAGAAGCGCATCCAGATAGTCACCAATCGTGCCGGCCTCCCGGGCCGCAGCCAGACTTTCCTTGATCTGAGCAAGCGCCTGACTGTGCGACAGTCCGGCGGAATCCAGCCCAGCTCCCAACAAGAAGAGATGATGGGCGGCATCCGAGTCTCGCATCTGGTAAAGGGATGGCTCCATGCCATCGCCAGCCAGGGCCGACCGCTCCAGCCAGAATATTCGAATATCGTCCAGGGCTGATGAGAGACCCCGAACGTAGATCTCGGTCTGATTGAACGTAGAGAGGACGAAGACCTCGCGGACATGCGCAGAGGCCGAGAGCTGACCGAGAACGCTGCACATCTCCGCCCGGGTCACAGCCAGCTTCTCCCGAACGTCAAAGGGGGCAACCCTGTGGTCCGCTCCCATAAGGATCAGCCCCGGCATCGCTTACCCCCCTTACTCAAGCTCAACGATCCCGCTCTTGCCTCCACTCTTGCGGGCCAGCCGTATCCCCTCGATGCGCATTCCCGGATCCACGGCCTTGCACATATCGTATACGGTCAGTGCACACACTGCCACAGCCGTAAGAGCTTCCATCTCCACCCCGGTCTTGCCGAGCGTCTTCACGCTGGCGGAGATATCCACGGCATGCTCTTGCTCGTTTAGATCGAAGTGGATCGAGACGCTCGTTAGATTCAGCGGGTGACACATCGGGATCAGCCGCGGGGTCTGCTTCGCTGCCATAATGCCGGCAACCTGGGCCACAGCCAGGACATCACCTTTGGCTGCCCGGCCTTCCCGCACCATAGTGAATGTTTCGGGAGCCATGATTACCCTGCCCCTGGCAATCGCCTCTCGCTCTGTATCGGCCTTCTCGCTTACGTCCACCATCCTGGCGCGGCCAGACGGGTCCAGATGAGTTAATTCGCTCACGGCTAACCGCCTATCTGGACCATGCGGTCTCGGGGTGCAATATGCTGATCTATGAGATGGCGCTCCGGCTTCGCGGCGATGGCCTGCCGGATCAAAGCCTCTAGCTCTTCCGGTGCAGCGCCGTGACGAAGTGTCTCGCGCAGGTCTATCTCGTGCTCTGCCAGAAGGCACGGACGCAAGCGTCCGTCTGCCGTCAGGCGCAGCCGGTTACAGTTGGCACAGAAGTATTCACTAACCGGGCTGATGAACCCTACGGTGCCCTTTGCCCCTGGCAGGCGATAGTACTTGGCCGGGCCGTTGCCAGCGACTTCACAGGGCTCCAGCCCACCCATCGGCGCCAGAAGCTCTCGCACTTGCGCAATAGAAAGGAAGCTACCCTTGATATGGCCTTCTTCGAGAAGCCGATGAAAGTCAGGAGCGACGCAGTGCGGAGTATCGGGCATGGCCTTCTCGTCATCCGGACGGCCATGGCCCATGGGCATCAACTCAATAAAGCGCACGTGCCAGCCCCGTTCCAAGGTCAAGCGCCCGAAATCGACCACCTCGTCCCGGTTGAAACCTTCCATTGCTACGACGTTAATCTTAATCGGCGAGAGGCCGGCGTCCTCAGCGGCTGCCAGCCCATCCAGCACATCCTGAATCCTGCCGCCTCGCGTTATGTCACGAAAGCGGTCTGGCCTCAGTGTGTCCAGGCTTACGTTAACCCTGCTCAGTCCGGCCTTGTGCAAATCCCCGGCGAGCTTCTTCAGGAGGATGCCGTTCGTAGTCATGGCGACATCCTGGATTCCGTCCAACCCTGACAGCAAGCGAATAAACTCTACAATGCCGGAGCGTACCAGAGGCTCTCCACCAGTCACCCGTACCTTGCTTATTCCAAGCTTCTGGGCGGCCGTGATGACGCTGATGATCTCTTCGTAGCTAAGGATTTGGTGGGCGCTGATATGCTGGACGCCCTGGGGAGGGACACAATAAAGGCAGCGTAAATTACACCGGTCAGTGACCGACACTCTTAGGTAGCTTATAGGACGATGAAACGAGTCCGATAGACAATCCATAGCCCGCTCTAAACAATTCACAATATACCATAAACAGGGCCAAAAGGCATCTTAGGACGCAGGCTGCTCGTGCCAATCACCCGCTTCTAGTGTATAATGCGGCTCAACGCAAGGAGGCAAGATTGGGTTCACGAGGCGCTATCATGCCCGGACCATGCTAGCAGTTATACTTGCCCTCGCCACCGCTATTACGTGGGGCGCCAATCCGCTGATAGCCCGCAAGGCTATGCTTAAAGCGGACGTCATGACCGCCAACTTCTACGGCATTATTGCCGGCCTGGTGGTTGTGACAGCATTCTCGTTCTTCTCAGGCGAGCTTGCGCTGCTCCCTACGGTGCCGCAAGACCAGGTTCTCACATTCGTGGCCGTCGGCATCTCCACGATAGTGTTGGGACGAACGTTCTATTACCAGAGCATCATCCGGATCGGCGCCGGACCCAGTATCGCCATCTCCTCCGCATCAATACTCGTAGCGCCAGCGATTGCGTTCTTTTATCTGAACGAAGTCATCAACCTCAAGATGGCAGTCGGTATCGTGATGGTCTTCGCAGGCATCTTCTTTATCGCCAGGAGGGATGATTGAACCGGTACGCCTTCGCCCTGGCAGGCGCCTTTTTCTATGGACTCTCGCCGGTTATAGCCAGGTCGGGCCTTATGGCAGGAATGCCACAGGCCTTGGGGACTATGATCAGCACCGGCGCCGTAGTGCCCCTGTACTACGCGATGCTGGTAGTGTCCCGTCGTAGTTTTGCTCTGCCCAGGGTCGACTCCAGGACTCTCGTTTTCATTGCTCTGGCGGGAATCACCCATACTGGCGGGACACTGATGCAGTTCGCAGCTCTCCGGCTGGAGTATGTGTCGGTCGTACAGCCGCTGATAAATCTAAACCCGCTATTCGCCGTCATGTTCCTCTTAATGCTGGGCACGGAGAAGGTCAGCCGCAACCTGGTCATAGGTACGCTGCTGGTAGTGGCCGGGTCAATCCTGGTGCTAACGCGCTAGAACGGGACTCCGCCGGTACCAACGTTAACTAACAAAGTGGGCGGGACCTTCAATTACGAACCGCCTGTTCAGGATACCACCTCACAATTTCGGTATTACTGGGAAAAAGCATTGACCGATAAGCACCAATGTTATATACTTCTCACATAATGTGATGTATTTCTAACATATCAGGAGGTACGCTCGTGAGGAGAAGCTGGCTGAAGTACTTGGGATTTCTTGGTTTTCTGAGCTTGCTTGGGCTGGTGACATCCAACCCGGGCTTTCTTGGGTTCCTTTGGTTCTTCGTATTCTTCGTATTCAAGAACTCGGTCAACGACGAGAGATTCGAGAGCAACGTCGGCACAGCCGCCAGGAACTCTTTCATAACATCAATGGCAGCATTCGCTCTGGCCGTCACGTACGGAGCCCTGGTCCCAAACATGCGTGAAAGCACTCTCGCTTTTGCCTTCGTACAAAGCTTCGCTCTACAAGTGGCCGTCTTCGCTGTCTCGATAGCCTATCTTGAAAGACGGGAAACCGGCGTCTGATGGGCCTAAAGACCAGGACCAAGGAATACAGGGTACGGTTCGGCCTGACCCAGGATGACCTGGCTCACCTGGTAGGCGTCAGGAGAGAAACCATCATTTACCTTGAAAAAGGCAAATACAATCCCTCTCTGATCCTTGCGTTCCGGATCGCCAAAGCCCTGGATACTACAGTTGACCAGCTTTTCACACTTGATATGGACGGGTAGCGAGCCCTGTCTTACAAGGCCGCACGACACAGAGGGCTTTGCCGGTGGCGATTGACCCAGTTGGTGTCTGAGTTGGCTTGACCGGTCGTGAACTAACGAAAAAACGTTAGGTCTCGCCGCCGGCGGTCTCCAGAGCGGCAACAACTTCCTCGATGACCCAGTCCGGGGTCGAGGTGCCGGCAGTAATCCCAACGCGTTCCTTGCCGGCCAGCCAGGCCGGATCGATCTCCGCCGCCGTCTCGATATGGTGCGTCTCCACTCCAGCCCTGGCACAGGTCTCGGCCAGGTGGCGGGTATTGGCGCTGGTCCGTCCGCCGACCACCAGTACGAGATCGACCCCCAGAGATAGCTCCCGAGCCGCTGCCTTTTGGACATCTGTAACGCCGCAAATCGTGTTGATTACCCGCACCTCTCTGGCCCGGCCCAGGGTTGCCTCCATCAGCTTGCCGATGAACCGGCGGTAATCTTCTTCGCCCTGGGTAGTCTGGCTAAGCACGGCTATCTTACGCAAAGCCAGGCCGTGGCCGGACGCCGGGGGCCAATCATTCGTCGCCATGACGCGCTGACCGGCCCAATCGGCGATACCCTTTACCTCCTGGTGCTTCGGGTCACCGAAGATGACCACGTCGTATCCATCCTGTGCGAGGTCACGAGCAACCAGGTGGACCTTCTTCACGATAGGACAGGTCGCGTCCACCAGACGCACCTTATGACGCTTCGCCTCGTGTTCCACCTGGGGGCCCATCCCGTGGGCAGTTATTGCCGCCACACCCCCGCGGACATCCTCCATAGAATCTGCGACCGTCACTCCCTTGGAAGCCAGTAGCTCCACGACCTGGGGGTTATGTACGATGGTACCAAGCGTCTCGATAGGTCCCTCCTCTTGGGAGAAGCGTTCCATCATCTCGACGGCCCGGCGCACCCCGGCGCAAAAGCCTTTCTTCTTTGAAACGATTATCTTCACTGTATGACTGCTGCACTTCCGTAGATTCCGCGATATTGGGGCGGCAGAAGAGATGCTATTGACCCCATAATGAGCTGAGTGGCCTGCCCTAGGTGCGAGCTGCGCTTGCCCGGGGGAAACGGAGGCAGCTTGAACGGTTCGCCGAAGCTCACATGGATATGAGGACGGGCAATGACATCCCCCGGCGTTTTGATGCCCTCGGTGCCCCATATTGCTGCCGGCTGAATGGTAGCCCCGGACTCAGACGCGATCCAGGCGGTACCCATCTGGGCCTCCTGCAACCGTCTGTTGTGGCTGCGGGTACCCTCCGGGAAGAGCCCCAGGGTCATCCCCTGGCCCAGCACCTGCAGGGCTTGCTTCAAAGCACGCCGGTCGACCTCACCGCGGCGCACCGGAAAAGCGCCAAACCCCCTGGCCAGCAGGCCGGACACGTTTCGTGAATAGTAAAGCTCCTCCTTGGCCATAAAGACGATGCGGCGTGGGAAACAGGCGCTCAGCACCGGGGGATCGACATTGTTCAGGTGATTGCTAACCAGGATGAGCGCTCCGGACCTGGGCACCAGATCGCGCCCTGTCACCTCGGTACTGGTCATGGTGGCCATCATGAGCCTGGTCAGGAAGGTTGCGAAAGAGTAAAAAGGATACACTAGCCAGCGGGCAGGAGACGCTCGATCTCTGCCACTACCTCTTCGATGGAGTGGTTCTCGGTATCCACAATATGCGCATCATCAGCCGGACGGAGGGGAGCATGCTCGCGCTCACTATCTATCTTATCACGACGGACCATCTCGTTGTGGAGGGCTTCCATATCTACCTCCTCGCCCCGCGCTCTCAGCTCAAGAAACCGCCGGCGGGCCCGCTCTTCCGGTGAAGCTGTCAGATAGATCTTCAAGTCAGCGTGAGGCAAGACCACCGTGCCGATATCTCTACCCAACATCACCACGCCCCCGGCCCCAGCCATGAGGCGCTGCTGGGCCACCAGGGCCTCCCGGACTTCGGGTATCTTCGAGACCGCGGACACAGATCTCTCCACGTCCGGTCCTCGTATCGCCCACGTAACATCCCGACCATCCATGAAAACCGAATAGGCGCGTCCATCGTCTTCTGTGGGCCGGGTGATGGCAATTCGGGCACCTTGAGCAAGATGGATGACTGCCTCATCATCGTCAGGATCGATTCCGCGATCGAGGACTAGCCAGGTCACGGCCCGGTACATCGCGCCCGTATCCACGAAGGTATATCCGAGATGCTGCGCCAGCAGCCTCCCAACGACGCTCTTGCCCACCCCAGATGGGCCGTCCATAGCTATGGCCAGCGCTCTGGAGATCGCTACCTCACGTTGAAGGGGATTTCTGCCAGCGCTGTCTGCCCATCTGTGTAACTTACGGAGCCGATTGTCTTGCCGGGCAGGACGGACGCATCCCTGTCAAACTTCAATACCGGCAGAACGCGCCTGGTCTGCCAGGTTGGCATGTACTCATAGCGCGGGTCTTTCAGCATCAACGGCTTGTGCTGGCCGGCCCCGTCGCTGGCCACGAGGTACGGAGGCAAGGAGAGGTCAAGCCACTCATAGGTTTGGAAGGCATAGTTGAAAAGCCGGATGGCTTCCGCCGTGCGGTCCGCGGTGTCCAGAGCTACAACTATCACACGCCGGCCGTCCCTGGTAGCCGAGGCCACAATTGAGTCGCCCGCGTCGTCCGTGTAGCCTGTCTTTATACCATCCGCACCGATAGATTGGTTCTGGGGTCTCAAAAGGAAGTTGGAGTTGGCCAGGTAAAATATGCGGGATGCCCGCACGGTGTAGTAACGGGTTCCCACGATCTGAGCAAAGAGCGGGATATTCATGGCATTACGTGCTATGACTGCCAGGTCGTATGCGCTGCTGTAATGGCCTTCTTCATCAAGACCGTGTGGATTCATAAAGCGAGTGTCCTTCAGCCCCAGTTGTAATGCCTTCTGGTTCATCATGCCTACAAACGCTTCAACGGACCCACCGCCGATGTGGTAAGCGATTACGTCCGCCGCGTCGTTGCCGGAGGGGAGCAACAACCCCCACAGCAGGTCCTCCAGGGTAAGAACATCACCCCACAGAAGGCCCATCGTCGATTCCTCGGACAGATTGATCCGGGGGACCGTAACCTTGTCGGTGAGCTTCCCCTTTTCCAGCGCCACCAGGGCGGTCATGATCTTGGTGATGCTGGCGGGCGCCCGGCGCTGATTTGACTGCTTCTCGAATACCACCTTACCGGTGGCCCCGTCCATGATGAGTGCAGCAGTGGCTGTCAGAACAGGAGGTCGGACATTCAGCATCGCTGCAAGGTCCGAAGGGTAGAGTGGCTGCACCACCGAATCCGAAAACGTGATACCGGGCGGCCCAAAGCCGACCAGAAACGGCGCAGACAGAAACAAAAATACGACGGCTAACCGGGCAAAGGGTGACGCCAGGACCAGGGGACCGGAGGTTCTAATAGGGCTCCTCAGTATCATGAGATGCAGACATATTACAGTAGAATATACCGTTTTCCGGCGCTGGTATCAAGAGAAAAAACAGCGTCTTAGATACAAGACTAGCCCCAAGCTTGGACCACCGACAAACAGCAGCGGAACAAGGTCCTGTGGGATAGACGGGTTCTCATCCTCAGGCTGGCCAGGAGAGGGCTTCAGCTCCGGCTTCTGAGTAGGCGCCTGCTGTTCTCGCTGAGGCTCCCTGGCAGAAGTTAGCGGAATGAATGGAGGAGTAACAGCACCCGCAGTCGGAACGGCAGGCGTGGAAGCCTGGAGATAGGTTGGGGCGGCCGTTATCGGAGCTGTCGTCCGGAGCCCCGGAGAAGGCGCAGCAGGGGTGAATGTGCTGGAGAATGGCCACGGTCCTGTGGATAAGTCGGTCACCGGGGCCGGGCCAACAGATGGTCTCACTATAGGTGTGACACTAGCGGCTGGGGGAACAGAAGCCTCAGGACTACCCAAGACTATCGGGGTAGGTGTCCGAGTTGGCACCGCCGTGGGGATTGCAGTACGTGTCGGTGCACGCGTCGGGGTGCTCGTGACCGGTGGCGTGGGGGTTGGAGCAACGAAGGGCGCTGGTTCGCCGGGTGAGGGCTCGAAAGATGAAGTCCAGGCGACTGCAAAGACAGCAGCATCCTGGCCTGCGGTCCGGACCAGCGAGTGCCCTGAAGACGGAGGTGACAGGCCAGGGTCCCAGAGGCTGGTATGATAGTTCGGCCAGGTGGTCTGGGGCCGGCCCCAGTTTACAGAGTCCTCCAGTCGCCCGGACGGGCCTCGCAGAACAACCATATCGGCCCCGTTAGACAGCCCGTTGCCTATCCTGCGCGCAGGGCTCTGCATAACCGTCCCACCGAAGCTCGGATACGAGCCCCGGAACTCCTCGACATCTGCGACTACCATCAAGTAGGAACTGGGAGCAATGACGCTTGCAGGCAACTTAACCGCGACCATGTTATCTGACAGCGTCCAGTCAGCCAGCTCTACTGCCTGGTTGCCCGCATTGTATAGCTCGATCCACTCATTCGCCGTTTCGGTGTTCTGACTGGGGTTGACGTAAACCTCGCTTATGAGCACCTTGGCAGCTCCACCAGGCTCCTGGAAGGCAGATCCAGGAGTTGGGGACGGGGTTGGCGACGGAGTTGGACTGGGTGCGACTGAAACACCAGGAATAGACGTAGATGTCGAGGTAGGCAAGGCCGACGGCGTCGCGGTCGGAACCGGTGTCATCGTGGGGGTCGGGAGAGGGCTCGGCGTGGCAGTGGGAGTGGGAGTGGGAGTCGCAGTGGCCGACGGACTTGGTCTCGGGGTCGGCGAAGCCGTGGCAGTAGAGGACAGCGCGGATGTAGTCGTTGGTGTGAGGGTCAGTGTGACAGTAGGCGTCAGGGTAGGCGTAGGTATCGGCGTAAACGTGGTGGTTGGTGTCGGGGTAGGAGACGCCGTGGGCACAGGAGTAGGGGTCGGAGCAGGCAATTCGCCTTGGTGTTTTGGACGCAATATACAAGTTTCAAAGACTCGGGTCAGATGAGAATTAGGAGCGTGTTTTGTCATGATTAACCGCCATACCGGCCCTTTGGCCCCTTGACCCATGCCTCTCTCGCCGTCATTGATCGCCCGCGTGGCCGGGGCCCGGCCGCCGACCATGCGCCCTGGTGGCTCGTGAGGCGGGAAATCGACGGGTGGGTGCAGTGCCGGCATTGCAAGGATCAGCTATTCCCCACATTCGCCCAGGACCGCCGGAGCGGGCTCTGGGTGCCCTTGGATCCCAAGCTGGAGGTGGACCCGTGGCCAGACGGGCACCAGACTATCAGGCACAAGCCATGCGGGCTGCCGGTCACCGTTATCAAGGGGCCTCTGGAACTCGTCAGGCCATTGAGCAGGGATCCTCGGTGAGGATCGCCCTCTACGCCAGGGTGTCCACCTCCGACAAGGACCAGGATCCGGAGACGCAGCTCCTCCAGCTCCGGGACTATTGCCAGGCGATGGGCTGGGAGGTTCACAAGGAGTACGTCGACAAGGCCAGCGCGCGCGATATTGCCCACCGGAAGGCCTGGCGGGAGATGCTGGACGATGCTGCCCGCCGGCGCTTCAAGTGCGTGCTGGTGTTCAAGCTGGACCGGGCCTTCCGCTCCGTCAAGGACATGCACGATACTCTGACGGCCTGGGAGGTGTCTGGCGTGGCTTTCCGCAGCCTACGGGAGGATTTCAACACCACCACGGCAGCCGGCCGGCTGATTCTCAACTTGCTGGCATCCGTGGCGGAGTTTGAGCTGGAGCTGATCCGGGAGCGTGTGATCGCTGGCATGGACCGGGCCCGGCGCCAAGGCAAGGCGATCGGACGTCCGAAGATGGCCGGCTTAATAGACCTGGAGCTTGTCAAGCGGCTGAGAAATGGGGGCATGAGCTGGGCGAAGATAGCATCTTGGCACCCGGATGTAAAGCTACCCAACGGGCGGAAGGTCAAGCCCAGCGCCACAACAATTAAGAGGGTATGCGGGTCATATGAGCACCAATCGAGTTAGCCCCAAGGCCGGATATGTTTGGGATCATAAGAGACTGCCGAAGGGACCAAACGGCCGGACGCTGTGCCGGCAATGCGGCCAAGAGGTCCCCAAGGGGCGCCGGACGTTTTGCGGTGATGGGTGTGTTCATGAATGGCGCATTAGGACTGACCCCGGCTATGTACGTCTAGAGGTCTACAAAAGGGATAAGGGTGTTTGCGCTAGATGTGGGAAAGATTCGAAGGAAATCGAGATCCCGGGAAAGGAATGGGGTGGGCGGGTCTGGCCGTACCAGGGCCACAGGTGGGAAGCACATCACATTATAGCTGTCTCGGAGGGCGGAGGAGAGTGCGGCCTCGAGAATTATGAGACGCTGTGTGTTCTTTGCCATAAGGCCGAAACGGCCGGACTACGCGCTAGGCACGCCAAGCCCAAAGCTTTGGAGATACCGGAGTATGTCAAGCAACAAATGGCTGGCCAGTTGAGCCTGGGGTTGGGTGAAACGCCCGTCCAAAAAGGGGATGCCGCGGCCACGAGCCAAGAACCGGCCTAAAACAGGACATTCAAAAGGAGGTCTTTTTGGTGAGGGAGCCGGGCGACTCCATGCGGGGCGGAGCCGCCCGGCTCTGTCCATTTGTCACGGTTTCCATCATTGTGTTGCCTCACGCGCTCACCAGCACATCGGTACTATTGACACTGGGCTCCATTACTGGCATATTTGCAGCAGCAATGTTGGCCAGCTTCGCCAGCGCCGGAAGGATATGGCTAAATTTTCAGCCAAGTTGAGCGATAATGACATTAAGCCCATGGTATATTGAGTCATTACCACTTACCCAAGCGAGTCGGAGGAGATAGATGGACGTGACGAGTGCATTAGCGCTGGAATACCAGAGAGATTACGGGAGCGCCAGGGGGAATCTTGACGTCCTTAACCTCGTGAACGATCCCACAGCTAACGGCGTATGTCGCATCCTTGGTCTGGGCCTCCCGGAAGAGCTCGGCGACCTCGCTGCCCTTGAGGTTCGTGTGCTGGGCGATAATGGCGCCAATCCGGTTCTGATCACTCAGGATACTGTCTAACCGTTCGCGTAAGAATTTCTCTTCTAGGCGCGCCCCTCCCGTGACGTCACAACCCACTCCGTGGAACATAAACGTGGAGTGAGGGCATGCATAGCGTTTTTCGCCTGCCAGGAAGATAGCGTTGCCTATTGAGTCGACGTTACCCACGTTGTGTGTGATTAGTTTAAAGGGCATTGATCTGAGAACGTTGTAGAGATTGATCCCGTTCATCACACTTCCGCCTGGCGTTGAGACCATGAGGTATACCTCGCTTACTTTCAAGGCGGCACAGTTAGACATAATGGCGATGAGGCTTTCCGTCGTGTTCGGGTTGATCTCGGCGGAAAAGGACACATACGCCGTCCGGGTGCCCGGTGGTATTGCAATCATTTGAACGATCCTTTCCTGATATTGGCGGAGGGCCGGTCTATTCCCGGCCCTCCGCCTGATTGATTCATGGCTACTTCTTTTTGATGGTCTCCACCACCGTGGTCTTCGGGTTCTTGCGGGCTTCCTCGACCGGAATGAACTTCCCCGTCTTGGCGTCCCGACCTACCTGTATCTTGCTCATTTGCACCGCCCACTAAGTTTCCTGCGAGGAGCTGCCGGCGGAGCACCCACCAACCTCAACCACTGTCCACCATGCTCGCTTTCCGGATCGACCCAGCTATGGACTTGACGCACGTCAGAGACCCCGGTTATAATCCGGGTGTAGCGTCTCCTGTTGGGCGCCCGCCCCGCAGGTAAAACAAAACCCCCACCAGCCGGTGGGGGTTGTTCTTTCGCCAAGATTTTGGTAAGCTAATAGAACAGTAAAGGAAGCCACCAGCTTCAACGGTTCTTGTCAACGGCCCTGTTCGAGCAGGGCCGTTGATCTTTATAGGCTATATGTTGTGTTTTGGGTGAGTCCCCGCACCTACAACTGCGCGTGTCCCCGTAATTATTTTAGTCCAGGTAGAGTGAGGTCGTCAAGGCAGTTTTCCACAGATAGACACAATTATGTAATCTTGCCAGCACGAATGGGCTACGAGGATGGGGCTTGTCGTCTCTTGCGTTTTACGTTTGAAGTACCAATAGAGGAGGGACCTAAGCAGGCGTGCTCAAAGAGGATGAAATGGCCCAGGTCCTATTGCGAATATGAAAGACTGTTAACCAGAAGGCGATTCGCGCCCGGCTACCCCACGATTCCTGCAAGCCGGCTCCCGGCCAGCTCACCCATGCTCACCCACAGCCGCCGTCCGTCACGGTCGTGGGCGTCCCTTGATCGCCTGGACGGGCTCCATCCCGGCCCTCGCCCTGGTCCGGTTGAGGGAAGCTACATCTTTATCGTACGCTTGCCTCTGTTCGGCGAGCGTTTTGCGCTTCTTGCCCTCGGGAGTCTCGAACAGCTCTCTTGGTGTCCTGGCCGTGTATGGCCCCATGCGCCAGAGGCCTGTCTCCCGACTCTGTGACAGATCTCCGGAGGCCTCAGCCTCTTGTATCAATTGGGCCGTTCGGCTGCCGGCCCTGACACCCTTCCCAAAGCGCCGCGCTTCCGCCAGGGAGCTCACTTCCTTAGTCTCCTTGCCCTTGCGCCTGGCCGGCGGGCGGAACTTGGGGACGTGGAGCCGGAAGATCTGGCCAGTCTCGATCTTGCGGACGAAACCCTTGAGGTCGCGCAGCTCGTTGTCTATCGCTTTGGTGTTGGATTCCCTGGCCAGGCGCTGGGCCCGCTCCGCGTCGCGGATGGCCAGCTCCTCGCCGTTGGGCTCGCCGGGATACATGCTGGAGGCGATCTCGTCGATCGACATGCCAAACCGCTTTTTCACCGCCTGGCGAAAGGCCGGCTTGGTGACATCACCGTCCGGGAACCGCCGGGCGATTCTGGCCAGGTCCCGGAACTGATAGGCCGGGTCGGATAGGCTAGACTCCTGGGACCACTTCAGGCCCTCGAGCTCGTCGATCTTCTGCTGGGCGTCCTCAAATTTGGTGATCGTCTTGCTGGAGAGCGAGCCCAGGATGCCGTCCAGCCTTTCCTGCTTCAGTTGTCCGATAGTTGCGGACATCTCCCGCTTGCTGGCGCCGCTCTTGCGGAGCTGCCGGCGGGTGCGGTCGATCTCCCGGTCCATGTCGCGTACGAAACTCTTTAGCTCCGCGGGTGCGCGCCTGGTACCGTCGCCGGCCCGGTCCGGATCGTAGCCTTCGGACCCGCGGATGGGGTGAAAGCCGGAGCCGTCAAGAAAGCCGTCCACGTTGCGGAGTATCCGCCTGGCGGGTTTGCGTTTCTGGCGGAGGTAGGCAAGGCCTCCCAGGAGGAGGCCGGCAGCGATCAGCGGATTCATAGTACCAGACTCTCCAGCACCAGCTTGCCCCAGCCGTCTTTTCGCTTGCGCTGAACCGGTTCCCTGGATCGCTGAGCGGTACGCTTGGACTGGCGCTTGGGCGCTTTAGGTGGCTGGCGGCGCTGCTTTGTCTTCATGCGTCCACCAGCTCGCCGTTCCGCAGCCAGCCGTGATAGCCGCCTCTGAAAAGGATGGAGGGATTTGCCGTAACGTTCGGAGGTGTGCCTGTGCGCTCCCAGGGCTTGTCTCCGTCAGCCGGTGGATGGTCGATGTCCCACTGGCCGGAAGGGGTGATGACCGAGAGGCTGCGTCCGTCCGGGCCTGTAAAGGTGCCCCAGTCGGAGTAGAACATGGCTCCGGCAGGGGCACAGCCGGCAAGCCCCGGGTGGATGTGCATCTCCTCACCTGTCTCGGGCCTGCGGTAGATAGCCGCGTAGAAGAGGTCCCACTGGTCCTCATCCCCGAAGACATAGTCGCAGTGGTCGCATTTGACTGGCCAGCGCGGATCGCCGTGAGGCCAGGACAGCGGGTCGGTGGCATAGTACTTGTATCCGCTGTCGGTCTGGGACCAGAAAAGCGGCCCGTCCTCTATGTGAACAAAAGCATTGTGGTAGCCGTGACCCGGGCACTTGGCGTTGTCTCTACTGACCCAGCGTCTTAGCCAGCGCCGTACGCGGTCGGTCGGTTCGAGCATAAAGCATTTGATGATTGCCACTATTCCACCTCCCGGAACTCGCCCTCGATCGGTAGCTCGAGCGCTGCGCGTGGGTCATACTTGGTGAATGGGACCATGCCCTGGTAGCCTGGCGCACCGGTCAGGCTGGGGCAGTGCACATAGGCCCAGGACCGCCAGTCCTGGTACGGGTCCACCTGCCAGCCGGTCTGGCGCAAGCGCCGGAAGGCCTCCTCAGCCTCTTCCCAGCATTGGCGGACCAGGATGTTATCGCGGTCCGTGTCCTTCTCCGAGCCTGTCGGACGCTTGACCCAGATGGTGCTCTGCCCAAAGACATTGAGCGGGATCTGGCTGGCGTACTGGGCCAAGAACAGCACCAGGCTGTGGACATGGCGGGATTGTGCCAGGTATTGCATGACTGCCTCTCGCTGGGCACTCTGGACTCCTCGCTTCACCTGCATGCCCATCTCGTCTATTACGATTACTTTGCGAGCGGGCGGAAGCTGCGCTTTGTAGCGGGGCCGGCGTGGCTTGCGGATTCGGGTCCGGTGGCCGAAGAGCTCCAGCTCCTCGTCTTCGTCATCATCACCAGACTCCTGGAAATAATCTTCATCGTCCGGGACCCCCTGGGCCTTGAGGTATTCCGTGAGGCAGCCCATCCGGTGGACCAGGGTATCAAAATGGACAGTCTTGCCAAAATCAGGCAAGTCCTCTCCATAGAGGCCCACAAATTCCACGTCATAGCCCAGCTTGTTTGCCCATTGCCACGCGAGTTTTACGGCCAGGGTAGTTTTCCCCGTGCCCATCTGGCCGAGGAAGATATGGCCACCGCTGCGCTGGTTCAGGAGGCGCTTGACGAAGCCGGACCATGGGTAGCTCTCGCCGGGCTCGAGGACCTGGGTGTATTCACCGCTGGCCATCTCCCGAACGCCCTCCAGGACCTTGCGGCCGGCAGTGCCGGCGCCCGGGTGAACGACCAGGTCCAGGACATCATAGAGTCCGTTCTCGCGAAGGTAGGTGACGGCCTCCGGGTCGCCGTTGGCGGCGCGCTGAGCCATCTGGAGCAGATTGATGCCCTTGGGCGCCTGGGTGAGTAAGCTGCCGAGATTCATGTCATCTCCGATGGAGCTCTCAGCCCCCTACGAGGGCCCGCAGCTCCGTCACGCCTTGCGCGTCTCGCCGGTCTTGATGTTGCGCCAGCCGGGCGTCACGACCTGCAGGTATACCATGCCAGGCTGGGGATTGCCCAGGCTCGAGTTTGAAAACATCCTGTACTCCCAGTCGCCGTAGACCTGGCCGGGCACGGGGTTATCGATCTTCGGAGGGTCCCCGCTGCCGGCGCCTTTGAGGGCGGACCAGGCCAGCCAGGCGGCTCCGCCAATCAGCGCCAGGGTGAACGGGTCAAAGCCCGCCGGGTTGCGCCGCACCGGCCGGCCGCTGTACTCCGCCGCCGCCAGCTGCGTGGCCCTTCCGCGCTCCTGGGGGGTAGCGTTGCGCGGCAGGGCCCGCTGGTGGCGGCGCCACACTTCTTTCCATGTGGCCATGGGGTCCTCCCTACTTCTTGCCGACGCGCTTTTTGAACCGTCCGTTGGCGGCACGGGGCGGAAGTCTCCGGGGGTTTTTCTTTTTGGCCATGGTCGTTACCTCCTCCTTGTTTATCCCACGAAGCCGCGTTCCTCATCGAACCGCATGGGGCTCCGATCGGGCAAGATGATTGGCCGGCGGGTCCTGGGGTCCACCGCCAGGCGGGGCTTGCTCTTCGCTTTCGGCGCCAGGATCCCCCGATCGCCAACCTCGTGACTGTAGATGGAGTTATGATCGTCCCGCTGGCTGTCCGCCGGCGGATTGTAGGAGAACTCCTCCAGCTTTCCGACCTCCGCCACAAAGCGCGGCAACAGCCGCCGGTTCTCCGGGATCTCCAGGACATGGTCCGGGGTGCCGTGGAACTCCGCGCTGATCCGCCGGGCTTCCTCCAGCTGACGACGCTCGCTATCAGACAGAACCGGGTTGCGCCGGCGCCGGGCCGGCTTGATTACGGCGTTATCACGCCGATCGGGACGCTCCCGCCTCAGCAGGAGCAGTCCGCCGATCGCAGCCGCCAGGACCAGGGCCGGGTTCATGCTATGTAGATCGCCCCAGGGCGCCACTCGTCTTTGAGCAACTCCCCGGCCGGGCTCTTGATGTAGACGTACAGGTCATAGCTCTTGAAGTTATCCACGTCCATTTTGCCGATGATGTCGGTGTTATACTCGGTCCACGTGGGGTCGTCGTTCACGCGGACAGTTGTACTTCTCTCCCAGACCGGGTCATTGTGCTGGCCAAACGTTCCAAGTATGAAGCCCTTGCCCGGTGCAAGGGCCGCTCCCACAATCACGTCTTGGGCCGGCCCGCTGTGGGTGAACCATACCTTCACATCCTGGTCCGCTCCCCGGAAGGCCCAGGCATAATAGTTGATGTTGCCGATCCGGAAGCCAGTAGCGTCGGGAACGCCATCTGGCAGCCATCTCCTTACCATGTCCGGCTTGGCGGCCAGCAGAAAGAGGCCTCCCAGCAGGACCAGGCTTTCCGGTGAGATGCCGAACGGGTTACGGCGCTTTCTCACCGCCTGGTCTCACTGTAGACGCTGGCGTTGGCGGTGAAGAACTGCGGAGGGAACGGCCCCGGGTCCGGAGCGCCGATCGCTGTCTGGAACCGCCGGAAGGCCGCCCAGTCGCCGGCGTACTCGCCGTTGGTGGCCCGCTGGTACTGCCAGTCCAGGATCTGCTGCCGGATGTTGGGGTTGGCTGCCTCCATCGCTCCCATATCGCCGTACACCGGGCTGAAGGGCCCGAACAATGTGCCTCCGGTGGACCCGCCGGCGCCCACTCCCGGGATAACGCCGCCGCCCACTCCCGGGATAACGCCGCCGATCAGGGAATCAATCTTCCCGCCAAAGGCGGAAGCGGTGGATCCCAGCACGCCCGACTTCATCGCCTTGTAGCCCAGGAAGCCCACGGCCGCCCAGACCAGGATCTGGCCAGTATCTTTTCGCCTGGCCATGGCTTAGCAGCTCCAGGAGCCGTCTGCGTGGCGGTGGCCCGTGCTGTTGCCCCACTGGTCCAGCTCGTCAAGGGTCGCCGGCAGCCGGCCCTTCTGGGCAACAAAAGCATCGGCGATGCACACCGGCAGGCCGATGGACGCGGCCCAGGATGCCTTCTGCGCAGCCGTTACACTGCCGCCAACCGTCCCGCCTCCGGTGCTGCTCCCGCCGGCCGTCCCGCCTCCGGTGCCGACTCCGCCTCCTATGCCGATGCCCCCGACGTTGCCGCTGAAGACACCCTTCAGAAAGCCGGACTTGATTGCGAAGTATCCGCCAATGCCCAGCAGGAGCAACGTCCCCAGGTTATTGTTCGGGTTACGCTTCTTTCCCATGTCTTACCCCCATAAAATTAGTGCCACGCCGGCCACGGCCAGCGCCAGGATTAGGCCCCGGTCTGCCGGCGCTCCGTTCCCCACGATCCCGCCTCCGCCAACATCGACGTTGGCGATTGAGCTGAATTCTTCGATCGAGTAATGAGCACTGCCATAGGGCGGCAGGCCCAGCCCCGGCGCCGTGCTCCAGTCCCTGTAGGTGTTACCGGCAGCCTGGTAGAGCTGGTATGCTACGGATGCATTGAAGACCGGATCGATGAGCTGCGCCACGGAGTATTGCGGGTGCGCCTTCCGGTTGATTTGGAAGAGGCCCCAGGAGTCTTCCGTGCCGAACACGTTATAGCCTGACGGCTGGGCCGGGTTGCCGCTGGGATCCTCATGGGCCACGATGCCCAAAGCGTTGCCCAGCTCATACTCCGGCCATCCTCCCGCCCGCAGCGCATCGATCAGCAGCATGACCGCTTATCCGAAGGTTATCCCGCTCACAGAGGCGGGCGGATAGACGAACATGAAGGCCCCCGGAAACACGGACGTGGCCAGCGGCGTGCTTGGCGCCGAGTAGACCGTAACTACCACGTCGTAGGTTCCCGGGGCGACCCCCGTAAACCACTTCGGCTCTATCTGGAGCACGGCTGGCGTATCCGCCTGGTTGGCCGCATCCGCCGGCACCGTAAAGGCCCCGCTGCTCTTAAAGGCGATGGCCCGGGAGCCGTCTTTGTCCCCCTGGGGGACGATCCACATATTCACGATCAGGTTGTTGGCCGGCCCATTGTAGGTGAAGCCAATGGTGGCCCGGACGCCATCGACTCCCATTTTGATGGTGGTTCCCATTATCGCACCGCCTCAAACTTGGCTGTGATGCCGGAGGCGGAGGCGTTGGGGTCCTGCGAGCCTCCGATCTGCGTCCCAGTCATTTTGCCGAGCTTGCCCTGCAAAAGGAAATACCCGCCAACCGCCAGGGCTCCCCACATCAGCAGGTTGCCCATACCGCTCTTCTTAGCCATGATTCACCTCCTATGTCTGGTCAAGCAGGCCCAGGTTCACCAGGGCGCTCACTACATCGCTCAGAGCGGACCAGTTGTTATGCCCCGCCTTGGTCTGCTGGACCACCGGGGTGGCATTGAAGAAGCCGATCTTCTGGCTGGCTGCGGTCCCGATCTTGGTCCCCGTCCCGGTGCCGACCGCTATGCTTGCAGCGTCGCTCAGAGTGAGCACCCCGGCCGAATGAGTGATGGTGACGTTGCCGTTGTTGAAATTGATCACCCCGCCGCTGGCCAGGAAGAGATCCGCCCAGGAGACCGTTGCCGCACCGAGGGCCGCCGCATCGTTGGCCGAGGGCTGCACTACGGCGTCGAAAGAATACCCGGACGAAGCCCCAGCGAAGGCCAGAGCGTTGGCGCTGTGAGTTACCGTGACATCGCCATTGTTAAAGTTGATAACCGCTCCGGATGCCAGGAACAGGTCCGCCCACATCACGGAGGCGGACCCCAGGGCCGCTCCGTCGCTGCTGGCCGGCGAGATCATGGCGTCAAAGGTGTAGGACGTCCCGCCGGCAACCGCCAAGCTGTTGGCGCTGTGGGTAATGGTGACATCGCCGTTGTTGAAGTTGATCACCCCGCCGCTGGCGAGGAAGAGGTCCGCCCAGGAGACCGTTGCCGAACCCAGGGCCGCTCCGTCGTTAGTGGACGGCTTGGCTACGGCGTCGAAGGTGTACCCGGAGGAGGCCCCCGCGAAGGCCAGGGTATTGGCGCTGTGGGTTACCGTGACATCGCCATTGTTGAAGTTGATAACGGCGCCCGAGGCCAGGAAGAGGTCCGAGAACATCTTGGCGCTGGTGCCCAGGGCCGCCCCGTCGCTGGTGAGCGGGAGCACGTTACCGCCGACGATCACCGTGCCCCGGGCGGTAGTGCCATCGCTGGCCACTGCCAGGTACACATCGCCATCCGCTCCGTTCGCAGTGGCACCCGTTCCGCCGGCGCCTCCTATCAGATAGACATCTCCTCCGGCGCCTCCGGTGTTGCTCGTTCCGCCGCCCGAGGCGTTGCCTCCGGTGCCTCCGGCCAGGATCAAGTCTCCGCCGGCGCCTCCGGTATTGGCGGTGCCAGATGCATTGGTGGCTGTCCCGCCGTTGCCTCCGGTGTAGGTGAACGTCCCGCCCTTGCCTCCGGTGCTGGCGGTATTGGCGCTGTCCGCCACTCCGCCGGTCCCGCCGGTCAGGGTGACAGGGGCGCCGACTCCACCGATGCCCGTAGTGGCGATACTGGTGTCTCCTCCGGTGGCCCCGGTCTGGGAAATGATCGGCGTGGCCGCCGTTCCTGGCGTGGTGGTTACTATGGTTGGTTTGGTTGCACTCATGTTTTACCCCCTTATGTCATTGTCGGGCCGGGACCCGACAATACAGGCCCCATCCGCCATGTCCGGATTCCAGAGAGCTTAGGCGCTGGTGACCGCCTCCCAGGCGGCTCCGGTATATACGCAAAGCTTGTTCAGTGTGGTGTCATAGACCACCAGGCCCGTTGCCGGACTGGCGATATTGTTCTTCTGGATGGTGGTCAGACGCGGGGGCAAGAGCCCCAGCCTGGTGGACGTAAGGTCCAGCAGCGCCGAGGCGTTGGGGCTGGCGGTGTTCACGCCCAGGCCTCCCGTATAGAGGGAGTTGTACGCCAGCCAAAGGCTATCCGGCTCCAGGAGGACCTGGCCGGTTTTGTTGCCCTGGAAGCTGCCGCCGATCACCAGGTTGCGGTAGCAGCCTCCGCCTGAGACCTCCCGGATCCCGTAGCCCTGGCGGACGCCCGCCAGGCTGGTCTCATAGGCGTGCGCCCCGATGATCACGTTATCGTGACTCAAGGTGTCCAGGCTAATACCGTCGCCGGTGCCGGCGCTTTCCACCTGGGAGTTGTCATAGGACTCTACCATGCCCAGCTCGCAAAAGTCGGCCGTGTTCAGGCTGAATCCGTGCCGGCCGTTATCCGATGTCTTGCAGTTGTGAAAGTGGATCCGGCTAGAGCCGTTCAACTGGAAGGCGTCCTGCCGGCAGCTGACCACCTCCACGGCATCGAACCAGCAGTCCTGGCAATTGTTGATGTAGATCCCCAGCCCGTTGCCGGAGGTGTTGCTAGCGCGGTTGCCGTTGATCTTCAGCCGGGATATCCGCACATTGGAGAGGCCGTCCAGGTTCAGGACATTGCAGTTCTTGCCGGTGTTCAGACGCAGCACCGTGGCCGCCCCGGCGCCGATGATCTCCACGTTGGACACGCCGGCAATCACCGACTCCAGGTTATAGGTCCCCGGCGGCAGATACAGCGTGCCGTTGGGGTATTTGCTGCGCACCGCGATAGTCTGCAGGGCGGCGGAAAGGGCGCAGGCATCGTCGCCCCAGCCGTCCCGCCGGACCCCGAACTCGAGGGCGGAGACCGCCCCCATCACGTCAAGAAGAGTGTTCGCTCCCACTGCTCTCACCTACCAGGCTCAGTTTCTTTTCGGAGGATTTCTCCACCTCCGGCGCATTCTTGACGGCCTCCACCAGGCCGATGATCAGGGCCCGGAATTCATTCACGCCCATCCACTTCTCTACGGAGTCGAGCTTGTGCTCGATGAGCTTGCGGTCCGCCTCCTCGACCAGGAGCTCCACCATTACGCTCTCGGCCCCCTCATGGAGGTCCGCAATATCCATGCCCATGACTGCTAGCTCTTTGGTACAGAGCATCTGCTGATCGAGCAGAGGCCTGTTGGCCTCGGCCCGCTCCTGCTCTGGAAGCTTCTTGTTCTTCTCTATTTGCAGTTCGGCCCGGGCGAGTTGCCGGCGAATGGCCCGCTCCTCCCTGGCCAGCTCCGCCATGCGGCTTCCGTACTCGCCCTGCAGATCCTGGAGCCTGCCGGCGAGCCAGTCTAGCTTCTTCAGGTCCAGAAAGTCATAACCATCCTTATTGGCGGTGAGGTTTTCCACGAGCATCCGGGCCTGGCGTTGACTGATCTTGATTTGACGCACTTTCTCTTTCTCCATTTCTATTGCTACAGGCCCGAGCCGTGCCTGGCCGGGCTCGCTGTGCCGGTTGATAACGGCGTAATCGCGCCGGCGCCCTGGCCCGGCGCCGGCAGTGAGAATATGTCCAGCGGATTCTGAAGCTGAAGCTCCGGCGGGAGGGCCGTCTCGTATATCTTGATCATGGCCATGCCGGCGCCCAGACCCGCCAGGAGGGGCACCGGGCTGCCGGAGACCAGCGAGACCAGAGCGCCCATGGCGCTGCCCATCATGACGGCGGGCCGGTAACCGGAGCGCATGGCCTGGATGTTCTCCTCCAGCTCGAGCCGGTCCTCTGCGCACAGAACCCAACTCCGCATGGTGGAGTGAGGCGGCAGAAACGGCCCAAAGCTCTGCGCCGCCACACCGGCGGTTAGGAGCGAGAGGGCGAGGAGGTCTGCTGATTTCATGCTTGCACCTTGAAGTTGTCAAAGCGGGCAGCGGTAGCCGGGGCCCCATCCTTCTCTACCATTAGCCCGGCGGTCGTGTAGGCGGCAAACTTGGTATTGCCCGCTGCCAGCGTGTGGCTTAGTCTAAGCGTGCCATCAACATAAATCTTGATGTCGTTGCCAATAGATACCACCCTGACAGAGTAGTCCGTAGCATCAGCCGTCGCCAGGGCGGCGCTTACTAGACTGGTCCACCCGCTATCCTGCTTGTAGAGAGTTACTGTCCCAGCCAACATTTCAAACATCAAATATTCGGCTTCACCGTTGTAGTGAAATATAGGGCAGGGAACACGGTAATTGGAGCCGCTGTTAAGTGTGCCGCTTATCGTGCAGTCAAGAATAAAGTTGGCAACACCGGGATTGATGGTAGCCCTCTCATTGCCTGCATCACTGGCCGAATATGCCTTGTTGCTGCTAATCCCCCAGGTGCCCACTACCGCCGTCCACGTCTGCCCCGTCTCGGCGCTGCCCAGCGTCAAGGCGGAGTCGGCCCTTGTGAAGGTATCGGAGACTACTGGGGGCTTCGGGACGGACTGATATACCTTGAAGCTTCTTACCGCAGCCGTTGCGTTCCAATTATGTACCTGTGCGTAAAGGGTAGCGGCACTAAGCGTGTCATCCACCCACACGAGGCTCCATGTGATACCGTCGTCGCTGGCATAGTAAAGAGCGCCTGTAGCCTTCAAGACAATCCTTAGATACTTCCAGGCATCCGCCTGATACGTTGGGATACTGGGATACTGCGTCGGCCCGGACAGGTCCACCCGTACAACCCCGTCAGTAGTTAGGTCTAATAGGTGCTCCCAATTAGCACTCCCGGCAGCGGCAGCATTCAGAAACCCTACATATGGGCCTGCCGTATTAGTAGCGGCCGCTTTTACCTTGGCTTCCAGGGTAAGCCCAGCCTTACGGAGTATTGGCTTCACGGTGACAAGTGCCATATCCGTATGGTTGCCTGGGCCTCCCGCTATGCTCAACCCCGTAGGCGTTGCGACGGAGGAATACCCGCCGGTATCGGTGACCGTCCAGATGTTGGCGTTAATGCCACACTTAGCCGAGATACCGTAGTAGTCAGCCAGCCAGCCGTGATAGGCGTTGAGCTTAGCGGCAGAGAGGGTCACGTTGAAGAAGAGAAGGCAGGCTATATCAGCGCCTAGAGGATTACCGCCAAGGAAGTCCTTGCCGATTACAAGTGCCGTTCCCCCGCCCGTACCAGCGTTGCCCGATGCAGTAGGCACCCCGTCAATGTATTGCTTACTAGATGCCCCATTGAAGTTGGCAGTCACAATCGCCCAGTTAGCAGATAATGCCCCGCCCTCTAGTTGCGTGCCTGCGGTCATTATCCATTTTCCTAGATAGGAGCCGTTTGCGTATAGCTGCTGCTCTACCCCCGTAAAATCGACCAGATAACCTTCAGCAGCAGGGTTAGCCAGCTTGACAACAGCTATGAATGTGTTGGGCTGTGACGCTGCTAATGGGGCTGATAAACTGTCATTAATGCCATCAAGCCGCACTACAGCCTTACTGTTGACAATATTCTTCTTCAGTAGGGGCTTAGAGTCGGCTGTAGCCTGGGTAGCACTAACAGCAACCCTTCCAGCCCACGTCCCAACAGCGTCACCGTCATTCCCGGCAATATCGTCGGCCAGGAATCCCTCCACCAAACTTGCATCATTGAAGGGACTCTCCTTGTAGATGCTGGAGAACCTCTCAAGCTTCAGGTACTTCTTCCGTGGAAGCAGCAATGATTGAGGCATCGCTAAGCCTTGAGCACCAGGGTGATGGTGTCCCCACCCGCCTGGGCCACAGCACTGCCCGATGTTCCAGACCTGACCTTGATAAACCTCCAAGGAGCCAGCGCCCCGGCTACCGCATCACAGCCAACGCCACGGGAGGCTGCCACAGTGACAGTGACCTCGTTGCCAGCATCGTCATAGAGGTTCACGAACGTTCCCCCTGTGGCGCTCGCTACCTGGAAGGTTATGCTGGTGGCCGTCTGCCAGCCCGAAGGTATGACAAGACCGACCAGGGCATGCCCTCCGAGGTCTACCTCGCCGGAAAGGGATTGGCCATCGGCTATAGTAGCCGTGGCCGTAGCAGCCTTGCGCTCGGAGATCACGCTGATCTTGTCCACGATCAGCTTTACGATGCCCCGGAGGTACTGCTGGATGGTCCCGGCGGTGTCGGTGACGACGGCCGCGCCAGTGGTGATGCCAAACACAGCGTTGGCGCCGTCCGCCTGGGAAGCCGCTCCGGAGCGGAACGGCGTGACAATCACCGTGAATCCCTGGCCGGCAGTGTAGCTCCCGCTAATGCTCGAGATGTCCACCCGGGCGTACCTGGTCCCCACGACGACGTCATAGGAGACGTTGGCGCCCACGGCCGTCTTGGTGGCCAGTGGATCCGGGAGCGCCACATAGTTGCCCGTGCCGTCATCGCCCTGGATGGTAATGGTGGCGCTGGCCGAGCTGCCGGTCACCCGCACGTCTACGTGCAGCATGTTCCACTGGCTCATCTCGACGCGGTCGGAGCTCTGGTTGAACTGCTGGTTAACGAAAAGCCGGTTGACCTCGCCCTTGAGCACTGCCTGGGCGACATTGACCACTGGCTCAGGCCTCACCCGGTCCGGGGCTGGTTCGGGCGCCGGGCCATGGTCCAGGGATACCTCCGTAGCTGGCCTTGTCAGGGCCTCCGCCGGCTGGTCCGGGCCAAACATTTGCTTGAAGACTTCTTCCCAGCTCATAGATTCCCCTTCGCTAGTTGCTTCTCTAGTTCTGCAACCTTGGCGTAGGTCTCCTTGATGGCGCCCAGCATGATGCTGATAAGCGCCGTGGTTTCCGCGCCGTCTGCCCCAATTGGGTTGCCATCTTTGTCCCTGGGGACTGGCTTATAGACCGCCTTCGGCATGGTGGAGTAATCCAACCGTGGCACACCGTAGACGGTTAGTTCTGCGGGATGTTTCCGAATGGCCATCAGCGCCTCAATGTCGCTAACCAGCCGCCCATCCTGAAGCTCTACGCCACCGTCGAACCAGCCGAGGCATCCCCGGTCAGTGAGGGTCTTGTAGGAAATGTCATTCCAGTAGTTAGTGCCATCCCCGAAGTTCTGTGTACCTGCTCCCCCAGGAGTGACGTGGCCAGTGGTGAACCGGAATTCCGATGCACCAAACTCCATCCCCTTGAAAGCGTTGTAGGCATCGTTGTAAGACCAAAGAGTAATGCCGGTGCTCAGGTTCTGCTTACCGACCACCCCAAAAGCCTGGTCTGTGGTAACTCGCACGTGAGCCGTTGGCCCTGGCGTTGCTCCCCCTACCCCTAGAGACCCTGTTATGTGGAGGCTGCCACTAACCAAAGGGCACATAGCGTCAGCGTTATAACCAAGGTAGTCAGTGGTCTGGTTGCCAGGGTAAAGGGACGCTCCAAGCTTTAAGCCTCCACTGATCACGGTGTAAGACCCATCGTCCGATAGGCTGCGACTGGACTGGATGGCAGCCCCAGTGCCAGGGTAGATCTTGCACGGTGTGGTGTGCTCCCAATTTGACCCGTTTTTCTGAATCAGCAGGCTGTTTATTAGGGCAGAGGGGGGATTCACACCGTCCCCACTTGCTGCGGAAATAGTCAGTCCGCCCAGTGTTGTGAGCCCCAGTGTGCCATACTTACCTCCAGAGGCATCCAGGTTTTGCATGATTGCACTGGTAGTGTTATTCCAGATTTTGGTGGTGTAGTTACCTCCGACAGCAGATAGAAGGCGCAGCTGGCCAGTCGCCCAGGTGCTGCCGTACAGCGTAATTCCGCTGGCCTTGTCGATAACGATGTTATCGCCCGTTAATGCAGTGGTCCCAAGCGTGAATCCCCCGATCGCTCCGGAGTTGGCGGTAATGGAGCCCGTTATCGTGGCATTGGTGGCCGTAAAAGCGCCCGCCGCGGTTACTCGGAACGGAGCGTCCGCCTTGACGGCCCCGCCGATCGCGAGAACGCCGTCCGCTCCCTCGTTCAACCAGATCTTGTTGGTGGTTCCCACGACGATCGAGCCGGCGGTAACCGTTCCCAGGTTGGCGCTGATGGCGGAAAGGGTGGCTACGGAGATGTAGTCCGCGGTGACCAGGTCCAGGACGGCCACCGCTCCTGCATCCGAGAGGTTGAGGATCCCGGAGCCACCGCGGATGGTGACGTTGCCGTCCACATTGAGACCAGCGCCGTCCCAGGATATTCCGCGGACCAGGGCGCCTGCTGAGACGGTGCCAATGCGCATCTGAGGGGTGCCGGCGTTGTAGGCGAGCCAGTAGCCATTTCCGGTCATGAAGGCAGTGGCGCCCGAGCTGATACTCCCGCCGGTCCCTACCGTCAGGGCGCCGGTCTGGGCGCTAATGGCCGCCAGGTTCTCGACGCTGATGGAGGCGGCCACCCTGGGCGAGCCGGGCGAGACGTAGGGCGTGACGAAGATGGTGAAGCCCTGGCCGGCGCCGTAGCCGGCCGGGTTGATGCCGGCCAGGCGGACCTTGGCCCAACGGGAGCCGACGATCACGTCAAAGCTCACGTTGCCGGTGACGGACCGGGAGGCGTTGATATCCGGCAGTGGGAGGTAGTTCCCGGCGCGTTCGGAAGCGCCTTCCAGCGAGACGGTGGCTGAGGGATTCGAGCCCGTGACGAAGCACTGGATGTTGACGGCGTTGGCCTCGCCACAGTCGACCGCCACGTCGAGCAGGACGTTCCGGGTCTCGTTCTGGGAGACCTGGACGGGGTAGCCCTTGGCGTTATAGGTTGTCGCGGCCATCAGGAGAAGCGCTCCCGCTGCAGCTGCAATTACTCTTTGCCATGTTCTCATCTCACGATTACGGCGTAATCAGCTCACCGTGCCCACAATGGAGGTGGGACCGGGCGAGATATAGGGGGTGGCCACGATCGTAAAACCCTGGCCTCCTCCGAAGCTCCCGCTTACGTTAGCCAGCCTGGCCTTGATCCAGGCGGGCCCGGCGATAACGTCAAAGATCTGGTTTGACGTTATCGCCGGCTTGGAAGCGTTGGGGTCGAAGAGGGGCAGGTACTCGCCGCCCTCCGCCGGGGAGCCCTCGATGGATATGTCCGCCTGGGCGCCGGCGCCGCTGACATAGACCTCGATGCTGGCGGCGTTGTGTTCCGTGACTTTCAGGGCAGTAGCCGAGAGGCCGGCTAGTTGTGCATTCTCCAGGAGCCGGACCGGATCACCCTTGATGAAGCCGGCAGCCTCCGCAGAGGCCTCCCCTGCAGCAGCTATGTGCCGGCGGCTCTCACAACGGGGACACAGCAAGCTTGCCTCCTTACAAGCCAAAGGGACGGGCGGGAGGCGTCATATCCCACCCGTCCCAAAGACTTCGTCTCACTAGAGGGAAGGGCCGAAACCCTGTTCCCTGATACCTCTTTCCTGCCTAGAGCCAGCCGGCGTTGGCCGGGTGCTCCGGGTTCAGCTCGTACCGCTGGTACAGGACGTCCAGGGCAATGCCGGTGGCATCGTTGACGCCCATGTCCATGCGGATGTCTCCGGTGGCTATGCCACGCATGTCCGCACCGTAGAGCGGGTGGACCTTGGTGGTGTAGTCTGCCAGGCGGAACTGGAAAAGCCCCTCATCCGCAACGGCGGTGACGGCCGGCGCGCCCAGCGTGCTGTTGTCATCGGAAGGAGGAGCTGCGGCCAGGCCCAGCTGGCTCATGAGCTCGGCAACCTTGTAGTCACCACCGGCGGCGTCGGATGCTCCGGCACGGCCGCCGAAGGTGATGATCGGCCGGTTCTCCTTCTGGAAGTACAGCCGGACGCTGTTGAGGACCTGGTCGTCACGCGGGGCGTTGGTGCCATTGGTGGTCATGATGGTCAGCGAGTGGAGGAAATCCCCGCTCGTGACGTTGTAGGGCGTAGCGAACATACCGCTGGTAGCGGTCGGGGTTGGTGTGGTCATGGACCAGACCGGGAAGGCCTGGGGCATGTACAGGGCGGGCGGATCGCCCGGCTCTTCCTGCACACCGACCAGCCAGATGTCGAGATCGCCGTCATTGATGGTGACGTTGGTGCCCAGGACATTGGCCGCGGCGGAGAATGCGCCGCCCAGGGTGAGCTGGCCCTTGGCCGTGGGCGGAATGCCGGCGGTCAGGTCCATCATGTTCAGGCGCCCGTTCTTGAAGGGCTGCACGCCGAAATGGAAGTAATAGGCGAACTGCTGTAGCGAGTTCGTGGCACTTCCGGCGATGACGGTGGGCCGCTTCGGGGCGCACTGCAGCAGGTGGAACCGGCTGTGATGATAGGGCAGCCTCATGTTAGAGAAGTCCAGGAAGGACTTGCTCTTGCCGTTGGCCTGGCCGGTCAGGGTCAGCCGCGTGATGGCCCTGTCCCAATAGTCGTTGAAGTTGGTGACCGATGTGGTTGTGATGTCCATGTGGGCCACCAGCATAATACCGGTGACCGTGAACGGTACCGGGCTGCACTCCTGGGAGATGCTCCCGGAGGCGGACCAGGAGACCTGGGTTCCGACACGCTCAAATCTTAGCTTAGCCATCTGTCTTTCTCCTCACTCTCCTGGATTAGAGCCCGGTGGAGGCGATCGCCGTCCGGGCGGCGCTGGCAGCAGCTGCGGCAGCTCCGTTGCCGGCGGGCAGTGCCTTGGTCTCCGCTGCCTTCACCTGGGCGAAGGGGTTGTTGAACGCCAGGCTGGTGGGGAGCGAAGCATTCAGCGAGAGCCCCGGTACCAGTATGGAGAACCCCTTGATGATGGCCAGGAGCGCCCCGCCGCGCTCTATGCGCCGGCCGATCGTCCGGTCCATCTTGCCAATTATCTTGCCGAGGCCCCAGGCCGTGCCGGCAGTGGTGGCGGCGTCAACCGCCTTTGCGACGGGCTCGCTGCCGTAGAGCCCCGGGACCATGTTCCGCACCATCGGCGAGACGAATTTATCGTTAGCCATGGCCACGGCTCCGGCCCCTACGCCCTCCTCCAGCAGCTCCACCACGTCATACCCCAGTAGGTCGGGATTAACCCTGCGAGCCATAAAAACCTCCCTAAGTTGCTGATACCAGCACACCACAGGTTCCAGAACTTTGGCGAGAAAGTGACATCACGTCACCCGAAATGTGACACTGTGTCACCACTAAAGCCCGCTGGCACGCTTGGGAGCTGCCGGCCGGGTCGTTTCGCCGGCTCCCATTCGGGTCCGCACCGCCAGTATGCAGTCCCGGAACCACTCCGGGCGCTGCATCAGCCAGGCGAAGAATCCTTCCAGGTCCGGGTACTTGGTAAGGGTCTGCTGGATGAATTGCGGGATCTCCGTATTGGGCGTGTGGCAGAATCCCTGGACGATCTCCCGGGCCTGGATAATGCTCCCCTGGGCGTTAATCAGCATCTCCGCTGCCTCTTCCGGTGAGTTGTTCTGCACCTGCATGATGATAAAGCGGCTGGTAAGGGACATGTGGACCACCTTTTCGTTTGGTGTTTCGGGTTCCGTGCCGGGCAGCGGTGGCTGATAGGCAGGCTCCGGCTCTGGCTCCGGCTGGGACAGGGCGGGGCGCTCCGGTATGGGCGCCGGAGCCGCTATTGGTGGATGCACAGCCTGGCCGGCCTGTCCGGTGAGGTATGGCAGCAGGTAAGGCAGTCCGGCCATGGCATCCTTGACCCAGGAGGTGTTGTCGAGGTCTTTTCCGGAATCGATGAACCCCATATCCCGGAGCTGCTCAACCATGTCCTTCAGCTCCTTGAGCTGATTGCGCTCCGATTTGGGGGTCATGTTCATCTCTTCGAGCATTTTGGCCTTGTATAGCTCGGGGTCCTCCCGCTTTAGCTGGCGGAGAAAGTTGAGCTTTTCGTAGGCCAGGCGCTGCTCCGGGCTCCGGCCCTTGCCTCTCTTCGGCTTTGGTGGCTGTTTTCTTAATAACCCTAAGATGCCCATGCTGCCTCCAAACGACACTTTCTGTCAGGCACACAAGGGGTTACGTTCGGGCCGCGCCCGTACGATTACAATATGTGCATGTTTAGCCCGTTTGAGCTAAACCCCTTGCTTATACCTGTAACAAGCGTACGGTGAAAGTGCGGGAAAGTCCAAAAGGTGACACCATGTCACCTTTTGGACAAAACGAGGAGGACGGGCTTATCGTGGATACTAAGATGAGAACTGTTTGCCGGTGCGGAATCGACAACTGGTCCGCGGCGCGTCAGGCGCTGGGGCTGACCCAGGAGGGCCTGGGCCGTCTTATCGGTCTGAGCAAGCGCCAGGTGATCCGGCTGGAAGGCGAGGACCATGCCTGTCCGCACGAAGCGGTTGTAATCCTGTTGCATGCCTGGATGCAGGACCCGCTGGCCAGGGAACGGCTGAAGGCTGCCGGCTTCCCGTTGGAGGAGAAACCGGCGGCCGCCATGCCAGGAGTGGAGGCCATGCGCCTCGCTAACCCGGAGGGCTGGCGCATGCTGGTGCTGGGCCGGCCACGGACGCAGATCTGCGAGGCGGACGGGATACCGATCGCCTTCCACCCCCACTGCAAAAACTGCGGCATCCTTCTGGGCGATGAGCACGACGATCCGCTTACCCCGGACAAGCTGTGTGCCAGTTGTCAGGAGCAAAAGGAGCTATATGGCGCTGGACTGGGCCAGCTGGTGGAGCTGCTGAATGAGACCGCTTAACGGCCTGGGCCCTAAACCTTAGGAGGACGACATGCCAGGAGTCAGCGCTTTTATTGCCGTACAGAACATGAGCCATAGCGGGGCCTTAAGTGATGCCCAGGCCCTTGCCTTCCTGCTGGCCCTCCCCTTTGGGCTTGTGCTTGGTTGGTTGCTTACGCGATGAGACCGCTTAACGGCCTGGGCGGGCCTAACTACACCTGGACCACCATGACGGCGCGGGAGGTTCAGGCGATCCTGGAGCTTAATCCTGAATGCCTGTTGTTGATCGGCTACCCGAATTCGCCGGTCCTGGACCAGAAGATCGAGCAGGAGGCCGGCATTTACGAACAGCTCGGCAGGCCGCCGACGCTGCTACGGGTCTATGCGCCGGATATCTTCGAGCGGGACCCCATCCTATGGGCCGGCACCTTCACCCGGTTGGTGAAGCGGTACCGCGACGCCGGTATGGACGTGGAAGGAGTGGGTGATAACGAGCCCCGGATCGAGGCGCCCGGCAAGACAATAAAGCAGACCACCCTCTGGCGGTCCATTTTCGGCCAGGAGGTCAAGGAGCAGCTCCCGAACCTCCGGCTCCACTGCGGTGCCGACGCACCGGGCGAGCACCTGGAGGATGACTGGTTCTACCAGCGGGACCACGATCTGCAGGCGATCTATGACGTGCGTGACGCGCACGCCTACACACCGGAGCAGCTCGCCCAGGTGGCCCTGGCCCGCCGGCTGTTCAAGCTGCCCGTCTGGCTCACAGAATTTAATCAGATGCTTCCCAGCCAGGTGCTGGCAAATGCGCCGGCCGGCGTGGAGGCCTGCTGCTACTTCATCCTTTCCGGTGAGGGGCGGGAAAACGTCCGTTACTGGCTCCTTACCAACGCAACCTATTACGACGACTTCAAGACCGCCCGGAACGGCGAAACACCTTCTCAGGACGCGCCTCTCAGCCCGTCTGAGGGCATCCCAGAATTACAGAATATTCATGGAGGCAGCATGGCACTAAAGGACGAGCACCCGGACGAATTCGCAGCCTGGGAAGCCGCCGGCGGCGTGGAAAACAACTTCCGCAAGCACCTCCTGGGGATCGGCGTCATAGCCGCCACGGCGGAGGACCTCGAGTTCCTGGCGGACGAGGCGGCCAGCGGCATTGCCCAGCTCAAGGGGACCCTCAACGCTTTTTTAGGGTAACGGCTCCGGCGATCGTCAATCTGCGGGGCCGACTTCCATCCAACGGCGAGTATACACGCCGGCCAGTTGAGGCTATCCGGTACATCGTTCTGCATCATAGTGCTGCAGACCACGACTCCAGCGCGGCCGAGATTGCGACCTACCACATAAACCAGTTCGGCTGGCCAGGGTGCGGTTATCAGTTCGTAGCCAGGTGGGACGGGACCATTGAGCAGGCCCACGATTTGACCGTGATGTCTTACAACGTGGCATCGCGCAACCGGGAGGTGCTGGGGATCTGCCTCCCCGGCGACTACACGCACAAGATACCCCGGCAGCGACAGTTGGAGGCAGCGATCGACCTGGTCCGCTGGCTGCTAATGGAGAAGCTGCCCGGCCGTGAAATAGTTGGCCACCGGGACATCGCACTGCCCGGATTTGAAACCGGTTGCCCAGGTAACCAGTGGCCATTATGGAGGACCCTGTTTTGAGCCAGCCGACCTTCCGGGCGACCTCGCACATCCTCCAGAACGAGGATAACCGGCGCTACTCGCACCCCGGCTACTACTTCCGGGAGTGCCAGCGCTGCAAAAGCGAATACCCGGTGGGGAAGGGGGAGCCGGCTGCCGGCGCCGAGCTGTGCGCCGATCCCCAATGCCAGCCTCCGGAGGTGAAAGCATGAGCGAACCGACCCCGACACCCAAGAAGGTCTGCTGGAATTGCGGCTCCACCGACTTCTGGCCGAATCCCCACGGCGAGCTGGTTTGCGCCGTGTGCCACCCAAATCCGAAACACGACATCGAGGAGTGGAGCCATGGCCATTGAGCTCGATCACCTCTCGGACCGGGAGCTCCTGGTCCTGGTAGTCAACCAGGTGAACGGCATCAACGACCGTCTGGACAAGCTAAACGGCAGGGTGCGGATCCTGGAGGACTGGCGGAATTACATCTTGGGAGGCATGGCCCTGCTCAGTATGAGCATCCTGATCGGAGTTCCGGTAGCGCTGAAGCTACTGATCAAGTAGAGGAGGAATCATGGAGCTTTCTGACTTTTGGGGACTGGCCGGGCTGCCGTTTGTCATGGCCCTGGTCCAGGTGGTAAAGGCCTACGTCGACGACAAGCGAGCGTACCCACTGGTGGCCATGGCATTCGGCATCGCCATCAACCTGGCGGTTGGTTTCCAGACCGGCGTAAGCCCGCTGCTGGCGGTCCTGCTGGGCGTGGTAGTCGGCCTGGCCGCTTCCGGGCTGTATAGCTCCGGTAAAGCGATATCGGGCAATTAAGAACAAAAGCCCGCAGCGGTCTTGGAGATTACGGCGTTATCACTGGAAGTTTTGGATCTTTTTGCAAAGCTCATTCCCGTACAGGTTGAGGATGCCCTGGTCCCGGACGGTGAAGTGGAAGCCGTTATAGTCGCGCTCGCACATGACACGCTCCGTGGGAGCCTGGCTCAGACGGTATAGACGCTTATCGGAGGATGCGATCTTGTCACAAACGACTCCGGACGCTATGCCGGATACACTGATGCTGGCCTTTTGCCCGCTGATGCCAACGTAACAGTCTACGGCCACGGCACGAGCTGCAGGCACGGAGTTGCTGACGGCCTGGGCGAGGCCCGGGAAGACCTTCGGAACAAGCCATATGAGAACAAGTATCAGAACGGCGGAGAGCAGGAACTTGATAAGCTTTGTCACATCACGGCTCTTCCTGGCCTCGCGTCAGCTTGGTTCCGGCATCGTTAACAGACATAGGCTTCATCTGGCCGGCAGGGACGCAGATAGTCAGTGTCACACGGATGGTGTCATCGTTGCTAAAAGAAAGCCAGCTATTAGCCTGATATACCTTGTGCCATCCCTCAATCTCGGCCGGTCCATAGGAAACCTGGTCACCGCTTTGGAGCCATGCGGTTTTCAACGTATTGCCGAGCGGGTCCTTGATGTCAACGCGGACCTCGTTGCGGCTCGGTGCGACAATCAGGCTCGCGGTCAACCTTTCACCTTGCCGAAGGTAAACCTGGGCATAAACGCTTTCACCGGCGCTCAAGTTTTCAGGGACGTATGTGGTACAGGTCGGAGCATTCGAAGGCGTGGGAGTAGGCGTTGCACTGGCCGCCAGAGTGGGAGTTGGTGAGGCGGTTGGCGTCGCGGTGGCAGTAGCGGTTGGCGTCGCGGTTGAAAGCCATATCCCGGGCGTCGGCGTAGCCGGCACAGGAAGCTGAGGCGAGGTAATGATCGGCAGAGTCAAAACCGGCATGCGCGTAGGGGTTGGGGAGGGTGTGGGCGTTGGGGTCGGGGTGGGGGCCACATATTGCCGGCCCCGGTACGGCAAGTATCCCGCCGGTCCAATCGTGGGCCCGCCTGGCGGGCTAGACAGAAGCAAGCTGGAGCTAAAGCCACTGGCAGTATACTTCTCGCCCGTCTCCAGGAATGGCAAAACGAAAAAGCTGGAAATAATAACGATGACAACACATGCAACGTAAAGCTTCAATTTCACCGGGCGGACCTCCCTTGTTAGAGTTGTCGCCCAGCGACGGGGTCGCCGAGGGGTACCGGGGGTTTAGACTTGCCTAGTTTATCACACTTCCCTGGGTGGACGGAAGACCATCCGGACCCGGCCGAGTGTTTCCACCTGCTGAGGCTCCCGTATGTCGATTGTACCGTTAGCGCCCACCAGGAGCAGCCGGTCATCCTGGCGGTGGATGCGCTTGACACAGCACTCCGCCCCGATCCGGACCACGTAGGTCTTGCCCTCGATGATCTCCGCGTCCGGGTCAACGATCACGACGTCGCCATTGCTGATGCCCATGTCGACCAGAGACTCCCCGGAGATCCGCAGCGCATACGGCCGCTGGATCCCGGAGATGTAGCTCACCGGCAGATCGAAGTATTCGCCATGACTCTCTTCCTCTGGAAGAGGACAGCCCGCCGGCACGGAGCCCCGCAACCAAATGCGAACGGTCTCCTCGACCTCAAAGCGCTCGCCCAGAATGCGGAGATAGTCTTTGAGAGACCGCGACTCAGGAGCTTCGTGGCCATATTTGGCCTGAGCTTCTCGCAGTATGGCCTGCTCTTGCTCCATGGGGCGAAGAAATTCTTCAGGGGAGACGCCCAGGCCAGCGGCAAGAGCACGGGCGGTCTCAAGCGTAATGCTCTTAGGGCCACGACCTGTTTCCATCTTCGCAATGTATGTTTCGTTCAGGCCGGAGCGTTGTGCGAGCTCGTGCTGAGAAAACCCTCGCTCCTTGCGAAGGCGCTTCAGGACTTCTTTCCAGGTTTCCATCTTGTCAATCAAGGCATATTGTGTCACCAATCTGGCCTCCTTGTATACGGTCAAATATAGCGTAATGGAAAATTCATGAAATTAACATATTGACTTTTGACTTTTAACCAGATACAATATGGCTTGTCTTGAGGATAGTGCCATATAAGCAAGGAAGGAAGGACCAGTGAAGAGGCGGAACCCGCTCCTTACGGCGGTGGAAAATAGGCGGAACATGATGGGGCTGAATGATGCGCAGATGTCGCACCTGATCGGGATCACGCATGGAGCCTGGCACAAGATTCAGCACGGGGAGCGAGGAATAGGCGTGCAATTCTTACAGGGCGTGGCCCGGCGGTTTCCTGACCTTCAATGGGCAATCATGGTGTGGCTACTGGAAGGCGACGGCCCCTCATGCGTGGAAATGGACATGGAGGCAGCATGAAGCGAGAGAAAATCCCGGCGCCCAGGCCAGCCGACGAGCTGCCGACGCTGCTCCAATTGCTGCTGGAGCGCCAGCAGTGCATGCACTACGACGATTATCGTTTCGCTGAGTTCCTGGGCGTTCCGGCGGAGAGCTGGAAGCGGGCCAGGGGCGGCGAGCCCATTGACCAGGAGATTCTGTCCGGGGCCGTGAAGCGTTTCCCGGACCTCAATTGGGCGGTTCTCCGGCTGCTGGGCGGCATCGAGGAATCGCCGGAGCAGAGCGAAGCGGAGACGAACGAGTGATCGCCCAGGACGACGCGTATGCACACACACACACACACACGATGAATATTTGCGGGAGCTGGAGGCGTCCTATCTGGCGACGGATGCAGCGCTGGACCGGCTGCTGGACGTTTCGCCGGCCTCGCTCCTGCTGGACATGGGGTATGACTACGTGGGGTTTGTCTCGCTTTCGAAGGGCCGTGGACGGAAGCGCCGGGCACCGCGGGAAGTGGAGCTGTACAAGGACATGAACGGCTGGCACCAGGTCCCGCCGGACGGCCAGGGGCCCTTTGATTGCATCGCCACGGAGACGCTGCACGCGGTCGAGGAGTCGGCGGTGATCGATGGTTTGCGGGCGATACCGGAACGCAAGAGGGTAGCGGCGCAATGCCGCTCCTCTCTTTTTTTGCCTTGATCTGGTTACAAACTGGTGAACAAAGCGGCCCATCGTAGCATGGACCAGGAAGGCGGTGTTGCTATGCCCAGCGGACGCTGCAAGACGTGTCAGGTTGTTTACGAGTGGCCGGGCAAGCCGGCATTGCTCGAGGCCCGGTGTGAGTGCGGACGGAGGCTGAAGCCGACCACCCGCCAGTGCCGGGACCCACGGGTGGCCACCAGGCCGAAGGCGCCCGTGGCGCCGGCGACGGTGCCGGCATGATCGACCTGTCAACCATGCACCCGCTGATGCTGCCGCTGGCCCTGCTGGGCATTTTCCTGGTTTACGGCGTAATCGAAAGGAGGAAGGGATGGTAGCTCAATCGAGCCTGGCGGACCGGGCCCGCAACGCCTATCAGCAGGCAATATCCTCCGGAGGCCGGAACATGGCTGCCCTGGCGCGCCAGGCCCAGGAGACCAATCGTGCTCTCCTGGTGGAGCTGCTGGAGAAGCTGCTGGGCATCAGCATTGCTCCGGACGGGATTTATTTCAATCGATTCGATTCTATTCGCCCGCACGCCTACATCGATGGGATGGAATTCACGGCGCAGTTCGTCCCGGTCTACCATCGCACCGTCTTGCAGCTCGTACAGCGTTGCGAGTTCTGCAAGGAAGAGAAGCTGTCGATCATCGCCAGCCTGGCAGAGCTGGGCTCGGCCCTTGAGGGAGGCGCCAACCACCTGGTGTGCAGGCGCGATGAAGAAGAGAACGGCCGGCAGGCGCAGGGGGTAGCCGATGAAGGTTAACACGTACTTTCTCACGATCGAGCAGATCTGCGACGGCTGGATCATCCGGGAGGATGAGGACACGCTGACGCTCCGGTATCACGGCCGGGAGATTGCGATATTCACGATCCATGCCACCCGTGAGGCGGTACAACAGGTAATCGAGGAGCACGCGCTGGCGGGGGCGGCGGCTTAACCAGGCTAGACAATCATTCGACCTACGGGGAGCTGTGTGGGGTAGCGGGGATCACGAATAAGGAGGGGCTATGAACGCCCTGGTGATCATGCCCGAGATGGATATCTCACGGACCGTCGTATCTGCGTTGTTAGAAGGCACCGGCTTTACGGTAGCGTCCACCGAGGCGGATGAGCTATCGACCATCCTGGAGCGACGGGAATACCACCTGGCGCTGGTGGGGCTGCCCGGCGAGGAGCTGCGACTATGCCGCGATGTCCGAGAGTCCAGTCCGGACATCGCATTGATTTGTCTCTCTACCGCCGCCCTGATCGAGCGGATCGCCATGCTGGAGGCCGGAGCGGATGACGTGATCCTCCGGCCTTTCGAGCCGGCGGAGTTTCTGGCGAGGGCGAAGGCGCTGATGGCCCGCTCCGGGCGCAGCCTGACCCTCGGACGCAAGATAGCAGTGGGCAGGCTCACCCTGGACCGGGACCGCTCCTGCGTTCACCTACCCTGGAAGCAGGAGGTCTATCTCACGCCGACTGAGCGCCGCATGTTGGACCATCTGATCACCCGCCCCGGCGCCACGATCACACGCGAAGCCCTACTGACGGCAATATGGGGCAGCGGGCAGGAATCGGAGAGCAACCCGGTGGACATCTACATCCGCCGGCTGCGGATCAAGCTGGAAAAGGACCCGGCCCGGCCGGAGCTTATCGTCACGGTCCGAGGATTCGGATACCGGTTTAACCCATAAGCTGACTCGCGCCGGGCGCCGGCGTTCTCATATTTTAGAGGCCGATTATGTTCGGAGGTTATTTCTGTGTCTATTGTTATACGGGGCATGGACCTATCCCACTGGTATCTCACGCAACGGCAGATCGATAGCGGCTTTCACATCGATCAAGACCTCTCTGAGACCGGCCTGGTTCTGACATTCACGGCGCAAGGCCATGCCCCCCAAATACTGGTTTGTTTCCCTCCCGACATCAATCCAAGCGCCATATACCGCTTTATCGAAATCTGGGAGGCCGAATAACTTGCGCGAGTGGCGAAAGCTTTACAGCTCCGCGCTTTCTTCAGAGCGCCTGACACAAGCGTCTTTCGAGGCGCGCTGGCTGTGGACGCTCCTGGTTGCTGCTCAGGACGATGAAGGTTCTTATCCGTGGGGTAGGATCAATGTGAAATCCCTGTGCGTGAGCACTGAATGGAGCCTAGAGACGGCCACAGCATACCGGGACGAGCTCGCCAGGCTGGAGCTTCTCACGGTCCACGGTGAAGGCGCATGGGTAACCCTCTACCGGGGCAAGGAATTAAACGGCAATCCCCGGCCCGACAGATACGACCCGTTCACCTATCCAAACACAGCCGGGCCGCAGCCTGTCCCAAGCCAGGCTATAACCGGGCCGCAGCCTGTCCCAAGCCAGGCAAGAGAGAAGAGAAAAGAGAAGAAACTTAGAGAAGAGAGAGAAGATACCCAGCCCGGCACAATCCCGTCCAACGGCTCGTTGCTCTCTCTTTCTTCAAAGCAAGTTAGCACTGCCTTCGAGCGGGCGAATATCAAGCTGGAAACTTGGCACAAGAAAGACGTTCAGGCTCGTCTGCAGCGCGGCACCCCACTAACTGCTTTTCTCGATGCCATTCAGGAGGCGGCTTCGCACGAAGCCTTCTCATACGGCTACACGGCGAAGATTCTTGACCGCCTTGAACAACAGGGCTGGCCAACGCGGGCCGGGCCTGGTCCACCTGGACGGACGATCCCGGCGCAGTCAGAGAGTAAACCATACAGGGAGGTTTTTGGTGAAACAACAATACCACCATAGGCTGGAAAATGGCTAAAGGATCCGACGCACTTTTACCTCACGATATCGAGGCGGAGGAGGCAGTCCTGGGATCGCTGCTGATCGATCCGGACGCCCTGGCGCTGGTGGCGCCCATCCTCAAAGCGGGCGATTTCTACAGAGAGCGCAATGGCTGGATTTACAGTGCCTGCGGCGAGGTCGACAAGGCCGGCGGGGCCATCAACCAGATCACCGTCTCCGCCAGGCTGGATGTGAACGGCAAGCTGCAAGATGTCGGAGGTCCGGCATATCTCAGCTACCTGGTGAGCCGCTGCGCAACCCCGTTTCACGCGGAGCATTACGCCGGGATCGTGGCGGACCGGGCCATCCACCGGAGGTTGATTGAGGTAGGCGGCGTAATTGCCGGTTACGGCTACCAGGCCGGGCTGCTGGCGAGCGAAGCGCTGGCGAAGGCGAAGGAGGCGCTGGATACCCTCCTCCAGAAGACGGATATCCGGGGCCCGGTGCATATTTCGGAGCTGCTGACCCGGCGGATCGAGCCCGTTGACCAGGTCCTCACCGGTTTCTCCCAGGTCGACCACGTCACCAGGGGAGGATTCCCCCGGTCGAGCTTATCCGTTCTGGCCGGCGAGACTACCGTCGGTAAGACCGCCCTGGCGCTGGCCATGGCCGGCGGCGCTGCCAAGCGGGAGTACCAGGTGCTCATAGTCACCCTGGAGATGGGCGAGATGCAACTGAAGCAGAGGCTCCAGTACTCCGCCGCCGGCGTGGACGTCTACAACATCCGGGGACTTGAGGACGATCATAAGCTGCAGGAAGCGTCGACCCGGCTCTCCAACCGGCCCTTATGGATCTATGACCCGAAGGGCGAGGGATTTGACCAGATCCGGGCGACCATTGTGGCGCACAAGCTCCGTTACGGATTGGACCTATTGCTCTATGACTATATCGGCCTCGAGCAGGGCGTACAGGCGCAGAGCGAGACGCTGCGCCGGGCGGCCGTGGTCCGGGCGCTGCGGGCAATGGCCAAGGAGATCGACGCCGCAGTGCTGGCCATCTCTCCGTTGAGCCGGCCCTCCGGCATGGCCACTGAGCGCAAAATGTCCCGGCTGGCCTGGACCAGCGAGCTCGAATACCACCCGGACATGATCATGCTCCTGGAGCCGGCCTTTGACGTGGACGAAGTTACCAAGGTCAAGCGGGAGGTTCCCGGCCACGTCGACCTGGACGTGGTGAAGCAGCGTACCGGCAAGGCCGGTGTCAAGGTCCGGTTCAAGTTCAGCAAGGAGACCCAGAGGATGGTGCAGGTATGAGCAACAACGCCGCCGCCCGAGAGAAGCAGCGATTACGGCGTAAACACAAGAGGCTGCATGACCGCAAGCATCCGGCGCCGGTGGCCAGGCTTCCGATCCGCCGGCTGACCATCGAGGAGCTGGCGTCGCTGGAAGTGGCCGCCGGCCGGTTGCCGGAGAGCTGCGTCGACGCAGCAAAGGAGTTAGAACATGCCAGCGTGGCTTGAGGAAGCGGAGATCGAGAGGATGGTCCATGAGTAAGAGCGCATACCCCGGCCTCGTGGAAGAGGTCAAGGGCCTGATGGAGGGTGGCGACGATATAGACCTTGCCCTGCATAAGGCTGCCGATGCCCGGAAGGCGCCGGTGGCAGCGATCCGCATGTCGTACCTCCGCCAGTCGGGCACCCTGCTGGCAAAGGGTCAGCGAGGCTCCGACAGATATGGCCGCCTGCTGGAGGACATCGAGCGATACGAGGCTATGGGCTTTCAACGTCCCCAGGTAATGGCCCAGCTCATGAAGCAATACGGTGTTACCAGCACCGCCATCAACAGCGCCTATTACCGTAGCTGCAAGGGGGCCACTTACTGGCGAGGCCTCGTCCCGCCTGCGTGCGAGCTTCCGGCCCAGCCGGCCGCGGTGATAGTAGCCAGGCGCATGGACGAGGCGAAGCCGGAGAGCGTTGATGTCATATACCGACGGTTTGAGATGCAAAAGGAGCGGAGCTGGCCGCAGGACTTCCGGGCGCTGCTCCTTACCAGCGAGAGCATTCTCGATGAGCTGATCGCCACCCAGGAGAGCAACAAGGCCGACAAAGAAGAGATTGCCCGGCTGCGGGCCGAGCTGGCGGAGAAGAAGGAGGAACCGGACGCTGAAGAGCTCCGGCGCCGATTTTGCAGCTTTGAAGAGCGCGCTCGAGCGCATCTACCGAAACTGGCTCAAACAGGGGGTAACGGGCATGGTTGCTAACGGCTGCCCGCGCTGCGCCGGCCGGATCTCCTTCCAGCGGGTGCGGGTGTCCTGTATCCAATGCGGCTGGGAGCTCCTGGCGGACGGCATCGGGCGCTCAGAGGCGGCGGTGGCATGATGGAGAAGATCACCCAATACAGCGGCGCCGACTGGCTCCGCAGCGACCTTGGAATCAAGGAAATTTCGGAGCTGGGCGAGCGGGTGGCGGAAATCCTCGGTGAGCTCTACTACGGCCTTTATCACCTGCAGACTCGCACCCTTGAGCGGGTGAACTGGTCAAACAGCATGTGGATAGAGATCGTGCTTGACCGGGATATGGCGACTTACGACGGCGATACCCTAACGAGGCTCGTGATCCTTTGCCATGAGTTGCTAGTCCGCTGCGAAATCGAAGGCGCAGCGCCAAGGCGCCTTCGGTTAATCTTCCACAAGCGCCACAACCGCGAGGGTGGCCAGATGATGTTCAGGCATCCGACTATCGAAACAGCGGTCGAGAGGGTCCGGGCGTCTCTGTCAAAAGCAAACCAGGTTGCGGACGAGGAGACCGAGGCGGAGGCATGAGCGGAAACGTCCACCCGCTGGAGAAAGATGCCATGAAAGACTCTATCCTCCGGGAGATGCGAGAGGCCGAGGCCAAAGCGTGGGACGCCATGTCCAGATACAAGTTTTGGATGTTCGGCTACTGGGCTGCTCGGTGGGTGGCCATGAATCGCCTGCTGAATACCGGCAGGCAGACTAACCCGTTTCGGAGCCTGGTCGACCTGGCCCGGCAGCGCACCAGAACACAGGAGGCGTGATGGCACCCAAAACATCGCAAAAATTGATCGATATGCCCGTGTACGGCGGTACGGAGTCCCCGCTGCCTGCAACCACGGCGGCGCCGCCGATCGGCTATTTGACCAGCATCGCGCTGGACCAGCTGCAGCCCGGACCCTGGCAGCCCAGGACAAAGTTTGACCAGGAGAAGCTCCAGGAGCTGGCGGACTCGATCAAGGCGGAGGGTATCCGGGACCCGCTGCAGGTGCGAATGGATGTCCAGGGCAAGGACCTGGTCTACCGGATCATCTCCGGAGAGCGCCGGTACCGGGCGTCCAAGCTCGCGGGCCTGGCGGAGCTCCCCTGCATCGTGCAGGAGGATACCGCCGACGATACCCGCCTTCGCCGCCTGGCCCTCCTGGCGAACATGCACCGGGCGGACCTGTCCGTGCTCGAGGAGGCGCGGGCCCTCGCACAGCTGGCCGGCGCCGGGATGTCCCAGCGGGAGATGGCCACGCAGCTCGGCAAAACTCAGGGATGGGTGAGCCAGCGCCTGAGCCTCTTGCGGCTGCCGGACAAAGCCCTCGAGGCCCTCGATAACGGCGTAATCACGGTGGAGGACGCCCGGGAGCTGGTGAAGCTGGCGGAGGAGCCGAAGGTCCTCGATATGGTACTCGCTGAGGACGACCGCAAGCTGCAGAAGCTGGTCAATAACGGCTATTACGGCTACATCGGCCATCGCATAACCGACCGCGTCAAGGCCGTGATGGACTGGAAGAGCCGCGAGGGTGACTTTCAGGCGAAGATAGAGAAACTTCAGAGGCAAGGACACGTCGTTGTAGAGGACTTCGACCCGCATAAGTCGACCAGCAAATACGCGATGCTTTCCGATGGGACCGTGGACGATCAGGCGCATAAGAAGGCCGGGTTGACGTGCGAGGCGGTCGCCGTCGTCCGTGGCTACTCCAACTATCGGGTTTGCACGGACCCGTCAGCGCTCCGGAAGGCGGTAGCGGAGCTGAAGAAGTCGGGTGAAATCGTCGAACCCTCCTGGAAGGTCCAGGAGCGGGAGCGAAAGGCTATCGAGGACGCCAGAGATCAAGCCCGGCTTGTCGCCATACAGTCATGGCTGCGGAACGGTGCCCCTATTGAAGGCGAGGAACTTACCACCGTCGCAAAGGCACGGGTAGCTGACCTCGCGTATTATGATAATGGCGAGACCAAAAAGGCTGCTCGCTGGCTTGGCTTCGAGCTGGGAGGCACTGCAGAGGGTTCTGCGGCGCTGGTGCGAGAATACGCCAGGGGCAGCGACGAAAAGCTCATGACGGCCTGGTTCCTGCTCGAGCTGGTCAACGCCACAAGATCATATAGCAGGCCGGGCGTCATTGCCGGCGTGGATGCCTGGCTCCATGCTTACGGCTACATAGACCCCTGCCCGGAGCCGGGCAAAGAAACGCCTGACGCTATCCTGGCCCGCCTCATCGAGCAGGGCGCCGATGTCGCTATTCGTCTCGAGTGCCAGACCTGCAAGTACCAGTCGCCCTGGTCCTCGCCCACCGCTGCCAGAGGGGAACTCCCGGAGCACGCCGGCCACCTGGTAACGCTTGGCTACCCGGTGACCGAAGAGGCACCGGAGCAGGACGAGGCCTCCGGCTGGTGTGGCGACGAGGGGCGCTGCCATAAGTGCGAGAAGCATGATAGCTGTAACAGCGCCCAGCTTGACGGGCCGGCGGCGGGTTGCGCCGGCCAGTGCGCCGACTGCGCCGAGCCGTGCGAGGATGCGAAAGAGCTGCAGCTCACCCCGGTAGCGGAGGAAGTGGCGGTCTAGCATGGCCAACAAACGCCAGAAGGCGCCGGCGTCTATCCCGGTGCGAGTCAGCTTTAGGGAGGGCCCGCCCAGCGGCGAGGCATGGGCGCGGTTTTGGCGTCATTTGCTGTCTATTGACAGCCCGGAGGAGACAGGGGCAGAATTGGTGCAACCAAACGGGAGGACTGCAGATGCAAGCGGCGATCTACACCAGGGTTAGCACCGAGGACCAGGCCCACGGGTACTCCCTGTCCACGCAGGTGGCTGAATGCCGACGCTGCGCTACAGAGAGCGGTTTCCAGGTGGCGGAGGACCTGGTCTTAATAGAAGATGGGCAGAGCGGCGCCACGCTGGACCGGCCGAAGCTGCGGGAGCTGCGAGACGCCGTGGCCGCCCGGCGTTGCGACGCCGTGATAGTCTACGACCCGGACCGCCTATCACGCCGGCTGGTGGACCTCCTTCTCCTGGACGACGAGTTTCGTGCCCGCCGGGTTGCCCTGATCTTCGTGAAGCACCCCATCGAGGCGTCCGGTGAGGGCACGTTGTTTTTCCAGCTCCGGGGCGCCTTCGCCGAATATGAGCGCTCCAAGATTTTGGAGCGCACTCGCCGGGGTATCCTGGCCCGGGCCCGCGCCGGCCTGCCTCCCGGCGGGCAAACACCCTTCGGCTACGCGCCAGATATTGTCAATGGCAAGCGCCAGGGCTTTGTCATCAATGAGGCCGAGGCACGCACGGTGCGCCTGGCCTATCAGCTCTGCGTGGACGGCCTCAATATTACCCAGATCATGTCCCGGCTGAACGAGCTGGGACTGGCGCCCAGGAGCGGCAAGCCCTGGCAACGGAGTTCGGTGCACAACATCCTCGCTTACAAGGGATACCTGGGCGAGAGCGGATATGGCAAGAGGCAGACCGTCGGCAAGGGGCCTGGTAAAGTCCGCGTGCGTCGTCCGGAAAAGGAATGGATCCCGTTTTATCTGCCGCCCATCGTCGACGCAGCCACCTGCGAGGCCGTACGCCGGCAGCTGGCCCTCAACTCCCAGAAGGCGAAGCGCAACGCCAACCACGATTATCTGCTAAGCGGGCGCATCTATTGCGGGGTCTGCGGTCACCGGATGTACGGCATCCATTCCAAGGGCATCTGGTTCTACTACCGGTGCTGCCAGAAAGGCATTAACAAGCCCGGCTGCCGGAACAGCCACATAAACGCCGTGTCCGCGGACAACGCCATCTGGGCGGACGTCCACCGGATCCTACAACAGCCGGAGCTGGTCATCATGGAGATCGAGCGGGAGCTGCGGACCCAGAAGACCATCGAGCAGATCGAGACGGAGCTAGCCCTTGTCGCTGCCGGCGTCAAGGATGCCGAGCGCCAGCATAACCAGCTCCTACAGGCCTACCTGGCCGACGCCATCGACCTGGCCATCCTCAAGGCCAAGGGCCAGTCCCTGATGGCCACCAAAGACAACCTGCTGCAGCGGCAGGCGGACCTCGGGCAGCGTTTGGCCTCCGCACGGCAACGGGTCGACCTGGCCGTCATAGAAGCTTTCTTTGAGCGAGTGCGCTCCCGGCTATACCACCTCACCATCGACGAAAAGAAAGAGGCTCTCGCCCTGCTGGACGTTCACGTCGTCTGGACCGGCTCCACCCTGGACCTCACCGCCGCTGTCCCCGTCGATATTGCGTCCAAGACTCCTTCTAAGGACAGATCGTCGAAGTAGACCGTAACCTGGTCGGCTGTGGCTGGACGGAGCACTCCGGTTACGCGGGCCGACCGGGCTTCCGAAGGCGCTGTTGTAACCAGAGTAAGTAGCCGGAACTGTTGAGCATCGGTGTCCAGCGGGTCAGTCTCGTCAGAGCGTAAGAGACTAGCCCCCGTGCCGTCTGCGGAAGCGTACCAGGCTATTAGCAGGAGGACCGAGTCCACCTGGGCGTCATTCTTCAGGACATAGCCACTAAGCGTGTAGGGACTGCCTCCGACAATGGAGACAATTTGATACACCCGCTTTTCCGAGAAGCTATTGCTGACTAGAGCCACGCCGTAACTACCTGCACTCTTCTGAACGACGGTCCGGCTGAAGCTCGCGCCACCACCCTGGACCTTCCAGGAGTCCAGACTATCCTGCTCGAATCCTCCGTTAACCAGAAGTTGCGAGCTCACCGCAGAGGTATGCGACTGAAGCCCTATAGAAAGGACCACATAAAAGCCGAGAGCGACTATGAGGATCAGATGCCGAAGGAGCTTCATCGAGCGGTCCCGGCCTGAACTCTCCCAAGGGAGGCTTGAGAACCGCTCCCTTTATACCGCCTGGCTAAGTAACTGTCAACAAGCGTTCCTCGGGATCAGCCAAAAAGTAACCTCAACCCGCGCGGAGACCACCCATTCTTGGGGCAAGAAGTGCAACCCGGCCAGAGTCTCGGTCTCGCCTCTCTTTGCCGATTCCCGTTAGTTCTGGTATACTCGGCCACGAGAGTACAGCTTGCTCTCGCCTGTCCCATGGGCCTACGGCCTCTGAAGTAGAAGTGTTTCTCTGGCATAGCACGCCAGCTTTACCCCCTCATGAACAATAACCGCAGCCACGAATCAAGTGGGAAAACCACTTTTTAAAAAGGGAGAAATAGTATGCAGGAGAACTCAAGAATGGACCGGAGGAAATTCCTCCGGATGGCCGGGCTGGCAGGTATGGCCGTGGTAGGGGCGGCCTGTGCTCCGGCCGCAGCGCCTACCCCAACTCCGACCAAGGCGCCGGCAGCCGCCACGACCAGCCCTGCGGGCACGTCAGCTCCGGCCAGCCTGAAACCGGAGCAGATACAGGCGCAGTTGTACGAGGCCGCCAAGAAGGAAGGCCAGGTCCTGGTCTATGCTACAGGAACCACCAAAGACATGGACGACTACCGCAAGGTCTTCACCAAGACCTACCCCGGCATCGAGATCAAGGAGTATATGGGGACCGGGGAGCAGATCATCGAGAAGATGACCACCGAGCTCAAGGCGGGCAAGGTCAACGACGACTTCTTCGCGGTGCCGCTTGAGCAATGGGTACAGGTTCTTGAAAATGGGCTGGCGGAGAAGTATGACTTCCCCGAGAAGGGCCAGTTCCCGGCCGATGCAGTAGACCCCAACGGTTTCTACGTGGTAGAGTTCGCAGTTCTCCACGTCATGTCTTACAACACCCAGATGGTGCCGGCGGCCGAGGCGCCCAAGAGCTATGACGACCTGCTCAAGCCCTTCTTCAAAGGGAAGGTGGGCCTGGAGCCACAGTGCTACTCGTGGTTCTCCCAGCAGATCAAGATTGCGGGCAAGGACAAGGTTACGGAATGGGCCAAGAAATTCTCCGCACAGCAACCCAAGTTCATCAAGGGCCACACTACAATCGCCGACGCCGTGGTGTCCGGCGAGGTGGCTGCCGCAGTGACTGTCTACCAGCACCGCGTGGAGCAGCAGAAGGATAAGAGCGCGCCGGTTGAGTGGGTGGCGGTCCAGCCTGTTAGCTGCGACCCCGTAGCTGTCGGCATCGCCAAGGGCGCCCCTCACCCCAACGCCGCCAAGTTGTTTGCTAACTGGCGCATCTCACCGGAAGGGCAGAAGGTCACGTATGAGGTACAACAGCGGTATCCATTTAGAAAAGGAATCGACCTGCCCAAGCAGTTACAGATAAAGGTAGCCGTGCCCTCCCTGGAGACTGCCAGGTCCGCCCAGGAAAGCGCCAAGCTGTTCAAGGAGATCTTCGGGCTGATCTAGACCGGAGTACAATGACTGGCCCGGCGGACCGCAGTTACGGGCCAGACTTAGAAGGAGGAACAGATGCCGAGTTGGAAAGCCGCGCCGCAGGTGTTCGACCAGAGGACTTCCTACGAGAAATGGCTCGACCAGGAAGCGCTTCCCGTTATCAAGGGCTTTTACATCGAGGACCTGAAGAGCGTGGACCTGGCTCCCTGGGAGAGAAAAGGGGGCAGGGGGACATACATCAACCTGGAAGGCACCGGTGGGACCAATGATGCTTACGTGGTAGAGATAGCACCGGGTGGTAATCTCAAGCCAGAGAAGTACATGTTCGAGGAGCTTATCTACGTCCTGTCCGGTAGAGGGGCTACCACCATCTGGAACGAGGGCGGGAAGAAGCAGACCTTCGAGTGGCAGGCAGGCTCTCTGTTCTCTCCGCCTCTTAATGTCTGGAGACAGCACTTCAACGGACAGGGCGACCAACCAGTCCGATTGCTGGGTGTGACCAGCGGACCTACCGTGATAAACCTATACCATAGCATGGAGTTTGTCATGGGAGACAGCTTCGTCTTCAAGGACCGCTACAGCGGAGAAGAAGGATATTTCTCCGCTGAGGGCAAGCTCCACTCTGCGCGAATCTGGGAGAGTAACTTCGTCCCCGATGTTCCTAATTTCAAGCTAGAGCCGAAGCCCTGGCGGGGAGCCGGGGGCAAGGGGATGATGTTCGAGCTATCTAACAATACGATGGCAGCTCATATCTCCGAGTTCCCAGTCGGAACATATAAGTACGGGCACCGGCACGGCCCCGGAGCGCACGTGGTTATCATTGGAGGCGAGGGGTACTCGCTGTTGTGGAAGAACCAGGGCGACAAGAGGATAAGGGTAGACTGGCGCTCCGGCAGCATGTTTGTTCCACCGGAGATGTGGTTTCACCAGCACTTTAACGTAGGCCCAACCCCAGCTCGCTACCTCGCCCTCCGGTGGGGCAGCGAGAAGCACCGCATGGGAGGCGTCTTCAGTACTACCGGCAGCACAGAGGGTGACGCCAAGCTTGGAGGCAACCAGATTGACTACTGTGACGAAGACCCGGAGATAAGGCGGGTGTTTGAGTCCGAACTGGCCAAGCGCGGCGTCCAGTCCGGCATGGCTCAGTTCTTCGGCGAGAAGTAGGCCGATAAGCGACCCTGAAAAGGGGTTCGGCGGGACCATCGTTGTAGGGGAAGCTGTAGAGCTTCCCCTACAAGCTTAAGGGCACCAGAAGTTTATGGCGCCCTTACAAGCTTGCGAACGCTCCTACACGCCCGGCAAGTCTCCCTCGCGCTGAAACGTCCGTCCAGAAAATGGTGGGGCAAGAAAGGTGGTCCAGGCGTCTCGCCTGCACGACACGGGCAAGTGGCCTGTGCCACGGGATTCCCTGCTCACGCAGGTCAATACTGGACCAGTATTCCAGCTACTGCCCGCCGCAAGAGCATACTATTCCCTCGCCCACCGCAGTGGGAGAGGGTCAGGGTGAGGGCACCCACGCCAGGCACCCGACCGACATCGACCCCGGATCGGGCACGCATAGGATTGCTAAAGCGGTCTTGTGGCCCTTGAATGAGCGGAGGCCCTGCTAGCTGGTCTCCCTGCCAGTGCAAGGATTGCGCCCATGACGGCAATCATTGCCACTACAAGAAGTGTGTCCTGAAACGCGCCGATGAACAATCCCTGGGGGTCGGACTGCTCGGCAATCCGTTGCGCCATCTGCATGCTGAGTATGGCGCCTGCAATGGCTACCCCAAAGACTACGCCCAGGTTGCGAGCGGTTGATACGATTCCATTGGCCACTCCCTGTCCCTCGGCGGGCGCCGAGCCCAGAATTGTAGTGGCATTGGGAGTGACGAAGAGCCCGTTGCCGAGGCCAATAAGTGCCATGGGGAGCATGATTTCAATATTGCCTGACTGAGGCCCCAGAAAATGCATCGTAAACAGGCCTGCTGCCACGGCGATAGTTCCTAAGGTCGAGAGTAGCCGGGGCCCGGCACGGTTACACAGATACCCGCTGATCGGAGTTCCTACGACCACACCCAGCGGTTCAGCGGAGAACAAGAGTCCAGCCATTGCGGGAGAGAAACCCCGAGCCTGTATCAGGTAGAAGGGCATCAGGAACAGGGCGGCGTAGACACAGGCCAGGTTTACGAGGTTGCTGGCAATGGCCAGCGAGAACACCCGGCTCCGGAATAGACGCAGGTCCAGCATCGGATAGGGCCGCACCCATTCGGACCAAACAAGAATTGCCAGGAATATGACAGCCGACGCCAGTGAGCCGAGAATAAACGTTGAACCCCAGCCGGACTCTTGCCCTTTGGTGATCGCCAGCAGCAGGGCTCCCAGCCCAATTGCGAAAGCGCCAGCTCCGATGAAGTCAAAAGGCTCTCTTTTGTCTCCGGCCTTCGTTCCGGGAATGATTGAGAACGCCAGGACCGCCAGCAGGACACAGATTAGAACATCCACGTAGAAGACCGATCGCCATCCAAAGGTACCTCCAAGATAACCACCCAGGGAGGGGCCGATCAGGACCCCCAGCGATCCGATCGAATAGTAGATGGCCAGCAATTGCCCGCGCTTTTCCGGCAGGAATGAATGTGCCAGGACAGCCTGCGAATTAGACACCAGCATCGCTCCACCCACCGCCTGGATTGAACGCGCTGCGATGAGGAAGACCTCAGTCGGCGATAGCGCACAGAGGCCGGAGGCTGCGATAAAGACCAGGAGCCCAGCGTTATAGACACGTCGATGGCCCCAAATGTCGCCCAAGCGTCCGAAGCTAAGAAGGAGAACGCTGACAGTGAGGGTGTATGACATCAACACCCACCCGATAGTCGAAAGGTCTGATCCAAACGAGTCCCGAATCACGGGCAACAGAGTATTCACGATGCTGGTGTTCATGGTGCCCATCAGCGCCCCGGTGCTGACGATGGCAACGACCAACCACTCGCGACGCATGCCAAGTAACCTCTTCGGGCTCGGCGATAGGCTCTCGTGAGAAACGGGGGATTTAGGGGCAGTCCGTTTCAACTGCGCATTTCTTCCATTGGGATACGGTGAAGTCTAGCAGCTACACTGCTGTACGTCAAAAGGCCCAGCCGGATCGAATTGCAATTTCGTGACCTTCGGTTGTAGAATAGTCTATCTGTTTTTGCCCCGTATGTAGGGGTTTCTGGACCTATAACTGCAGTTGAACTGATGATCAAGCAATCGGAAAATGGAGGTAGACCCACATGAATGTCCTCATCACCGGCACTGGCCTGATCGGTTGCTACGTTGCCAAAGAGATGGTCCGGCGCGGGCACCGGGTCCTTCTATACGATATTGCGCCGATCGAGAGCTACGTTCGCTCGGTGGCGGGGGACGTGCCTGTGGCCAGAGGCGATGTAAGGGACATGCCGGCGCTGATAGATGTAATGCGGGACCTTAAGCCCGACGTAGTGTTCCACTCCGCCGCCCTCATCGGGCCAAAGGTAGCTGAGCGCCCATACACCGGCCTGAGCATCAACGTAGGCGGCGCAATTGCCGTCGGAGAGGCCGCCCGGCTGAGCGGTGTCCGGCGCGTTGTCTTCGCCAGCAGCTTCGCGGTATACAACTGGACGCTACCCTCCTCAGTTCCGATTAGTGAGGACTTCCCAGCCAGCCAGAACAGCTTCTACGGATGTAGCAAGATAGCCTGTGAGCAGGTCCTGCGTGCGTATGCTACATCCTACGGGAATGAGCTGGCTATAGTACGGTTCGCTCAGGGCTACGGCCGGGGACATTACGTCGGAGGCTCCGCCGGTGGACTTGCGATGCATGGAGTCGTCGAGGCGGCGGCCAGGGGTGAGGCAGTACGCATCGAGCCGCGTCTTTTCGGCATCAACGAATACGTCTTCGTGGAGGACATAGTCCAGGGCGTTGCGCAGGCCTGCGAGAAGCCGTTACGTATCGAGACCTTCAATATTGGCACAGGAGTCCTGAGCACGCCCGAGGACGTAGCGTCATGTATAAGGGCCGTCTGCCCGGGCCAGTCAGTAGAGGTGCTGCCGGGGCCCGCAGAGCGCCCAGGCCAGCACCGGAGCCAGCCGCTCGATATTACACGGGCCCAACAGCAGCTCGATTACGACCCGAAGTTTGATCTCGCCAGGGGCGTTGCCAGCTTCATCCAAGAGATGCGCCAGGCAGCCAGAGCCTGATTGATTTCGCACCGCGGGCAATGGACCAGGTAACAGTCAAGGTCAACTTTCTGGGCGAGCTCAGGAGCTCGCTCAGGCGTCGGGACATGGAAGTATGCCTGGCGGACAGCAGCACCATCGCCGACCTCCTGAGTGAACTTTCCGCGCAACTCGGAGACCGCTTCAAGAGACAGCTGTTCTATGATGATGGCACGCTCATGCATCACGTAAGCATATTTGTCAACGGCAACGACATGAAGGGTTTGGCAGGAGTAAACACCCTGCTAGCCGGCGGAGAAGTCGATGTATTGATCCTGCCCACCTACGGGGGAGGATAATAGAGGAGCTAACAGTGGCAGAGAAATGGGTAACGACGGTCTGTGACCGGTGCTATGTGGGGTGTGGCATCAAGGTCCATGTAGTAGACAATGTAGCAGTGGGGGTGGAGGGAGACCCGGACAATCCCCTTAACCGCGGTAAGATGTGCGCCAAGGGCAAGTCCGGC